>Ga0182018_10003782_pt1 | contig 13246 bp, 16 predicted proteins | sample 812P2MmetaG_FD_120490 | JGI IMG/M metagenome (GOLD analysis project Ga0182018, IMG submission 120490) | Permafrost microbial communities from Stordalen Mire, Sweden - 812P2M metaG | ecosystem: Environmental > Terrestrial > Soil > Wetlands > Permafrost | place: Sweden: Stordalen | collected...
ACCCGACCTCACCCCTCAGAACATGGCCCGCGGCGTGCACGCGCTCCCCAACCTGGGCGGTCCGGTCTATCCCTACGGAGACTGGAGCTGGAACACCGGGATCAACGGCAAGAAGGGGGTCGGCGAGCACACGGCCGACATCGACGCCCGGTTCATCTGGTGGAACGGGAACGGCACCTCGCCGCTCAACGGCAAGCAGGGCACCTATGTGGCGGCCTTCGGCGGCAAGCGTTTCACCCTCGGCACGTGGCCGAAGGCGCTGCCGCCGATGTTCACGACGTCGGGATAGACCGCTTCGATTGGAGCCGGGTGCGCGGCTCGGGTGCGGCGCGTCCGGCCGGCGGGACACAGTGGTCGCGTCCCGCCCCACCACGACGATCGAGGAGCCCCATGACCGAGCCGACCAACGTCCAGCTCCTGGCTGGGTCGATCCCGCCAAGCTTGCACGAGCGGCGTGTCCGGCAGTGTTGACCCGGTCGCGTCGTCCCCGCTGACGGTCACCTCGGCCAACAGGTGGAAGAGGCTATCCGTCTCCAAATTTCTTGCTCCACCATCAGGTGACTTTGCGCCGAATTCGCGGTGTCGGCTGCCGGCAGATTGGGTGTCGCCGGAGACGGATCTTGAATCGGTGAGCCGTCAGGTGCCTCTTCGTCGGGGTCCTGCGCCCGGTTCGCGATGGCCGTGGCGACGTCCTTTGCCCACTGACGGGTCCCGTTTTCGGTCGACTTCGCCAGGTCCGGTGGCCGGAATGCCCCGAGCCACGCTGCGCCCGTGGCTCGGAATTCATCCGCACAGATTGGGCAGATCATGACGGGGTCCTTGATTGCTCCAGTCGGGCCCCGCGGCTGGTCAAGTGGCAGGATGCCCATCGCCCCGCACCGCGGGCAGTGACGTGCGGAGGGTCGGTTGGTCGTAGCCATGGTGGCCACCTCCTCATCGATCCTGGCGTTGCCACCGTGCCTATTGGTCGGTTGGTGAGCTTCACAGGGCCAGGGCCCTCAGCTCGTCTGGATGAGACCTCCCCAGTGTATTCGGGTGCTGTAACTACCCGCATCTGAGCGCGCACAATCGTGCTACCACCCGACTGCCCGAACACGCTTGACCCTTGCCCTTCTCCTTATCGGCTCCGCGTCCATGACCGCGCCTTCCACCCGGCGTCGCGCTACCCGGTCGGCCGGGCTGGAGTCGTCTTCCGAGCGGAAGGCACCGAGCACCCGGCGCAGGAGCCGGGCCCTCTCATGGGTCCTCACGTTCTCCCACCAAGCCAAGCCTTCCACCTCGATCTCGACGCGGGCCGGCTCACGGTGGCATCGACACGGGTGGTGGTGGATTACAAGGTGCTGACTGTGAGCCCGAAGACGCGCTCGTCGGCCCGCACCATCGCGCTCGACCGGGCCACGGTGGTCGCGCTGAAAGCCCATCGCCGGCACCAGCTCGAAGAGCGCGTGGCCTGGGGTCCCGGATGGACCGACAGCGGCCTCGTGTTCACTCAGGAGAACGGCGAGGGCTTCCACCCCGAGAGGATTACCCGCAGGTTCCAGGCCGCTGCCAAGCGCGCCGAACTTCCGGTGATCCCACTCCATGGCCTACGTCACGCCTATGCCAGTGCCGGTCTAAGGGCCGGCGTGGGGCTCAAGGTCATGCAGGAGCGGCTCGGTCACGCCTCGCTCGCCGTGACGTCGGACATTTACAGTCACGTCGCTCCAGAGGTTGACCGGGAAGCCGCCGACGCCACGGCCAACTACATTTTCGGGGGTGCCCGATGACGACCGCGGACGTCGTGTTAGCACCGTGTTAGCAAACCGGGTTGCGATGCCGTTCGGACCCTAGCCAGGTTCGACAGAAGGGCCTAGTAACCTGGATGTTTGTTGTGACGGGGGCGTAGCTCAGCTGGTAGAGCGCTTGACTGGCAGTCAAGAGGTTCGAGGGTTCAAGTCCCTTCGCCTCCACCGACTTGCGACAATTATTTTCCGCCAATTTTTCGCTACCCGAGCTTTTCTTGCCGACCAGGTACGACACGCGGCCGAACCAGATCCGTCTGAGGCTCGGAACTGGACCCGGCAGCGCTACCAGTGCGTTCCCGTGCACCTGCCTCTCGAGGCGATTGTTATGAGCGCGTTTGCGGAGATCTCTGAAGGCCCCGCCCGGTCCACAGCGGGAACCTTTTGCCAAGCATCGGGAAAGAAGGTATGTGATCAGGAGGAGGTCGCTCATGGCGGCGGGCATCTCTGGATGACACCGCCTTCGAGGCAACCTCCGACCTGCCACGATACGACTGGCGTGGTCCCTCTGGTCCGAGGGTCAGGCGAGCGAGGGAGAGATGGTGGCCGAAGCCGGCGGCACCGACCGAGGTCGGGCAGTACCTAAGCCCAATGACGTTCAGGCTCACGTCACCACCTTCTGGGGCACGGTGGCAGCCGACTACGAGGCGCACGCCGGCAACGTGGCCGCGTACGGTTCGGCGGAGTACCAAAGGTGGGTTGATACCCTTGCCTCGGTCCTTCCTGACCCCCCTGGTGATGTCCTCGATGTTGCAAGTGGTACCGGCTATCTGGCTCTGGCTGCGGCATCCCTCGGCCACCGTGTGACGGCCGTCGATCTGGCCCCTGCCATGCTGCATGAGCTCGTCGCCAACGCCACCACCCGTGGCCTCGCTGTTGACGCCCGTCTCGGCGACGCGGTAGCGCCCGACTTCTCACCAGCCAGTTTCGACGCCGTGACCAGTCGGCACCTTCTCTGGACGCTTCTCGAGCCAGCCAGCGCGATGGTCAATTGGCGAGAGCTTCTGCGGCCAGGCGGCCGGCTGGTGGCGGTGGACGGGTTCTGGTTCACCAAATGGGACGACGACGACGTACCAGCCCTCTTTGCCGAGCACTACACAGCTGATGCAAGGGGACACCTTCCGTTCATGCACCTCGACAGGCCCGAGCCGATCCTCAGAATGCTGACCGCCGCCGGTTTCGTCGACCTGGCTGTTGAGCCCCGGCCCGATCTCAGTCTCGGAGGTGGCGTCCCGTATCTCATCACTGCCACCCGACCCGACGAGCCCACCGGGGACGCAGTCCATGACTGAGATCGAGCGACCAGATGGGCCGTCCGCCGGTCGGGCGCGGCCCTTTCATGACTTCGACGCCATCTATGCGTCCGGAACGCCGCCCTGGGAAATCGGCCGACCGCAGCCGGCGTTCCTCGAGCTGGCCAACGCGGGCCGTCTGGTGGGTCGTGTCCTCGACGTGGGCTGCGGGACGGGAGAGCACGCCCTGATGGCAGCCGCCATCGGCCTCGAGGCGACTGGTCTTGACGCCTCCGCCCGGGCCCTGGTCATCGCCCGTAACAAGGCAACCGAGCGGGGACTGAGCGTTCGGTTCCTCGAGCACGACGCTTTGGAACTGGCGGCGCTGAACGAGCAGTTCGACGCCGTCCTCGACTGCGGGCTCTTCCACGGCTTGGAGGACGACGAGCGATCTAGGTTCGTCGACGGCCTCCGGGCCTCAGTGCCGAGCAGAGGCCGCTACTACATGCTCTGCTTCAGTGATCGCCAGCCCGGTGACTGGGGACCTCGTCGCATCCGCCAGGAAGAGATACGCAACTGCTTCGCCGACGGTTGGACAGTCGAATCGATCGAACCAACGAAAATCGAGATCACAATCGATCCTGTCGGCGCCGAAGCCTGGCTGGCCTCCATCGTGAGGACCTGACGGGCTGGGACCTTCAACCCGGCATTGGCCGAACTGATATGAACCATATTCGTCGATATGCGTGGTCGCCAAGAGCGGCTCTCGTTTGACGTTGCAGGGCCGATGGATCGCTCTGGCGCGCTTGCGAAAGTTTGCATTCCGGTTCTTTCCCCTTGAATAACGGATCACCTAGACGTCGTTCTGGGCGAGCCTTCGACCGCAGTCCGTGAGCACTGCGAGGTGAAACCAGTTCCGCTTATTGTCTACGGAGGCATTTGACCGCCGAACATTAGAGGAGCAGATCGGTGTCCGATGACTCCTTGCGGAGTGACTTGTTCGCCCTGGCTGATCTGGTCACGCCCATGGCAATACGGGTAGCGGCCTCTTTGCGTCTTGCTGATCACATCCTCGCCGGGGTAACGACCATCCCGAGCCTGGCGGAGCGCACCAGTTGCGATCCTGATGCCCTTGATCGGGTGGTCCGCCATCTCGTCGGCTTGGACGTCTTCACTGATGACGGAGACGGAACCTACGGTCTCGGCACACGTGGACGCATGCTCCTCTCAGAGCACCCAGCTCGGGCCAGGGACTGGTTGGATGTACGAGGGGCGGTGGGTCGCGCCGATCTGGCGCTGTTCCGGCTCCTCGATACCGTCACCACGGGCCAGGCCGGCTATCCGATGGTCTACGGTCGCACCTTCTGGGAGGATCTGGCTTCTGACCCGGCTCTGTCGGCGTCGTTCGACGCCCTTATGGGCATGCACGTGCACACCGACGGTGCGGAGGTCGCTGATGCCTACGACTGGAGATCGGTCGGTCACGTGATCGATGTCGGTGGTGGCAACGGGACCCTGTTGGCGGCCATCCTAAGCAGGTACTCCCATCTGCGGGGGACCTTGGTGGACCTGCCCGGTCCAGCTGCAGCGGCAGACGCGAACCTGGCCGAGCAGGGTTTGGCGAATCGTTGTGAGGTCATCGTCCGCAGTTTCTTCGAACCGCTTCCGGTAGGTGGAGACGTCTACGTGCTTTGCGGAGTGCTCCATGACTGGAACGATGCTGACGCCGGGGCCATCCTCGGGCGATGCGCGACGGCTGCTGGGGACAGGGGTGCGGTCGTAGTAATCGAACGCCTCCTAGAACGAGAGACGACAGCGGCAGGGACAGTGATGGACATCCGCATGCTTGCGTACATGTCTGGACGAGAACGCACCCTCGCCCAGTTCGAAGCCCTCGGCGCCAACGCAGGTCTGAGGGTTATCAACCTGAAACCCGTCTCCTACCGGAATCTGATCGAGCTAAAGCACGGCACGTGACGAGCGCAATCCGCGCTCTCGGCACCCAGCAGCCTCAGATCCCAACGGCCTGCGGGAGGCGCGCGATATGCGCCGAGAAGCGATACGGGGCACCCAGCCGACTGCTATCTGCCGGTGCGCTCGCGGTGCTTGCACCCTGGCCAGCAGCAGGGCCGACGCTGGCCTTCCTCCAGCTCCTCTTGGGTCCGGCGAATGCGGCGTTCTCGGGTCATCTCTTGCTTGGCATCCTCGACCCAGCAGATGAACTCGTTGCGGGCTAGAGGTGTGATGTCCTTCCAGGCATCGAGTGCCGGGGGGTTGGCGATCAGCGCCTTGCGCAGGTCTCCTGGAAGTTTGTGCACGACCCCACCGGGCACTCGCGGGCTGCTCACAGGGCCACGGTAGCGATTCAGGGCGAGCCCTATCACCATCCAAGCTGCCCGATCGCAAGGTCACAGATTGGGCGGCGCGCCTGCTCCTCGGGAAGTGCCGGCGATCCGGTGAGACCGAGGAGCCGTTCCAGGCGGGCGTTGTCCTGGCGCAGCCCCTCGAGCTCGCGCCGCAGGTCCCGGAGGTCGGTCCCCCTCGATCCGTCCGAGGCCTTCGGCATGTCTTCGGTCGCCGATCTACCGAGCCGGCACGAATGGTCGGATGAAGCGATGTTCAGGCAGCATCTGGCTTGCCAAGGATTGCCCGCTCAGTGGCGGCGATGTTGAGTGCGGCGGCGACGTCGCAAATCCGGGCGAGGCTCGCTGAGCGATACTCGGTCGACTCGTAACGCTGAACCTGCTGCTCGGTGATACCCAACGCGTCAGCGAGCTGCCGCTGCGTCCAACCTCGGGCGATCCGTGCCTTTATCAGCAAGGTCGCCAGCTCGCGCGGTCGCCACGTGTCGCTTCTCATGGTGTGCTGTTTGGATCCTCACCATTCCCGCCCCTGGCAGTCCCGCAGCTTGATTCCCGCTCGAACGAGGTACTGCCCCACGGTGCTGGCATGAACGGCGAAGTGGATGCCGATGGTTCTAAGCGACTGGCCGGTTCGGTAGAGCTCAGCTGCTTCCTCGACCTCCCGCAGTCCCAGAGCGGGGTAGCGACGCGTGGCCCCAGCCCGGTTGACGTGGTCAAGCACAGTTGAGCGGTGGATCTCGAATCGATCAGCCAGGTCGTTGACGGGGGCGCCCACCCGGTAGCTGCTCTGGGGAAAGCCGGCGTTGTCGTCGGCGAGGTGGCGAACTGGCTTGAGGAATGACCCCTGGAGGTCCAGAAGGGACCGTTTCCAGGAGTCCTCGCAGACGTTCTCCCTGGTGAGAGCGGTTTGAATAAGCTCCCAATAGGTCCACTCAACGAAGCAGGTCGGTAGTCTGCTCAGCGCGGCGTTCCTTACCCGCACCCAGTCGATCGCCGAGCCAACCGAGAATCCACATTGCTTCGTCGCCGCTGCCCTCGGGCAGACCTGCTGATCGCGGAGGCCTACTCCTTCGAAAAGATCATCCCTTACCATCTCCACCACGCCGATCTTGTTGCGCACAGAAGTGAGCTCACCAACCGGCGGATCGCGCTGACGCACATGTCCGCCGACATGCTCGACAGGCGTGATCAACTCGACTTCGAGACGACTCATGACCGACTTACCCTGCAAATCTGAACAGCCGTTCGCTCGACCGCGGCACGGGCACCCGAAGCCCTCTGCGCAACGACTGGCTCCAAGCGATGGGACCAAGATCAGGGCCCAGAGGCGGGGAACCGACCGCATCAGCTTCTGCCGGGCTGGATCACGCGACTCGCACGACCTGGCCATCGAGGAAGGTGCCGGGTGACGATGGCTAACTGGCATCTTCAAGACGACTACGACGTGCGCTTCGAGTGGGGAGCAGCCGGGACATCGGCGCTCGCCGGTAGGACGAGGGCGGTGGCCGTGGTCGACGTCTTGCGGTTCACCACGGCCGTCGAGGCGGCCGTCTCTCGAGGCGCGGTCGTCTACCCGTTCCGATGGCACGACGCCTCCGCCGCCGCCTTTGCCCGCTCGGTGGGGGCGGCCCTGGCCGACGAATCGGACCCGTCGGGGCCGTCATTGTCGCCGGTGAGCCTTCGTCGGCTCTCGGCCGGCGAAGCCCTGGTACTGCCGTCGCCGAACGGCTCCACCTGCGCGGCGCTGGCCGACAAGGCGGGGGCGTCGGTCGTCGCGTCGTGCCTGCGAAACGCGTCCGCGGTGGCCGCGTGGCTCAACGATTCCGTGCGGCCGGTCGCGGTGATCGCTTGCGGCGAGCACTGGCCGAACGGCTCCCTGCGGCCCTGCCTGGAGGACCTGCTCGGCGCGGGCGCCCTGATCAGCCATCTGGCGGGGTCACGCTCTCCGGAAGCGGCATCGGCCGCCGACCTCTGGGACGCCGTGCGAAACCATGACGTCGCAGGAGTGTTGCGGGCCAGCGGCTCGGGCCGGGAGTTGCAGGCCAAGGGCCACGCCGACGATGTCGAGTACGCCGGAGAGGCCGGGGCGAGCACAGTGGTACCGGTGCTGATCGGCGGCCGCTTCGTCAACGCCGACAAGGTGACTGACCCGGCGGCGTAAGGCCGCTTGCGAAGTCCGCCCTACGGGAACACCGAGAAGCTGGCCACCTCGTAGGCCGTGAACGCGACCAAGAGGAACGCGGAACCGAACATCGCGACCCGGTGCTTCCACCCTTCCTGGTAGCGGACGGCGACGGCCAGGATCAGAGGGAACGCGTCGAGAATGATCCTCGGGCGTGGCCCGACCGGTCTCGTCAACATGGCCAGGGCCCCGACGGTGATCCCGTAGAGGAGGACCGGCGACGGTTGGTGGTCACGGACCGCGATGATCGCGGCCAACACCGCGCCGAGCATGCAGAAGAACATGAGGGTGATCGTCGCGTCGCTCGAGAACGGGTGGGTCAGGAACCACCCGAGGATGTGGAATGGGTAGACGCCCGAGAGATAGCTGTTCCACCCTCCTCGCTCGGTCAGGCTGAACGCCGACGACACCCCGGTGTGCTGCCACGTCCACGCGATGTAGACGACGGTGCCGATGGGAGTGAGGATCGGCGCCGCCAACGCGGCCCAGTCCCGTTCTCGACGGATCGCCCCGATCGCGACCCAGGCCGCGCTGACGCCGAAGGCGAGTGCGATTGGCGCCGCGGCAGTGGCCACCAGACCCAGCACGCCCGCGATGATCCACCTGCGCCGCATGAGGGCGAGGAGCCCGAACGCGGTACACGTGATCACGATGCCCTCCGAGTAGATGAGGCTGAAGACGAAGGACCCCGGGAAAAACGCAAACAGGAACGTGGCCCGGTTGGCCGCCCTTTCGCCCGCATACTGGCGCACGAGCAACCAGACGCCGATCGTCGCCGTCAACCCCGTGAGGGTCGAGATCGCGACCCCCGCCGAGAACTGGGACATCCCGGTGATCCCGGCTAGTCCCCGGATTGCGAGTGGCAGCGCCGGGAAGAAGGCGAGCGTGTTGCCCGCCACGTGGCCGTGGGTCATGGGCAGGTGACTCGGGTACCCGAGCCCGGAGACCCGGAGATACCACACGCTGTCCCAGCGGTAGATGCGATCGCCCAGGCTGCCCCCGCCGACGGCGGCCACGATCCCCATGGTCAGCAGGACCAGCGCTCGTGATGCGAGGTAGATGGCGCCCGCGCGCCAGCTCACCCGCCACAAGCGATCGCGCAGGCCGCTCAGCCGAGATGGTGCCGAAGATGGGGCGCTGCGGCGTTCGATCACATCCGTGGCGGCGGCCGCGGCGGTGACCGGAACACCCTGGGCATCGGAAATCGATGTCATCGCCTCATACTCCGGGACCGTGACCCAGGACCACCGTGGACCATCTCCGGTTTGAGAGTAGCCAGGCGCACCCGGCCACGGTGACCAAGGCCACGGCCCAATACGCGTACCCATCCAACTGCGGGGTCCCGACCGGCCCGGCCAAGAGCATGGCGAACGCGGCCGTCAGTGCCAGGACCTTGGACCGCTGCGACGGGGTGGCGGCCAGCAGGACCAGGCCCCAGGTGAGATACCAGGGCCACAGCGTCGGGCCGGCCAGGACCACGAATGCGAGGACGACGGCCAGCACTCGGACCAGGTTGTCGTTGCGGAATGTGATGACGAGCCACAGCGCAGCCGCGGCGGCCAGGACGCCGCCGATCGTTTGCATGGCCGTAACGGTGCCGGCTTGCGAGGCGTGGATCCGGACCAGGTTCAACAGCCTCGAGACGGCGATACCGAGCGAGACGGTGGGGGTGGCGAGGATGTGTAGCTCGGCCGGAATCCTCAGGTTTTTCGGCTCGATCCACGTCCAGCCGAGACCCGACGCCAGCGTCACCGCGACCACGGCGGCGGCGGGCACGGCGATGACCTTGGCCAGGACGCCGACGGCTCGGCGCCCGAACCCGGTCGCGCGCAACTCGTCCACCGCCAGAAACACGATCGCCGCTCCCGCCGGGGCCTTGATCAGCGCGGCCAGGGCACAGAGGATCAATCCGAGACTCCGACGGCCGTCCAGTGAGACGGCCACGCCGGCAATGACGAGACCCACCATGAGGCAGTCGTTGTGGCCCGAAGCCATGAAGCTCAAGAGCACCAGCGGGCTCAGGGCACCGAGCCACAGTGCGACGCCGGTGTCCGCGCCGAGCCGCTTGGCCAGCCGAGGCAGGAACACGACGATCAGCGCCATCCCCGCTATCTCCATGGCGCGCATCACGAGCACCTCAGCCACGATGGAACCGCGCACGACCGAAGTCACCGCGCGTGCCATCTCCACGAACAGCGGTCCATAGGGCGCCGGCGAGTGCCGCCACACGCTCGCGATGGATCGCAACAACGGCCCGTTGCCGAGCGCCGCCGGCGGCACCGAGTAGGGGTTCAGACCCCGGTGAGCGATCAGGCCCTGGCCGACGTAGCTGTAGATGTCCTTGCTAAACAGCGGCGGGCCCAAGAGAAGCGGCACCGACCACGCGGTCAGGACGCCGACGGCCGCCTTCGTGCCCAAACGGCCCCTCCAAGCCACCGTCCCCACCGCCGCCCAGCCGGCGACCGCGAGGACAGTCGAAACGTAGAACGCGACGCGGAGCAGACCGGTGTGCCCGGCCGGAAGCGAGAACCACCAGACACCGGTGGGCGGGTTGGGCAACGGCCCGAGCCGGGTCCCGGTGACGACCATCCCGGCGTACCCGAGCAGGCCGACCAGCGTCGAAAGGCCGAGGGGCACTGCCAGGCGAACACCGCCCGACGGGGTCGTCGGGGGTGAGGAGCGGGCCGTCGTCCCGGGCCCGCCACTCGGTGCGGCGGCGGGGATCTCAGTGTCGCCGGTCGCCCGAGAGCGTGCGGACCCGATCTTCATCCTCCCGGTGCTGCTCGGTACGGCTGGGCGTCCAGAACCCCAGGTGACGGACCGTTTCGATCCCTGCCGGTGCGACGCGTGGCCCGCGGTCGTGTGGCCGCCATGAAGGGTGGAGCCTATCTGGACCGTTACCTGAACCGTCACTAATCATCACCACGGTGAGGCAGTCTCTTCTTGCGAGGAGACGGTGACGGTCCTACCCGGTTCCCCGGTGCCGTCTTCGCGCTTCATCGAAGGCTTCGGCCGAGGCCGGGGGTGCCCTCCTCCACGCGCGTTTTGCGTCTCCGGGCCACTCCCGGCGACCACTCGGCGCCCGTGGGCGGCGAGATTCAGTGCGGCGTTGAAGTCGCGGTCGATGACCAGACCACAGTCGCAGCGGTAGGTGCGTTCACTGAGCGCCAGCTTGGCTTTCACCGCGCCACAGCGAGAGCAGATCTTCGAGCTGGGGAAGAACCGGTCGGCGACGATGAGCCGACCGCCCTTCCACTCGAGCTTGTAGGCGAGCTGGCGACGCACCTCGGATGGAGAGACGTCAAGCACTACGCGATTGAGGCCGGCCTTGCGGCGTCGACCGTTGGGGGCGTACCCACCGGCCCCGTCCGGCACCGGTTTCGGCTTCGCCGTCATGCCCGCGACGTTCAGGTCCTCCACCACGACGGTGCCGCAGGTCGCCGCGAGCTCGGTGGTGAGCTTGTGGAGGGCATCGCGGCGAGTGTTGACCACATTGCGGTGGCACCGGGCCAGCTTGGCCTTGGTCCGTGCCCGGCGCTTGGAGCCCTTCTGGCGGCGGTCAAGCTCCCGGTTGAGCCGGGCCATCCGACGTCCATAGCGTGACAGGGCCTTCGGGTTCTCGACCACCTGGCCCGTCGACAGCACGGCCAGGTGCTTCACTCCGAGGTCGACGCCGACGACGGCGTCGGGGCTGGCGGCGGGTAGCTCTGAGCGCTCCACCTCGCAGGTGAACGAGACGAACCAGCGGCCGGCCTCCTCGCTGATCGTCGCCGAGAGGATGCGCGCCCGGCCCTCGTCGAGGAGCTGGCGGAGCTTCGTCGCCGGTTCCTTCGACCGCACGACGCCGATGCGGGGGAGTTGCACGTGGCGGTCGTCGACGACATGAATGGCCCCGGTGGTGAACCGGCATTTCCATTGCGACCAGCGCTTCTTGGCGCGCGGGAAGCCGATGGTGCCCGCCCGCTCGCCCTTCTTCGCCTTGGAGAAGCCCTCGAGTGCCCTGGCCAGCGCGTCGAGACCTGAGGAGTAGGCCTCCTTCGAATTCTCCCTCCACCAGGGAGCCACGTCGGTCTTGGAGCGGTTCCACTCCCGCCGGAGGGCGGGCAAGTTCCAGGGGACCTCGACCGAGCGGGCCAGGCGCTCCACCTCGGTGTCACAAAGGAGCTCTCGCAGGGCGGCCTGGCGGATGGCGTCGCGTCCTTCCAGGCGGCTCTTCACGAGGGCCAGGCCCCAGTTGTAGGCGAAGCGGCTGGCCCCACAGTGGGAGGCCAGCGCAGCCCGAACCCGGTCGTTCGGGTCGAGCTCGAAGCGGTAGGCCTGGTGGACTTGCACTACGCGGCCTCGGCGTTCTTTGCCGTGGTGAGCGCTCGGAGGGCTCGGTTCCGTGCACCGCGGCGGCCGTAGAGACGGGCGCAAAAGAAAGTGAGCACCTCGGTCATGTCCCGCACGAGGTCGTCGTCGACCTCGCCGTCGTCGACGACGAGGATGTGACGTCTCTGGGCCGAGAGCGCGGCGGCGAGGTGCTCGACCCCGAAGCGCGCCAGCCGGTCCCTGTGCTCGACGACGATCCGGACGACGCCTTCATCCGCGAGCAGTCGAGCGAGCTTCGGCCGCTTGGCGTTCAGGCCCGAACCGATCTCGGTCACGACCTCGTCAATCGACAAACCCTGCTCGCTCGCCCACAGCCTCACCCGGCCCGCCTGGCGCTCGAGGTCCTCACGTTGGTCGTGCGAGCTCACGCGGCAGTAGGCGACAGAGCGGCCGTCGGCCACTGCCGTGGGTGTCTGCTCAACGACGATCGTGCCGGAGGCGAGCCGGAACCGGCATCTTGCCTTCGCGGAACCAGCGATAGGCGGTGTTGGGGTGCACGCCGTACGTAACGAGCCCACTCGGCGAGCTTCCTGGGCATGAGCGTACACATGTTCGGTTGCGTTTAGGTGGATTCTCACGAGCTGCTCCTAACCCTCCAGACGGCCCCGGTCGGACGCCCTCGGGCCTCGGATGACAAACTTCTCCTATCTGGTCCTTCGTTCCCGGACCCGCAGACAAATGAGCCTGCCGAACCCATTCGTCCTCATCCGCCGACGACTACTGCTGTCCCCGGATGCCGACCCGGCGGCGCCCGACGCCCAGCCCAGCGATCGGGACGAACACGCGTCCGCTCCGGGAGGCCTCTCCCCGGAGCGGCCGACGCTCCTCGAGCGATGCGCGTGGAGCCTGGTGTGGCTCGGCGTCCTGACCGGTGGGGTCAACCTCTGGGGTTCGTGGTGGTCGTGGCCCGTGATCGACGTCCTGGCGCCGCTGCTGGTCGCGGTGTCCCTGGTCGGTCTGGCGATCTGTTGGTGCGCGGTTAGCCCCCGATCGTGGCTGCACGAGGGCTTGGCCATGGCCAGTGCCCTCGTCGCGGTGACGGCTCCCCAGATCGTGAACATCCACACCCGCATCTACTACGACACCGACTCGGCGGCGCTCGACCACGTCGCGGCCCGCGTGCTCTCGCACGGCCACAACCCGTACACGACGTCGCTGTCGTCTGCGGCCGTGCTCCTCAACACCGCGTCGCGTTTTTGGACCTACACGGTCACCGGCGGCCACGTGGCCGGCCTCTCGTATCCGGCTGGTTCGATCCTCGTGTACGCGCCGGCCTTCCTCCTCGGGTTCCATCACGAGGTCGTGGACTGGATGGAC
>Ga0182018_10003783_pt1 | contig 13244 bp, 12 predicted proteins | sample 812P2MmetaG_FD_120490 | JGI IMG/M metagenome (GOLD analysis project Ga0182018, IMG submission 120490) | Permafrost microbial communities from Stordalen Mire, Sweden - 812P2M metaG | ecosystem: Environmental > Terrestrial > Soil > Wetlands > Permafrost | place: Sweden: Stordalen | collected...
CCACACGCGAAAGCGGGCCGAAGAAGCGCGCCGGCGACTCGGCTCGCACGTCGAAGCGCCCCACCGTCACGGCTCCGCCGGCTACGAGCACGTCTCGCCGCAGCGCCGACTCGACGTCGTCGGCGACCAAAGCAAAGGCCGCGCGCGTAGCCAAACCCGCCGCTCCCGAAAAGAAAAAACCCGCGCGACCGCCGGCCCCAACGCCCAAAGCAAAGAAGCCCGCCGTAAAGCCGTCGCGACCCGTCGCGAAAAAGGCCGCGCCCGCCCGCAAGAGCGTCGCCAAGAAGAGCTCCAGCAAGAGCGGCGGCAGCAAGAAGGTTACGAAAAAAGCCTCCAGCAAAAAGCCCATTCGTAAGAAACCGGCAGCAAAGACCGCCACACCGCGCCGCCCGGCGAAGCCGAAGCGGATCGCCGCCGGACGCGCGAAGAAGAGCGTCAAAAAGAAAAAGCCCGCGGCAAAGCGCCGCTAACACCCGTTTTTATATAGGGGACTGAGCAGTGGCGGATATCGTGCGCCTTAGAAATATCGCATTCGTTGGACCCCATCACGCGGGCAAGACGACGCTCGTCGAAGCGATCCTGGCGCATTGCGCCGCCATCGGACGACGCGGATCGATCGCCGACGGAACGACCGTCACCGATCACGAGCCGGAAGATGTGAAGCACCTCCAATCAACGACGGTCGGCTTCGCGCATACTACGGCCGACGACGTGGACATCACCATCGTCGATGCGCCCGGATTCATCGACTTCTTCGAAGAGACCAAACAGGCACTTGCGGGCGTCGACGCGGCGATCGTGGTAGTCGAGGCGGATCCCGGCCGCGTGGTGCAGACGCAGGCGGTCGTGGACTACCTGGAGTCGGTGCGGATGCCGCACATCTTCGTGGTCAATAAGATGGATCGACCCGGCGCGGATTTTGCAGGAACGCTGGCAGCTCTGCAGAGCGCCTATGGCCGGCACGTCGTGGCCGAACAGTTGCCCATCGGCAGTGCCGAACAGTTTTCCGGCTACGTGGACCTGGCGCAAATGAAAGCCTATCGGTTCGATGCGGGCGAAGAGCCCATTCCCGCTGATTTGCAGGATCACGCCGCTCGCATGCACGCCGAGCTTCTCGAAGCGATGGCAGACTTCGACGATCATTTACTGGAGGAGTTGCTCGAAGGCGTGGAGCCACCGCTCGAAGAGATCGAGCGCGATCTTTGCGCCGAATGCTCGCACGATCAAGTCGTTCCCGTGCTCGTGGCAGCCGGGCTCTCGGGCGCCGGCGTCGCGGCGCTCGTGCGAGCGATTGAAACGTGGCTGCCTTCGCCCGCCGACGCGTCGCAAGTCGATGCCGAAGGACGGCCAATCGAATCGGACCCCGCCGCGCCGGTCGTCGCGCGCGTCATCAAGACCAGCATTCACCCGCAGAGCGGAAAGGTTTCGATCGTCCGAATTCTCTCGGGCACGATCAAAGCAGACGCAACCCTTACCAACATCGCTAAACGCGACGAAAAAGTACGGCTCGGCGGCCTCTATCGGCTCCAGGGCAAAAAGCAGGAGCCGATTCCCGAAGCGGTCTCCGGAATGATCGTCGCGCTCGCGCGCCTGGAATCGGTCTCGACCGGCGATACGCTGACGTCGAACGGACACAAGGTGCTGTTGGCCCGCGTGCCGGTCGCCGATCCCGTCTTCGCGGTTGCCGTGAAGCCGAAGGAACGAATTGACGAAGCAAAGATGTCGCAGATGATGGCCCGCATCGTCGACGAGGATCCGGCGCTGCGATTGGAGCGAGCGGACGTTACGCACGAGCTGCTTCTGCTCGGGCGTGGGGAACAGCACGTTTCCATCGCGGTCGAGCGGCTAGCTCGCAAATATAAGGTCGAAGTGGAAACGGCCGCGCCGACCATTCCCTACCTGGAAACGATCACCGGCGGCACCGAGGTTCATTCGCGCTACAAACACCAGACCGGCGGGCACGGGCAGTTCGGCGACGTGTGGCTGCGGTTCGAACCGCGCGAGCGAGGCGCCGGCGTCACCTTCGAAGACAAGATCGTCGGCGGCGTCGTGCCGCGACAGTTCATTCCAGCCGTGGAGAAAGGGGTCCGCGAAGCGCTCGCCCACGGCCCCAACGGCAACCCGGTCACCGACATGCACGTGACCCTTTTCGACGGCCAGTACCACGACGTGGATTCGAGCGAACAATCGTTCAAAACCGCGGCGAGCATGGGCGTGCGCGAAGCGCTGCCGAAGTGCAATCCGGTCGTGCTCGAACCAATCGCGCACGTGCGCGCGATCGTACCGACGAGCTATACCTCGGCCGTCATACAGCAGCTCACCGGCAAGCGAGGACAGATCCTCGGCATGAACCCCGACGAGCGCGCCGGATTCGACATCGTCGAGGCCTACGTGCCGGCCGTCGAGCTTTCGCGCTACATCACCGAGCTACGCACCGCGACGCAAGGCTTGGGGACGTATTCGTGGCGCCACGAACGGTACGATCCGGTTCCAGGAAATAAAGTCGGACCGAAAGCCGCGGTCTGAGTCTTTGCGTTACGTGCGGGAGTCAGGCGGCCACTACGTCGCGTTCGGGGCCGCTCGTCGCTCCGCATCCGTGCTGCGCTCCTGCTGCACTGCGCTCACGCCATGACCGTGAGATTGCGCACGGCTTCGATCCTGGTGGCGTTGGCGTTGGCGTTTGTGGCGTGCACGAAGACGGGCGGTGAGGTTGGCGCGGGGAGGCATTCGTGGACGAGACCCGGCGTGTTGCGCGTCGCCGTTCAAAGCGATCTCAAGAATCTCAATCCGCTGCTCAACTCGAATACGACCGACGTTTTCGTCGACCGGCTGATGTTCGAGCCGCTTTTGAGCGCCGATCCGAAAGGGAATCCGGTGCCGATGCTGGCCGCAGCCGTCCCGACGCTCGAAAACGGTGGAATCAGCCCGGACGGCCTGCGGATCACCTATCATTTGCGGCGCGGCACTCGTTGGACCGACGGCGTGCCGTTGACGGCGCGCGACGTCAAGTGGTCGTGGCAAGCGATTATGAACCCGGATAACAATGTCGTATCGCGCCACGGATACGACATCATCTCGAGCATCGACACGCCCGACCCCTACACCGTGGTCGTACACCTCAAGCAGAAGTTCTCTCCGTTCGTCGACTCCTTCTTCGCCGAGAGCGATCAGCCGTACATGATCGCTCCGGCACACGTTTTGGCGCAATATCCCAATATCAATCAGGTGTCGTTCAACAACAAGCCGGACGTGACCGACGGCCCCTTCAAGTTCGTCGAGTGGGCACGCGGCGATCACATTACGCTCGAGCGCAACGATGCGTTCTTCATGGGAAAACCCGGCTTACAGCGCATCGACGTCAAGATCGTTCCCGATGAGGAGACGTCGGTCAACCTCCTGCGAACGCATGCGATCGATTATATCTTCCAGGCGTCGATCGAAACGTACCTATCATTGCGCGACGCGCCCGACGTGCGGATCGTCTGGGTAAACGTCAACGGCTACTACTACCTTCAGATGAACTGCTCGGCTCCGTTCCTGCACGATCCGCGCGTGCGGTTGGCCGTCGCCTACGCGATCGACAAGCAAGAGCTCGCGCAAAAGCTCGCGTACAACATGCAACCAGTCGCGACGGAAGACATTCCCAACTGGATGTGGGCCTTCAACCCGCGCGTTCGTTCCTATCCGCACGATCCGGCAATGGCGCGAAAGCTGCTGGGCGAAGCGGGCTGGTCACCAGGCCCGGACGGAATCGTGCGCAAGAACGGCCAGCGGTTGGATCTCCTCATGGTTACGAATAACTCGAACGCGACGCGACGCCGCGAGGCAGTTGAAGTGCAAGCGATGTTACGAGAAGCGGGGATCGAGTCGGAGATCAAGTTCTATCCCGGCGACATGCTCTACGCGCCGGCAGGCATGGGCGGCATCCTGCAGCTCGGCCGATTCGACATCACCGTCTCAGGATGGTATGCCGGCATCGATCCCGACGACAGCACGCAGCTGCAGTGTCAGAACTTCCCGCCCAGCGGCTACAACTATTCACGCTACTGCAGTCCCGGCATGCAAGCCGCTCAGCAGGCTGCGCTGACAAACTACGATCGGCGGTCCCGCACCGCAGCCTACTATCGAATTCAGGAGCTGCTGGCGCGAGACAATCCGGCCGTCTTCACGATGTGGCTGCGCCAAATGGAGCCGATCAGCGTGGATTTCAAAGGCTTCGCTCCGAATCCGGTCGTCGAGTCGTGGAACGCCTGGCAGTGGACCATTTAGGGATGCAGGAAATCGCGTGGCTGCGCAAGATCATCGTCGAGCGCGCGTTAACCCAGGGCGATTACATTCTCGCCGGCGGGAGCCCCAGCGACTATTACATCGACAAATTCCGGCTCTTCTCCGACCCGCACGTCCTGCGGAAAATCGCTCGGCTCTTCACCCCGGTCATCGCGGAAGTAAGTCCCGACCTGATCGCCGGCACCGAGCTGGGCGGCGTGGTCATCGCGACGGCCGTCTCGCAGATGTCGGGAATTCCGATGATCGCGGTGCGCAAGAAACCCAAAGGCTACGGCGCCTTCGCGAATGAGTACGTCGAGGGGCCGTATCACGCCGGCCAGCGAGTCTTGCTGCTCGAGGACGTCGTCACCAGCGGCAACGAGCTGCTTTCTGCCGCCTCACGCCTGCAAGAGCTGGGCTTGATCGTCACGCCGTATGCCGTCGTCAGCCGCGGTCTCTCTCCGGTGCGCGCCCTGATTGCGTTCTCGCTTCCGCGCAGCGAGCCGAAGCTCGAGAATTAACGAACTATAGCGAAGCCAAGACTTCGTCGGCATGTTCGTCGACGTTGACCTTCGGCCAAACCTTGACGATCTTGCCGCTGCCGTCGATTAAGAAGGTCGAACGCGCGATGCCTTTGCTCTTCTTGCCGTACATATTCTTTTCGACGATTACGCCGAAGGCATCGCAGAGCTTCGATTCGGTGTCGGCCAACAACTCGAACGGAATCGAGAACTTCTCCTTGAAACGCCGATGCGATTCGGCCGAATCCCGGCTCACGCCCACGATCCGCGCTTTCTTCTCTTGAAACTGCGAATAGAGATCGCGAAACTGCGAGGCTTCGCTGGTGCAGCCCGGCGTATCGTCCTTGGGATAGAAATAGAGGATCAGCGGGCCGCCGAGGAGGTCCGTCGTCGTTAGCTCCGCTCCTCGATCGTCGAGTAGCGTGACGGCGGGAAGCCGGTCGCCTTCACCAAGCAAGATTTCGTCCTTTCTCGAAGATGGGGGGGTGACTGCTCATCCGTTGGCCGTGGGCCTCATCGAGCACCTGCGAGGCGCGCCGGAAATCCGTGTCCTCGAGTTCGCGTGCGGCGCGGGACGTAACACCAGGGCCTTGCGCGAAGCGGGATTCGACGTCGTCGCGATCGACGATCGCACCGCCGCATCGGAGGCGCCCTTTGCCGGCGTCCGCGGCGCATTCGCGGCCGCGATCTCGACTCACGGCCTGCTCCACGGCACGCCGCCGATAATCGCTGGACACGTGTCGCAGATCGCCCGGCTGCTCGCCGAGAACGGAATGCTCTACGCAACCTTCGGGTCCATCCGCGATTCGCGATTCGGCCAAGGAGAGCGCGTCGACGCTTCGACCTTCGCGCCGGCCGGCGGCGACGAGCGCGGCGTGGCGCACGGCTTTTTTAGTCGCGACCAGTTGCGAGCGCTGCTCGATCCCTATTTCGCGATCGAATCGTTGGAGGAACACGATGCCGCTGAAATCGCGGGATCGTGGGCCCATCGACAGCGGCCGCTCTACGGCGCCGTCCACTGGCTCGCGGTCGCTACGGCAAGATAAAGGCGGCGATGAACGCGACGATCAGCCCCGCAGCCACGACGCCGGCGGCCGTCACGTGCGTTATCGGTTTGCGGACGTGATGGTGCGGGTTTTCGCGCACCGCCTTTTCGTGACGGTGCAGCGGAATGTATACCGCGGCGATGGCGATGAGCACGACGAGCGGTGGGACGATATACCTCAGCGGATGATGCATCATCGCAGTTATGGCGCCTGCGTCGCGATCAAATCCTGCATGGGACTCGACGCGTTGGCGTAGAGGCGCTTGGGCATCCGTCCGGCGAGAAAGGCTTCACGGCCTGCGATCGCGGCATGCTTCATGGCGCGCGCCATCCGGACCGGATCGCTCGCTCCGGCAATTCCGGTGTTCATCAGCAGCGCGTCGACGCCGAGTTCCATGGCCATCGCGGCGTCGGAGGCGGTGCCGACCCCGGCATCGACGATAACGGGAACTCCCGCGCGCTCTTTGATGATCCGGATCGAATAGGGGTTGCAGACCCCCAGGCCGCTGCCGATCGGAGCCGCCAGCGGCATAACCGCGGCACACCCCATCTCTTCGAGCTGCCTGCACGCAATCGGATCGTCGCCGATGTACGGAAGAACGGTGAACCCGTCCGCGACGAGCTGCTCGGCCGCGGCTAGCGTCCCTCGGATGTCGGGATAGAGCGTCTGCGCGTCGCCGATCACTTCGAGTTTGATCAGATCCGTCGCGAGCAGCTCGCGCGCTAAGTGTGCGGTCAGGATCGCGTCTTTGGCCGTGTAGCAACCCGCGGTATTCGGCAGAATCGTAAACCGGCTGCGGTCGATGTAATCGAGCAACGTTCGCCCTTGCCGGTCGTCGAGGCCGATGCGCCGGATCGCCACCGTCACCATCGCCGCGCCGCTGGCCGCATGCGCCGCCTGCATGACTTCCATCGACGGATACTTTCCGGTTCCGACGATGAGGCGCGACGCGAGTTGCAGCGCGCCGATGTGCAGCGAATCCTTTTCCACGCTAGCCGCCCGCCACTGCGGTGATAATTTCGACTCGGTCGCCGTCGCGCAGACGATCGGTGTCGTACTCGGTTCGCCGGACGACGCGATCGTTGCGAGCGACGGCGATCCCCGCGCGAGGCGAGCCCAGCAGGTCAAGCAGGGCGCTGACCGTGAGCTGGTCGGGCAGATCGCGCAGGTGGCCATTGATCGTTGCCTTCACGCGTAAGTGATTCGGCCCGGCGACGATTCTTCCGTGCAGCGGCGTTCGATCGAGAAGGGCCGCAGTTCCGTATCCGCTTTGGTTTCGATCGCATCGGCCATCAGGCGCGCCGTTGCCGGCGCGAGCAGGATCCCGTTCCGATAGTGCCCGCAGGCAAGAAAGAAGCCCGCAATCGCCGTCGGGCCGAGGAAAGGAAGCCCGTCAGACGTGCCTGGCCGAAGGCCGGCCCAGCTCTCCGTCACCGCAAACGAACGCAGCGACGGTGCCGCCGAAAGCGCGGCGTGCAATAGTTCGTGCATTCCTTGGGCCGTAACGCGCTCGTCGAAACCCGCCCGCTCCACCGTTGCGCCAACGAGCAGCCGTCCGTCATCCCGTGGAACGAGGTAGGCACCCGGTACCCACGTCGCATGGCGTACGAAGTCTACGGGCGTCGCCAAGGCGAGCATCTCTCCCTTGATCGGCTCGATCGGCGGAACGCACGATAGAGGCACGCCTTGCAGTTGGGAGGCCCAGGCGCCACACGCGTTAACGACTGCGCCGGCCGTTACGAAACCAAGGTCGGTACGAAGGCCGAGTACTCGCCGATCATCGCATTCCATGCGCAGCGCGGAGCTTCGGTCGATGAGCACGCCGCGCGTTTGGCACGCGCTCACCAGTGCGCGCCCGAGGCGGCGGTTATCCACGCAACCTTCACCGCTCACGATCAGGCCGCCGGCAACCTGAGAACCGAGCCACGGTTCGCTGGAGAGCAGCGACGCTCGGTCGAGCGTTTCCGTCGCGACGTTGCGCGCTGCGAGCGCTTCCGCGTGCTGCTTCAATCGCTTCAGATCCGCATCGTTGAACGCCGCGTGGACGACGCCGTCGAGGCGCAGGCGTGGATCGATGCCGCTCGCCGCCCGCACCCGCTCGACGAACGCTGGATACTCGCGCAACGAGGTGGCGCAGAACTCGAGCAACGCTTCATTGGCCACGCGCTCCGTATACGGGGCCAGCATTCCGGCTCCGGCCCACGAGGCCGCGCGCCCCGGCTCGCTGCGATCGTAAATGCGTACCGTCGCGCCGCGTTCGGCAAGCTCGAAAGCAATCGCAAGACCGATGAGCCCGGCACCGATTACGACGACGTCGCCGCCACGATTATCCATCAGAGCATCGCGCTTTGACGCGACCCCACCGAGTCCAGCTTTTGAGGTCCTGCCGCGCCATGGTATCGTTTCAGAGAATGAAGCGCATTCTGTGTTGCCTCGCCCTGTTCGGCCTCGCGGCGCGGCCGCTGAGCGCCGCACCGCCGCCGGACGCCGCGTTTCTTCAAGGCATTGGAAGCCGGGCATTAGCTACGGGTGCAGCGCCCGGCATCGCCTTGGCGGTAGCGTACAAAGGGCGCATCGTTTATGAAGGCGGCTTCGGCTCCGCAAACGTTGCTGCGAACGATCCCGTCACCGCGAACACACCGTTCGCGATCGGTTCGCTCACGAAGCAGCTGACGGCCGCAGCGATCATGTTACTCGTCCGAGAACGCAAGCTATCTCTGAGCGACGATCTCTCGAACTACGTGCCGTCGCTGCCGGGTGCGGGCCGGATTACGCTTCGAATGCTACTCGATCAGAACAGCGGCTTGCACAACTATCCACGTTTAAGCGAACATGCGTGGCCGACGCAAGGCGCCATCCCGCTTGCGAGCGTCCTCGCGATCCTCTCCACCGATACGCTGGACTTTCCCCCCGGAGCAAAGTGGGAATACAGTAACAGCAACTACGCGGCTCTTGCGGCCGTTGTGGAAAGAGTAAGCGGCGTCCCGTTTGGAGCCTTTCTTCGCACGCAGATATTCGAGCCGCTCCACATGACGGCAAGCGATTTCGGTTATGCGGCGCAGCAAAGCGGAGCCGTCGCCATTGGCTACGTTAACGGCAAACCCGAAACGCCGCCGCTTAGCCTAGACCTCTACAGCGGAGCCGGCGGCGCTGTCTCCTCCGCGCACGACCTGGGGCTGTGGGATCTGGCCCTCATGCGCGGCGCCCTGATTTCAGCATCGTACTTAGCGACGGTATGGCAGGACGGCGTACCGTCCGGCCAGGGTGCGCAGCGCTACACGATGGGGTGGGTGCTCGAGACGCTTGCCGGCCACCCCGCCCTCTGGCACAACGGCCTGACACCGGGTGTCGGCGGATACTGCTACAATGCAATCTTCCCCGATGAGGGCCTCGCAGTCGTAATACTCACGAACGGATTCGGAGGCAGAGGCCTTCCGGAGCGCATGGCCCAAGAGGCCGCCGCCGCCTACGGCATCGGCGCGCCGCCGCAGCCTTTATCGCAACACGCTCATCTTCGCCAGCGGGACCGAGCACGAATGGGACGTTTCGATAACGTCCGACGGGAAGATTGCGGCTTCCGGACTCGTTCGCTAACGGTCGCGTGATGAAAAATGACGTCGGGAACCACCCCGAAGGGCGCACAGGAGGGCCGCGTAGCTTCTCGACGATTCGAGCGGGCTCGCTGGCGGCGTTGGTCGCGCTTTCCGGCGTCGCTCCGGTCGAGTTCGAAACGATGCCTCCGGATCGATCGGAGCACATGGCCTTTTGGTGGAGTTGCTGTCATCGAGCGAAAAATCCGCAATCGGGGCCGGTCGTGGGCGGCTTTGCGCTTTCGCTGGCCATTCCGGCGACCGGACACGTAGCCGGCTCGCTCGCAATGCAAGTCGAGATACAAAACGTCGCCACGCGAACCCAGAAGCTCCCTGCAGCGGCCGGCGCAGCACTTGAGTTGACGATCGCCGGTCCCGGACGTGCCGTGCGCGTTTGGCCGCTGATGGATCCTTCGCAGCTTTCGTGGTTCGAAGTGCCGCCCGGCAGGGCTGAGCAGGCCGGGCTTCGGTGGCATGAAGATTACGAGTTTTTTCCGGTGCCAGGTACGTACGCGCTCCGTCTCTCGACGCTGCTGCTCGTTGGGGGAAGGTCTTTAACGCTTAGCTCCAACGATGCGATCGTCTCCGTCTTTCCGGCGCTGCCGGGAAACCGCTTCGTCCCGACACCCACACCCTCCTCAACGCCGTGTACCGATGCGGTCGTGGAAAAGTACGGCGTGTGCGAGGGCCATTCGCGACGGACGCCAACCGGCAGCGTGGTCGACGGCCTCACATTGTCGCTCACGGCACCGAACGCCGTCGTCCGCCTCGGCGCGCCGCTGCCCGCGATTGTCGAGGTGCGAAACGTGAGCCACGAGGTGAAGTATGTGTTCTTCGGATTTCGGATTGCCGACTACGATTTTGAAGTCCGCGACGCGGTTACCGGGAAGATCATTCCTGACGACCCGTTGGCGCGGCTAATTACCATTACGCGCATTCCGACCACCGAGGCGGTGCCGCCCGGCCAGTCGCTCTTCGGCTGGATCGACGTTGACCACATCTATCCGATCAAAGCCGCAGGAACATATCGCATCCGCGTCACGCGGGGGCAGCCGGCCCTTCAGGCGCGGCCCTCCGGGCCTTGGACGCGCCTAGATCTTGACTCACCGGCCGTGCGCGTGCGTGTAGTGGAATAACAGCTGACGGATGTCGCCGGCTTAGCTACATGCCCGTATAGACGGGACCCTCGCCGCCTTGCGGCGGCACCCAAGTGATGATCTGATAGGGATCGGCGATGTCGCAGGTCTTGCAGTGCACGCAGTTGGTGAAGTTGATCTGCAAGCGCCCCTCGAACTTGCCGTCGCTCTTTTCGAACAGCGGCTCGTAGACGGCTGCCGGACAGAAACTCCGGCACGGGTTGCCATATTCGACGGTGCAGCGGTCTCGGCAAATATTCGTATCGGAGACGATCAGGTGAGAAGGCTGATTCTCTTCGTGCATCGTGCCGCTGTTGTACACGTCCGTCAGTTTATCGAAGGTCAGCACGTTGTCGATTTTGGCGCGCGGCGTTTCCTTGGGCTGCCAGCCCATCTTCTTCATCCGCGCGTATCCCGGCTCGCCGTGCAGTTTATTGATGAACCCGAATCCGGCGCCGCCGGTGAACGTCGCAAGTCCCGCGTTGATCAAACCCGGCAGGAGACCGTTATGGAATCCTTGGTGGAAGTTGCGCGCCGTGCGAAGCTCGGCGTAGGCCCACGATTCCTTGAAGCGGCGTTCGTACGACGCGAGCGTCTCGCGATCGAACGCATCGGCTTGCAGCGCTTCCCACAGCGTCTCGGCCGCCAGCATGCCGGACTTCATGCCTAGATGAATGCCCTTGAGACGCATGCCGTTCAAAAAGCCGGCCGAGTCGCCCACAATCAGAAGACCATCGGCACACGGGCGCGGCATCGCGAACAGACCGCCTTCGGGAATCGCTTTTGCTCCGTAGCGGATCAACCTGGCGCCGTCGAGCATACGCGCGACCGCCGGATGCTCTTTCATCCGCTGCAGCTCGTTGTGCGGATCGGTCGTCGGATTCTTATAGTCCAGCCCCGTGACCATGCCGATGTCGAGCACGTTGGCCGCCATGCCATAGATGAATCCGCCGCCGAACGTTTCCGGCGGAAGCGGATATCCCAGCGTGTGTATGACGGAGCCGGCCTTGAAGCGATCGTCGGGTAGCTGCCAGAGCTCTTTGACGCCGGCCGCGTAGACTTGCGGCTCGCGACCTTGCGTCAAACCGAGGCGTGCCTCGGCCTGCTTTGCAAGCGTCCCGCGCGGACCTTCGCCAAGGACGACGACCTTGGCCAAAATATCCGTGCCCGGCTCGTAGTTCGGCTTTGGCTGGCCGTTGTGGTCGAGACCCTTATCGCCGGTGCGCACGCCGATGACGCGCTCGCCGTCCCACAGCAGCTCTTGCCCCGGAAAGGCCGGGAAGACTTGCGCGCCCGCCTCCTCGGCTCGTTCGCCCAGCCACACACACAGTTTCTGCAGCGACGTCACATACTTACCGGCGTTGCGCAGCGGCGGCGGCGTGAGCGGCGCTTTGATTTTGCCGCGTGTCGTGAGAAACCACAGCTCGTCACTTGTAACGGGCGACTCCACCGGCGCGCTCTCGCGCCAGGCCGGCAGCAGTTCCTCGATAGCGCGTGGATCCATCACCGCTCCCGAGATCCCGTGATTTCCGACCTCGGCGGCCTTCTCGATCACCAGAATCTCGAGGGCGCGTCCGGCCTGTTGCGCGAGCTGACCGAGGCGAATCGCTCCCGCAAGACTCGCCGGACCCGCACCGACGAAAAGAACGTCGACTTCGAGTTGATCGCGTTGCGGCATGGCGAACTACTTACGCGACACGGTAGGGCTTGCCCCTTGCGCTCGCGCAACGTCAGCGCTGTGGACTCAACGCCCCGTCGCAGCTTCGCCAGCGATAATACCGCGCCGATCGCACCCGAGATACTCCAGGCCATCCTCGACGCGAATGCCGGGGATGCGAATGCCTACGGCGCCGATCCCTGGACGGCGCGCGCTATCGCTTGCTTGCGAGAGCATTTCGGCGGCGACGCGGATATCTATTTTACGTTTAACGGCACCGGTGCGAACGTGGCGGCGCTTAGCTCGCTGCTGCAGCCCTGGGAATCCGTGCTCGCGCCCGCAACGGCGCATCTGCAGACCGACGAGTGCGGCGCGCTCGAACGATTTAGCGGATCGAAAGTCGTCCCGATCGCCACCAGCGACGGCAAGCTTCGTCCCAGCGACATCGAACCGTATTTGCGTGGCGGACACGACGTCCATTTCTCGCAGCCGCGAGCACTTTCGATCTCGCAAGCGCCGGAGTTCGGCGGGCTCTATGAAATCGAGGAGCTGCGGGAGCTCTGTGACTTCGCGCACGCTCGCGGGTTGATCGTCCATCTCGACGGCGCTCGGCTCGCCAACGCAGCCGCCGCGCTTGGCACGGATTTGCGAGCCGCGAGCCGCGGCGCCGGCGTCGACGTGCTCAGCTTCGGCGGCACGAAGAACGGCTTGATGCTCGGTGAAGCGATCTGCTTCTTCAAACCCGGTCTGCACCGCGAAGCGGCGCCGTTCGTGCAGAAGCAAGCGATGCAGCTCGCTTCCAAGATGCGTTACATCGCCGCGCAGTTCGTCGCCCTATTGACCGATGACCGGTGGCTGCGCTATGCGACGCACGCCAACGCTATGGCGCGACGTTTGCACGAGCGCGTGCGGGCGATCGAAGGCGTTCGCGTGACGCGGCCCGTGCGATGCAACGCAATCTTCGCGACGCTCGACCGCGACGCCATCAACGCAATACAACGCGACTTCTTCTTCTATACCTTCGACGA
>Ga0182018_10003784_pt1 | contig 13229 bp, 10 predicted proteins | sample 812P2MmetaG_FD_120490 | JGI IMG/M metagenome (GOLD analysis project Ga0182018, IMG submission 120490) | Permafrost microbial communities from Stordalen Mire, Sweden - 812P2M metaG | ecosystem: Environmental > Terrestrial > Soil > Wetlands > Permafrost | place: Sweden: Stordalen | collected...
CTTAGTGGCGCCCGTGCTCTCGACGAGGTTACGGTTGTCCTCGCGAGCACCTTCGACGTCGTCGGGGTGGGCATAGTCGAGGACGTTCGTACCGACGACTGCCTCGGCCGTACATCCGAGGAGGCGAGCGGCGGCAGGGCTGGCGTAGGCGAGCATTCCGTCGGGTGCGGCCAGCGTAATTCCGTCGCTGCTCTTCTCGACGAGCGCGCGGAAAAACGTCTTTGCCCGCTGCGCTTCGCTGACATCGCGGAAGACGAGCACCGCCCCTTGCACCACTCCTCTGTCGTCCGTAACAGGAGCGCAACTATCCGTGACCGGAAGCTCACTGCCGTCCCTTCGGGTGAGCAGCCAGGGCCGCTCGAGCCCGAACGGGACGCGTTGATGAAGGACGCGTTCAACGGGATCGGGGATCGGCTCGTGGGTCTCTGCGTCAACGATGTGAAAGATCTCCGACACGAGCTGCCCAATGCCGGCGGCTGCGGTCCACCCCGTAAGCTCCTCGGTGACCCGGTTCATCCGGATCACGCGACCTTCCGGGTCGGTCGCGATCACGCCGTCTCCGATGGACATGAGAATCCTCGCGAGGCTCTCCTCGCCGTGCTTGGCCGCTTGCTCCGACAGAAAACGCCGTGCGGTTTCGCGTCTCAGTCGGAGGAACGTGACGAGCAAGATGGCGAAGCTCATGACCGTGCCCGTCACCTGAGCGAGCTGCATGTACTTGACGGTCTCGGCTGTCTGATGGCGTCGAAGCGCAAGGAGTCGCCGCTCCTCGTTCATCATGTCGGATATCACCGCGTCGATCCTGACATCGATGGTCCGCCCTGCCTTCATCCGCTCGCTTTCCAGCTCGCTCGTGTCCATCCTCCGCTTCTTTGTGTCGATCGCCTCGTCGGACATGAACATACGCTGCTGGATAAGCGGTTCGAGCTGTTCCAAGCGCTCCTGCTGGCTCGGGTTGTCGACCGTCAATTCCCTGGCGGCTTTGCGATTCGCGGCAACGCGCTGGACCGCCTCGGCATAGGCGTCCAGCCAAGCGTCGTCGCCGGTGAGACCGTACGCGCGGCGTAGGGCTTCGGCTTCGGCCAGCGCCTCACGCTCCCCGAGGAGGCGATCGATGACCTCGTGTGTGTGCTCGAGCCAGGCGATCGTACCGGCGACAATAATCGTCGCTTCATAGGCGACGACGCCGGCGCTCCCGAGGATCGCAAGAGCGACCCAGAGTCCGACGGCGGCGCGGCGCGCTTCGGGGGTCACGTGAGCGGAATCTGCCGCCTGCGTAATCGACGGCACTCCCCTTATCCCCCCTTACTCACGGGAGAGAGTAATCACGGGCGCGGTCGCCGTCGACGCCCCTGCCGACGATTGCTAGCCGGCAGGCTTCATCGAATTTCCATTAACGCGCACGAGCTCGCCACGCCGGATGGCGTGTCGTGGCGCGCACGGGATGCGCGCACCCTACGGTGTCGATGCGCCTTTTGCGTCGGCGCAGTCAGACCCCGCTTCGGTTGCCGTCTACGCGCGACCGCGGCGACCTTCACGAAGCCAGCGCTTCTTCGGGCGGTCCGTTCTCCGCCGGATAACCCGAGCGAGTGCGCCGGATATCGCCGAGTCTCGCCCAGCGGTCGGAACCCACGACCTGCACGAGCGCATCCTCGCCTAGCAGTCCCGCCTGGAAGGCCTGGTCGAGCTGCTTGTCGGTCAGCTGGACCTGCCAGCGCAGCTGGTCGGCTTCGGAAGCTGCGGGCTGCAGCGGCGTCGCCTCGGCGTCGTTCGCAAGCGACTCGTCGCCGGCAGGCGCCTCGGGATCGGCTAGCTCCGCGGCGGCAGGCTCTCCTACGGCAGCCTCCGCTGCGGAAGGCCCGGTCTGCGCGGTGGCTGCTTTCTCCGTGGGAGGCGCCTCCGGTTCGGCGGGCGCTTCCGCTGCTGCGATGGGCGCTTCCGGTGCAACCGTCGAGGGTCGTTGCTCACGCCCCCAGAGTGTTTCCAGTTTCACCCAGTCGGACGTGGCGCTTGCGAGCACCATCACTTGGTCGTCCAGGTGCCCGGCGCGGAATGCCTCCTCCAGTTGCTCGCGCGTTCCGGATCGGACTTGGCCATCCGCCAATCTCGCTTGCCAAAGTCCGCCGTCCGCCGCGACCGCCGTCGGTGCGGGGGGCGGGGGTTTGAGGGCATCGGCGAGCCTCGTCCATTCGGGGCTGCCCGATGCACGCACCCACGTTTCCGCGCCGAGCTGGCCCGCCCGGAACGCTTCGCGTAGCTGCTCGAGCGTCCCTGAACGAACGTCACCGTTCGGGAGCTTCGCCGACCAGAGATCTGGACCCATCGTGATCAAGTGCTCCATTGCTCTCTGGGTTAGTGCGAGCTGGCATGACGCGCACGCTCTTACTAACGCCCAACCTGCTTTAAACAGTCGCGGCGGACATGTACAGGCGCCACCCGCGCGCGCCCCAAGCGAAACTAGGGCGCGATGACGTCGTAGGATACACCGGTCAGCGACCGACCTTCGCGAAGGCACAGTCGTTCGATCAACGAGCGAAGTCCGAGCTCACCCCGGTCCGCGTTCCAGCACGAGTGCAGCGGGTGGAACGCTGGATGGGCGTCATGGGGCTTGCGCCACGCCCCCCCGGCGTTCCTTGAGCGCTCCGGAGGCCGAAGGTTTCCTGCACGCATGACCTTCCAACCTCGACAACGCACACTTCTCTCGTAGGTAGACTGCCCTTCCATGCTTGGAAGGGCATGTTGTCGTGCCCGACAGGGTCCATTGTCGAGGATAGAAGAGCGCACTGCTGTGCACGACAGAGCTAGCTACACGACCCTGCAACGCACGATGGTGCCCTTGGTCGTCCGTGATGCAGGCTTGGTCAACGTCCTCGGCTGCGCATGGAAGAGTAACCTACCGTGCTGTGCAATCGACATTGTCGCATCGAGAAGCATGGACTTCGCAGCTGCGAAGGTCGCCCTTCCATCGACCGAAGGATGACCTTCCAGACTCTCCATCGTCGTATGTCGTCATGAGCAGGACACACTGACGCGCTCAGAAGACCATCCTGGAGCACTCGGCAGACCGTCCTTGTGAGCCCAGCATCTCGCTCTTGCAGACGATGAAGACTCCTCCGCTGCCTTCATCGATGCCGCCCTCAATGATTGCAACGACATCGACGCCCAACGTGAACGTCGCCTGACGACAGGAACCACACGACGCGGCCGTCGCCAGCAAGCGATCGTCCGCCCTTCGGCACCACAGGTCTCCGGAGCATTCAAGTCCGCGTCCCCGCCCCTGTGCGGAACTCGTCGCCGTCGTTCGCAAGGGCCCACGTCGTTGCGGCGTCGCGCACCACCCTTATCGTGACGGAGACTATGGAAATCCCCCGACTGGGGCGGCGGTCCACAAGCTGCTTTTTCATGTAGCTTTGTCGCCGACCCTGATGCCCTTCCCCAAGAACATCCTCGATATCTCGCCGGAGCATGACCGCGAAGCCGCAGAGCTGAGCGACGAGCGCTTCGACCGTGGCGAGTTCGCCGTTCGAGCCTTGGATCTCGTGCGCCCACGTCGCACTATCGTGGCCATCTGCGAGGACGCGACCCGCATGCGACTGGAGCGCGGCCGCAGTTGGGGGCGGTCAGGGGAAGCCTGGGCGATGCTAGCGATCCCCCGATTCGCTTCGCGGCGTGCCATCGCGCTCGCGGTCGCGGAGCTCTCCGATGTTCCAACCGCGTGGGCACTGGATCTACTGCTGGGAATGACGAACGACCCGGCGGGCGACTGACATGCGCCGCTGTGGCTTGACGCGGGCGCGGGTCGGACGCATGCCCGAGGGCGAGAGGCAAGGCATGGAGTCCGGCGAGGCAAAAGACACGATTCTCGACGAGTATGTGGAGACGCTCTCCGCATTGGGTGACGCTCAGATACGAGCGCTCGTTCACGCGCGAGTGCCGTCGGCGCCCGAGAGAAGGACGTTCGAGTCAGCGAGCTCAGGCGTTTCGAGGGAGACGCTGATTCTCCTCGCGGCCGGTTGCCTCGCGCGCCAGACGTTCAAGGCACCCGTGGTAGAGGGCAATCCGTTCCCGACGTGGTTCCGCGAATCACCAACATAGGGAAAGACGACGGAAGTTTCTCGCTATTCGCATCCGCCGTCTCCCGCAGCCGGTGGGGCGCCCGCGTCGATCCAATCGAGCAGCGTGTGAAGCCCGGCGTCGGTCAGGAAGGGGGCATTGGGCGGCATTACGTCGGTCGGCGTCAGGACGTTCTCCATCACCCTCCAGATCGGCCGATTCGTGCCCGGATAGGGCGCCTGAGTGTCCGCGTAGGTCTCGAGCGGAAACGGGGCGTTCATCACGGGTGGATTCGAGTGGCACCTCAGACATCGGTTTTCGAGCACGTCCTCGACGTCGCACGGGAGACGGCCATCGATGACCGCCACGTCCGTCGCGGTTGCGTCAGAGGGGCTGGAGCATGCGCTCAGCCAGGTCCATGCCGAAAGAGCAACGAAGGCTCTTGCGATCCTCCGCACCTACAGCTCCGTGCGATACACGCGGCCCTGCCCGGGCGTCGGAGTCGCCACGGATGGCTTGACCACAGGCGCTGGGGGCGCGGAGACGGCCACCGCCGGCGAGGGGGTTCCCACAGAGTGCGTGCCGGCTTGCGGCACGGAGGCTGACGACCATTTCTGCGGGCTGCCCGACACACCTGACCCGGCGCCCACGCGGGGGGCTGAGCCCGACCCACCGACCGGCACCGTGCCTCGGTCCGTCATGGTCGGAACGCCGACGGGTGCCGGGGCGACGATGGCGCCGGTCGATGCGTTGTCCGCCGCGGGCGGCGGCGCTACCCCGGTAGCGACCGCCGCGGGTGTGATCGACGGCGGCTCTCGACCTCCCCTGAAACCGAGATACGCGATGCCGGCGACGACGAGAAGCGCAGCGCCCAGCAAGACCGCATGAACACGGACACGAGACTCACTGCGTGGTCGCGCGCTGATCGAACTGATCTCTGGAAACGCCTCGACGACTCCGCTGCCCGTTGGCACGCTACCCGTCGTGGTGCCCATACCGAGCGAGCCCTTCGAGAGGAGCGCGGTCATGTCCAGATCGACCGGCGGCGGATTGCGGATGTAGCTCTGGATAATCTTGCGGACGGATTCTCGCTTCTTCGCAAACACCTCGCGCATGAGTCGGGCGATATCGTCCTGGCCACTGAGCCGTCCGGACGCCTGCGCGTACTCGACCAATGACGCCCGCATATCCCCGGCGGTCTGGAAGCGCTTGTCGCGCTCCTTTTCGAGCGAGCGGGCGACGATTGCATCGAGCCGAGGGTCGATGTCGGAGACGACCGAAGACACTCGCCGCACCGGCGGTCCCCCCAACAGCTCGGCCACGGCCTTCACCGAGTCTTCCGTCTTTGCGAGTCGTTGATGCGCGAGGAGCTCCCAAAGCACCGTGCCCGCCGCGAACAGGTCAGCTCGCGCGTCGACGTTCCCGACGAACTGTTCTGGCGCCATGTAACTGGGTTTGCCCTTGAAGATCCCCGACTGCGTCTGCGAGGAGTTCATTGCGGCTTTCGCGATGCCGAAATCGACGAGCTTCACCACGCCATCGTAGGTGACGAAGATATTATGGGGACTCAGATCTCGGTGAACGACACTGAGAGGTGTGCCGTCGTAGTCCGTGAGCTCGTGCGCGTGCTGAAGACCGGAGAGTCCCTGCGTCACGATGTTGACTGCAATCCCAGGCGGTAACTTCTTCCCTGCCACGACGAGGGATTTCATCAGTCGCAGGAGCGGCTGCCCCTCCAGATACTCCATCACCAGAAGGTGATTGGCCCCTTCCGCCACGACTTCATACGTTTGAACGACGTTCGGATGGTTCAGCCGAACTGCCAACCGCCCCTCGTCGAGGAACATCTCGCGGAACGCCGGCTCAGCGGCCGCCGATGGGCTGAGTCTCTTGATGACCACCAGCTTGTTGGAGGCGCTCGAACCGTGCGAAAGCGCGAGATACACCACACCCATCCCACCCCTTCCAAGGAGCGCGAGCAGCTGGAATTTGCCCAGCGTCGATACGTCGGGGGGTGGAGGCATCGAATCGACGACGTCCGGCTGCGGCGGCTTCGATTGCCCCGACGAGCCATCGTGCTCGGAAACATCGTCGCTAGTGGTCAACGAGGCCTTATGCGGCTCCACCATACCTCCCATGCAAACTCGCCCGGAGCCAGACACGTGCGGCACAATAAAGCTAGCGCCCGCCCGACCCTCCCGCAAGCGCGAGCCCGCAAGCCGCGAGCGAGCGCGGACAGCATATCTGCCAGCCCTCGTATTCTCGCTCTCTCTCAACGGTGGCAACGGTGGCTACGGTGGCCCGACGTCGATGTTGCCGTCGCCCAGCTGCGTAGGGTCGAACGCAATCGCCAGGTTCCCGTTGGAATCAGCCGTCAGATACATCCGCCAGCCAAGGTCACCGCTTTTCGTGGCGGGGTTGTCGTACACCCCGTTGTTATTGGCGTCGATGTAGACATCGACGATGTAGTTGGTGCTGGCGCTGATGACTCCAGCGATACCCGGGTAGGTGGAACCTTTGCCTCGCGTGAGCGCCGGCATTCCGTTGAACCCCCCTCCGAGGCTGGTACTCAGGATCGGAAATCGGTAGAGACCGACGTTTCCCGTAGGTGACCCCATCGCTGTCGTCGGGCCACCATTGTAGGACGAGTAGTAGACGCGGAGCTCGAGCAAGGTGTTTGCATACTTGTCGAGGTTCGACAGGGCAAAGCTCGCGTCGCCCCCCACACCGGCCGGCGGGCTGCTTACGCCGGTGATAGCGTCGATGTCGATGTCCACCGTGTTGGGGTTGTGTATGAAGTAGACCTGTACTTCTCCATCCACGTGCGCGAGTGACGTGCCGCCGTCCGGGAGAGGGCCGAAGACGAGCGTGTCCACCAGCGGCGGCCCGACTTGCCAGCTGTGGTCTTTGATGAGGAAGTTGGGAGAGTTCGCGGCGGTGGACGAACTGGCCAGACTGTAGTCCGGCTCGTCGAACAGGTGGTTATTGTCGCTGGTCTCGGCGAAGAAATCCAAGCGAAGCGGCCCGGTGCCCATGTTCGGGATGGCCTTGGGGGCCGTCAGCGGCACGTCGACGCCCGAGCTAGATATCGTGCCCAGACCACAGTTCTCGACGGCCCCGCGCGCTATGACCGAGTTGGCATTGACACTGACGAGGCGGTACTCGAAGTAGTGCGTCTTGTGGGGGAACATGTCCTGCAGCGTGAACACGAGATCCGAATACAACCCCGGAACTCCCCCTTCGCCGTTGCCTCCCGCGCTGGTGCCACCCTGTTGGGTGGTCGAGAACCGGTCGATGTTGAGGAGCGCGCTGCAACCGGTGCCCCAGACTGCAACCGCACCCGCCGCGGCGAAGCCCAGCACGGACGCGGAGCGGAGCAGCCGTCGCTTAGAAGTCGACTTGTAGCGTTCCATAGCAACCCCTTCCCGTGCAGCGGCCCCCTCCGGACGCGACTGGCGTCGTTGCGGGGGGCGCCGTACCGGAACCCGATGCGATCAACCACACAATGCCCGTCGCGGCGAGGACACCCCCGCCGAGAAGGCCGATGTCGGCGACCGTCCCGAACGTGTACGCCGCGGCCTTGTCCGATGCCCCGTTCGACGTGGGACAAATGTTCATTGGGCACTCGCCTTCGAGCGAATGCTCCCTCGCAACGGCGAGCAGTCCCGCCACCGCCCCTGTAGCCAATCCCGCCGCGCCCACCCCGACGGTGAGCCAGGGCAAGATCTTCGACGGGCGGCCGCCCGGAACGGCGGCGACTGGCTCCTGAAGCGCAAAAGTATGGGACAGATGCGCGCCGCCTATCGCATCGAACTCCCAGCGTGCGCGAACCGCCCCGTTCTGCGTCACGTCGATGGTGTGGTGCCCGGCACGAACGACCAAGACGAAGACTCCTGGGCTCGAGACATAAATATTGGATACGTTTCCGTGCACCGAGTATCGAGTGTCCCGAAGCCTCGCGTCGGCCAGATTTGGGCGGGCAGAGCTCAAGCTCACGGCGAGGACGGTCGCGCTCGCCGTCAACGTATAGAGGTCTGTCTCAATCTGCGCTCGCTCCTGCGCAGCAATATCGGGGGCGACCTTCAGGTAGTTCGTATAGGCATCGATGGCCTCTCCGTCTCTCTCCAGCTTCATGGCGCAGTAGCCCATGTTTCCAAGTACTTTGGGAGAATGAGACAAGTCGTAGGCGGTCTTGAATTCCGTATAGGCATTCTCGAACTGAGATCCATCGGGATCCTGGAGATAGTTCACTCCCGCCTTGAAGTGCATGCGTGCCTCGTCGCTGACGGGCAGATCTTCCGCGCGTGCGTAGGGCGCCGCCGCGAGCCCAACGCCCGCACAGATCACCAACGAGATCGCGATCTTGTGGCACCGTGTGTGTCGGATCGCCATCGACAAAGCCTATCGTCCGCCCTCATCCACGGCAAGGACAATGGGCTTCTTCAAGAGTGCCCTGGGAGTGCGCCGGGCGTGCGGCATTAGGGAGTGGGAGCCGTCAGCCCGGTGTAGTCACCGATGTCGACGGCATGGTACGGCGTATTGAGTTGTCCATTGGCACTGCCCGCAACGCCGGGCTGGCCGTAGGCGAAGACGACATCGTTCGCCGGCGTGACCTCGATCACCTGGTCGTTGAACTGATTGGTGATCAAAGTATCGCCATTCGCCAGACGGACGGCGCACGAGGGCTGCGGTGCGGGCATAGTGGGGGTTGTGGTCGAATACGTCCATGCGACGGTCCCGGCCATGGTCACCTCGATGACCCGGTTGTTGTTCGTGTCGGTGATGAGGGTGTTGCCGTTCGCCAGGCGGCTCGCAAATCCAGCGACGTTCAAGAGCGCCAAGTTCACGGGTTGCGGATACTGCCACACGATGGTCCCGTCGCTCGCAACCTCGATCACGCGGTTGTTGCTTTCGTCCGCGATGAGGGTGTGGCCGTTGGCCAAGCGCTCGGCCGAATTCGGGCTGTTGAGCGCCTGGTTGGAGGTCCCCGCATCATCGCCGCCCGTGGTGACCGCTGCTTCGTCGCCAGCGTCCTCGCTCCCCTCGATGGCCGCGTCGCCCGCGCTTGCGTCCGGCATGCCCGCATCACTTGCCCCTGCATCCCTTGCCCCCGCGTCTCCGAGCCCTGCGTCCCCGGCTTCTGCATCCGCAGCTCCAGTGTCAGCCCCTGTGTCCGCAGCCCCCGCATCCCCGGACCCTGCGTCTCCAGTCCCGAGAGGCGCTCCCTCTTTGATCGTGGCCACTGCGACCCCAGCCTCCGTGTCCTCGGTCGAGGTGACCGGCGGAAACTGCCACATGATCTGCTTGGTCGTCTGGTCGACCTCGATGATCCGATTGTTGCCTTGATCGGTGATGAGGATGTGGTTTCCCACGCTCCCGGCGCCCGGCACCAAGACGGCCGAGACAGGCGTGTTGAGCTGATCGGGTCCGTCCCCCGCCCCTCCACCGTCCTCCCCGTACTGCCAGACGATCGCCCCGCTCGCGTCGTCGACGATGATCACTCGGTTGTCCGGGCACGCCATCGTGCACGATGGCTCCGTGCCCGCCGCGGCGCCCGATCCCGCGATGAGTGTTTGACCGTTGGGCAGTCGCTCCACGTCGTTGGGGGCGACCACCGACGTCGGCCCCGGGACGCTGCTGCCATCCCCGAAGGTCCAAACAATCTGGCCCGCCCGCGTGACCTCGATGACGCGGTTGTTGAACTGGTCGGCGATGAGCAAATTCGCCGTCTCGCTGGCGCCGGAAAGGCCTGTGTCGCTAGCGCCCTCCGCGCTCGCATCGTCCGACAGAATGCGATCGGCGGCGGCGTCGGACGGGCCTGCGGACGACTTGCTGCCGCCACACGCCAGCACCATGACGACGGGGAGGACACTGAGCGAAGCCCGCCACGAAGAAAAATAACCCATCTTAAACCATGTACCACGCCCGGCTAGCGCGCATGCCAATCAGTTCGTGTACCCCCCTCCGTCACCTCCACCGCACTCTTGCGTAAGCATCGTCGTCAGTGCGCCATTGTCCGATGCGGCCTTGAAGCAGAAGGCCGCGGGTCCCGCGTCCCCGGCGTCCCCGTTCAACGCGCACGCGCCGTTGACAGCGCTCGTGAAGGAAGCGCAGACCCCGCTGCCTGCAGCGGCGAAGCACATCTGAAGTGCCTTCAAGACTGGTTGCGCGGGCGCGGGGTAAACCGGAACCGAGCAACCCCGGACTGATGCGCACGCGTAGTATTCGCACTCGAATGAATTCGTGAGCGCCGTTGCACAGGCCTGCCCCTCTTGCGAAGTGTCGGCCACTCCGACACACCCGCCTACGTTCAGCCAATCGCTCTCGCCGGGATTGTAAACGGCGACGGTCGGGCCCCACGAAGGTTGTGGCTTGGGGACAGACCCGCCGGGGCTCACGTTGGTCTCCGAGTAAGACGTGTTCAGGCATTGCGCATTGCATATGAAGTTGGCCGGGAGAAGCTGCCAGCTCACACATGATTGCTCGGTCCCGGCGTCGCTGTAGCAGTCCGCGACGAACTGAGGGATGTCGTTGGTGTCCGAGCATGCGGCCTGCACGAGGGGCGCGACAGGCGTGGGTGCGAATCCGCTCACGCTTCCCGGCTCACACGGACCGACGTCTTCCGCAGGCGTACCCGCATCGCTGACCGCGTCCGACTGCGAGGGGCCGGAGTCCTGCGGCTCCGCAAGGCTTGGCGCCCCGCTCGTCGACGAGGAACACGCAACGGTGAAGCACGCCCCTACGAGCGTCAGGGCCGCCCCGAGGACCACTGCCGAAAGAACCTTCTCGAAGTTCGTCCAAGGCCCCAAGAGTGACCCCCATGGCTTCAGCACAAGGCGGCGGTTACCTTCCCATCATTGCGACAGGAGGCGTGATTTTAACGTAGCAGAGCCACGCCTCCGCGTTACGTCATTCAGCGCGGCGACGTCGGCCACGGGGTGCTGCCGCGAGGACGACCGTGCCTTCTTCACGGTTCGACCCGTCGCGGGATTTTGTCGTGCGGGAAACGTCCCACATGCGGTCAGGGTGCCGACACAACCCCTGAACATGCTCATCGAGACGCCCGGCGGCTTCGACTACACGGGCGCGGCGGGAAAAGGGAGGCTGCTCGATGAACAGCGCGAAGAAATCACATGCCCGCGTCGATCAGCGTGTAGGTCTGGTCGTGGGAACAGCTGGTGCTCACGCCGCTGCCGGTCTCCACGGAGTTCGTTGTGCCCGTGTAGCTGGTGCCGTTGATCGTGAGCGTCGAGGTCGTGGTCGCCGTGACGCCGGCCATGGTGTCGGAGCACGTTACCGTGTCGGTGCAGTTGGACCCCGACCCCGTCGTGGAGGTCATGCACGCGATGCCGCTGTCCCCCACGCCGGCGTCGGTGGGCGGCGGGGGAAACGTCTGGTCGTAGGTGGTGCCGTGGCAGGCCGGGCCGCCGTCCCCGACCACGGTGGTGACGACCTTGTAGGTGCCGCTCGGAAGCGCACAGGTACCTCCCGAGCCGGAGCTCGACCCGGACCCGGAGCTGGATCCAGAGGTAGATCCAGAGCTCGTACCGGAGCTTGACCCGGAGCCTGAACCCGAGCTCGAGCCCGAGGTCGATCCCGAGCTGGAGCCGGAGCTCGAGCCGGAGCTCCCGGAGCCCCCGTCCATCGCGGCGTCCGCAGCGCTCCCGGTCGACGATGTCGATGAGCACGCGAGGCCGGCCGTCACGGCAAGCAGAGACCCGGTGACGAGCAATCGATGGGTGTTCATGGCTATCTCCGTCGAGGGGCTAAGGGGTTTCTTCGCCACGTCTACCACGGCGCGGCCGGGAATCGATGATAGGGTTACGGCACTGACCCATCGGCGAGAGAAGGGAGGACCTTCCATGCGGCCCATTGTCTACGGCGCTCTTGGTTTGCTGCTGGCGGCCTGCTCCGCAACGTCGAGCGGTTCGCATTCAGCCCCGAATGCCTCTAGGGACGGGTCAATCCCCGGGCTCGACGCTTCGTCGCAAGAGACGGATTCGTCGTCGACCGGGGATTCATCGACGATGGACTCGGCACCGTCGATGGATTCGCCTTTCGTTTCAGTGGCCAGCTGTTCGGGCACCACCGGAACCTGGCAGAACATCACGCCGCCCGAGCTCGACATGTCCAACTGGTGCAGCGTAAATTTCTCGACTTGCAACGTAGGAACGAATTCGAGTGGCCAGGTCGGCACGTATGGGACCACAGACTTTCTGATCGACCCGACAAACTCTGGAACGGTCTATCTCGGGACCTCTCAGCTCGGGATCTGGAAGACGACGGATTGCGGCGCGAGCTGGGTTCATATCAATACGGGCAACAACGGCACGGACGTGAATGGCGGCAGCGTCGCCGGATCCCTTCTCGATGGCGGGCGGCAGTGGACGATGCTCATGGATCCGACGAATTCAAAGGTCCTCTACGCGACGGCTGGTTACGGCGCGGGAGGGATCTTCCGCTCGACCGACGGTGGGGTCGACTGGAGCCAGATCCTCCCCAGCAGCATCATGAGCCGGACCCAGTACGCTGGGTTCATCGAGAAGATCACGATGGATCCGACCAATCATATGCACCTCCTCGCGAGCTTTCACACCATCTGCACCGGCAACGCGCTTCCCGGCGCGCCCATCGCGGACAATGGCAACAACGTGTCGGTCGTCAGTACGACGAACAGCACCCCGACCGGCACCGGCACCAGCTACCAGGGATGGGGTTGCCTCGCAGAGACCACGGACGGCGGCACGACATGGTCGCTCACCACGAGCGCGTACCCCTGGGTAAACAGCGACGGCCCCGGACAGGCCATGGTGAATGCCTCGACCTGGTTTTATGGCACGAACGGCTCGCAGGGACTCTGGCGCACGACCACCGGTGGCGTGGCCGTCAATGGGGCACCCGCGTGGACGCAGGTGAACCTCTATACGACTGCGGCAGGGGCCACGCAGCCGCTCGACAGCGCCATCGGGAGCATATACGTCGCGCAGGATGGCTCGTTCTATTCTGGGGGGAACTACGCCATCGTCCACAGTACGGATGGGATCAACTGGACCCAGCTTTCTGGACAGTACGCTCCCGCACTGGGCAGTCAGAACGGCTCCTCACCGATCGTCGATACCGGGACCACCGTCTACATCACCGGGTCCGGATCGAACTGGTCCGCGCCGGTGAGCACC
>Ga0182018_10003785_pt1 | contig 13227 bp, 8 predicted proteins | sample 812P2MmetaG_FD_120490 | JGI IMG/M metagenome (GOLD analysis project Ga0182018, IMG submission 120490) | Permafrost microbial communities from Stordalen Mire, Sweden - 812P2M metaG | ecosystem: Environmental > Terrestrial > Soil > Wetlands > Permafrost | place: Sweden: Stordalen | collected...
CGTGCTGCTCGCATATGTGCCGCTACCGCCGTACACGGCCGTGATGGAGTGCGCTCCCGATGACAGGGTAGAGGTAGTGTAAGTCGCGATTCCGCTCGCGATCGTGCCGGTTCCCAGCGCGGTGCTACCGTCGTTGAACGTTACCGTTCCTGTAGCTGTCGAGGGCGAGACTGTAGCCACAAAGGTAACGGCGGTTCCGTAAGGCGACGGGTTCGCGGAGGTTGTCAATGCGACCGCAGATGCTTGGTTGACCGTCTGAGTCAACGTCGCTGAAGTGCCGCTGTTGTCATTTGCATCGCCGCCGTAGGAAGCCTTGATCGAATGCGACCCCGCGGCTAGCGTGGAGGTCGCGAAACTCGCCCCACCGCCGCTAAGCGTGCCGGTCCCAAGCGTAGTACTTCCGTCTTTGAAGGTCACTGTCCCCGTCGCTGCTGAAGGCGAGACCGTCGCCGTGAAGGTTACCGAGGAACCAAACGTCGATGGATTTGCTGAGGAAGCCAGCGCGACCGTCGTGTTAGCTTTGTTTACGGTCTGGGTCAGAGTTGACGAAGTGCTGGTGTTATCGTTCGCGTCACCGCCGTAGGAACCCGTCATCGAATGCGATCCCGCTGCGAGCGTCGAGATGCTAAATGTCGCTTTCCCGCTGCTGATTGCGCCGGTCCCCAGCGTAGTGCTTCCGTCTTTGAAGGTTACCGTCCCCGTTGCTGCTGAAGGCGAGACCGTGGCTGTGAACGTCACCGATGACCCGTATGTCGACGGGTTTGCTGACGAGGCCAGCGTAAGCGTCGTGTTGGCTTTGTTTACAGTCTGGGTCAGAGTCGAGGAAGTGCTGGTGCTGTCGTTCGCGTCGCCTCCGTAGGAACCCGTGATTGAATGCGATCCTGCAGCGAGTGTCGAGATACCAAATGTCGCTTTCCCGCTGCTGATTGTGCCGGTACCCAGCGTAGTGCTTCCATCCTTGAAGGTCACTGTCCCCGTTGCTGCCGAAGGCGAGACCGTAGCCGTGAAGGTCACCGAGGAACCAAATGTTGATGGATTCGCTGACGAAGCCAGCGTAACCGTCGTGTTGGCTTTATTTACGGTCTGGGTCAGAGTTGACGAAGTGCTAGTGTTGTCGTTCGCGTCGCCTCCGTAGGAACCCGTGATTGAATGCGATCCTGCCGCAAGCGTCGAGATGCTAAATGTCGCTTTCCCGCTGCTGATTGTGCCGGTATCCAGCGTAGTGCTTCCGTCTTTGAAGGTCACTGTCCCCGTCGCTGCTGAAGGCGAGACCGTAGCCGTGAAGGTCACCGAGGAGCCAAATGTCGATGGATTCGCTGACGAAGCCAGCGTAACCGTCGTGTTGGTTTTGTTTACGGTTTGCGTTAGCGCTGACGATGTGCTGCTGTTGAGATTAGTATTTCCTCCATAGGCGGCTGTGACCGAGTGCGATCCTGCTGCAAGCGTCGAAGTGCTAAAAGTAGTCTTACCCCCGCTTAGCGTGCCGGTTCCGAGCGTTGCCGTCCCATCCTTGAACGTCACGGTGCCGGTCGCGGTCGATGGCGTTACGGTGGCCGTGAACGTAACGGAACCTCCATACGTGGACGGATTCGACGAAGATGTGAGCGCCACGGAAGAGGAAGACTTTGCAAACATCATTCCTGTCAACGCTAAACTAGCAAGGATGAGAATTAGAACACGGGACGTAGCTCGCGTCAGGATCTGCCCCACTACATCGTGAAGTTTCTGAGCTGACAACAGCGAGTAGCCGCGTTGCCTCCACGAGAGGAAACAAGCCTGAAAAAGGGACACACCAACTCCAAAGCGAGCCATCGACTCCTCCAAATAGCTAAGTTTTCCCCTGACACAGATCTGCCAGGGCCAACTGCCTGCCGAAAACGGGGATCATCCCCATGAACTGGGGCTAGAAACAGCACGGCCTATCGCGATGCTGGGGTGACTGTTGTCGGGGCCGCTTCAATCAGGAAGCGTTCCACAGGATGCATCGATACGGCCCGCCTTCTGGGGGAAGTGAGTCGTGCAAGCTGCATCCTGTCCTGACAACCATCGCGAACGTGCCGCGCGTCTTTGAGGCTCAGCACTTTTACCAGCTTTCGTAAAGATTGAAAAACGAAAATCGGTTTGTCCGGAAATCGGAACAGGCTAGCGACAAAAAACTAGGGCTTCAAACGAGGAAACCCATAAGCGGGAACAGGAGCGGCTGTCGTACGGTCATCGACATATTTACCGGTGCATCGACTGCGGACACCAACTACGACTGGGGCGTCGGAGAAAGTAGCAGCGGCGTTTCGATGCTGTGCTTCTTTCGACACTCTGTCCGTACGACGACGATCTTGCAGTCTAGAGCCGATGGCGATGCCGTGGCGGCGCTCGCGCTCCGAGTAATCCAACCAAACAAATGCCGACATCATTGCCTCCCACTCGCCAGATGCAGATCCCCACGTTTGAAAGCTGACGCCATAGCGTTCCTGCGTCTCCTTTACAGGTCCGCACGCAGTTTGTCCGCCACGGCTTGCTCCTGCTGATACTTGTCCTGGGCCAATGTCCTCTCATGATCCGTCAGGTTAGCGAGAAATCCGAAACCTCTGACGCAGTCGGCGGTAATCCTGTCGCGGTCAATGTCGACCTCGCGGTTGACGAGCTGGCCGAGGTCATTCCAGTCGAAATCCCTGCCATGCTCGAACTTCTGGATCAGGTGTGCCGGATCGAAAGTATCCCGCGTCTGCCAGAGCTTTAGCACGACGAGGCGGCGGATGAGCGCGTGATCGAGTGGCCGCGTGGCGAATACGCCCAGGTCGTAGATGTCGCGCGCCTTGGTGCGCTGATAACAGGCGCGGATTTTCTCGGCAAGGATCTCGGGAAGCGTAAGGCAGAGGATTTCGGCAGGCACGAACGGCAACAGCTTGAAATAACTCTGCTCGATCTGCGGCAGGCGTACCGTCGGCAGCGTCGGCGTCTCGCGCCGGCTGATCTGGAGCTTGACCTCGCTCACGCCGCTCGCATTCCAGTCATGGGAATAGGTCGGATTGACGCCCCACGACAGGCCGTCCTGCGTCTCGTAGTAGCTGCCGTCGGGAATGGCGAACTGGATGCCGTGAAACGGCTGGTGGAACGCCTCCATCATTTCGAGGATGACATCCTCGTGATCGTGTTCCTCGATCCCGGTGAAATCGAGATCTCTAGAAAATCGTCCCTGGCTGCCGATGAACATTTCCCGGAGGCAGGTGCCGCCCCTTGAAGGCCAGCCTGTTCAGAATGCCGCGCTCCGATAGAAGCTGAAGCAGGAATGTCAGTACCACTTCCTTCTCCGCGATCATCATGTCGCGGAGGCCGGATTCATTGGAGTAACGCTGTACCTGCGACTGCGTGAGCATCTTAGATTTCCTTAGTTTCCTTCTTGACGGCTTTGCGCCGGCCGAGCCCGGCGCTGCCGTGCAACTCCTCGCGCGGTACGTTGACGAACAGTCGCCACGTCTTGTCATAGCCGATGGGGGCCGGCACTGTATGGTAGTGCGGCGGGCCGAGCCGGGCTCTCGTGCTACCGCCGGTCAGTCCCGTCAGGCGTTCGCGTATCTCGGGCGGTATGTCGGCATTGACGTGATCGGCGAGCCAGCCAAAACGCCGAACGAGGGCGCCGGAACCGATCCGTTGGAGATAGTCAGCCGCTTTGGCCCATTCAAAGCGGCGGCTTGCGGTCGCCACGATGGTGGCGGCTTCGCCCACCCCGCCGGCCAGTGCCGGGCGGTCGACGCAGTCGATGGCGGTCTTTTCGCGGTCGGAGATCATGACCTTGTAGCCGAGCACATCGACCGGCTCAAAGCCGAAAAACTTGTTTGCGGATGGATTGACGATCCGGACCCGCGCCTCCCCTACTTCGCGGGCGCGCAGCCGCACCGGCGTCACCACGAAAATCACGTTGCGGTGCTGCGTGGTCAGCCCGTAATGGGCGGCGGCGGTGCTGAAACCGATGTAATAAGGTTCGGCGACGCGGCTGGCGAGCGCCAGAAGATTGCTGTCGCCCAAAGCGTCCGGCCCCTGCTCGGGCGGTATAAGAAGATACTCCCCCCAGGTCGCCCGCTGTAACCAGCCTTTGCGACGCAGGGATTCGATCACATGGTCGGCAGCCTTGGCGCTGCCACCGAGCAGATCGACGATCTCCGCCCGCGCGGCCTCACGCCGCCCCCGTTCGGTGAGGGCCAGCACGACCTTGCTTTCCTGCGTCGATAAGGATCGGGTTATGGGGTCCATATCATTCTTTGTAACGAAACCCCCTGAAAGAGGAGGTTTTGATGAATAGTATAGCAACACAATATGTAACTAAACACCCTTATAAAGGGGGTTTTGTTACAAAGTATGCGAACCTCGACCGACTTGACCACATGAGGCGAACAAATAGCGAATATGATAAATTGACATCGTTGCTCTTAAAACTGCACCTCGCCGACCCACTCGTGACCGTGCAGTGCGGTGAGTGCCTGGGCGAAGGCTTCGCACGGGGACTCGGCGCCCTCGCATCTCTCCATCCAGGGATATAACGGTCCCGAAGCCGATCGTCCTACCGATGATCCGAACGGGCTTATGTCGGCGAGCTGGACAGCCGCTTCCGGCGGGCCGACAGCCTGCCGCCCTACAGACGCATCAGGACTCCACGGCTTTGTTGGCCGGTGGCGCGTGAGATCGCCGCAACGTAAACCCCGATCTGTCTCTCGTAATGTTGCAGTGCCTTCTCTAGTTCTCGGTCGGTCTTGAAGTCCACTAACGTCCATAGGTCTTTCTCCCGGAAGGCCAGGTCCAGCACTCCTTCGACAAGCGTCCCGTCGGCAAGCGTGAGTGTAATCGGCGTCTCGCGGCGGCACTGCCCTTGGGTGAGAGCATCACGTGCGCGTACCATGAGCGGATGGGCCAACGCGGATTGAACGGCATCTGCTGCGGCAGCAGTTTCCCTCTCGTCTGCTCCAAGTACCCGGGCGTAAAGAGTGGCGATCTGTCTTACCTGATCGGGGTTCGCGTCTATCGGCACCGCCGCCATGGTTGCGTGCACCAACGCTCCGAAGCGGGCACCTGCGGGGCGCTCGGGGTCTCGTGGCAGCTCGATTACCTCTACGTCGCAGTCGGGTCCATCCAGGTCGGAATCGTTCCGGGCCTGGGCCGTGGCAGTGCGGAAGACTACATCCGGCTGGGCGGCCCGTTGCCTAACGTCGTCCCATCTCGTGTGCCAGCTCTTGTAGCTCTCCAGGTCTTTCTTCAAAATTTCTGGGTCATCCGCCTCCTTCAGCAGCTCCTCCTGCCTTATGCCAAACGACTGCGGGACGTTCAGCGTCAGTGCCCTCGGATCCCACCAGGTCACTCCGTACCTGTTGTCCTTGGTTACAAGTTCCTGGAACCGATGCAGCCCTGGCCAAACGGTGTCGCTCTCATCTACCGTCAGATCCGGCGGCCGGATGAGAACACTGTCTTTCCCAAACTTCGGACATGCGGGAGGCTTTTCCGCTTTCTGGCGCTTGTCTGGTTCGGGATAAACGGCATCATAGAGTGGTCTCACCCACCAGTTCTCGACCGAGTCCCACGACAGACGCGGATCGTCACCGATGGTTGGAACGACCAGAAGTTCGCGTGCCCGGGTGGCCGCCACGTACGCCACCCGGACCCCCTCTGCGCGGTCCCGCGCCACCTCAAGTTCACCGTGCTCCAGGAGATCGAGCGGCGCGCACCCGGCGAGCGGGACGGCACATAGCGAGGAAGAGGCGTCGATGTACCGGCTGGGATGTGCCTGGCAAATCTTGGCCGTGATGTCCGCAAGTATGACGACCGGGAACTCGAGGCCTTTGGCTTTATGAACCGACATTATCCGGATGCCCTCGCTGCCCTCTTCGAAGATGGGAGCCTCTCCGGTTTCCGCCTCATCCGCATCGGCGCGGACCTCTTCCACGAACCCGCGGAACGAGAGGCCGCCGGACGCCTCATACTTTCTCGCCAGCTCGGCGATGTGCAGTACATTGGCAAGGACTTGCTCGCCCGACGGGCGGAGCGCGAATGCGATGTGCGCCCTCGTTTCTTTCAACAGCGTATCCAGCGTTTCCGCGGCGGGTCGGTAGTTACGGTTCCGATGCAGCTTTTGCAGGATGCGAAGGCTCTCCACCACTTCCTGGAGTTCTCCGGCAAGCGGCTCGGCGGGGACCCGGAAGGGATGGAAGTGCCCGACTCGGTGGCGATACTCGAGCAACACGTCATCGCGTATCGCGAACAGCGAGCCCTTCAAGGTCGCAAAGACCGAGAGCTCGTCATCTGGCCACTCGATCGCGGTGAGTGCCGCACGGATAGTTTGCACTTCTTCGCGATCGTGAAAGGATTTCCCGCCAACCAGCAGGTGCGGGAGATTTCTTGCTTCGAGCGCCCTGATATAGGGACGAGCCATGTCATCGTCGCGACTGATAAACCTCCTGAAAAGCAGGCAAACATGATTGGGGCCGAGGGGGATTCGCTCGCTGGGATCTCGCGGCTTCGGAACCGTCCAGCCGCTCTTTTCTACGAGCCACGCCACGAAGGCGGCGATCGCATCGGGGAGCGAGGCGTTCACGGCTGCTTGGGAGAACCTGGACTGGTAGGGTCTCGGAACCGGAAGTGCGACGATGGACGGTTGTTCCGTATACTCCTCGCGGAACGGGGAAAGAGGAACGTAGCCGGCCTGCAAGTTTTCCGCATTGCCATCCATATGAGCTGCGAAAGCCCGGTTGATCATGGCCTGGATTGATGGCAGCGAGCGGAAACTGGTAGTCAGGTGCAGCAGTTCGGCGCCACTCCTGAGCAGAAGCTGTTTCACCTCTTCGTAAGTGTCGACATCGGCACGGCGAAAGCGGTAGATAGCCTGCTTCGGATCCCCCACTATGAAAAGCTTCCCGGGAACCGGCGTGACTCTGCGCCAGTTGCTGGCCGCGGGATCATTGGCCGAGAGCAGGACCAGGATCTCCGCCTGCAACGGGTCCGTGTCCTGGAACTCGTCGACGAAAAGATGGGTGAAGCGCTCCTGGAAATGCTTGCGCACGCTGGGGGACTGTACGAGCAGGTCCCGGGCGCGGATGAGCAAGTCAAGGAAGTCGAGTCGCCCCGTCCGCTCCTTCAGCAACTGGTACTGGGCAACCGGCTCCCCGAGCTCGGCTTGCAGCAGGGCAGCAAGATCCGAGTTGGCACTGCTGACGAACGCGTCGATGGCTGCAAGCAGTTCCCCGTGCAAAGCCAGAATGTCGTCGCGCCTGACCTGCTGGCTGTACTGGGTTCTCCCTTTCCGTGGATCACGAAACCGCTCGTACTGTCCGTCGCTTGCAAATAGAACAAAGGTCGCTTCGAGGCCATCGTAGTCCCGCGGCCGAGTCCGTTCGGCGGCACGGATGTTTTCACTCAGGGTCCGCGCCGGGGCTGTGTCCCGGAATAAGTTGTTGCTCGGATTTGAAGGGTCGCTGGTGAGTCGAGCCAGTTCGTCGATCTTTTCGACAAGTGCATCGATGGCGGCCTTGCGATCGAATGCCGGACGCCGCCACTTCGCGGAAAAGTCGCGCCACTTTGACAGTTCCCAGCCGGCGGAAATCAGCGTCTCCGTGGGGCTGTTCTTGGTTTTACGCCGCAGGATCCGGCGCGTGCCCTCGGGCAGGTCCTCCAGCTTCCGCTCGAACCATGACCGGAACGCCTCCCGGTAAAGACGCAGGCTCTGCGCCTCGGTCAAGAGCTCAAACTCCGGATCGATGCGGGCTTCGACTGGACGTTCTTTGAGTAGGTCGCCGCAAAAGGAGTGGATGGTGCTGAGCCTTGCTTCCTCGAGGTGGGCCAGTGCCTGCTCGAGATGGTTGCGAGTCTCAGGATTGGTCTCTGCGCGGCGCGCCTTCTCGAGTTCGGAGCGAAGGCGAAGCTTGAGCTCGCCCGCGGCCTTCTCGGTGAAGGTCACGCCGGCGATGCGGTCGATCGTCGTTTTTCCGGCCGCGACCACCGCGGTAATCCGTTGCACCAGTTCGCTCGTTTTGCCCGTTCCCGCCGCAGCCTCGACCACCAGGGTTTTGTCGAGGACAGTGCGGATGGCATCGCGTGCGTTTTGGTCGAAGAGTTTCATCAGGGCAGTTCCCTCATGGCTTTCAGCTGAACCAGCTGCGGGATCTCCTTCTTTCTCGCGAAGCGAATCTCCTCGTAAGGACCGCACACTTCCTGGAAGTCGCAGTAGACACAGGCATCCTCGCGGGGGGCGGCAACCAGAAAGGGAGCCGCAATGCCGTCGTCGATCGTGCGCAGCACAGCCTCTGCGCTTTGCCTGGCGATTGGATCCAGAGGGACGCAGCGTTCGGTGAAGCCGCCGTCGGCAGTGCAATAGAAGAACCGTCCCTCTGCAACGGTTCTCTTCAGGGCAGCCTCCACGGCCAGCCCATAAATCGCCGGTTGCAGGTATTCCCCCTGGCCTACCACCAACCCCTTCTTCGTCCGGTCTTTCCCGGTTTTGTGGTCGGTGACGCGCAGCGTCTTGCTATCATCGCTCCGTTCGATCAGGTCGACGAAGCCGTGAACCATCGCGCCCCCGGCAAGGGTCACCGGATCGGGAACGCTCGCGGGATCGCGTCCCTTGGTCACCCCGAAACCGAAGCCGAACTCGAAATGGATCGGAACCCAGCCGTCCTGCTCCGTCACCTTCTCCAGCCAGACACGCAGGTCCGAGCGCATGGCTTCGATCGCGTCCAGCCACACCCGGTCGATCGCGGGAGCGAGTTCTTCATAGGCTTCATCCGCAACCTGATTCACCATCCGATCAAGAATCTTGAGAGCCTGCGGGAGCTGCGCTGCCTTCACCGGAAGCAATCCTTTGTCTTTGAGCTCACGCTGCAGGTCCGCCTGGACGCGGTGGAAGAGTCCTCCCTTGGTCAATGGGTCCATTTCCTCGAGCGGCGCCGGCTCATCCCGCGGCTCGAGGCGGTAGATGGCGGAGAGCAGGAACCGGTAGGGACAGGCCGCGAAATTCTGCAGCGCCGATACCGAGTAGGGGCGGGCCGCAAGACGTTGCGACTCGAGGATCGTGAAGATCGAAGGGCGTTTCGTGAAGAGGCCGTCATGCTCGGACCACTTCTCCTGCCAACGCGCCCAGCGGCCGCGAAGCGACCTGGCCAAGTGCGAATTAAGTTTCATGACGTAGGCCAGCCGTCCCGCCCGCGGCTCGTTCGTATTCAGGAGCGGCCATACCGTGGCCAGATCGTACTCCGCATTGTCGATCGCCACGGACGGATCGCGCGGAGCTGGCCACGCCAGCCGGCTCGCGCCGGCGCGTTCGGCTTCGCTGGCGAGTACCTCGTAGTCCGGCACGAGCCCTGTGATCGAGCGCGCCACATCCAGCGCATAGAATGAAGGAACACGGACCCGGGCTTCCGCAACCTCAAGGCGAGGATAAGAAAGGTAGAGACGTCGTCTTGCTGCGCCGACTGCGATCTGCAACAGGAGGCGCTCCTGCTGGCTGCGGTCCGAGAGTACGGACAGATCTGAAGAGAGCTGCCGTCGCAGTTTGTCGAGCAGCAGCGGATCCTCCCGCAGCTTCTCCGGGAATATGCGCTCGGCAAGTCCAGGAATGAAAACGACGTCGAACGAGCGCCCGCGCGCCTGCTCAGGAGTTGCCACCAGCACACAGCCGTAGCGGCTCTCGGGTGGCTGTTGCTGCAGGTTGGCCAGCCAGTGTTGCAGCACATTTTGCACTTCGGCGAGCGGAACGGAATCGACCGGCCCCATGGGTTTCAGATCGGCGAGAACCGCGAGCACCCGTTCCGGCTGGCGCAAAACCCTGGGAACCAGCTGCTCCAGCGCGGCAATCCACCCGCCCCAGGTTGTCGATTCCGGCAATGCCGCCAGTTCTTCGATCACCGGGAGAGCGAATGCGCGGAGGTGCCCCAGGTTGCGAAGCTTGCGCCGGACCGCCTCCACGCTCGGCGAGTCCGGTTCCTCCTTCGCGTATTCTTCTAACTCCTGCTTAAACTGGTTCTGCAGTCCGTCGAGCCGCCGGGCCCAACGTTCCTTCCGGCCAATCACGGCAGCATCCACCAAAAGCTCTTCCCACTTCCACGGTGCGCGGAGAGCGCCCGCCAACTCAGACCTGTCTGCGTCTTTTTGGTCGTCGTGCTCATCCCGTGATGTGTTCAGCGCCGGAGGTGCGAACGCAGACGCAGCCGAGCCCAGGGCGTCATCCTCGGGCGGCACAAACTCAGCCTCGTTCGCGGGCGGGGCACCATCTTCCGCTAGGCTTGGAACCTGTGCAAACGACAGATACTCGGCAAAGCGACGGGCGGAGAGTCCCTCGGCGGCGCAGGCCAACAACGCTAGCAGAGCGCGACCCGAAGGATCTGGCCGGCGGCTTCCCCGCGCAAAGTAAGCAGGAATTCCCGCCCGCCTTAGCGCAGCTTCCATCAAACCCGCGTAAGTCCCCGGCGCCCGCAGCAGGACAGCCGTGCGGTCGAACGGAACTCCCTTCTCGGCCTCGGCAAGGATGCGGCGTGCGATCTCGACCGACTCCCGTTCTTCTCCCGGGGCGGAGAAGAAGACGACTTCATCGTCAACCTTTCCTTCTGGCGGAGTTGTCTCTGAGAAGAGATAAAAGCCCAGCCGCGCCAGGCTCGAATCGAGCGGTACGGGTGCCGCAGCGTTTTCCTTAACGCCGGGAACCATCTTTAGATTGCCTAGCGTGCGGAGGTCTCCGGCAGGACAGGTGAACAGCACTTCTTTTGCGGCGGACGCTAACTCAACGAGAAATGCTCTTTCGATCGCCGAGTGAATGGGCACATCCATCAGCAGCAGTGGATGCCTGGCGAAGTCCGCGCCGGCACGGACTTCTTCCAGGGCAGCTTGGAAAAGGACGGTGCGGTCTGCGACCGAGACTTCCTGCACCTGCTCCTCGAAACGTTCGAGCAGAGCGGCATGATCGGGGCCGGACTCCTCCAGTGCTTCAAGCTTTTCGGCGGCAATTCCGGCCGCACGCAACTCGCCGATCGTGGCAGCCGTCGCACGGGCGAAACCCGGAAACTTAGTAACCGGCTCGAAATAAGGTAACTCGTTCCGCATCGCCGCCTCGTAAGCAGCCCGCACTGCCAACGCCTCCGCACCGACCGCGGAGCTGGGGGTAACTCCCGCCGTGGCCAGATTCCTTATTGCCAGCCGAGCCGCCAGCTGCGTGAGGCTGAAGCGATGCAGTCCGAAAGTGGCACCGCTCGTATGCGCGAGTCCTCGGACCAAGTCATCGACGGCTTCGCGAGACGAGCCGACAAGGAGCAGCTCAGTCCCAGCAGCAAAAGATCGGACGAATTCAGTTGCGGCTGCGATCCGTTCGGCCGCCGACGGAGACTGCAGGATTCGAAGCATGCCAGATGGCAACGTAGCGCGATGGGACGCTGCGAGTCAATCGGCACGTCCGCGCCATGGGAGAGGAGGATACGGAGAGACTCTCGGATTCCAGCATCGGGGCATTCACCGGATTACGGGCGGGCCGCATGGTCCAAGGCAATTATGTGCGCAGCGCCGCCGCCGGATTGATGGCAGTCTCAGAGGCTATAAGCGGTCGGCGTTAGCGATTCATGGCCTTGTGGATCACGCTGATCAACGCGGCTAGTCTCGTCGGGGCATCCGATGGAGAAATGATGACATTTTCCTGAAGGAAGAACACGGACATTGGGACCGACAGCCATTACCGGTGCTTTGCCTGTTTGCATCGCAAAAGAGAAGGCCCGGTTTAAGCTCAATGGGAGAGGTGATCAAAATGAAGCGTGCCGCGATCTACACTCGAGTTTCGACATGCGACCAAAACCCGTTGACGCAGTCGCTCGATCTGCGCCGGCTCGCAGAGCAGCGGGGTTTCGAAATTGTCCACGAGTACACCGACCGGATCAGCGGTTCAAAGGCAAAGCGTCCCGCACTCGACCAGATGATGGCCGCAGCCCATCGCCGGGAGTTCGATACGGTGTTGGTATGGGCCGCCGATCGCCTCGCTCGCAGCGTGCGACACTTCTTGGAGGTGCTCGACACCCCGAATCATCTGGGAATCGAGTTCGTTTCATTCCGTGAGAACCTCGACACCGGCGGACCGCTGGGAAGGGCGGTCATTGTCATCGTCTCGGCGGTTGCCGAGCTGGAGCCCAACCTCATTATTGAAAGGGTTCGCGCTGGACTGAGGCGTGCCAAGCTCGAGGGCCGTGTATTAGGTCGGAAGCCGATTGAGATCGACCGGGCATCTTTGCTCCGCGACCGAACCCGGGGCTTGAGTCTCGCGCAGTTGGCCAAGGCTTACAAGATCTCCCGTACCAGCGTCGCAAGGGCGTTGAAGCAGTCCCAAGGTGTGCCCAAGACTAGCCGAGATTGAGAACACTTAGGATGAGCAGGGACATCGAGCATCTTAATTTGATGCGTGATCAGAACTGATCTCGTCAAGTTCGCCTAGACCCGAGCGCAGAACCGTCCACCGCACCGCTACGGCCGTGCTGTTAGAAAACCTATCCAGAATCGCTCCTCAGGTTGTTTTGTCGACCATCCGTACGCCTTAGTTAGACAGTCCCATCCATGAAATCTTTAGATCCCCAACCTCGTATGCTTTTGTGGCGCCGGGAATGTGGACTTGATGGGGATTCTTGCGGACGCCGTGCTGAGGGCGGGCGGCGAAGTGCAGGGCGTCATCCTGGAGAACCTCACTAAAACCCATTCTCGATCTAGCATTTCTGCACTGTATTACACTTGAAAACAGCTCAAGAACAGCTTGGTTTTGATGATGAGTTGATGGCAAGTTTGGGTTCGAGTGCCAAGCTCAACTGGTCCTTGTTACAAGTCCCCGAGCTGACTAGAATTATTTGGCTATGGAGAAAACCCATTCCAGCAAACGATCAACCAACCCCTCTCTGAGTAGGCAGACCCAATCGCCTTCTGTCTTTCCTAGCGTTTTCGATCCTCGCCATAGCCGAGTACCGTCTGAGGTGTTGCTATGGGCCAAACTTCATCTTCTTCTGTTCGAAAGCCTAGCGATTCAAGACAACTTCTTGATCTCGAAACTCCTGGCAGATGCAAGGGACAAGCAATCAAGGCGAAGCCCGTTCTGCGAATGGCTCGAGCGTTGCTGGCTCAAGGTTGCACTTCGCGAAGGAATGTATTCGATCACCCACCTCAAAGAGGAACTGCAAGGAAGGACGATGAGCCGCGAGTACATTCCCTTTGAGGAGTTCAGCGATGGCGTTCAGC
>Ga0182018_10003786_pt1 | contig 13226 bp, 14 predicted proteins | sample 812P2MmetaG_FD_120490 | JGI IMG/M metagenome (GOLD analysis project Ga0182018, IMG submission 120490) | Permafrost microbial communities from Stordalen Mire, Sweden - 812P2M metaG | ecosystem: Environmental > Terrestrial > Soil > Wetlands > Permafrost | place: Sweden: Stordalen | collected...
AAAACGCAGTGGCCATGGACGCCAGCTTCGCGCTGGCTTACGCAGCCTGCGCCAATGCGTGCGCCAGGTTCTACTGCAACTACAGCCGCGATCCTGTGTGGGTGGAACGCGCGCGAGAAGCTGCCGGGAAAGCGCTGGCTCTGCGTTGGGACCTGCCTGAAGTGCAGGTGAGCCAAGCGTGGGTTCTTTACGCAGCGGAACTGCATGACGAAGCGGTGCGCATGGTCAAGAAAGCCATCGAACGAAAGCGCGACTGCGAAGGCGCGTATTACCTGCTCTGCCGTGCGCTTTTTGCCGCGGGGCGATACCAGGAAGTTCTGGACGTGGCGGAAGTTGCCATCGAGGCCAGCGGCGAAGACTACAACGTTTATGTGCCGGTGCTGAACTCTCTCGGCGCCATCGGCAAGAGCGAAGCCAAGCTCAACATGACGCAGCGCAGGATGGCGGCGCTCGAAAACCATTTGAAACAAGTGCCGGAAGACGCCCGTGCGCGCATTCTGGTGGCCGGAGACTACGCCGATTTGGCACGTTCGGACGACGCCATGCGAGAACTCAACATGGCTCTCGCCTTGCGCGCCAACGAAGCCTCGATACTTTATAACGCGGCTTGCGTGTACTGCGGGTTGAAGAGAAAGGCAGAAGCTATGGATGCGCTGCGCAAAGCCTGGGAAGCGGGGTTCAGAGATGCGGTGTGGACGCGCCGCGATCCGGACCTTGCGCTGCTTCATGGTGAACCGGAGTTTGACCGGCTGTACCCCGATGTGCCCTTGTCACCGGCTGCGGCAAATCCCCACTAGGTGCGCGACGACGCTGCCATCGACAGCAAGTAAACGAAACACATTCGTCTTCTATCGAAGTAAACCAAAAACAATTATGCCGGTGGGAGTGCCGACGAACACTTTTCCGTTGGCGATCATGGGCGTGATGTACTTGTTGTCAGAAAAATTATCGCGAGTGCCGGCTTGGTTGCTGTTGTACAACTCGTGCGCAAGATTGCTTGCGTCGTAAGCGTGAAGCACGCCTGCATCGCTTCCGCGGGATTCCACAGCCCACACAATTCCATTCGAAGCGCCATTCGAAGAAATGCTAGGCGTGGTTCCGGGATAGGCGAAGGTGCCGGACGTTTTCGAAGCCGCCTTCGGAACGAGCTTTGCGTTCACCACGGAGAAAGCTTTCAGGGAATCTCCCACAGCGCCGAAATAAACTGTGCTGTTGAAATAAGCGGGCATGGAAAAGACGGCTCCGGCCAGCGCGTGGTCCAACTCCTGATAGATTGCATTGTCTTTCTTGGTATTAAACTTACCCATCGAATTGCGATTTACAACATACATGTGGGCGTCCTTGCCGGCGCCAACCGCAAGCTGCCAGGTTTTGCCCGAAGCATCTTTGAAATCCGGCAAGACGAGCGCGCCGCCAGAGCCGAGATCTTGATCGGCGTCTGACTCGGCGTTGGTATTGTGCATATTGAAGTAGTCCGCAACCGACAGCTTGGAGCCGCTCGCCGACAGCTTCAGGAATCCATTGCCGAAGTCGCCGTTCGTCGGAAAGCCGGCGGAGTCGAAGGTTTTGTCGAACGTGCCGTTGCCATCGAGCAAATAAATGTTGCCCTGGGCGTCGGCGGCGGGACCCGCTCCGGACATCCAGATTGCGCCATCGCTGCCGTTGGGAGTGAGGTTGAGCACACTCACTTGTTTCAGCGTCGCGGCGTCATATCCCATCACCCATCCGGTGTACACGCCATTGTCGCAGTGCGAAGCCCAGCTCGTGTAGATCTTGCCGTCCAGAAGAAGCAATGAAGCGCGCTCCTTGTACTGTTTGGGATCGAACGTGGTTCCTCCCTGCAGGTTGGGAAACGTGGCTTCGATCGTGGTGGGGCTGCCGGAAATTTCAGCGCCCGTAGTGACGTCAAGAGCGTGCAGGCGCTGAAAATAATTGCCGTAGTTATCCTTCGACATGGCGACCAAATACATTGTGCCGCGGCCTTTGTTATTGAATGAGATTACCGGCGTCGAAGTGATGCCGATTTCGGGACTCACCTGGCCGCAACCGCGATCGTCGCTGGGAGTTTCCTTCGCGCCACGCACAGTGACTTGCCAGAGCTGATTAAAGGTGTCGGCATCGAAAGCATAGATCGAATCGTGTTCGGTGACCGCGAAGACGACGTTGTGCGGATGGCCGGCTACCATGAGGTTCGAGACGTACAGGGGCTCGGCGTCCACCAATCCGTCCACGGAAAGAAATCCGAGCTTGCCAAAGTTAGTAGAGTTTACGTTGCGGGGCGTGAGGATTTTCTCATCAAGATTCTGTCCAGTTCGCGATGCATCGTTATGGTAGGTCAGAACTGTCACGCTGCCGGAAGGCGCGTTGTCGGCGAGGGGCTGTCTAGTCGGCGGGCCGCTAACGATTTGAGAGTCGTGCGCGTTTGGATTCCGGTTTGCGTCGTGCGGGTCCAGATGCAAGCGCAGTATCAGAAAAATCGTAAGAAGCGCCGCCGCGATAGATGCAACAATGACGCCCGCCCGTAACCTCAACGCAATCCTCCGCATTAAGTTCCGTTTAGTTGACGCTGTATTAGTGTCCGGGGTTACAGAAAGCGGAGTTCATTTGTCCGGCTTGGGTGTTCATCAGTAGTTAAGAAGCACTGAGCGAGCAGTATCGCTCAATAGAGGTAGTTTTGCTTTCTAGTGAGTGATAGGGTAAAAAGAAGAAATAGGAGGCCTAATGGCAAAGTCGAGCGAGCCAGAAAAGCCCGCGGTGACCCTTCCCGGAACAGTTGAAAAAATCATTCCTGGGAATAGTATCGCGAACGAAAAAGCCCAGATTTCAGTTGAAGATGCCGAGCATCTTTACAGGGAGATTCGCGTCGACAATACCTTGCAAGACGAGAACGGGAAAGAAGTCGCGTTGAAACCGGGGGCGCATGTGCAGGTGACAATCGAAGCGGAGAAGGACGCAACGGTTCCCAAGAAATAGCCTCAATACAGTTTCAGACTAACTGCGGAAATACTGCACGCCATACTTTACTCGACAAAAAGGAAGTCTTCGCCGAGCACGGCTCCTTCCACCGCTTTTACCAGCGACTCGCCTGCCTTTGTTTTGGACACGTACGCTTGAACGCCGACCTTCTTGGCTTCCGCGATGAAATGCTGATCCGCGTTTTGCGACAAGATTACAATCGCCGATTCCGGGAGAATTGTCTTGATCTCGCGGGCGGCTTCGAAGCCGTTCATTACCGGCATGCTGACGTTCAACACAACCACGTCGGGTTTCAGTTTCTTCGCTTCCTCGATCGCTTCGGCACCGTTCACCGCTTCGCCGCAAATTTCAAAATGCGGATGTTGTTGCAGCGTCGATCGCACTACCCTTCTTATAATGGGATGGTCGTCGGCAATGAGAATACGAACCTTTCGATCGATTCGGCTAACCGTCATGACGCTGGATTCAGACATATTTTGAGGCTATACCAATGAGGGGCAAAGCCTCCTCCAGCAAAGCGTGTATTTAATGGCGCTTGATACCCTAGCCTGCGCAGGCCACGAGCGTTGATTTCCCTAGCTGCAGCGGGCGCAGCAAGCAGCGCGCCTCCGGGATATTGCTGCGGCAATACGTTTGGGCGAAGAAAGCGGGAGCAAGCTCCCGCACTCCACAGAATCGCGGCTAGGCTCCATTTGGAGTGCGGCGGCTTGCCGCCGCTTTCGCGGGCGCTACCAAAAGCGGGGCGCGCCCGCGCGGGGTTGCGAACCATGATACGCAGATCTCAACGCGGCGGTTGGCGTTGCCCACCAAAGCACTTTCCCGTTCATGTACGGCTGAATCAAACCTTCCCTGTGCTAATCTGCCGCTGCTTTACACCGTGGGACCCATGCTGTCGGTTGGAAAATCTGCTCTTGTGGCGTGCCGCTCCGGCCATCGTGCAGTGGAAGGACAGGAGTACATTTTATGAAAGTTGCGCAGAAGCTCTTCTCCAGCGGCGTTCTGGCCGTACTTTCACTTGCGCTCGCCAGCTGCGGCGGTAACAGCATGCCCTCTTCATTCACCATCAGCGGGACAGTCGTAAACCTCTCTGCGAATAATGCCGGCCTGGTTTTGCGAGACAACTTCACTGACGCCTTGCAGGTAAACGCGAATGGTGGCTTTACTTTTGCGAAGACGGTTGCGAGCGGCACTGCGTATAGCGTGACGATTCTTGTGCAACCTGCAAATCCTACGCAGACTTGCGGCGTCACCAATGGCTCCGGAGTAGCAACCGCCAACGTCACGAACGTGCAGATCAACTGCGACCATAATGAATGGACCTGGGTGAGTGGACCTAATAGCGCGAGCAACCAAGGTGTTTACGGAACTCTTGGCGTTGCCGCCGCGAGCAACTTCCCTGGCGGACGACAAACACCCGCTACGTGGGTGGACGCGTCCGGGAATCTCATGCTCTTCGGTGGGTATGGCTTCGATTCGGTCGGAACAATCCTTCCGATAAACGACGTGTGGAAATTCAGCGCCGGACAGTGGACGTGGATCGCCGGATCCAATCTCGGAGGACAAAGAGGCACGTACGGCGCTCTCGGCGTTCCCGCAATGGCCAACATTCCCGGTGCGCGATTCGAGACTGTCAGTTGGACTGATGCCTCAGGAGATTTCTGGCTCTTTGGAGGGAATGGTTTCGATTCGGCGGATAACGAAGGAGCTCTGAACGATCTATGGAAGTATAGCGCGGGTGAATGGACGTGGATGGGCGGCTCTGACTCGGCGAATCAGCAGGGTATATATGGCAGTCCGGGCGTTCCCTCCGCTAATAATATTCCTAGCGCACGATCGGGCGCTGTAAGTTGGATTGATTCTTCCGGAAATTTCTGGCTCTTCGGCGGATTAACCTCTGATTCGAATGGAACCAACGGAGAGCTGAACGATCTGTGGAAATATAGCAATGGTGAATGGACGTGGGAGTCTGGTTCCAACATGGTCGATCAAAAAGGCACCTACGGCGCGCTCGGCATCGCGACGCCCGCCAATATTCCCGGTGCCAGACTTTGGGCTGTCTCCTGGATCGACTTGTCCGGAAGCCTCTGGCTGTTTGGTGGAGTCGGGTACGATTCGACTGGAGCGAATGGGATACTCAACGACCTGTGGAAATTCAGCAATAACCAATGGACCTGGATGTCCGGATCTTCCCTCGCTAATCAGTTGGGTGTGTACGGCACACGCGGCGTGCCCGCTCCGGGAAATGTGCCGGGTTACCGGCAACTGGCTATCAGCTGGACAGATTCGTCGGGGAATTTTTGGCTTTTCGGAGGAAACGGCGCCGATCCCACCTCCGCGGAAGGTTTGCTAAACGACCTGTGGAAGTATAGTAACGGTGAATGGACATGGATGTCCGGCTCCAATTTAATCAACCAGAATGGCGTGTACGGGACGCAGGGCATGATTGCCCCTGGCAATATTCCGGGTGCTCGTCTAGTGTCCAGCCGGTGGATCGATGCGAACGGAAACGTATGGATGTTCGGCGGTTATGGCGTGCCTGCAAGTGGGACAGAAGGAGATCTCAGCGACTTGTGGATGTACACGCCTTAGCGTGTTTCGCCCGGCGTCAACGCTTTCGATTCGCGCGGTAGGCGATTTAGACTGCTTTGAAGAATTCGATGGCGCCTATGAAAATGCAAATGATCGCAGACCACATCAGCACTAATCTCATCCTGAGGAGGAAGCGATACCAGAAAACGTCTCTGTCTCTGACCTCTTTCAACGGGATAATTCCAGCCACGGTGGGGAAAATCGCGCCGATCCACCATCGCAGCGCCCAGTGCACCGCAGTTCTCCGCGACAAATCCATCGCCGGGGTCAAGAACGTCACTCCGGCGACGATTGCAAAGCTGAGGAAAATCAAGACCTGAGACGCCGTGTTGTTCAGCTCCTGCAGGCGTTCGGCGATAAACGTGAGTTTGCCTTCGGTGTCGGTGTCCGGCTTGTTCAGCACGCCGCGATTGTACAACAAACCCCCAAAGGTTCCGCCCTTAGCGTTGTCTGTCCATCCGGCGTTTCATAGCAAGGCGAAATCACGGCACGTGACGGCGTTTTGCCCGGCGGTCAGTTCAAAAATCAAAAGAGCCGGCGAGACGCCGGCGCTACGAAAATCGAACCGTCCGCGCGATCACAGATTGCCCCGCTTCCAGTATTCTTGTTGAAATAAGACAATGAGTCTAAACTTCGCGCCATCTGGCAGCATTTCTGGAGGGGACCATGGAGTGGTATGCGTACGTCGCTTACTTTTTCGGCGGAGCTTTCCTCGTCAACGCCGTTCCGCACTTCGTCAACGGCGTGTCCGGGCGTCGATTCCCTACACCATTCGCTTCCCCGCCCGGCAAGGGCGAGTCTTCGCCCACCGTGAACGTGCTCTGGGGCGCGTTCAACGTGGCGATCGGATATCTGCTCGTCTGCCACGTGGGTGAATTCCACCTACGTCAGACATCCTGCGTTCTCGTCCTCGGAGCCGGGGGAATATTAATGGGACTCCAGTTGGCCAGCCATTTCGGAACTGTTTACTCAGGCGATTCAACTAGCTAGCTTTCCCCCTTGGGCTTGTGCAAGCCGGTGCAGATCGAGACGGCGCTGTTTGGATTCACGGCGCTGTCGCCTTGTTCGACGTGCTGGATCTTTCCTTCTTTGTCTACGACGATGGTGGTTCGCTGCGCCCACTGGAATTTTTGGCCTTTGACATCGTAAGGCTTCAAAATCTGGTAGGAGGTCATCACTTCTTTGTTCATGTCGCTGAGGAGCGGGAACGTGACGCCAATCTGCTTTGCGAAAGCGGCGTTTGCGGCGGGACTGTCCATGCTGATTCCGAGGACGACTGTGTCGCTTGCTTCGAGTTTGGCCATATCAGCCTGATAGGCCTGCAATTCTTTCGTTCAACCGGCGGTGAAAGCCAAAACGTAGAAAGCTAAGACCACATTTTTCTTGCCTCGGAAGTCGCTGAGCTTTACCTGCTCCCATTTATCGCTCAGGAGTGAGAAATCCGGAGCGACGTCACCTACCTTTAGATTAGTTTTGGCGACGGCGTCTTCCTGCGCCGCCACCGGAAAGTGCCCTGCCAGAATCAGCAACAGCAGCAATACAATTTTCTTCATCGAGTCCTCACTTTCGCAAATTTACTGCGTGTAGGGAGTATATGTCCAAAGGTGCGCGCTCACGATATGCTTTTGCAGTCTCGGAGAGCGCCGTGGCGCGCATGCATGATCTACATTCGGGCGTCAAAACAAGTGCCGTAGCTAGTCTATTCCTTCCGTGCTGGTCAACCATTGGGACAGAGCGACCGTAGAAGGTGCCCGATGCGAGGATTCAAATTGTTCCAGTGAGTGGAGCGCGAGAGCTCTTTCGTTGGCCAACGCGGTTTTCGCATCTGCGTTTAACGAGGGCAATTCGCGAGAGAGAAGGCTGGGGAACTTCAAACGTAATTGATCGAAGATCGCAGGATCCGGCTGTGCTGAGAGATTATCCAATTCTGAGCGAATGCGGGCAGTCCGCGAGGATTCCGGGACTGACGGGTCGGCGAGAATACTTTGCACCAGCTGCCGGATGCGCTGCCGTTGTGATTCTTCCGCGAGAAGGCTGGAATCCATTCGCGCTGCGGTGCGCGCGTCGCCTTCAAATGATCCATCGGCAAACAAAGCAGCGTCCAGGACAAACATACAGGGAGGCGCGGACGATGCGGCATCGTCTGAAGTGGCGTGCTCAGACGGCGCGCAAGGATAACGCATTTCGTGGGTCGCACCCGGCTCGATTATCGGCGGCCCATCGCTACCCCGAGCTATAAAGCCCATGAGGTTGTTGGGATCATGCAATGAATTCGAGACCACCAAATTAGTGACCGCGCGCGAAGAAATGTTGTGAAGCTTGACGTCGTAGCCGTAGAGGTCCTGGCTGGCCACTTCGATTTGAATTGAGGGAACGCGGCTCAGATTCGCAAGCTTGGTTTGTGCCGGGACAACTTTAATAGTCCATGGATGCAGGCCGTAATCTGCCATTTTCTCCAGGACGATCGAATCGTTCAGGCGGACAGAGTAATCGCCGAGAGTCTGTTGCGGATGGCCTGCTATCGATGTCGAGCCACTTTTGTCGAAGGCCCCGAACACAACCGTGCTGGTTATCGCGATCGCATCGCCATTCAGCTTGCAATCGAGCTCGACCGCGGTCGGCCGATTGTTCGCGTCATTCACTGCACCCGGGCGATCAGGAAATTGGGATAGAAGTGATCCACTGGCGTTTATTTCTTCCGGGACAATTAGAAAAGTGGGAGGGAGCGCTTGCTCCCGTTGAATCTCCAAAGCAAATCTTGGCGGCGCGCTTGGAGTTTGCGCGTATAGAATTGTTGCAGTGCAAAACAGGAGCACGGATGTGAGTACGCGAAGCATCGTTCCACACTCCTCGGCGGCTTGTCTGCCCGCTCCAGCGACCACGGCAACGGGTCTATCCGCAAGCGCAAGTATATTCCTAGTTACTCTTGAAAAACTACCGCAAAAGTCTGCGTCAGACTTGCCGTCACCTTTGGGTGTGCACGTAAGTATCATCCGGGGGGCGATGATGATAAGCGCGAGCGGGAGCGCCAAGATTCCGAGTAAAGATCCTGAGAACAGCTTGCCCATGGCTCCCTCCTGCATGGCGATTGCGAGAAAGTCAAAAGAGCCGGCACATTCGGTCGCCGCAGCGACCTCGGTGCAAGCAAGACGCCCCTCGCGGCTACCCTCAGGGTAACCGGCGCTTCGTTTGCCGACGGCTTCCCTTTCCGTTCTAACCGCCGCGTGGCGCTTGGTTGTGTTAAGGTGATTGCATGTTTAACAAGACTCGCATTTTGAGGTTTGTTCCGGCGTTTTGCGCGTTGTTGATCGTGCTCCGCCTTACCGTGCTGAAGAGTGCGGCTACGAGCGATGTCAGCCTGGGCGTAAGCGTCGGCATTCTTCTCGGCCTCTCGATTCTTTCGTTCCTCCTGCTCAAACCAAGACCGTCCTAGGCGATGATGTTGACGGAACGTCGGGTGGGGCGCGGCGGGACCTCTATATATAAAACTAAACGGCTCGCGGGTGCGTCTAGGCTGAAAAGAGATCAGACGAAAGGATTTGCCCGCCAGCCAAAATTCCGGCCGTACTTACTTCAATAGATCTCTATATTTTCAGCAGCCAGCGGTATTCACGCAGCAACAGTACAGCGATTCCCAGGGCCGCCAGCGCAATCGTGAAGGCGGCCAGCTTGCGGAACAATGCGGGATTCCTAGCTTGTCGCTGAATGATCGGCAAATTGACAAGGGCGCTCGCGAGCGATGCGAGCACCACTCCTGTTCCTGCTAACCCCGGCTGTAGTTGTCCGTGCGCGACCATGTTGGCCGCGGCGGCAGTGGTGCTGGCGCTACTTACCAAACCACCGAGGATGCTGATTCCGAGGAATCCAAATTTGCCGAGATGGCGTTCACCAAGCGTGGAAACCACTTCAATCAATACAAACAGCCCGGCAAAATATAGAACGTGCTTGATGGAAACGGGCGACTCAAGATGAATTTCCCCCGGAGTATCTCCGGCGCGCGCTCGCGAGCGACGAACAAGAATCAGCGCGCCGAGCGCCATTATCAGCAAAGGTCCGGCGGCGGCGCCCACGGCAGACGGCGAAAAAATTGCGAGAATCACGAGATTGCGCGCGAACATAGCCACAATCGTGAGCAACAGCGCGGCAACCGCTACGCCGGAGGATGTGCTACCGGATCCCAGAGGCTTCGCCAATTCGGCAGCGGCCGCCGTGCTGTTCACCAAGCCACCCAGAAAACCGCTGAGGTAAATGCCGCGCGTGCCGTAGAGTTTCAGCAGCACGTAGTTCACGAATCCGATGCCCGCAATCACGATCACGATTACCCAAGCTGCGCGAGGATTCAGCAATTGCCAGGGGTCCACGAAGCGATTCGGAATCACCGGGTAAATAACGAAGCCGAGCAAACCAAGCAGTACCGCGCTGCGAATTTCCTCGAGTTTAAGTCCACCGGCAAACTTTCGCAGTTCGAGCTTCCAGGCAAGCAGCATGGTGATGATGATTGCAGACGCCACGGGAGTGAACACATGGCCGATGCCCACCAGGTATCCGGCCACGAAAACCAATAGCAGCGCCAAGGATGTGGTCAATTCAAGAGGCTGCTTGGAAAGAAAATTTCGAATGTCCGCAGCCGCGATCAGCAGCAGCACACCGGCGAAAGCCACGCAGGCAAGCGCGGTGGGCAGATGCGCGCTCAGCATGCCGAGCACGGAGACAAATGCGAAACTGCGCAGACCGAAATCTTTACCCGCCCATTCGCGTTCGACTCCTACGAGCATTCCAATGCACAGCGACGCGGCTAGTTGCACCGCTACGATCGGCGTGGGGATCCTCAAAGCGAGCGGATAGGAATCTTGCCAGAACATGGCCGTAGTATACGGCTGGCGTGATTGAGGGGCGCGAGAGAATTTCGCGAGCACCCGCAAACGTCACAACCCGCACCGCTCAGAAAGCGAAGCGCGCAACACTCGCCAATTTACGTTCTTACGGTTCGGGGTACACCTATCCATCCGCGAGCGTGGTGTACGGCTACCTCGCGGAAACCTGGGTAGCAAACTCACGTACGGATTTACCACAAGCGGCTTCACGGAAGCTACGGCGGGGGTACTCCATATTAATTCATCATATTGCGCCTTTACTTATATATCTACTTGCGTAGAGTGTGCCCGTCCCGGCTGGGACTTAAAATCAAAACAAGGAGACACACAAATGAAAGGTTCAATCAGGCAGTTTCTTTCTGTGATCCTCGCGGCTGGCTTGTTATTCGTTCCAGCTCTACAAGCGCAACAGCAAGGCCAATCGGCGACTACTCAAGTGCAGCCAGCGCCATCACCGGGCGGCGGCGCTACCCACCCAACAGGGCTTGGCGTTGCAGGGCCAGCCATCCCGTCGAGCCTAAGTATTTCCGTGGTGCAGACCATGCAAACGAAAATGATCGCGTTGAATAGTGCGGTAGCGGCGAACACAGCAACGGCGAGCACTTATTCGGCAGCCGCTACTGCTCTTCAATCCTACTTTGGGAACCAGGACGAAACGGGATTTACGAAAACCATCGAGACTTGGATTCTGGACAATTCTGATCTGTTCACCAGTACGACACTCACCACGGCTCAACTCCAGGCTGGATACGCGTCCCTTCAGAGTTCGGGAGTAGTAACCACGTATAGCGCTTACGTTCAATCGATGACGACTCCAACGCTATCAGAGCGAGAGGCGTTTCTTAGTGCCGTGCAGACTTCGGGTTTGTCGGCATATGATGCACAGATTGTGAGCGCCCTTAATTCCATTTCGGCCCAGGTGAACACACGTCACAATGGCGGGATACTTATCCAGGTGAATTGCGGATTTAACCTGGCCGTCGCGGGACTCTATGCGGGAATCGTTGGCTTCGCTTGTGGGGGACCTGTAGGCGCGGGGATTGCAGTTGCCGGACTCGTGATAGCGGCCGGAGGGATATTCTGCTCGTAACCTTCTCGGAAAGGAGCTACTCTTTTGAACACGATAGCGGAAAGGGAAATTGGCACAGTGTTAACCGTTTGGTTTTACCTCGTGAGTGCAATAGCGGCTTTTGACTTGGTGGTTTGTGGTTACCTCGGGCTTCACTACTACGCAACCATTCCAAGGTTCGCTGCAATCTGGCTGCTGGTAGTCGCGGTGGGCGTAACCGTTTCCTGGTACAACTATCTCGAAGCTTTCAGGAAGGGTGTTGTTTCGAGAGAGGCCCAAGACACGGTGAGCCGTTTGTTTATGACCATAGGGTTTCTGCTCATAGCGATAGCTACGATCTTGAAAAGCTAGGCATGGTTCGCTCGCGTGATTTCTCGCCTAATGAGAGTCACGCGAGCGAAATTCAAAGGCGAGTGGCCGAGGTTCCGCAACCGACCAAGTGAATACCTGCTTTTGAAGGTGCGCACTCTTTGGTCTTTGATAGGTGCGGGTCTTGACGCTGCGATCTTCAGTCTGTCGCCTCGGAGTTCGGGCTGACGAGGCCTCACCGATAGTTCACTCCTAAGTTCTCTCTGCTTGGCTTCAACGAACTTCCCGTTCGGGGTAAGGCTCGTCCACACGCCGGACGGTCTTAGTGCTACAATACCCGCGCATCGGAGATTTGCGGGGGACGGAGGAATTCCATGCTACGAAAACGTGCTATCACGGCGGTTGTTTTACTCATCGCGCTGGTATTTTCTCAAGACTTTGTGCCGCTGGTCCGCGCGCAGGACGACGCTGCTCCTCCCACTGCTGACCAACTGGATCAGTTGTTGGCGCCGGTGGCGCTCTATCCTGATTCTCTGCTGGCGCAGATCACGACCGCGTGCACGGACCCGCAGGAAATTCTCGACGTTGATAATTGGCTGATACAAAATCCCGATCTCACCGGCACTGCGCTCACCGATGCGGCGCAAGCGGCGGGGTTCGATCCGGCGTTCATCGCGCTGGTGAATTTTCCGCAAGTGGTCACGATGATGGCGGAGAACATCGACGATTACACCGCTATCGGCGTCGCATTTTCGGCGGACCAAGCGTCTGTGACCGATTCGATTCAGCGATTGCGCGCACAGGCGTATGCCTCGGGCGCATTGCGCACCAACGAGCAAGTGCAGGTGGAGGTGCAGCAGCCCGCCGGGCAGACGGTTTACGTAATCCAGCCGACCAATCCGCAAGTGGTCTATGTTCCGGTTTACGATCCCACCGTGGTTTATATTCGTCCGGCGGGCGGAGTGGTGGCCACTTCGTTCATCACTTTCGGAGTAGGCATTGGGATTGGCGCGCTGCTGGTTGATAACCGCCCGTGGGGATGGGGCGGTTGGGGATGGAATTGGGGATCGCGTCGCGCCTATTACAATCACACCGTCTGGGGCGGATGGGGAAATCCGTATCGTCCTCCGAACCGGTGGTATCGCCCGCGTCCCGTGTACTATCGAGATCGTCCGGGCTACGGCGGCAATTGGGGCTATCGCCCGCCGAACTATCGGCCACCGAGCAGTCGTCCCGTTAATCGTCCGAGTAAACCGTGGGGACCCGGCAATCGCCCCGGCGGCAATCGTCCTACGCGCCCACAACCAAGGCCGACTCCAAAGCCCGGAACAAGACCAGGCACAAAGCCGGGCACAACGCGCCCGGGAACGAGGCCCACTCCGGGAACAAAGCCGACCCCGGGAACGAAG
>Ga0182018_10003788_pt1 | contig 13223 bp, 7 predicted proteins | sample 812P2MmetaG_FD_120490 | JGI IMG/M metagenome (GOLD analysis project Ga0182018, IMG submission 120490) | Permafrost microbial communities from Stordalen Mire, Sweden - 812P2M metaG | ecosystem: Environmental > Terrestrial > Soil > Wetlands > Permafrost | place: Sweden: Stordalen | collected...
CCCCTACGTGAACACGATTCCGAAGCATGAGGAAGTGCCGTATCCGGGCGATCGCGCGCTGGAGCGGCGGATCGAGGCTCTGATCCGCTGGAACGCGATGGCGATGGTGCACCTGCAGAACAAGAAGGACCACGGCATCGGCGGGCACATCGCGACGTACTCGTCGCTGGCGACGCTGCTGGAGGTGGGGTTCAACCATTTCTTCCACGCGAAGTATGGAGATCAGCCGGGCGACTTTGTATATTTCCAGGGGCACGCGAGCCCGGGGATTTATGCGCGGGCGTTTCTGCTGGGGCGGCTGGACGAGCAGCGAGTGCTGAACTTCCGGCATGAGCTGCGGGAGACGCCGGGATTGTCGTCGTATCCACACCCATGGCTGATGCCGGATTTCTGGAGCTTCCCGACGGTTTCGATGGGGATCGGACCGCTGAACGCGGTGTATCAGGCGCGGTTCATGAGGTATCTGGAAAACCGCGGGCTGATCGAGAAGACGCCGCGGAAGATCTGGGCGTTCGTGGGCGACGGCGAGACGGACGAGGTGGACACGCTGGGCGCGCTGTCGCTGGGCCGGAGGGAGAAACTCGACAATTTGATCTTCGTGGTGAACTGCAACCTGCAGCGGCTGGACGGGCCGGTGCGCGGGAATGGGCGGATCATCGACGAGCTGGAAGCGGTGTTTCACGGCGCGGGATGGAACGTGATCAAGGTGATCTGGGGCTCGGACTGGGACGAGTTGTTCGAGCGCGACCACACGGGGCTGCTGCTGAAGCGGATGGAAGAGTGCGTGGATGGCGAGTATCAGGCGTTCAAGGCGAAGGGCGGCGCGTTTATCCGGAGCGAATTTTTCGGGAAGTATCCGGAGCTGCTGAAGCTGGTTGAGCACATGTCGGACGACGAGATTTTCCATCTGCATCGTGGCGGACATGACGCGAGGAAGATCTACAACGCGTACAGGCGAGCCGTGGAGCACAAGGGCGGTCCGACGGTGATTCTGGCGAAAACGGTGAAGGGTTACGGGCTGGGCAGCACGCAGGCGCGGAACGCTTCGCACCAGGAGAAGAAGGTGGCGGACGACGCGCTGGTGGAGTTCATCCGGCGGTACGAGCTGCCGATTGGGGAGGCGGACGCGAAGGCCGGGAAATTGTATCGACCGGCGCAGGATTCGCCGGAGATGGTGTACATGCACGCGCGGCGGCAGGGGCTGGGCGGCTACACGCCGAAGCGCGAGGCGCCGAAGATCGAGTTTAAGGCGCCGAAGCTGGAGTCGTTCAGCGAGTGGACGGCGGGATCGCGGGGGCGCGCTGTTTCGACCACGATGGGATTCGTGAGCATTTTGCGGCACCTGATGAAAGACCCAGAGATCGGCAAGCTCATTGTGCCGATTGTGCCGGACGAGGGAAGGACGTTCGGCCTCGAGTCGGCGATCAAGCAGGTAGGCATCTACGCGAGCGAGGGACAGAAGTACAAGCCGCATGATGTGGACATGGTGCTGTCGTACCGCGAGGAAAAGGACGGGCAGATTCTGGAGGAAGGGATCACGGAAGCGGGATCGATGGCGTCGTTCACGGCGGCCGGGACGGCGTACGCGAATTACCACGTGCCGACGATCCCCTTCTATATGTACTACTCGATGTTCGGATTCCAGCGCGTGGGCGACATGATGTGGGCGTTCGCCGATGCGCGGGGCAAGGGCTTCCTCATGGCCGGCACCGCGGGGCGCACCACGATGATGGGCGAGGGGCTGCAGCATCAGGACGGGCACAGCCACCTGCTGATGAGCGTAATTCCGACGTGCCTGAGCTACGACCCGGCGTATGCGTACGAGCTGGCGACGATTCTGCAGGACGGCATGAAGCGGATGTATGAGGACGGCGAGGACGTCTTCTACTACATCACGATGTACAACGAGGACTACGCCATGCCGGAGATGCCGGGAGGCGCGCGGGAAGGGATTGTCCGCGGAATTTACAAGCTGAAGGCGGCGCCGGGAGGCAAGGCGGTTGCGCAGCTGTTCGGCAGCGGTCCGATTCTGAACGAGGTGCTGCGGGCGCAGGAGATTCTCGCGGAAAGGTACGGCGTCGAGACGGATGTGTGGAGCGTGACCAGCTACAGCGAGCTGCGGCGCGAGGCGCTGGGGGTGGAGCGGTGGAATCGGCTGCATCCGGCAAAACCGGAGAAGACGCCGTACATTGTGTCGGCGCTGAGCAAGACGAAGGGGCCGATTATCGCGGCGACAGATTATATGAAGGCGGTGGCCGACCAGCTTTCTCCGTGGCTGACGACGCGGCTGGTCGCGCTGGGGACGGATGGGTTCGGGCGCAGCGACAATCGCGAACAACTACGGCGGCACTTCGAGGTGAATGCGGAGTCGGTGGCGGCAGCGACGCTGTCGAAGCTGGCACGGGAAGGGAAATTCGACGCGAAGAAGGCGCAGAAGGCGCTGGCGGAGCTGGGCGTCGATGCGGAGCGGGGCGATCCAGCACGTATGTAGGCGGCCTTTTGCTCCGGGCGAACGCGGGATGGGTTTTTGTCATCATGACGGTAGCGTGATGGAGGCGGCCGCTCGCTTGACAGCGCAGATTCGATCCTCCAGTCTGAATTCAGAGGCACACTCGCGATGGTCCCCGTGCCTGGAAGGTAGAAACCCACCGAGGTTCGCTTGAAATCTTCCGTTTTTCTTCCCGCAGTTCTTTTGTGCATCGCATTCGTGTCGACGGCTGAAGCCCAGGTCACAACGCAGCAGCCGTTTCCTCCCGGGTATAAACCAGCCGCGGAGACGATTTCAACCAGCTCCGAGGGCTCAACCTATGTGCCGATGGACAGCTGGATCTATCCGGCGCTGGACCGGCTGCATTCGCTCGGCTATCTGGATTCGGCGTTTCTGGGAATTCGGCCATGGACGCGGCTGAGCATCGCGCACATGCTGGAGGAGAGCGCGGACCGCATCGACACGGACCAGAATAACGATGAAGCGCGCAGCATCTATCTGGCGGTACTCAGGGAAGTGCAGCCGGATATCGATCACGCGACAGAACTGAATCATCCGAGCGGGCAGCTGGAGAGCGTGTACACGCAGGTGCGCGGGATCAGCGGGACGCCACTGCGGGACAGCTTTCATCTGGGGCAGACGATTATCGACGACTACGGGCGGCCGTACGAGAGCGGGTTCAACAATTACTCGGGATTCAGCGCGAGGGCGGAAGCGGGACGATTCACGCTGTATTGGCGCGGCGAATATCAGTATGCTCCGAGCGCGACGGGGTACTCGGCGGCGCTTTACACTCTTCTCTCCTGCAACATCGACGCTATCGCTATCGATTCGACAACCGGCGTCTGCACGCCGGATCCGAATCAGGCAACGATCCCGGAAGGGCCGATCGCGGCGGCCAACAATGCGCGGGTAATGGAAGCGACGCTTTCGTATCACCTGTTGGGACACGAGGTTTCTTTCGGCAAAGGCGACAACTGGCTGGGGCCCGATCAGGGGGCCGCGATGTTGTGGAGTAACAACGCGGAGGATATTTACCACTTCCAGATCGACCGCGTGGAGCCGCTGCGGATTCCGGGATTATCGAAGGCGACGGGGCCGTTTCGTTACGAATTTTTGGTCGGCAGCCTGAAGGGGCACACCTATCCGAACGACCCATGGGTGCACGTGGAGAAGGTCAGCTTCAAACCCATGCGGGATCTTGAGTTTGGATTCAGCCGCATGGTGATCTGGGGCGGTAAGGGGCATGAACCGATCACGCTGCATACTTTCCTGAAGAGCTTCTTCAGCTTCCAGAACGTTACAGAGGCTGAGAAGATCTCTCGCGACGATCCGGGCGCGCGCTTCGGCAACTTCGATTTCGACTGGCGGCTGCCTTATCTGCAGAAGTGGCTCGCGCTTTACACCGATTCCATCACGCACGACGATGTGAGCCCGATCAGCGCACCGCGGCGCGCCGGCGTGCACCCCGGTCTCTATCTGGCGCAGTTTCCATACCTGCACCAGCTGGATCTGCGGGTTGAGGGCGCAAATACGGAACCGGCGAGTCACAGCAATCCGGACGGCTCTCCGATCAATCAGGGGCAATTTCTGTACGTCGAGACGATTCAGAAGCAGGGGCCGACGAACAAGGGATTTCTTCCGGACTGGGTGGGGCGGCAGGGCAAAGGCGGGCAGGCGTGGCTGACGTATCACCTGTCGGCCAACGAAGACATTCAGTTCATGTACCGGAATGGGAAGGCATCGGCGCTGTTTATTCCCGGCGGGACTACGCAGAATGACTTCGAGGGGTCGGTGGTGAAGCGGATCGGGAAGGACATCGAGGTGAAGGGCTGGGTGCAGTACGAGGGGTGGAAGGCGCCGGTCTACTTGACCGGGGCGCAAAGCGATACGACCGCGGCTGGGCAGATTACGTGGTATCCGCCGCAGAAGAACTAGCTGCGCAGGCGGGCGAGCAGGTCCTGAGGGTGGACGGGCTTGGCGAGGATTTCGAACTCGTGGCCCTGGGCGCGGACCCGATCGAGGAGATCGGCGGTCGCGGCCTGGCCTGAGAATAAGAGGATTTTGCAGTCGGGCAGCATGGCGCGAATCTGAATGGCGGCATCGATGCCGTTCAGGTCGGTCATGATGACATCGCTGATGAGCATGTCGGGCCTGAGGATCTGGGCCATCTCGACGGCCTTCTCGCCGCTGTAGACAGCGGTGGCATCGAATCCGGCCTGGTTGAGAATGATCGCAAGGGTGTCGGCGATCACGCGCTCGTCATCCGCGACGAGCACCCTGGGTTTCGCCTGCTGTTCGGACATTCGTCTCTTACCGCTTCCTCGTCGTCCAATGAATCGGGAGAATGGAGATTGCAGAATCGCCGGGCGGGACTCCTGGGGGAAACCGGCCGGGATGGCCTGCACCACTACGTCTGATGATACGCTTTCTTCGGGAGATGCTTCACCCTGCTGCAACGCTCCCGCCTGAAGTTATCAAGCCCACGGATCTTAACTGAACCTTGTTGTTGGCACCATTATGCTGACCGGATGCCCCCGGAATCCGCAGGAGCGACGGGCCTGACTCATATGACCGATCCCATCATCCAGGCACAGCAGGTCGAGAAGTACTACGCGCAGTCAAAGGACGCACGCATCCTGGTGATCGCGCCGACCGATCTGGCGATTTATCCGGGGGAGATCGTGGCGCTGCTGGGCCCGTCGGGCTCGGGTAAATCGACGCTGCTGCGGATGCTGTCGGGGCTGTCGCGGCCCTCGGCGGGGAAGGTTTTGTGGCATGGGAAGGACCTGGACTCGGCGGAGATCAACGTCTCCATCGTATTTCAGAGTTTCGCGCTTTTTCCGTGGCTTACAGTGCTGGAAAACGTGGAGGCGCCGCTGAAGGCGCGGGGCATGGAGGCGCAGAAGCGGCACAGGCGGAGCCTGAAAATCCTCGACACCGTGGGCCTGGACGGATTTGAGGCGGCGTACCCGAAGGAGCTTTCCGGCGGGATGCGGCAGCGGGTGGGCTTTGCGCGGGCGCTGGTGGTGGAGCCGGAAGTGCTGTTCATGGACGAGCCGTTTTCGGCGCTCGACGTGCTGACCGCCGACAACCTGAGGAGCGAACTGCTGGAGCTATGGCAGAAGAAGACCATCCCGACGAAGGCGATTTTTCTGGTCACGCACAACATCGAGGAAGCGGTGCTGCTGGCAGATCGGATTATTGTGCTGGGGCGCAACCCGGGCCACGTGCGCACGGATTTCAAGGTGACGCTGGCGCATCCGCGCGAACGGAAGAACCAGGCGTTTACGGCGCTGGTGGACTACATCTATAAGGTGCTGACGAAGCCTGATGTGGTGCCGACGGAAGTGCCGGTGCTGGCGGACGGGCGACGGGTCCGCGACCAGCGGCAGATGCGCTACGAGATGCTGCCGCATGCGCGGCCGGGCGGGATTGCCGGATTGCTGGAGCTGATTATCGACCTGGGCGGGCGCACCGACATCTACAAGCTGGCGGACGAGCTGGCGTTTGAGATCGACGATCTGTTCCCCATCGTGGAAGCCGCGCAGCTGCTGGGTTTCCTGAAAGTGGAAGAAGGCGATGCGGCGATCACGCCGGAGGGCAAGGCCTATGCCGAATCGGAGATTCTGAAACAGAAGGAACTGTTCCGCAAGGCGGCGATCGATCACGTGCTGCTGCTGCGGCAGATTACGCGCGCGCTGGCGAACAAGAGCGACCACTCGGTTCCTGAGGAATTCTTCCTTGACATGCTGGACGAGCAGTTCAGCGACGAGGAATGCCGGAACCAGCTGGAAACCGCGATCAACTGGGGGCGCTATGCGGAGCTGTTCGACTGGGACGACGCGCGACGGCGCTTCACTCTGCACGTCCACGAGGGTGAGGAGGGCGCGGAGCTGCCACCTGACGAAGCGAGCAAGGAGCCGAAGGAGCAGGAGAAGGTTGGATGAGACCGCGGCTGACGCTGTCACGCGCGTTCGTGATGGAGCGGACCTGGCCGTTCTTCATCGATCTGAGCGTGGCGGCGGCGTTGCTGGCCGGTTTCTACGCGATTCTCTGGATTGCAAAGTTCTGGTTCAGCTCGGCGATTCCGGAAGTGGAGATTTACCGGTCGCCGGCGCACCTGCCGCTCTACGCGTTCTATTCCGTGGTGCGGATTTTTGTGGCGTACGCGCTGAGCCTGGTGTTCGCGGTCGCCTACGGATACACGGCGGCCTACAACAAGCGGCTGGAATCGCTGCTGATTGCGACGCTGGACATCCTGCAGTCCATTCCGGTGCTGAGTTTTTTGCCGGGCGTGATGCTGGCGATGATGTCGCTGTTCCCTTCCCGTCAGCTGGGCATTGAATTCGGCGCGATTCTGCTGATCTTCACCGGCGAAGTGTGGAATATGGCCTTCAGCTTCTACACCTCGCTCAAGAGCATCCCGCGCGAGCTGATGGAGGCCACGGCGATCAACCGCTTTTCGCGGTGGCAGAGGCTATTCCAGCTGGAGCTGCCGTTTGGCGCTATCGGGCTGATATGGAACTCGATTGTGTCGGTGGCGAATGGATGGTTTTTCCTGATGGTCTGCGAGATGTTTCCGGTGGGCAGCAGGAATTTCCGGCTGCCTGGGCTGGGCTCGTATCTGCAAACGGCGGCGGCGCACGGCGATTTTGCGGCGGTGACGTGGGGGCTGATCGCTATGGTGGTGATCGTTGTGATCACCGACCAGCTGTTGTGGCGGCCGCTGATCGCGTGGTCGGACAAATTCAAATTTGAAACTGTGGAGAGTGGGGATCGGGTAACGTCGCCGGTGCTGGATGCGCTGCGCAACTCGAGCGTGCTGGGGATCATCAATCGTTATACTTTCCGGCCGGTGGCGGAGCGGTTCTACATGGAGGCGGCGGCGCGGCGGAAGCGCAAAAAACCAAAGCCGGTGGGGGGCGAGGAGAAGAGAGGCTCGATGGCGATTTATGCGGTAGCGGGCGTGGCGTTGCTGATCGTCGTTGGCATTGCAGCATTTCACGCGCTGCTGCTGCTGAAGGGCATGCGGGGGTCGGATCTTCTGCGGCTGCTGGCTGGCGCCGGGCTGACGCTGCTGCGCGTGAACGCGGCGCTGCTGATTGGGTCGCTATGGACGATTCCGGTGGGCGTGGCGATCGGATTCAATCCGCGCGTGTCGCACCTCCTGCAGCCGATCGCGCAGGTTGCGGCGTCGTTTCCGGCGACGGCGTTGTTTCCGCTGATCCTTGTGGCACTGATGCGGGTTGGCATTGGTCTGGGCGTCGGATCGGTGGTGCTGATGCTGCTGGCGGCGCAGTGGTACATCCTGTTCAACGTGATTGCAGGGGCGCAGGCGATTCCGTCGGAGCTGCGCGAAGTGGCGACCCTGTTCCGGTTCAGGGACGTGCAGCGATGGACCACCGTGATTCTGCCGGGGATTTTTCCGTTTCTGATTACGGGGCTTATCACGGCTTCGGGCGGCGCATGGAATGCCTCGATTGTGGCGGAATATTTTCAGCTGAAGGGGCGGGCTCTGTCGACGCTGGGACTGGGCGCGCAGATCAGCACCGCGAGCACAGACGGGAATTATCCGGTGTTGCTGGCAGCGACAATGATCATGGCGCTGATTGTTGTGACCATCAACCGGCTGGTGTGGCGGCCGCTGTATCACCTGGCGGAGACGAAGTACCGGCTGGAGTAAGACTCAGCGGTCAGCGGCCGATTCCGTTCCAGACAAGGCGATGAAAGAGCGCGTCCATTTCGCTGGGCGGAACTGGCTTGCCGGCGCGGAGCCATGACTCCATCATGGCGAACAGACTGCCGCCGAGAGCATGCGAGCAGGCCCGCAGAGAGGCCGGGTCCATGATGACGCCGGCCAGGAGAAGGCGCTGCTCGATGGAGCGCGCGAAACAGCCGAGGCCGAGCTCGCGGACGTCGTCCATTTTGCCTGATGCGATAAGGGCCTGATGGAACTCGCGCACTTCCGATACATGGATGAGCAACTCCTCGACTGGCGCGATTCGTTTCGGGGCGGCGCCGTTGCGCTCGAGGAACGTGGACATCATTTCGAAGAAGTCTTCCACGTCGCTAAGGAAGAGATCGTCCTTGTCGCGATAGTGGGTGTAGAAGGTGGTTCGGCTGACTCCGGCTCGGTCGAGGACGTCCTGAACGGTAATGTTGTCGAAAGGCTTCTCGTGCATGAGCCGAACGAGAGCCCCACCCAGGGTGTCGCGGGTGCGCAGGATGCGGCGGTCGGTCTTTGCAGGCTTCGCGCTTGCCTGTGCGGTCCGCTTTTCTTCGTGGTTTCCGAACATACGTGCCCTCTTTGTTTGGTATCCCTGCCTGCATGCGAATTCGTGCGTGACTTCGAAGCTGGTTCTTCCTACAGTACTTCGAATGACAGACAATCGTAAGGCGGGAATTGCGTTGATCGCAGGTTCGATCGGCGCCATGGTTACGATGGCGATTCATCCGATCGGCGGTGGCACCCTGACGGCCGATCAGGTTATGCGTTTGGAGAACCTGTCAGGCGTGGCACACAGCCTGGGCATGATCAGTATTCTGATTCTCTTCCTGGGAGCATGGGGGCTGACACGGCAAATCGCCGGGGAGGACCGGCTGGCGTTTTCCGGGCTGGTGTTCTACGCGTTTGCGGCGGTCGCGGTGCTTATTGCGGCTGCGGTCAGCGGGTTTATCGTGCCAGGGATCATGCGCCAGATGGTGCGAGACTCTGCCGCAGCCGCGCCGCAGTGGCGGATCGCCATTGCTTCGGTTTTTCAGATCAACCAGGCGTTTTCGCGCATTTACTCGGTTGCTGCTTCGGCGGCCATCTTGCTTTGGTCCGTTTCCAGCCTGCGGAACGGGGGGCTTTCGCGCTTTGTTGGAGTGTATGGGTGCGTGGTTGCGCCGCTGATCGCAGCGCTGGTCATCGTTGGCCATCTGCGCATGAATGTCCACGGCTTTACCGCGGTTGTACTCAGTCAGGCGATCTGGTTTGTGGTTGCGGGAGTGGAGATGTGCCGGAAGGAAGCAGCGCCCGTGGTCAGATGAGAGCGAGAGCCGGGCAACACCGTTGACGCGCGCTTATCGGCTGACGAGGACGAAGGCGCCCCAATAATAAGGAAGGTCGCGGCCGTAGCGCTTGCGGACCACGTCACGCTCGGCGAGCTGGGCCTGACGGAGAGCCTGGGGCTTGTCGAGGCCGGTGAGCCATTTCGCATAGAAGAGGGCCATGAGCTCCTGGGTTTCCTGATCGGGAACCGACCACATGCTCATCATGACGGCATCGGCGCCGGCTTCCTGGAGGGCGCGGCGGAGACCGAAGACGCCCTCGCTGTTGCCCTGCTCGCCGAGGCCGGTTTCGCAGGCGCTGAGCACGACGAGCTCGGTGCCCTGCAGGTTAAGCTGGCTGGCTTCATAGGCGGTGAGGATGCCGTTGTCGGCTCCGGCAGCGGGGGCGGCGCCGGAGCGAGTGCGATTGGCGCCGGCGAAGAAGAGTCCGGAATGGAGCATGGGGTCGTCGGAGGCGCCGCGGAGACGCACGTTGCGACCGGAGTTATCAGGCGCAGCATGGTCTTCGAGGAAAAAGCCGTGGGTTGCGATGTGGACGAGGCGCGGGGCGCGGACATTCTGGATGGAGGCTTTCAGTGCGCGGTCGCCGGTGTAGAGCGTGGTTTGCCAGCCGGACTGGCGGAGGAGCTTGTCAATGGCGGTAACTTCGGCCTGAGTACCGGGAAGCGGCGGGAGGGGCGCGCCGCTGAGGTCGACCGAGCGCGATGAGGCGGACTGGGTCGATGCGGGAGCCGGGGCCGGCGCGGCGACGACGGAGTCGAACCCGGGATTGCCGAGGAGCACGGCGGACTTTGCGGTTACGGCGTCGGGTGGACGGAGGAGATCGCGGGTGCTGTTGACGCAGCGCAGCTGGACTTTCTCGAGGAGAAGCTTCCCAGTGGAGTCGGAGAGCAGGCCGATGGGGATCTGGTTGAGGACGCCGTCGGCGGCGACATAGATGCGCTGGACGCCGGCGAGGGCGGGCTCGAGGGGCTTCCAGAAAGCGTCGTAGGCGGCGCTGGAGTTTATTGGGGCCGCGGCAGGGACGTTGGAAGGAGTTGCGGCGGGCTCGGGCTCGATGGAGACACCACGGGTTTTGGCGACGACGGAGCGGAAGTTAGTGAGGGGCACGGCTTCGAGCTGCTTTGCGTCGCCGAGAACGATGAGGCTGGGATACTGCGATTTGGGTGTGACGACGAGAGCGACGTAGATGAGGTTGGCGAGGAAGGTGTGGCCGTTGTTGACCTGGAACTTCGTGATTTCGACGGCAGCTTCGCCGGGCTTGAGAGCTTTCTGCACGTCGCGCCAGGTAGCGACGGCCAGGGTTTTCTGCTGCGAAAACGCTGCGGAGATTTTGGCGAGTGCTTCTTCGGTCTGGTTGATTTGCTGGCTGAGCTGCCCGATCTGGGCGCGATTGTCGGTGCCGGAGGTGGAGAGCGCGGCGAACTGGGCCTTTTCCGCGGCGAGTTTGTCGAGGATGGCGAGCGCGGGGCGGTTGCCGCTGGCAAGGAGGTGGGCACGACTGGAAGCGGCGCTTTCGGCGACGAGGCCGCGTTCGGCGAGCAGCGCATCGTACATTTTTCCGGCGAGAGCGGGGTAGCGGTCGTGGTATCGCGTGACGAAGCTGAAGTAGATGGGGAAGGTGCCGGGCAGGGTGGCGTAGTAGACGAGGCGATCCTGCTCGCTCATGGTCCAGGCATTGGCGTTCCATTGCGCGAGGCGGGCGGCGATGTACTTATCGAACCAGGGTTCGGCGCGATCAGGCTTATCCCATGCATAGTAGAAGAGGCCGACGTTGACGTCGACTTCGTCGAGGATAGGGTTGTTGAGGTCGTAGTTGTGCTGGAGGGTGGCGATCATGCGGAGATACAGCGGCTCGGCTTCGGCAAAGCGCTGCTCGTCCTTGTAGACGTTGGCTAAGTTAGCGAGATAGGTGGCGAGGTTGGCGCTGTTGGGCCCTTCGGATTTCTCGCTGAGGTCGATGGCTTTCTGGAACAGCCCCTCGGCTTCTTTGGAGGCGCCGGCGTCGGAGACGACCTGGCCGGCGAGGTTATAGGTTGCGGCGAGGGGCGCGCCGTAGGCAGGGCCGGCGTTGGTGTAGATGGCGATGGCGCCGCGCAGTACGCTGGCCGCGGGCTGGAGCTTGCCTTCGTCGATCAGGAGGCTGCCGCCGTCGCGGAGCACGTCGGCAACGTGCGGGTCGTTTTGGCCGTAGGCGTGGACGGCGATGGTGAGGGCTTCGCGGAAGTCGCTTTCGGCCTCACCCCAGCGGCCGTGGTCGGCGTAGAGGTCAGCGAGGTTGAGGAGGACGGCGCCGGCGTCCTTGCTTTGGAGGCCGTCGGCGGCTTTGAGGATGGCGAGCGAGCGGCGGAGGCAGCTGTCGGCGTCAGCGAACTCGTCGAGACTCTTGTAGAGGAGGCCGAGAGAGTCGAGGGAGAGACCGACCCGGCGGTCGTTGGGACCGAAGGTGGCGGCGGCGACCTGCACGGCCTGCTGGGCGAGGGGAATGGCCTGGTTGATCTGGCCCTGCTTGCGGAGTTGCTCGGCCTGCTGGGAGAGCTGGGCCCAGCGGGCTTCCTGGGCGGAGGCGAAAGAGAGGGCAAGGAATAGCAGAACGGGGGCGGCGGGCTTCATTTTGGGGATGGCTGGTACATTGGCCGGTTGTGGGGGGAATGTCAAGGGGGAAAGCCGGCTGCGGAGCATCCCTAACCAAACCGTCGCCGTTACCAGCATTCAATGAGGAAGACCCAGGAATTAGCCGACTGCAAAAGCGAAGGCGTGACCCATGCTGTATGATCCTCCCTAAAGTATTCATGGGGGCGGTTCCGCTCAAAGAACGACCCGCGAACCCCTCTTTCAGGCTTCCTGAACTAAGTCAGCCCACCTGAAGTTTTCCCCTCCTTAGGCTTCCAGGAAATCGGGTTTGCATTGCCTTCGGCTGCGATTCTGCACGAAGCTCAGAAACTCCACAGTGTGAGTGACCGTCTTGATACGCTGGCGGGAGAACATCCCCTGGTCTCAGAGGCACTCGTCACCATTTCAGGCAATGTTCGTCAAACCGCCACGCTACTGGAGGTGCTGGTTGTGACGAAACTGGAACCGCTCAACTGAAACCGCTCAGCGAACCGGGTGCTGCTGACGCCTGATCGCTGACCGGTGCTCGCTCACATCAGGTGTGTCCGCTCGGCCTGACCGATTCGGCGGAGTTGTCCTCAACAGGGCAGTTGCCGGAGCAAACTTTCGTGCGGGTTGTACCCCCCACCCCCCTCCCCTGCCACAACCCATACGCGCGCGCAGGAATTTGATTCTGAAGGGCTTCAGTGCAAGGTTGGCAAGAAGTTGACGAGTTCGACAACATTGGCTGCTCCCTTCGTATTTGAAAATGGGCCAGTTGCGGCTGCGTATTTGAAAACACAGGGCACAGAGTCAGAGCTCAGAAAAACACTGACTCGTGATCCGTGGTCCGAAATGAGCTACAGAACGCAGAGCTGAGAGTTACGGGTGTGGAAAAGGAAAAGCCCCGCCGTGTAAGGCGAGGCTTTTTCTTTTTCTACTCTATAAGTTCAGAATATCACATTGAGAGAATAAACACGCCAAATATCATTGAGCACATTGTGGTGTAAGTCGTTGTAAGTCAGCGGTCATTACTTTGGTTTTTGCGTGTCCCTCTTGACAAGTTTTCCACATTTGGGGGTTGGAG
>Ga0182018_10003789_pt1 | contig 13220 bp, 17 predicted proteins | sample 812P2MmetaG_FD_120490 | JGI IMG/M metagenome (GOLD analysis project Ga0182018, IMG submission 120490) | Permafrost microbial communities from Stordalen Mire, Sweden - 812P2M metaG | ecosystem: Environmental > Terrestrial > Soil > Wetlands > Permafrost | place: Sweden: Stordalen | collected...
CCGTTTGAATTCGAAACCGATGACGTCGAGTACGTGATGGAGGAAGGCGATGACCCGAACGTCCCTGACTGAACTGCGCGAGGAAATGCGCGGCGTGGCCCGCGGCGAGCGGCGCGCCTCGCCGTTGCCGGCCGCGTTATCGCGCGAGTCGCTCGATCTGCTCGGGGTGCTGCTTCGCGTGCGTCCGGCGAGCATCACGGCATTGGTCTCCATTACTGGCCGGGCCCAACCGAACGTATCGCGCTCGCTGCGAACTCTGGCCGCGCACGGTTTGGTGCGGCTTGTGCGGGAGGGGCGGGAAGTCAGGCCGGAACCCGCCGCCAGCGCGGTAACGGTGGATCTGGCGACGGGAACTTACGAGGCGGCGCCGGTGACTGATAGTGCGGCGTGACGGCCGGAAAGCTCGTTCGCCCACGGCAAAATCCACCGTGGGTGACGAAGCTGAGTGCCGGTTCGGAACAAAATGATACGGCAACAAGACGTTGGATGGGACCCGGAGCGGTTGGAGCCGCATTAATCCAATCCGGTATTATGTAGCAACGAGCACCTCACAAAGGTGGCACAAAAAGCTGGGGCCGCTACCGTTGTCCCATGGGCGACACATTCGCAATATCGGCACTCCGGCGCAAGCGCGCCCGCATCGCGGGCGAGATAATCCAGGCGCAAGAGGTTGTCGCGAAGCGCACCAAGGAACTACTGGCGATCGACGCCGTGATCCGGCTGTTCTCGCCTGACTGCGATCCCGACATGATCCCGCCGATCAAGCCAGCGTCGCACGGGCTGTTCTTTGGATATCGGGAACTGATCCGGCTTTGTCTGGACGCCTTACGACAGGCCGGGAAGCCGGTCACGCTGGAATGGGTCGTTGAGTTCATCATGGCCCGCAAGGGCTTCCCAGACGACAAACGGCTTCACAGGCATGTGTCCGATAGCGCGCGGGCCGGGTTGATGCGTATGGCCCGTAGAGGGCTTGTGAGGCGCATCCTGGACCAGCCGGATGCGTGGTGGGAACTGGCGAGGTAGGTTAGCGCGGTGCCGCTCCGACAACTTTCGCAACCACGCCGCCATAGACCATGCCGTCCTGTGGGCGGGAAATATCAAGGCCCACTCGGGTTCTGACACTTTGAATAACGAGAAGCATCCCATCGTACTCAAATGGCATCCCCGCGTTTAATTGATTTGCATTTTTTAGTTCGACAAACTCGTACGTCGTTGCATCCGTAGGTGAACGTCTGCCTCCAAAGACCTTAGCTACAGTTACTCCGGCCTGATACGCTGATTCTGGGTCACGTTGCGGTGCGGCTGTTGGTGGCGGAGCAGCATAAATCGTGCCCCCAGGCGCATTATAAATGGTTCCAGACCCTTGAGTTACCGGGGCGTCGTTACCGCCTGCGGGGGAAGAAGGAGGCGTTGGCGGGTTACTCGACATTGGGGGCGGACCTCCAGACGGTTGTGATTTAGCTTCGTGAGTTGCCCATCTCAGCATTTCCGAGAGGCCAACTAACGCGAAAGCACCGACCATCGCTGAAACAGCAATGCGTAGAGGTAATGGCGAGTCAGTTTGCGTTATCCACATCATGTCCCATCCAGTTAATATGATCGCTCCGAACCAAAAACAAAGGCGTGCACCTGAGTACTGATGGCGCCTCATCAGTTCCCATCCTGATCCGACGAGGATTGTGACTGCGAATAAGACGACTCCCCAAATGATATCCATAGCGCCGTTTTCATCGTGACAGCCATCCACGTTTCCTGTAAAAGAATTTTTACAGGATGGCGTGATGGCCAAGCTCTCCGGCGACTCGGTTGGCCCCGAGTCGCCGCTTCTATAATCTCATAATTCGCAACGCGCCGCTATGGCGCCTTTTGCGTTTGGCTAAGCCGCTTTCGCCCGTTGCCAATATCCGCAGAAGTCAACCGAGGGACGACACGCCATGGCGAGTCCGGTGATCTGCTGAACCTGCCGCCCGTTATCCAGCCGCCTGTAATCCTCGCGCCAGGCGCTTTCCTGAGCATAGCGGACCAGATACGAACCGGCGATATGGTGATGGTGGCCAACCTCAGCGCGACGCAACCGGCTGAAGAAGGATTCGGCGCCGTTCGTATAGACGCCCGCGCCCGTGCTGTAGAGTTGGCCATGGTCGATCCGGGAAACCTCATACCGGGCGTGAAGTTCGTTCCAGGACGGCGCTTCGTCCGCCATGATCGCGGTGTCCTTGCGGACGCGGGCCGCGATCCATGAGGTAGCGGCGGCTTCCGACCGGAACACGGCTGGCAACGTCCGGCCTCCACGTTCCCGGACCACCACCACAACCCGGCGCTTGCCGTTTTGGTTCTTGGCCAACCGGCGATCCCGGCGGTTCTCTTTGTGGTTCGCGGGCTTGATGTAGCCGCCGAAGTAGCCGCCATCAGTCTCGACCGTCTTGCCTTCCCCGCCGACCTGCATCCCCTTCAATTCGGTTGCCATGGCCTCACGCAGCTTATGGGCCAGCACGAAGGCGGTTTTGTATTGCACGCCAAGATCACGAGACAGCGCGAGGCTGGATTTCCCCTTGACCTCGTTCACGAAAATGGCCGTCGCCGCGAGATAGTTGCGCAGAGGCATCTTGGCCGAGGCAAACGACGTCCCGCTCGTAATCGAGAACGATTTGCGGCACGCCTTGCACCGCCAGCGCGGGGCACCGTTGGCCTTCCGGCAGTCCCATACGATCGCGCACTCACAATGCGGGCAGATTGGTTTGCCATCCGTGGCGTGCCAGCGGACCAGCATGAAAGCCTGCTCGGCCTCGTCGTCGGTCAGCCGCATAACCTGGGCCAGGGAGAGGGTTCGGGCGCGGGCACTGAGAAGGAAGTGTTGGGACATGGCTCAATTCCGGTTGGTTCCTATCGGAATTGATAGCTAAACGGATACCCCTTGTCTACAGGAAAATATCGTATATGGTGGTTTACCACCGATTTTGAGAGGTTGTCATGGGCCTAGCAGCGACAGAGAAGGAACTGGCCAACAAAGCGGCCCTCTTCCTCAAGATTGAGTTGAAGAGGGCTGGCGTGACGTACGGGGAACTGGCGCGACGGCTAGAGGATCACGGCCTGAAGGAGACCGAAGCCTCGATCACCAACAAGTTAAGCCGCGGCACGCTTACCGCGACGTTCTTCCTGGCGACCGTCGCGGCATTGGGTATGGAGGCCGTGACCCTGGCTGACCTGTAGCGACTATCGCTCATCGCGGCGGAGTATCAGGTTGTCCCACCGCATGGGGTCAACACTGTGGAACGTATATAACGTCTCGGTTTCCATCGTGCGCGTCGCAAGCGGTGGCACGTTGTCGTACTCCATTATCAAGTGCAGCTTTATCATAAATGGAAGGGTCGGAATAAGCAGCGGGATTGAAAGATTACCGCCATAGGTAAGTCGTTCACCAGCGGAAATGATACCCGTTGCACGGTCGGGGTCTGACGCGGTTACGGCAATATCATTGACCCAAAACTCGGATTTCTTCACGTCGTAATTCAGAGGGCGCGGCCCGGTATTCTCGAACAAGAAGTTGATCTGAGAAAGCAGGTGCATTTGACGATCCTCAGTTAGTCCCACCCTTCCAAGACCAATCGTCAAAAACCTTATAGGCCTTTCGACCGACACCTCTCGTGCGGCCTTCTCAAGTGCCTCAATCGTTGTTTGTTGCTGCCGATACGCCCGGAATGAGCCTTCGAAAATGATCGCGATCATCGCGAGCGCACAACACAGCCCCCAGACGGACCAAGGCCACGGGGGAATGTGGGGAACGATGCGGAGTTCCGCGGCGGCGGGAGCGTTCAGGAATTCATCGCGTACGAACGCCAATAAACTAACGAACCCAAGGAGACCCGTCACGACCCACGCCCACAGCGGGCGAATGACGATCATGGCGAAATGTCCGATGCGTGCGCGGATTGCGGGTTCCATGGCTGAAACGCTACGCGGCAGTCCAGAGATCGGCAAATCTGAGAGGCGCGCACCATAGCGACGGAAAGGTGGGTATCGGTGCCAATTTCTTCGATTTCGGAAAGGTGCCCGTTGCTACATAATACCGAGAGCATCTGCGTGCATTTGCGTTCATCCCTTTCTTATCTGCGTTAGATTCCTTTCGTTACTCAACCGCCGGCGATCGGCTCGTGGTAAGAATTTTAACGCAGATAAGAACGAGGACGCAAATGCACGCAGATGAGGTTGTGCGGTTGAACCGTTCCGGGTCGCATCCCATGCCTTGATGCCGGACAGTTTGTTTCTGAACAGATACTTACACGATCCTGGGATGTTACCGAACGCGATCGAGCCACACCGCCATCATCCATTTCAGCGGGGTCTCAACGACGACGCGTAAACCGTGACATTCGAACAGGTGCCCGGACGCGAGCATGGGACCGGCATGCGGCGATCCCCGGGTGGCCGGCTGTTCGCCGCCGATCGATAGCATGAAGGGTTGAGAACGATGGCCAACTTGACTCCGCCAGGGTGTTGCCGGACGACAGCGTCAGCGGCCGCCGTTCAAAATCGAACGGCAACGCGTTCCACGGCGTGCAACGCCAACGCCGACCATGGAAACCCGCGCCCCCCCGAATCGAACGAACAGGAACCACCCCCATGACCCAATCCGCCTGGTGCGCCGACCCGCTTGTCTGGGGCCACGGTCCCCGCGTGTTCGAGGCTTTCCTTGAACCGACCTGCCCGTTTTCCGTCCGCGCGTTCGGCAAACTCGATGACCTGCTGGCTCAGGCCGGAGAGGACCACATCACCGTCAAGGTCCGGCTGCAGTCGCAGCCCTGGCACATGTATTCCGGCGTGATCACGCGTTGCATTCTGGCCGCCTCCACGCTGCCGGCCGGCAAGGCGGCGGCGAAATCCGTCATGGCGGCGGTGGGCACGCACCGCGAGGAATTCGAGTTCGAACGCCACCGAAGCGGCCCCAACATGGACGCCACGCCGAACGATATCATCGCCAGGATCGAACGCTACAGCGGCGTGCGACTCGCCGAGGCCTTCGCGATCCCCGACCTTGACCGCGAGATCAAGTGGCACTGCAAATACGCCCGCCAGAACGGGATCCACGTGTCGCCGACGTTCATGATCGACGGCCTCGTTCAGCCCGACATCAGCAGCGGCGACCCGGTCGCCGACTGGGTCGCGCACCTGCTGAAGAACTGAGCCAAACCGAGCCGATCGAACGCGCGTTCCACGGCGATCCCGCCCCATCGCCAGCGACGATCGCCCGGCGGCTCTTTTCGCGGGCGGTGAACCGTGTTTGGTTGTGGCCCCGAGACAGCGGTCTCGCGTGACTTCATGGAGGAGAGAACAGGATGTTCAGTCATATCATGGTCGGCAGCAACGATATCGACCGGTCGAAGAAATTCTACGACGCCGTGTTTGGCGCGGTGGGCGGCAAGCCTGGAACCGTCGACGCCAAGGGCCGGATCATCTACATGCACAACGGTGGACTGCTCCTGGTCAGCAAACCCATCGACGGCAAACCGGCCACGCACGCCAACGGCGGCACGATCGGCTTCACGATGGCGAGCCCGGAGGAAGCCAACGCCTGGCACAAAGCAGGCGTCGCGAACGGCGGGACGTCGATCGAGGACCCGCCCGGCATTCGCCAGGGCGGCGCCGGCCAAATGTATCTTGCTTATCTTCGTGATCCCGACGGCAACAAACTCTGCGCGCTTCGCCGCATGCCGGCCGCCTGAACGGGTCGCGGTCCACATACAAAAGGGCCGCCGGTCGTGGCGGCCCTCCCGCGAGACCCTGGCCAGCCCAGGATGGCCGGAGTGGTTTGCGATCAGGTTGCACCGATTGCCGTGGCCTCGTCGTCCCCGGTTGCCGTGGCCTCGTCATCCCCGGTTGCCGTGGCCTCGTCATCCCCGGGCTCGACCCGGGGATCAATACCAGGGTTGTGTCGCGACTGATCCCCGGGTCCAGCCCGGGGATGACGAAACCGTGGCGGTCTTTGTCAACCTGATCGGACACCGCTCTAAAACAGCTTATCCTTCGGCCCGTACTGCACCACCACCTCACTCGGATCGGCGAGGTTCAGTAGCTCCCGCGCCCGTTGGTCCAGCGCGTCTTTGTCGAGATGCGAGGGGGTCAGACCGGCGACCTTCCGTTCCCACATATCCCGCTCCGCCTTCGCCGTGGCGAGATTGGCCTCCGCCTGCGCCAGTTGCGCCTTCCGCTTCTCGCGCATGATCAGCCCATGGTCGCCCTGGGTTGCCTGCCAGGCGAAGATCCCGGTCAGGGCGAGCAGAAACGCCGGCATCGCGGCTGCCTTCGCCCGGCGTCTGGTTTCAGACCAGAATGTCTTCAGGGAATCGAGACCCATTGTCTCCCCACCAGAGAATCTTCCCTCTCCGTAGCATGACACCAGTCAAATGAGAAACAAAATGACACGCAACCGCCAGGCGATCGCCACGTTTCATCCCCACGTTCACTGACAGCCGGAGATCAGATCTCCGGCAGGAGGTAGTCATGAAACTTCGTACTGTTGTCTTCGCGGCGCTTGGTGCGGGTCTTCTCGTCTCGGCGGCCGCTTCAACCCCAGCCACGGCGGCGCAATGGGGTCATCCGGGCTGGCATGGCGGCGGCCGCGGCGGCTATTACTGGCACGGCGGCTGGCGCGCCTACCCGGGCTACTACGGCTATTCCCCGTATTATTACCCGCCGCCGGCTTACTACGGTCCGCCGGGCGTGACATTCGCCGTTCCTGGCGTCAGCGTCACGGTTCCGTGAGGCTGATCACGGCGTGATCCGGCCGGCCAACCGCTGGCCGGAGTCGCGCCCCTGGATCCCGGGAAGCCGCGGCCTTTTCCTGTTTCAAGAGGCTGAGGTTCCGCGCCAGGTCATCTCACCTGAAACAGTATTTAACTGTTCGATGATCATTGTCTCACCATGTGAGCGATCGGCCATGTTATAGAATGACCGTGACCAGATGTGAGACAAACTCGCGCATCCGGCCGGACTTCACCACGGTTCGTAACCAGCGTTTCTCACGAGCCGAATCTTGGTCATTCGGTGGGAGGTAGTCATGACGTATCGTTCGATTCTGTTCGCTGCCCTGGGCGCCGGTTTCATTCTCGCCGCCGCCGCCGCGCCGGCCCAGGCGGCCTGGGGTCACGGCCCGGGGGGTTGGCATGGCGGCTGGCACGGCGGTTGGCATGTTGGTTGGCGCGGTCCCGGATGGGGATATCGCGGCTCGTACGGACCGCGCCCCTGGTGGGGGCCTGGCGTCTATATCGCTCCGCCGGCCATTTACCCGGTTCCGGGCGTCGCGATCGTTCCCTGAACCCGCGCGCGGGTCTCAGTCTGACGGCCAGGAATTCCGTCCGATCAGCGGCGCAGCACGGTCCGGCCGGCGTAACGCGCGGCCGGACCAAGCTGTTCCTCAATGCGCACGAGCTGGTTGTATTTCGACGTCCGGTCGCTCCGCGCCAAACTGCCGGTCTTGATTTGGCCGCAATTCGTCGCCACCGCCAGATCGGCGATGGTCGAATCCTCAGTCTCACCCGAGCGATGGCTGATGACGCATCGCCATCCAGCTTTATGAGCGATTTCCATGGTTTCCAGCGTTTCGCTCAGGGTGCCGATCTGGTTCACCTTGATCAGAATCGCATTCGCCGAGCCACGCTCGATGCCAAGGCGCAGCCGTTCGGGATTGGTCACGAAAATATCATCGCCAACCAACTGCAGCCGGTCGCCCATCCGCTCGTTCATCAGTGTCCAGGCGTCCCAGTCATCCTCGGCGAAACCGTCCTCGATGGAAGCGATCGGGTACCGTCCGCAGAGCTCCTCATAGTATTGGACCATGCCCTCGGCATCGAGAACTTTTCCTTCACCCTCAAGGTGATACTTGCCGTCCTTGAAGAACTCGCTGGACGCGGGATCGAGCGCGAACATGACCTCTTCCCCGATCCGGTAGCCGGCTTTTTCCACCGACTTCGCGATGAAGCTCAGCGCCTCGTCAGCGGATTTCAGGTTCGGCGCGAACCCGCCCTCGTCGCCGACATTGGTATTGAGGCCGGCGTCGTGCAGTTGCTGTTTCAGGGTGTGAAAAATCTCCGAGCCCATGCGCACCGCGTCCGCCACCGTGCCGGCGGCGACCGGCATGATCATGAACTCCTGGATATCGATCGGGTTATCCGCGTGTTTGCCGCCATTCAGAATGTTCATCATCGGCACCGGCAGAGTTCGCCCGTACACGCCGCCAACATGCCGGTACAGCGGAATCCCCAGATGGTCGGCCGCCGCTTTCGCCACCGCCAGCGACACCGCCAGGATCGCGTTGGCGCCAAGCCGCGCCTTGTTCGGTGTGCCGTCGAGGTCGATCATGATGTTGTCAATTTTGACCTGGTCGGAAGCATCCAGGCCGCCGATCGCTTCCAGGATCTCGCCTTCGATATTGCGGATCGCGGTGCGGACGCCCTTGCCGCCAAAGCGGGTCTTGTCGCCGTCGCGCAACTCCACCGCCTCATGCGCTCCGGTCGAGGCGCCGGACGGCACGGCGGCCCGGCCAAAGCCGCCGCTTTCGAGGGTCACGTCGCACTCGACGGTGGGATTGCCCCGGCTGTCGAGGATTTCTCGGGCGGTCAGATCGACGATCGTCGGCATCTTGTACTCCACATCATGGATTTCAGGCGCTGCTATCACATCCGGTATGGCATATGGGTTAAGAACTTCCGGATCGCGATCCGGAGAAATTCGCGCCGGGAGGCTGATCGGTAACCTCGCGGTATGATGGACATCGCCTATCGTCGGGGTGGATTGTAAGCCCCCGCGCCGCTCGCGGCGAGCCTTGGATTTCGATCGATACAGCCTGATGGGACTGGTCATGGGGTTTTCGCGTGCACGGTGGAGCCTTCGAACTCTCGTGCCGGGCGTGGTATTGCTCGGTCTCGCGGGCGGTCAGGCGTGGGGCCAGACAGACCCCAAAAATGGGCCGTCCCCGGTGGCGCCGGGCGACCTGTCGAAGCCGGTGTTCGACACCACGACGCCAAGCTACGACTCGGTCCCGTCGCTGGACAAGGCCGCGAGCACGGTGGTCGCCGAGGTCGAGGGCCGGCCGATCACGATGGGCGATGTCGGCGACGCGATTCGCGCGTTACCACCTTCTTTGTCGCATTTGCCGTTTGAATCGCTGTATCCCGGGATCCTGGATCAGTTGATCAAGACACAGGCGTTGGTGGTTCGCGCCCAGCAACAGGGTGTGGATGAGGAACCCGCGGTCCGGCGCAAGGTCAAAGAGGCGGCGGATCTACGCCTCGCCGAAGAGTATGTGCAACGGGAAGTCTCCGGGACGATCACCGAACAAGCTTTGCTCGACCGTTACAACCGGGATATCGCCGGCCACCCTGGGCCGGACGAGGTTCGCGTGCGGGTCATTTTGACTGATACCGAAAAGGCGGCGGTGGATGCGATCGCCGAATTGCGCGGGGGAGCGGATTTCGCCACCGTCGCCCGGCGCGTCAGCAGGGATACCACCGCGCCGGCGGGTGGCGATCTCGGGTTTCACGCGCGCGACGGCATGAACCCGGAGGTTGGCGCGGTCGCGTTCATGTTGCCGGTTGGCCAGATCACCCCCAACCCGGTCCGTGCCGCGGCGGGCTGGTTCGTGATCAAGGTGGAGGAGCGGCGGCAACAACCAACGCCTGCTTTTGCCTCGGTGCGGGAGCAATTGCGGCAGACGCTGATGCGGGAAGGTGCCGTCCCGTTGGCCGCGGAGGCGCTGAAAGATCTGAAAATACGCCGGTACAGCATCGCGGGAGGGGAGACGGAGGCGGACAAATCGCCAGATAAGCCCCCCGCCAGGCCGGATTCACCCTGAAGTTGACTGAATCGCGGCCCGAGGCGCACAATCTCGTAAATTATGAGACTCAAACCACGGACCGATCCGGTTCGGACCCATTGTTGTTCAAATACTTGCCTTCGGTCTCGCGATATGCCATAAGTGGTCCGCCGCGGGTTTTTTGACCGCATGCGCCGGAGTTCGATTTTGCACATGGCCCTATTTCGCCGCCTTGCCATTCTGAGCTTTTTTCTGCTCACCGCGATGCCTCAGGGCTTCGCGGTCGGGTTGCAAGACAACGCGTCGCTGACACTGTATGGATTTACCTTCGCCATTTCCAATTGCTATTACGGGACCAATACGTCGCAGACCTCAGGCGGCAGCTGCTCCAGTGACAACCTTGTCCTGGAAAATCAGGCGGACGGCCGTGGGACCATCGACCTGGTCGTCGCCAACAGCAACGCCAGCAGCGCCGCTCTCACCCAGTCCCTCGACGGGTTGAACAGCTACCTCACGTTCACGGTTACCGCCACGCCGATTGGGAGCAGCCCAAATACCGTGAGCGCGGCGACGCTGACGGGTGTCGGCGTTGACAGTTGGAGCGTCGGCTCCTGCCACACGAGCTGTACGCCGACCTTTAACACGACGATTTCTTCAGGCGGCTCCACCGTACTCACCGTGCCCTGGGCGGAGGCGTCCGGAACCAAGACCTGGTCCTCGTCGCAGTACTCGCTGTCCTCTCCGGTGAACAGCTTCAGCTTCACCGAGAACGTCCAGCTTAATTCCAACGGCATTACCAGCGGCTCCGCCCTGCAACTCAACACACTGGCCCTGGCCATGAAGACGGTGCCGGAGCCCGCGTCCATCACCGTCCTGTTGCTTGGTCTCGGCGGGCTTGTCGTCGCGCGGCGGCGGCGCCGCTCGGCCTGAGGTTTCGCTGGTCCGCCTGGCCGCGGAACGCGTCCTGCCCGCGTCTTTAGCGCCTGTCGCATCTCGTCCTGCCCGCCCCATGTCCCCGGGCTTGACCCGGGGATTGTGGCGGCCATCCACGTCTTTGGCGCGGTCAGTAATGACGTGGATCTCCGGGCCGCGCCGGCCATAACGGGCAAAAAACACCAGTTGCCAACGTGATATTTAGCCGGACACCGCAGGTCGAGCCCGCCATGACGGATCGGGGATCGTGACTCGTGTTTCAGCGATGGCGGGTACTACTTCGGCGCGTCGTTCGGTTTCGCCACCGGCGCCATCTTGATGTGAGCCATCACATTCTGGATCGCGGTCCGAATCGCCTCGGCGCGAATCGCTGACTCCAAACGGGGTTTGATCTCGTCGAACGTCGGCGTCGCGCGCTGACGGCGTCCCTCAACGCGCAGCACAAAATATCCGGTCGTCGTCCGGACCGGATAGGACGTGACCTGGCCCAGTTGCAGCGCGAATGCCACGGCACCGACCTCCGGCGTCAGAGCTTCAAACGGCGCGTAACCCAGATCACCGCCTTTGGCGGCGGAGCCATCCTTGCTGTACGTCTTCGCCAGTTCGGCGAAGTCGGCGCCATTCTGGGCCTTTTCGATGACCGTCCGGGCTTCGTCCTCGGTCGGGACCACGATCAGCCGCGCACGGACCTCGATGGGACCCGGCTTGCCGGCGACATCGCGGTCATAGCGCGCGTGCAGTGCCGCGTCGGTGATCGCGGTGTCGCCCTGCCGGGTCAGCCAGGCGTCCGCCAGGGCGCGGTCATGCAAAGCGGCCGTCCGCCGAATGACCGACGGATCCTTATCGAGGCCGGCTTTCAGCGCGTTCAGCACCATCGCCTTTTGGCCAACCATCGTATCGACCGCCCGCTTATAGACCTCCGCATAACCGAGGCCGGCCATGGCGACGGGCATCGAGCGGATCACATCGGCGACCTCGCCCTGCGTGATGGTGAGCGTCTCAAGCACGAACACACCCTGGTTGGGGTGTTTGTCGAGTTCATGAGCCATTTCCGCCATGATCGCGTCCGGATTGGGGACGACCTGCGGCGCGGTGAACTGTGGCGATGCGGGCGGCGTGGCGGCCGGTGCTCCATCGGCGAGTACTGGGCCGGACAGCGCCAGTCCCAGGCATGCCAGCAAGACGGCGCCACCGGGCGGCGAGACGCGTCGCGCGGGTTTGAGCGCGAACAGTACAGGTGGAAGTCTCATTGACTCATCGCTCCAAGACACATCAGTTTGGCCAGATTTCCAGGCCGTATCGCGCGAGGCATCCGTCCCGGACCCAGCTTTCATTGAACCGGAGAGGCGCGTTGCCTTTCTGGTCTGGTCTGGCCGGGCGGTCCGGGCCGCTTCTTATGCGCCAGGCGTCGATATCCTCGCCAGTCCGGGATGCCAGTCCGGGATAATAGTCCCGTTCCGGCTTCTGAACTGTTGCATCCTGGTTTGGACGTGATCGCCGCGCGACCCCGGGCGGCCCCGCTGGTTCGGTGGCAGCCCAGGCCCCTGCCATCACGGGATCATGCAACAGAGACAGCCTTGCTCGAAATTGTACCTCCCGTGTGCTATACTGAGGTGATGGAACGCGATGCCGCCATAACGACGCTGAAGGAACACGAAGCCGAACTAAAGCAGCTTGGCGTCCAGAGCCTTTTCCTGTTTGGCTCGACCGCGCGAGGGGAGGCCCGGCCGGACTCGGATGTTGACCTTTTCTTCGATTACGAACGGGGCAAGTTTGGCCTGTTCGAGTTGATGGACGTCAAAGAAGCGGCAACGCGAATTCTAGGCCGCAAGGCCGACATCATGACCCGCGACAGCCTGCACAGAGCGCTGCGCCATCGCATCGAGGTAAGCGCCGTGCAAGTCTTCTAATGGCGGATCGCTCCAACATTCCACGTCTTCTCGATATCATCGATGCCAGCGAATTTATTTGCAACGAAATGGCCGACGTGACGCTCGACGCGTTCGGGCAAGACCGCCGCAAGCGTTGGTCGGTCGAGCGCGGAATTGAGATTATCTCGGAAGCGAGCCGCCGCCTTTCGGACGATCTGAAAGCCCGGCGTGCAGACATCCCGTGGCCCAAAGTGGCCAGCATCGGCAACGTGCTACGGCATGAGTATGAGGACGTCTCGCCACCGGTGTTGTGGAAGGTCGCGCGGGAAGACCTCCCGCGGTTGGAGGAGGTTTGCCGCGAGGAACTCGCGGCGGCACAGGCTCGCGAGAAGGACAACGAGGGCGCGTAGGCCTCTGCCCGGCCGCTTGCGCCATCTTCCTCTGGAGGCATTGGGCCGGGCCAATTCGAGCCAAAAGCGTCCAGCTTAGACCGAACTTCCCTCGTTGAAAAAACATAAATCACTGACAAGCAACGATAATCCTCATTTCCGACCTGTTGTTACTGGCTACAACGCGATCTCCATCAGGTCGAATGCCCTGCGCTGCAC
>Ga0182018_10003793_pt1 | contig 13211 bp, 15 predicted proteins | sample 812P2MmetaG_FD_120490 | JGI IMG/M metagenome (GOLD analysis project Ga0182018, IMG submission 120490) | Permafrost microbial communities from Stordalen Mire, Sweden - 812P2M metaG | ecosystem: Environmental > Terrestrial > Soil > Wetlands > Permafrost | place: Sweden: Stordalen | collected...
CGCGTTTCAGGCTTTACGCGGTCGATTACCCGCAACTGGACACGCCCCGCTTGTTTTCTGAAAGCGGATGTCGCCAATTTCTTTAATTCCATTGATCACTCCATTTTGATCGGGCTTGCCGAGCGGCATGTGCCGGAAGAATGGTTGCGCGCCCTTATCCGTAAAGTCATCCTGCATGACCCGCGCAGCAACTTTTCCCAGCATTCTTCGCCAGCCTCATTTAGAAAAGTGCCGCGTCATAAGAGCTTGCTGCATGCGCCGCCGGGAAAAGGACTGCCTATCGGCAATTTGACGAGCCAGTTTTTTGCCAATCTTTATATGAATGAACTCGACCAGTATGCGAAACACGTCCTGAAAGCCGGATACTATGGACGCTATGTCGATGATGTCGTGCTCGTGCATGAAGACCCCGATGTTTTGAACGGTTGGTATGCCATGATGGATGAATTTATAAAATCCAAACTTGCCATCCGTTTTCATCCGAACAAGAAACAACTCAACCTTGTCGAGAAGGGAATCAATTTTACGGGCTTCATCATCAAGCCGGGGCGCGTGTATTTGCGCCAGTCGAGCCTCTCAAAATGCCAGCAGAAAATAGGGGCGTGGGAGCGCAAGGGCTCCCCCGTCGATACCGAAACGCTGAAGGATATGTCGCAAAGCCTGAATAGTTATTTAGGTATGCTGAGGCAGGTGAACGGATACAACGCCAGAAAAGCTATGTGCCATCGCGTTGAAAGCCTGTTTTTTCGAGCGGATGGCGAATTCACTAAGGTCAAACGGGCATAATCTGCAATGCAGGTCGTTCGCGAATCGGGCGTCAAAAGAGGCTCAACTGCCTGGGCTCCTCGCGGGTTGCGCCATCGGGACGCTCCGGTGATGTTTCTGCTGTGAACCTGATCGGAGGCCCGCAGAGCACGAAGCTTTCCCCGCCGTGCTTGATCGTCATCCCATGGTAAAAGCCGTTGGGGTCATTCCGCGCCGCTTCGGCGTCTTCTGCCCTATCTGTTTTTTCGCTATAGGTTGTCGTCTTTCCGGTGAACATCTTTACCGGGACAATTCTGTACGCTTCATGTTCCTGCGTTCCGCTGTCGGTAAGGCCGGAACCGCTGATGCTGGTGCATACGCACAGCGCATCTCTCCACTTGAAGGGTTTCCGCACACGCCCCTGCATGGCAATGACATCGGCGCTATAGGATGCGTGGATGTCGCCTTCACAAATCTCCCTGCCGGCGCCTTTCCAGGCAAGCCGCGCCGGATGGACGGCAAATGTCTCTCGTGCCGTAGGCGGATTAGCCTTGTCCTGCTCCGATTGCATCGCATAGCTCCGTTTGTTGTTCGCTAAGCCTTATACGTTTGACTTTCTCCCTGTCAATCCCGCTGTCCATCGCCCATAGCGCCGGGTCTTTTTCCTGCCGCCCCTTTCGTGAGATGTCAGTTTTGACGCTGCATCATGGCAGGGCGCGCCGTGCGGTCAACGGGCGGCCCGCTCCAAGAATCCGTGTGGCCCGTGACCCTGGCGGTGACCGTCCGGCTGTCCGCCCTGCCCTGTCTCCGCGTACTGACAAACCACGAAAAGGAGACCGTCATGAACGACCCAAATACCACACTGAGCGAGTACGAACGCGATCGGCAGATTCGGGCGCAACTCAGCGAGAGAAATAAAGCCGCCGTCTTCGACACACTCGCCACCGCGAGCATAGAACGGGTGCTTGTCGAATTCGACGGCGAGGGCGACAGCGGGCAAATCAACAGCGTCACGGGGTTCTGCGGCAAGGAACGCACTGAGTTTCCGAAAACGACCGTCAGCGTCCAAGAGATTGCATGCGGCAACACCACTGCAGTCTCAACGCAAACGACCCTCGAATGTGCCATCGAAACCCTCTGCTATGACTATCTCGAAGTGACGCATGGCGGCTGGGAAAACAACGACGGCGCTTTCGGTGAATTCCATTTCGACGTCGCCGCGCGCACCATCGACCTGGAGTTCTACGGGCGCTTTACCGACACCTACACCAGCAACCATACGTTTTGAAGGAGACGATCATGGCACATCCCTACCATCACTCGCTTTCCAGCGTGAAGAAATGGGGCGGCATTGTCGCGGACTACCAGCCCATCCATGACTGGTTCGACGCGTCAAAGATGATCATCGCCGATTTCCGCCACCGCGCCTTGCGGCATCATGCGGAAGGTATTTTCATGGCGGAGACGATCTTCGGTTCCACGATCACGCTCGCCACCGGACGGGTCATCCCGGTCCGATGGATCGGGGAACAGCATGTGCGCGAAGACCTCGGCTTCATCCCGTCTTTCGCCGATTGGGTAAAAGCCATCAGGCCGGAACCATGGATGGGCCGTGCCCTCCGTCTGGAAGACACGCTTGAAGTCAGCCAACCAGTCAGCTAAAGGTACGACTGATGTTGGCGTGACCGCTGCCGCGCGAGGCTGGCACTCTATCGCGGCGGGGAGGACATCCTCGCCACGGCCCCCTTCTCAGGCGTCCTCGACCAAATCCCTTATCCTGACCTTCAGCGCATCGGCGACGGTCTTCAGCGTCTTGAGCGTCATGTTCATTTCGCCGCGTTCCATCGCCCCGACCTGCGCGCGGTGAATGCCGCTGATATCGGCGAAAACATCCTGGCTCCATTTTTTCTGCAAACGCAGTTGACGGATTTTGGCTCCTACCACTCGCTGTACATCTTGCACTAATTGCAGTTTGCGAGTAGTCTGTTTATAAGCATACCACTTGTGCATAGTCTATTTATGAGTAGCGAAACCGAACGCTGCATCCCCCTCCAAATCGATGCCGATTTCAACCGCATCCCGCTCCGGCGGAATGGGGGCGCAAGTCATTTGCAAAGAAGGAGATAGAAACGAATGCTGCGTCTAAAAAAGACGTTCAAGATCATACTGCCCGTGCTGATGCTGGCGAGTGTTCCCGCGGCACGGTCCCAATCACCCGCTTCACGCACGCCGACTGGCGCATCGCGCGTCACGGTTGACGGAACCACCTACAACGTCACGCCAATGAGCGGGTTTCTACAGGTTAACGACCTCGACGGCCACATCATCGGAATGGCACGGAAAGATGGTAGCGTCATTGCCCCGCAATCCGGCGCCGGGTTCGATACGGTCAAAGCCGTCGCTTATGCGTACAGCCATCCGGCCAGCGGAGCCACGCCTGTGGCGACGAATAATCCCCCGCCCGCGCCCGACCCCGGTGCACGAAACACGGCGCCGACGAACCTGCCGGCGAACGTTCCCGGCGCAGATTCCAAGGCTCCAGCGGAACGCGCCGTTACGTTGCTGCCCGGCGGAGGCGCTGTTGTTCACGATCCGAATCTGAAAGCCGATGTCACCTTCAACGCCGACGGCACCAGAGCCGAGTTTACCCGGCAGAGCCAGGGGCCCATGGGTGCCGTATCGCAGACGATAACGGCGACATTCGAGGGAGGCGACAAGGCTCCATCAGGCGCGGACAAAGCGGGGAAATTTGCGAAGGGGGTTGGGGTCGCAGTCCTTCAAGCCGGGAATGCGCGCGCCACGAGCCATATTGGCACGAACGGCAAGGATGTCTGGAAGGTGTCCCAAAAGACCAACGGCGGCAAAGAGGGGACGCTGTATGAATCCGGGGCCTATGCGGTTGGCTCCGTCTATGCGGCGAGGGTACAAGATCCCGGAAAAACCCTCGGCCTCTCCGTATTGCAAAGCGTGAAGGCGGACCGCGACGCCATCGAGCGCGCAGCGGAAGCCGCCAAACAGGCCGGGCAACCCGTGCAGGTTGATTTTACCGGCGACCGCAGCCAGCGCGCCAAAGCGGCGCTCGATAGGGCTCTTCCGCAGTGAGCGCGTTTCGGATCGCCTGAATCTCGGGCCTCATTTTAGGCACCCCGCGGCGGCCGGGCCGAAGCTTTCGTTCGGTCGCTCTCTGTCGGCTGATCGATCCTTACTTGTCCGGCCTGAGAATTTTCGCGGCGCGCCTCACGGCCTCCTCGCTGACTTTCCCGGTCTCCTTCCGCATCGTGCCGAGCGTCGCGTTCGGCGAGAACTGAGGAATGGGTTTCGTCAGGTTCTTGTTGAATGTATCGCTGCGCTTTTGCTGAATTTCGCCGGCTTTCGGCGGTTGCTTATCGCGGTGGCGGTCATCCAGTCCCGGTTCTTTCATGGCTGAATCCTCCTACTACTGAGACTACCGCAATCTCATCGAATCCGAAACGTCTATTGACCGGCCCCGCCGTGTTTCATGACGGCTGCCGGCTTCGTTCGTGGGATAGCCCTCTTCGAATGACCCCGAGACGGACGGGGCGAAGGCACTTTCGCCGCCGCTTGCCGTCAATGACGGATTTTGGCTCCCCTCCCCCGCTTGCGCGCGTTGCCCTGAGGCCGGGGCAGTCACCCCAAAATCCTCTCATGACCGCCGCGCTCCGAATCGGCAGCAGGACGTGCCCTCTTTCGCCCGCCGTGGGGGTCATGTGTGGACGGCCCCCCGGTGTCAAGAAGATTCATGACGGAAGACCTGCGGATCAGATCGAGTATCTATCACTCAAACGCAATCTAAGTTGCTGACCCCCACACGACATCATCCATCAGCCCAGGTTCCGTCTTCTTCTTTAACACGCCTGCTGTCCGATTGTTTAGTCGGACAAACTCAAGGAACGCTCAACAGCTCGACCAAGGTCAGGTACAAGCAAAATGTCTCAAGATAACAATGTCAAACACTGAAGCAGGTGTTGCGCACATGTGTCCGGCCTGTTTGATGTTTCCCGTGTTGACGGTGAACTGTCGGGGAAACTGGCCCTGATGGGATCCGCGTATCGAGTGCCATACATTTTAGCGCAATTAAACATTGCCAGTGTTCAAATGGTTTCACTCGATCAGCGGTACACGCTGGTTTCAGTAATCCGTCATCATCTCCTGTGAACTTCCGCTGCCTTAACTGGATAAAACGTTTCAGCCCCGCCCGTGCTTAGGCAGCAGCCTCGGCTGCTGCGACTGGGGGTTTGAGTAGCACCGGAACAGAAACTCCGATTCAACCCTCAACAGTCGCATGATCTCAAGGCTTTACAATTCACCACGTCGGCAAACGGCTGGCCGAACACTATAGATTTCGGCCACGTCGCAAGCACCCGTGAAAAACCCATATAAATCAGGGTTTTTCGGGTGCTGATTTCGGAGGAGTTTTTGGTCAGGGGGCTTGAGCGTAGCTGAACGCCAGTTTCTGTTCCGTTGCTACTCAAACCCCGACTGGCGCGTGCCGGTAGACCTCACCTTTGATCAAAACCGCCCAGGCAACCCGCGCCATCTTGTTCGCAAGAGCGACAGTTGCCACCCGAGGCGATTTTCGTAGGAGCAACGCGCGGAACCAGTTGCCCCCTGCAGCTTTGTCGCGGGTATCTTATCAGGCGCACCGGCCTCGGCCGGTACGTATCAACAATAATCTCCGTGCAGGGGCAGTGGTCTCTTCGCGGTCTGATCGGCACTATGGTTGCATTGTCGTGCCGGCCGCAGCATAGGGTTCGTTCAGAAGAGTGGCGCCGCCATGGGTAGAACGATGTGTTGATAGGGTTTGAGCCTGTCAGCCATCACCTTTGTGGTCGCAGTCACCAGCCCTCCCGTCCCCTTGCGGAGAACCTTCCGGTACGCCGGAAGGATTATTTAGGCGGCTTTTGAGCCCACCTGTTCCTTTCCTGCCGACCAGCGGAAGTTTTCTCCGCTGATCCAGATTCTGTGCAGCACGATGGCCAGCTTCCGGGCCACGGCGATACGGGCTTTGGTTAGCCCACGTCGCTTGGCGATCTTCATGCCCCATGCCCGAAGCGCGGACCATTTCCCGCTTCTGGTCAGAAGCACGGTCGCAGCTTGCACCAGATGCGTGCGCGTCATCAGATCCCCGCGCTTCGAGATGCCTCCCCTGATGTCAGTCTCTCCGGATTGATATTGCTTTGGGGTCAGCCCAAAATAGGCCCCGATATCTTCAGGTGTTGAGAAGCGCGTCGGATCGTCAACGGCCGTGACAAACGACAGGGCCACAATAGGACCGACGCCAGGGACCGTCATGAGACGCCGGCACACCGCATCGCTCTTCGCCGCGCTATGGGCTTATCGGGTCAAAACGGTAATCTGTTCTTCCAGAGTCTGATGAAGCGCGAGCGCGGAAGTTACAGCCTCGCGGAGATTGATCCCGCGTATCTCGGCCTCACAAAGCTTTTCGACAACACGCCGTTGGAATGTGCCTTTGCCGAGATGTCCCCTCTGAACGATCAGGCCGAACGCCTTGAAGATTCCCCCAATCGTGTTCTCGACAGCCGTCTTCTGCTTCACTAGCTGTTGCCGTAACGCCAGCGCGGCCCTTGTTTCCTGGCTCGCTTGGCTCCGTATCGTCACCGGCTTAATAAACGCCTCACCCATGCGCACCAGTTGCGCCAGGCCGCGGGCGTCATTCCTGTCCGTCTTGTTCCGATGCGCCTCCAGAAAACGATGCGCCTGAAACGCCTCCAGGCAGACCATCGGCAATCCCAGTTGCGTAAGCTCGTGGCACAGCCAGTTGCTCATAGCGCCGGTTTCGAGCCCTACCTTGACGATTGTGCCCATCCCGTCGAGGCGAGTCGTCACCCAACTATAGATATCGCTTGGCAGCGTTAAAATCTTGCCTTCGGCGATAACCTTTCCCTTATTGTCAACGATGCAGATTGCCGTCAGCTTCTGCGATACGTCCAATCCCACGTAATACATGTGCCTCTCCCCGTTCAGTTGCGGAAGAAGCAGTGTAACCGCTAGCCAAGTCCGCGGTTACAGTATGGGTAAATGGTGCTGAAACGGTCGTTGGGTAACAAGCCCGCGACGCATGGTTCTAAGAGGGCCGGGGCGTGTTCCGATCCCGGAGAGCTTGCCAAGCCAGCTTAAGACATTCCCGAATTGCGGGGCCAATATGAATTGGTGCAGTTGCTTCCTCTGCCGCCCTTTCAAGTTTCATTCTGAAAGCATCGGCTTCGTCTCTTGGTCTGTCCAATTCATAGATCGAGGTGTGCATAAGCGTGTCCCTACGTTTTCAATTGGCTCCCACGTAGAACCTAAAACAAGTTTTCATGGCCCAACTATGTGCCGGTGGATTGACGATTCCTCTATAAACCGGGCGCGTTATTCCGAACTAGCGCCAAGGCGTCGGCCTTCGCATGCTCGACGAAGTTACCTTTCTTATCACGCTGCTGATCGCTGGCGACAACCACAGTTCCATCCGGTTGTTCCAGGCGCACGACCGACCACTGCATTTTCCCATCCACTGTATGAGTGGTGCGGGTTCCTGCGGCGCTTGTTACGGAGGTATCGACTACGTGCCGTCCATGGTCTTTAACATCAACGACAGCCATATGCATGCCGTTCGCGTCCCACTGTCGCACCTTTGCGTCGCCTTCATTTTGAATCGCCAGGGCGTCAACTTTTCCGGTGCCATCGTTCGCGAGATTGTTACCCAAGCTGCGGCGGTAGTCTGGTCGATTACCACCCCCTGACGGTGGCGGTGCGGTGTCACTTGGGGCCGACGCAACGACTGGCAGTTGCGTTGCGGCGGGAACAGGCGCTGGCGCAGTATTCGCAGCGATTAATTTCTTGGCCCATTCGTGTACGTTATCGGAGGCACCATAGCTATGAGCCAGACTCTCCACAAACTGTCTACTTTTACCATCAGCAAGAAGACCTGCAATACCGCCACTTCCATACGCCCTGGCTAAATCATCAATATTGTTAATCGGGCTACCTTTTTGGTCCGGGAGACCCAGCTTTTGGACCCGGCCGTCGATAGCATGCTTCTCGTCCGCATTAATACCGGCGGCCTTTAAGAATGCCGCCTCTTGCTCGGCAGGAGTCAGTTGGGGAAGGGATGCAGGCACAGACCTAATTGGAGGTGCAGCTTCAGATGATGAAGTCGGTGTTGCTGTTTGCGGTGGAGGTGCCTCCGCCGCAGGCGTTTGGGATTCCCGCTTAGGAATCGCCTGGATTTCCTGTTTCGTCGGCGGCGTATAAACTTGGCTCAGGCGTTCGGCACCTAAACTTTTGAAGGCATTCGCCTGTTCTGGCGATATTGTTTGATCGTGAAGGAGAGCATCAAGGCCCGTCTGGGTCTTGGGACCATACAGCCCTTCGACCTTGCCTTTGTAGGCATCCGTCGATTGCGCCTGAAGAATCAGCTTCTGCGCGGCTTGGTTGGTCTCCTTATCCCATTCTCCCGTCAGGCGCTTTTCATCAAGTCCCATGTCTTTCTGAATTCTGACAATCTCGTCATGGCTCGGAGGGTTTGTAGAATGGGCAGGCCCGTGTTGCCCGGCACTAGAACCCGCAGTGTGATTATCTGCCTGTGCCGCTCTCGTTGGCGTTGTCGCCGCCACTGGTGTGGAATGCTGCTCCGCATTGTCCACCCTCGTGCTTTGAGCCGCTCTTTCCGCCGGGGTCAGATAGCCAAGCTTTTGGGCAAGTTCGTGGCCGTCTTTGACGCCCTCTTGCTTTGCGTAGGCGGCAGCAAACTCGGGCATGGAGTTCCAATTCTTCTTTTGCGCAGCATCCGCAAACCCGGTCATGCCGGGATGGTTTCGCTTTTCCCATTCATCCATAAAGTGCAGTTCATCCGAATTCTGGAACCCTGCTTTGGCGGCGTCCACCGCCTCGGCAGAGTCTTTGAAGCCCTGCTCTTTGGCCGCGTTGTTTGCGCGTTCATTCGGTGTCAGATAGCCAAGCTTTTGGACAAGTTCGTGACCATCTTTGACGCCCTCTTGCTTTGCGTAGGCGGCAACAAATTCGGGCAGGGAGTTCCACTTTAACTTTTGCGCAGCATCCGCAACCCCGGTAAAGTTATGGCCTTCTTTCTTTTCCCATTCATCCATAAAGTGCAGTTCATCTGAATTCTTGAACCCTGCTTTTGCGGCGTCCGCCGCCTCGGCAGAGTTTTTGAAGCCCTGCTTTTTGGCCGATGCATCAGCTTCATGTTGATTGTGATAATGGCGGTATACACCATAACCAACCCCGCCGACCGCAGCCACGCCGGTAGCAATCCAGCCCCAAACCGGAATTTCAAAGCCGCCAGCGACGCCGACTGTTCCACCCGCCGCCGCACCGCCTTCGAGCGCTGCACCAAGAACAGTTTCGCCAGCGACTTCTGCACCCACTGTTGCGCCGGTTTCGGCGGCAGTTGTTGAGGCACCTTCGGCGGCACTTGCCGCGCCCCTACCGAATGTCGGAAGACGGCTACGAACTGCGTTGAAAGCCCTGCCAGCCATACCGGACGCTCTTGTCCAAAGTGAAGCAGACTGAGCCGCATCACCCTCAGCCGCAACTCCGGTGGAGAAAGGGAGCCGACTACGCACCGCATCGACTGCGTTTCTTCCGCCTTCCGCTAACTTCCGGCCTACCTGTTTAGCCACAACCCAGCGGCCATCTCCCGGAAACATCTTCGGCCCTACCACCCCATCCAAGGCTGCGGCAAAGGAGCCGAGTATGCCGACTGCCAACACTGCCATCCCGGTGACTGTTTTGCCTGGGTTTTTGTCTGCATAATCTTGCAGCTTATCGACTCCGCTCCTATTTTCTTCTGACATGAGATCGTCCTCCAATATCATCAATCGTGCGTTAAAGCCCTGAATATGGCCCGCACACTCTACCATGAACCCAATACTTTCAAAAGCCCTTAATTTTGATGGTTAACGGAAGATGAAGGCTACCGAAAATGTGTTCGTTTGGGGCCGATTGCAGACCATGGTGAAAAGGGCTGGTGATCGTGCGTATTTGGTAAGTGTAGAGACAAAATCCGCGTGCGCTACCGGCCCTATCACATCGACGGACGCGATCCTTACGCCGTGCTGGAGTTCTCAAGCCCGCACCAGCCGCGACGCCACATCCCGGTTAGCGCCACAGGCTATCGCAGCTTCTTTGCGCCCATGCGGGAAATCGAGGACGCGCCTAGCGTCGAGGCTTATGTCCACATCGTCGCCCTGGTCCTCGCCGGAGAAGTTTCGGTCAGCGCCGAAGGGAGGAAGCCATGACGCGCGAGGCTTCCTGCGCTTCACGCTGGGCCGCGCACAAAGAAAGCCGCGTGATCGACCTTCGCCTATTGCTCGTCGCCTGGCACGAAGGCGACGAAGACAGGCATGCAAACGAAATCGGCACGCTGAGCGAGTACGGCCTCGGCTTCGATTACGTCGCGCCCGGAACGTTCACCGACCAGAAGGAAGGCTACTGGCGCTACCAGATAAGCTGGGGCGGCCCGAGCGATGAATTCCGCTTCTACGCCGGAGGGTGCGGCGAGCAGCAGCCACACCGCATTTCCTATGCCTTCCTCGACTGGTTCGACGGGCATGAGCAAGCCCTTGCCGGCGATGACCTCGAAGTTATCCACCAGCTTTGGACATTTTTTCGGGACACCGGAGTGACGGAGGCCGAATACCGCAAGGCCATGCGGAGATGCGGCGGATCATGACTAGCCTCAGATTCATCGACATCGACGGCAGGCGCTACCTCTGGCGCGACGTGCTCCAGCTTCGCCGCGAGCGGAAGCACGCCCATGCGCGCAGGCAGCAGCTAACGCTGTTCGAGCTTAAGGAGGACTGCCGCCCGGTCGCCGAGCGCACCGTTGCAGGCCGCTACCGCGAGCCATCGCTGTTCTCCCAGTGACACCCCTGCCCTATCTGCTTATCCCGCGCCCTTTGTCATGGCGTGCCTGTTTTTCCTGCCGCCCGAAATGCGGCGGGGCAGAGTCAATCTAACAGCCGCAGGCGCGCGTCAAGGCGCTTTCACGGCATAAACGACCCTCCCCTACGGGCTACCCCTCATTTATTCCATGTTCGCCTGTGACGCTTCGCCTTCCATGCGGCTGTCCCTTGCCTCTTCCGCCCCCGCCGTTGGGGGTCATCACTCAAAACGAAAGGGCACACCATGACGAAGACCGCGAAACTCAGCAAAGCCGATTTAATGCAGTTCACTGGTTCGGAGAACTGGTACCGGCACGCCCTCAACCGCAACATCCTGTTTACCGACGGCGCAAAGCACGTCGCCGACGAGGGCAGCGCATATTGGCTTCTGGACACCATTGCGATCTGCCAGCGCTACGAGAAGCTCGTTGCCGCCGAGGCCTTTCAGGTCTGGAAGCTCGTTGTCCGTCCCGACAGAACGGCGACGCTGACCTGCGAGGACGGCAATTACAACGTCGTATACACGCAGGAGCTAGAGTTCACCGACTTCCCGGTCGAGACGATTACGCTGTGGTTCGAAAACAACGTCATCTATCTGCCGAGCGAGCGTTGACCCCTGCCCGCGCCGGCATTCGCGCTGGCGCGGGTTTGCGCGCCCTTCCTAGTCCTTCTCAAGCTCGGCGGTGCGACGTTTGATGAAGTTCGTAACCTCGGCCAGCATTTTCTTGTCCGTCTTGCTACAGGCCGTTTTAAAGCGACGGTGGAGGCTTTCCGGCAGGTCAATGCTGAGCCGACGTGTCGGCTCCGGCTTCTCCTCTTTCTTGGGTTCCCGCGTTTCCACTTTTGGGGAAATGTGGGTTTGTGTGTTGTCCTGCCCTGCTCCGCCGCGCTCGAACGCAGTGATAACCTCAGCCGTTAGCGGCTTTGGCTTCGGGGCTTGTGTGAATGACTTGCTCATTGAGAACGTCCAACAGTTCATGGGTTAAGGCTTGAATGTCACTAACGGCAGGGCCACGGCCTGACCATTCAAAGATGGTCTTGCCCATGGTCAACGCTTCGGCATAGGCAACGCGCTGTTCGATTTCCGTCTCGAACGTCGGAATACCCGCATCGGCCGCCATCGTGCGCGTATCGCGCCCCAGCACCGTCGCGCCGATTTTGCGGGAAACCACAAACCCACATTTGAGGGTCGGCTTCAGTTCCTGAGCTTCCTTCAACTGGCGGACCGTCAGCTCAGACGACCAGCGTGACGCGCCGCCCGGTTCTATCGGCACGACCACTAAATCAGACGCCACAATACAGGACCGCGAGATCGTCTCGGCCTGGGGCGGTCCATCGATGATCGTGAAATCGAAGTCGGCGGCCAACCTGAGCGCGTCACGCGCCATGTTCTCGCGGGCCATGCTCACGACCTGAAAGCTTGTTTCGGGACGTAAGCTTGCCCAGGTTGAGGCGGTGCCTTGCTTATCGGCGTCGATCAGCAGCACTTTCTGCCCCAAAAGAGCGAAGCAGGCGGCAACATTGATCGACAGCGTCGATTTGCCGACGCCGCCTTTTTGGTTGAGGAAAGAGATAACGAGCGACATGGACCCACATTCCTTCATTCGTGGTAACCCACCTTAGTTGATTCGTGGGTTTGTGTAAATGTGAAAAGACAGCCTTGTGTGTATGTGAAAAAGAGGAAACCCACATTCGGTGATTTGTGGGTTTGTGTAAACGTGGCAAGGATGGTTTGTGCTTCTGTGCATATGTTGTAATGTTGCTACCCACATTCCCACATCCCCCCTTTTCTATGGATTGGGTTTTCTGCTGTACCTGCTCTTACAAAAGCCTATAAAGGCTGCATCCGGGTTCTTCAGTTCCGGCTTGCCGCTTTCGAGCCAGAAGCTCCGCCATTCGATTTCAAGGTTGTAAACATCGTAGCCCGGCGCGACCGTCCGGGCATCGTGGTAGGTTTCAGCGTCGAGTTTGGGAAACAGCGTGTTCTCGGAGGAGGGGAGGGCCTTCATCGTCTTTCGGTTCAGAAACCGCACTTTATCGCCATTGAATGAAAGGGCATAGTCAGGAATGTGATTGTGCTGCGCATCTTCTTTGCAGATCATGCCAACGAGCCGCCGGAATTCGAAATCCTCGGAACCTGAGCCGCATTTCTTCTTGAGCACTTCCAGCGAGATAGACCATTCATCCTGCTGGCCACAATGCTTGCGCGCCAGTTCGTAAATGCGCCGTTCGAGGGGCTTCCGCAGCCTGAAATAATCCCGGTGGAGCGTCAACACCTCGCGGCCCAATACCGCATTGAAAACCCAGTCAGACATGTTGATGAGAATCTCAGACATCCGCTCGGACTTCGTATTCCGGATGATTCTCCAACTATCGATCAAACCAAAGCCTTCCTTGATCGACTCCTTATTGGTCTTTATGTTGGTTTTTATGCGTGTCCCACTGAGACGATCAAGCGCGGCCTCCAGTTGCTCGTAACCGCGTCCGTCCGTCTTGCGGTTCGTGGATACCAGCAGATCGTAAGCTTTCAAATGCAGC
>Ga0182018_10003797_pt1 | contig 13208 bp, 7 predicted proteins | sample 812P2MmetaG_FD_120490 | JGI IMG/M metagenome (GOLD analysis project Ga0182018, IMG submission 120490) | Permafrost microbial communities from Stordalen Mire, Sweden - 812P2M metaG | ecosystem: Environmental > Terrestrial > Soil > Wetlands > Permafrost | place: Sweden: Stordalen | collected...
AAAGCTTCCAAAAAATGTGTGGCATAGCAGGAGTATTTGGCCGACATGAACCGGATATTGTCCGACGGATGATCGCGCGCCTTCGTCATCGTGGCCCCGACGATTCGTATGTTATTGCGAGTGAAAACTGCACCCTCGGCACAGCCAGGCTAAGTATCCAAGACGTCGAACACGGTCGCCAACCCGTCACCGATGACTCGGGCCGCATTCTGGCTGCGCTAAATGGCGAACTTTACAATTACCCGAACCTCCGTGAACAGCTGCTCGCTGCGGGACACCTCCTCAAGACCCGATGCGATACCGAGGCGTTGCCTCATCTCTACCACGAATACGGCGAAGAACTGATCAAACACATCGATGGAATGTTTGCCGTCGCGGTTTGGGACGAGACCACCGGCAGCGGCTTCCTCGCGCGGGATCGCGCGGGAAAGAAACCCCTCTATTATCTCGAGCACCAAGGGGCGCTTTGGTTCGCCTCGGAGATAAAGGGATTGCTGGAGATCCCAGGTTTCAGCCGCAGCCTCAATCCGGCCGCGCTGCATCACTATCTCGGCTACAAACATGTTCCCCATCCTCTATCCATCTTCGAGCGAATACGGCAGCTTCCCCCCGGCAACCGTCTGCTTTACCGCTCCGGACGGCCTTTGCAAATCGAACCCTATTGGCACCTATCTTGGGCTCCCCAAGAAGAGATCCGCAGCGAATCCGAGACTATAGAGCAGTTCGTCAGCCTCCTTCGCGCTGGCGTTAAAAAGCGCCTTCTCTCCGATGTGCCCATCGGCTTTTTCCTCAGCGGCGGCCTGGACTCTGCGCTCACGGTAGCTATGGCCGCAGAGGTGTCGGAACACCCAGTAAAAACCTTCACTCTTGTTTATTCTCGTGAATCAGCGACGGCCGGCAAGGAGGCCGACCGGCACTGGGCACGTTGGGTGGCAAATAGGTTTGGTACCGAGCATCATGAGGAAGAGGTCCATTTTGTCGATTTTCCGGCTAACCTGCGCCGCATCCTCACCCATTTCGACGAACCTTTTGCTGGCGTTGTTTCCACCTATTTTCTTTCTCAGCTCATTTCTCGCCATGTGAAAGTTGCGATCTCGGGCGATGGCGCGGATGAGCTATTTGGCAGCTATCGATCCCACCGGCTTGTGCAACCTCTCGCTGCATGGCCAAAATACATTCCAGGTGGCGAATTCGATGCCGCAACGCTCCAAAGCTTGCACACCCACGAGGATTGGCAGTGGCATTCGCGCCTGCTCGTATTTTCGGATGAGGAAAAATATGCTCTTTATACGCCAGAGTTCAATGAACGCATCGGCCTACTTCGGACCGATGAACACATGCACGCCGCCGAATTCGCCGATTTGACGGCTAAGGATCCGCTCAATCGAATCCTCGAGGCGGAGTTCAAATCCAATCTCCCGGATCAAGTTCTCACCTTTGTCGATCGCCTTTCGATGGCACACTCGCTTGAGATCCGCGCTCCCTTTCTCGACACTGAGATGGTCGAATTTGCGGCGACATTGCCCGCCCAAATGAAAATCAGGGATCGAGTGACTAAGTATATTCTGAAGCAAGCCTCCGCGCGTTACTTCCCAGCGGAGATGATCGACCGGCCCAAGGAGGGCTTTCTGATGCCGATAACGCAATGGCTGCGTCACGACCTTCAATCCTATGTGCGCGACGTCTTGGCGCCCGCGAGAGTTCAACGCACGGGGGTGTTCGACCCGACGCAGGTAAATTCACTTGTGGATCGTCTGTACAGCTCCAGCGACACCGACTACCGAGACGTCAACCAAGTCTACTCCCTTTTGGTGTTTCATGAGTGGCACGACCTCTATTTTGGTTGAACTAAAATGTGCTCCTCACCTTCTGAAAAGACGGTCGCTGTGCTCCAGCCAGGGTACCTTCCGTGGCTGGGATTCTTCGATCAGCTGGCGCGCAGTGATGTATTCGTAGTGTACGATGACGTGCAATTCGACAAGCATGGCTGGCGCAACCGCAATAGAATCAAATCTCCGGCCGGCCGACATTGGCTAACCGTACCGGTGCTCCATACCGGTAAAAATTTCCCCTCCAACCATTCTGTTGAAATCGACCATAGTCAGCGTTGGGCGCGCAAGCACGTAGGTTCGATCCGGCAATTCTATAGCAACGCACCGTTTCTTTCGCGGTATTTGCCCGAGTTCGAGGAGATTTTGCACCGCAAATGGACGTTGCTAATCGACTTGGACCTCGCAGTGCTAGCAGTGCTCTGCAGCTGGCTCGACCTTCGGACTACCGTTGTGCGTTCTTCGACCCTGGGTATCCAAGGAGGCCAGAGCGAACGCCTCCTCAATCACTGCCTCCATTTTGGAGCCCGTCGTTACCTCAGCGGCACTGCGGCACGCGACTATCTCCTCACGCCTCTTTTTAGCCAGCATGGCATCGAGGTAATCTGGCAGGATTATCATCATCCAGTTTATCCCCAGTTGCACGGTCCGTTTGTTTCCCATCTCTCGACCCTTGACTTGCTCCTGAATTGCGGGGACCAAAGCCGGTCCATCTTGCTCTCTCACCCCGACCCTGCACATCAATGAAGACGATTCTCATAACTGGCGGCGCCGGGTTCATCGGTAGCAACTTCGCCCACCGCCTGCGTCAGCACCACCCCGACTGGCGCATTCTTGTGCTCGATTTGCTGACTTACGCTGGTTCAACCGAGAATTTTCCTGTCCAGACTCCATGGCAAGGCGACGAGCACTTTCAATTTTGGTTCGGCGACGTTTGCAACGGAGAGTTGGTGGATATGCTCGTATCACAAAGTGACTTGGTCGTCCATTTTGCAGCGGAAAGCCACGTTACCCGGTCGATCTACGACAACTATACCTTTTTCCGTACTGATGTGCTCGGCACCCATGCCGTTGCGAATGCTGTACTCAAGTACCGGGATCGAATTGAGCGTTTTATCCATATTTCCACTTCCGAGGTTTACGGAACTGCCGAATCGCCTGCGATGAGCGAGGAGCATTCCCTCAAACCGCTTTCCCCCTATGCGAGCGCAAAGTGCGGCGCCGATCGCCTAGTTTGGTCCTATTTTTCAACGTACAGCATTCCATCGGTCATAATCCGGCCATTCAACAATTACGGACCGCGACAACATTTGGAAAAAGTCGTGCCTCGATTCATAACCAGCGTACTGCTTGGCGAGCCACTCACCGTTCATGGTGGCGGCGAAGCCGCGCGCGACTTCGTGTTTGTCGAGGACAACTGCAGCGCCATCGAAATTGCCCTTACCTGCGATCTCTCGAAAGTTAAAGGTCGGATATTCAATGTCGGTTCGGGACAACATCGCAGCATTCTCGAAATCGCCAGGGATGTCCTCCGAGTCATGGGAGGTTCGGAAAGCCAGATCAAATTTGTGGGCGAACGGCCGGGCCAAGTGTTTCGCCACACCGCGGATTGCACTGCATTGCGTGAGACGCTAGGATGGGCTCCATCGGTCGGATGGCTCGACGGCCTCGCACTCACTGCCGATTGGTATCGCTCGAATCGCGCCTGGTGGGAAAAGCAAGTTTGGATGCGCCAAATTCCAATAATCCTCGCAAATGGAAAACGGGAGCTCCACTGAGCCGGCTATGCACTTCGTAGCACCTGACAAACTGCAATCCACGGAAACTTTGATTAGCCGTCGTCTGATCGTTGCGGGAGCGGCCGAGTGCCTCTGACAAAGAGTTAATATGGCCAGTCGCGTCCCATTCTATCTGCACGACCTCGGCGAGCCCGAGCTAGCCTCGGTCGCGCGGGTGCTTCGGGGGCCGATTCTTACAACCGGTGACTTTGTCTTGGAGTTCGAGAAGCGCTTTGCCGCCTACCTAGGCGCGAGTCACGCGGTGGGGGTAACGAGCTGCACGGGCGCGCTTCATCTTTCGCTGTTGGCACTGGGAATCGGCCCGGGAGATGAGGTAATCACCACGCCGCTTACATTCATCGCCTCCTCCACAGCTATCGTGCAGGCAGGAGCGACGCCGGTTTTTGTCGATGTCGAACCCGACACCGGCAATCTTGACGCTCGGCTCGTCGCCGGCGCCGTCACACCCCGCACCAAAGCCATTCTCCCTGTCCACCTCTATGGCCAAATGTGCGACATGCGGGCGTTACGTCAAATCGCCGACCGGCATCGACTATCAATCGTCGAAGATAGTGCCCATTGCGTGGAGGGTGAGCGTGATGGTGTCCGTCCAGGCACACTAAGTGAGGCGGCATGTTTCTCTTTTTTCGCCACAAAGAACCTCAATTGCGGTGAAGGGGGCGCGGTGGTCACCAATGACGCCGTTCGTGCCGGCGAGCTTCGACTCCTTCGCTTACATGGGATGGACAAGACCTCTGCCGACCGCGCGCGCGAAGGCTACCAGCACTGGGACATGGTGAGGATGGGATGGAAATACAACATGGACAATCTGCAGGCCGCCGTGCTGCTGCCGCAGTTCGATCGCCTTGAAATCAAATCCCTAAGGCGAGAGGCACTCGTACGACTCTACCTCGCCGAACTTGCCGGAATACCTTACCTGGCCTTCCCGGCGCGCCTGCCGTACGGACGCCATGCAAATCACCTTTTCACAGTATGGGTGAAAAACGGCCGCCGCGACGAAGTTTTGGCTAAGCTCCAGTCTCGCGGGATAGGATGCGTCGTGAACTACCGCGCCATTCATCTGCTGACCTATTTCCAGCGACGCTTTGGATTTGAGCCGGGCGCTTTTCCTCAAGCCGAACAAATTGGGAACGAGACGATCTCGGTGCCCTTCTACCCGTCGATGTCTGACTCAGACGTTGGCGTCGTGGCAAAAGCAATTCGCGACATTCTCGGTTAAGTTCGTCGCGAATATGAACGCCGAACCGGACCAACCTTTAGACCCATTTCCTCGTCCGTTGAGGATCCTAAACCTTATCGATGGATTGGGCGGAGGCGGCTCCGAACGTGTGTTGCGCGATATAGTCCGCCTGACTGATTCTTCTCGAATAAAACATTTTGTCTCTACCGCATCGCCCGAATGGCTTGGCGATTTTCAATATGCGGCCGAATTGCGTCAGGCGGGTGCCTATGTCAATCGCCCCGTAGGCAAGAAAATCCTGCCAAAATTTGCAACGCGTGGTTTAATCAAGCTGCGGGATTTCATGCGAGGCGATCCAGGAAAGCGAGAATCCTACTGGAGGCCCGCCGTCCGATTTGTCATGCAGTTGCTCGCGCTCGTTCTTAGCTTCCCGAGGGCGGTGCGGGCTGCGATTCGTACACGTCCCGACGTCATTCACACGCACACATTTTTTAGTTTTGTCCATGGAACCGTCTTGGGCCGAATAATGAGAGTTCCTGTGATACATACGGTGCCTTGTCTTTTCATTCAAATGCGGGACGCCGGTGTTAGTTGGCTACCGCATTATTATAAATGGAGTAGACGAAGTGTTTCGCGGTATTTTACCTCGTATCCGAAGGAGATGATCGAGGTTGGTGTGGAGGAGAGCCGAATCGAGGCTCTTTATAGCATTCTCGACATCGAGTCACTGAACCGTGTCCGGTCCCAACGTTCGATGCATCGTCGAAATATACTGCACCGATTGGATCTTCCAGAGGACGCAATTTTGGCTCTTGCAGTCGGCCGCCTCCATTCGTCAAAGGGCCATTCCAATTCGATAGCGGCTCTTGGGCTACTCGCGGATAAGATTCCCCAGCTGCATCTGCTCATCCTCGGTGAAGGCGCCGACCGGCTTGCCCTCGAACAGTTGAGCCGCGAGCTCGAAATCGGGAACCGAGTGCATATGCTTGGATTTATATCCGATTTGCTCCCGTTCTATGCCGCTGCGGATATCTACCTCCGTACCTATCTATTCGAAGGTGATAATCTTAGCAGCCTACAGGCATTGGCCGTGGGAGTTCCCGCGGTCGGCTACGATACGCATCAAGCTGTCGACATTTTGCGCGATGCGAAGGCGGGGCTGCTTGTTCAGCCCGGGGACGTTCCGGCACTTGCGATCGCCCTGGGTCAAATAGTCGCTCTACCAGATCGCGGTGCGACGATGGGCGCGGCCGGCGCCGCAAGCCTGGACTCCAAATTTGACGTGCACCACGTGATCGGGGCGTTTGAGGAAAGCTACGTTCAGCTGGCAAAAAAAACGACCGATAGGCCGTCTTTTCGGCGCATGAAGCCCTTTCTTTTTTGGCTGATAAAGCTCGCCGTCACTGTGTCTGTCACGGCGTTTGTGCTCACGCACGTCGTGAATTGGGCAAGCCTTTCCCGCGCCGCCGCAAACTTCCCGTTGTCGGCTCTGGCCGCGTTGGCACTGCTACTGTTGTTGCAGCGAATTGTGCTGGCTTGGCAGACAAGGCTCGCTTTGGCGCATGCGAGGGTTGTCTTGAGCACGCTTCGTGTTTTTCATATTCATCTTGTCACCAGTTTCCTGAGCACGGTTCTCCCTGGGGAACTTGCGGGCGCCGCGGTGAGCTGGCACATGTTCAGCAAAGATTCCGGGCGGCGTGCGGCAACCGCCGCCGCACTTATTTATCTCCGCCTCGTGGGCTTCTCTATGCTCGTTTTGGTGAGTGCCACCGGCATATTTTTCGAACCCCGGCTGCTGGACTTGCATGCGCATTGGCTGGTCCTATCGGCGGCGGCGGTCGTTGGCTTGCCAACGCTTTCGTTTCTCTCGCCAACGATAGCACGAGGGCTGGAGAAGATTTCCGTTTTCATTACGTCGCGGATACCGTGGACTCATCTTAAATCCGCCCTGGCAAGTTTTTGGGCGAGCGTGCATGAGTTTTCGAGGATGTCCGGACGGACGCAGGCGGCGATTTGGATCGCCGCCTTTGGCGCCTACGGTCTCGCTGTGGTTGGGGGCCTTTTGACCCTGCGCGCCACGCATATACAGGTACCGTTTATCTCAATCGTTTGGTTGATTCCGGTCATAACCCTGGCCAGCCTGGTTCCTTTCACGCTCGCCGGTTTCGGCGTGCGCGAACTTGGCGTGGCGACCTTGATGAGCCACTGGTACAGCGTGCCCGTTGAGCAAAGCGTATTGTTCTCGCTCGCGCTTGGCACGATAGGGGTGATTGTCTCGGTCGGATTTGGAGGAGTCGCTTTCCTATTTGAGGGTGTCGCGGTCCGTCGCTCCCCGCGCGCGGCCCACTAAAGGATATTCTCACGGAGATAGGCTTCCGACGCTATTTCTCGGTCTCTTGGCAGGGAATGATCTAACCGGTGCTTGGTTCCATACCTAGTGGCGCGCCCAGCCAACGATTTCACGGCGCGTAACTATCTAGAATTGCTCCAACAATAGTCACTTCGACCACTGCTGGACAACCTCCAGCACAAGTGCGACCATCTCCGAAAGTCCCGGTAAATGATAGTGCTCATCGGCGCGATGCGGGTTATAACCTGGGCCGGGGCCAAAAAGAACACAAGGGATGCCATGCCCAACGAAATGCCGCAGGTCGGAAGTTCCGGTCGACGGGCCAAACTCTATCGCCGTCTTGCCTGAAACAGCGAGGGCATTCTGGATGGTTTGCTCGAGAAGGCCGGCTGAGGAAAATACGGGGTCGACCGAAAAAAGGTTGTCCCATTGTATCGTAGGAATCGCGATATTTCGCATCGCGGCAAATCGGCGTATTCGTTCCTCGATTCTGATGCGCATGCTCTCTACCGTTGCCGGCGGCGTGAAGGTCACGTAACACAGCGCTTCGGCAGCGTCGGGAACGGTAAGCGGTCTCCCAGTAGAAATGATCGATTGCGTGACAAATTGGTTTGGCGACGGGAAACGGGTCCAAGGCTCAACCCTAGATTCATTTAACGCAAAGATATCGTCCCGAAGAGCGAGCAGCAATTCGCTCATTGCCTCGGCCGCGTTGACACCCATATGGGACACGCTGACCGATGCCGGCTTTCCCGTCAGACTAATGCCGAACTGCATGTTCCCGGCATGCTGATTGATGGCCCGATCCCCGCGCGTACCATCGAGGATGATGGCAGCAGCGCCGACATGACCTGCGTGAAGGCAAAGGAGCGTGCCATTGCCGGTCGTTTCATCCTCGAGGACAAACTGGACAATCAAATCGCCGGATAATTCCCGGGATCCTGACGCGAATGTTTCCAAAACAGCTAATGCAATTGCGACACCCGCTTTGCCATCCATGGCTCCGCGGCCATAAATCAGGTTTTTTTCCTTATCGATATGGCCGGAAAAGGGCGGATGCGTCCATGCGTTCTCGGGTCCAGCCGGAACCACATCGAGATGACAATTCAGCACCAACGAGCGGCCGCCGGACCGCCCGGGAATCCGGGCGACCAGATTGTGCCGCCCAGTTTTCGCGCTAAATGGCGGCTGAGCATCGGGCACGTTGCGAAGTTTTTCAGCATCGAACCGGACCCTTGCCGCGGTGAGTCCGAGCTGGTCCAGCCGTTTCTCCACGAACGCTAGGATTGCGTATTCCTGCTCAAAAACACTAGGAATTCTTATTAGTGCACCCAGCAGCTCCGACCAGGGCGGCACAGTTTCCTTATTCACGAATGACTCCGACATTTGAACAGGACGAGGCATCCTTCCCACCTAGGACACGGTCTTATCTATTGGCAATCCAACTCTATCGCACGAAGGTTCCAGTATTGTCACCTGGAAGTCGCTTGGTGTTGGGGTCGCGGCCATGAGGATTTCGGCATTCGCAAAGACGGCGGCGGAGTGGCTTTCAGGCGCGTTTCTGGTCGGCTCGCTTGCTACTACTGTTTGGGCGGCCCGCCGTGGTTGGGATTTTCTGGACGGAGGGACCTATTATCTGAGCTACAAATTTCCCGCCGACGTTGTGGATATTGAAACCTCGTACCAAATACCCGGTGGGGTCATGTTCCGCGCCGTCGGTGAGAATATTTTTCGATTTCGAGTGCTCAGCTGGTTATTCGTCGTTGGCGCGGCGTGGGTTTTCTATCGCGGCTTTCGGCACCAACTTCAGTCATTTTGGCCCGAAGAGACTGTACTCAAATCGTTACGAGGCGTCGGAGTGTGTCTGCTCTTGGCGGGACTTGCCCCTTTTATCACGGCGCCCGCTGCGCTAACCTATAATTCACTAAATGCCGTTTGCCTGCTGGTGGCCTTGAGTCTGCTGTTGTCCGCCACCGCCAACGTGTTGCGCACCGGCGCTTCAGATTGGCGAACTCGGATCAAGATTGCGGGCGCCTGTCTTGTGACTGGAGGCCAGATATTCATCAAACCTCCGACCAGTCTTTTTCTTTTCGGAGCCATATTCGGCTTTTGCCTCCTCAGTCCATTTCTACCTCGTCAATTCAAGATTTGGTTCATTGCCGTTCTGGTAGCTATTGGCTTCGTCGGAGGGGCGCTTATTTCTGGCCTATTTGGAAGCAGGTCCGCGTTGACCTTGCGGACGACAAATCTCCTTCTGCTGTCTCGGAACTCCGCCTATACCCATGAATTGCTGAACCGGATCGGCAAGAATCTCGTGGATCTCGGTGCTCTCGTCGCCTCGGATTTGCGCTTACCGGCAACGGTTCTGGTCATTGCAATTGTCGTCATTTCCTTGAATCGAAGACGCACGCTGGGAATCCGAAACTTGGCCGCCTGTTTCGGGGCGGCCGTCTTCTTAAGCTGGCTCGGGGTCGCAATTCATGAACGCCTCTGGGAAGCGGGTTATGATTATTTTGCGCGCGCCGCGCTTTGCCGATTTTACATCGAGGCTGCCCTTTTGAGTGGGGCCATGGCTGTCCTTCTTGCCTGCTTTGTGTCTGTCACGTCTTCGCTGCCAGCGACAGGGGCCCAAATCACGGTCCATTTGGCCCTGTTGTGGACGATGCTCATGCTCATTCCGTTTGCCGGCGCCTTTGGCACGACCAATCCCATCTATCTCAACGCGGCATTCCAAGCGCCGTTCTGGATGGCCGCAATCGCCCTTGCGGTCGTCAGTATGGCTCGACGATGCGGCAATCCAAGCCTCGTTCCGATTGTGCTCCTTCCCATTGCCGCATTTGCGACCGCGCAGTTCATCAATGGCCACGTCCTCCATCCTTATGCCTTGCGCACCGATTTGTTCAAACAGGATACGGCAACCGAAATCGGCTCGCCCACCACGGCGCTGCTTCTCGACGCACCCACCAGCCGCTTCATCACGGCAACCCGCCGCATCCTTGAGACCAACGGATTTAAACCCGGCGATGATATATTCGCATTTTTCAACCTACCCGGTCTCGTTTTTGCCGTGGGCGGACGCTCGCCGGTGATACCGTGGTATTTTGGACGAATTTATGGTGGAGATAAGATTGAAGAAACCTACATGCTGAGGGCGGGTGATGAGCGCCGACAGCATGCCTGGATCATCACCCAGGCCGACGCCACGCTGTTCAAGGAGCATTATCGGCGCGGGGGATTGGATTTTCCAGACCACTACACGATCATAGGGGAACTCACCAACCCGTCGACCGCCATGGATATCAAAATTTGGAAGGTCCAGCAAACCGTGAAATGAATCGCCGTTCGAACCCCATCCGGAATGAGATCTTGCGATGGGTTCTGCTGGGTCTCGGGGGATTATGGCTTTCCTATCCGTATTTTCTGCCACGCCAGATCGGCACCGGCGATGCGTTGTGGTACCATCATCTGCTGGCCGATGCTGTGACACAATTTCGCGCTGGCGTGTTTCCCGTCTATGTCGGCCAGTCGGATTTTTCGTTCAATGGATCGATCTATCCACTTCGGGCGGCGCCCTATTTCCAGTACTTTGCCGGGCTTCTTGATCTGGTCACGGGGAGGAAGCTCGGCTTCTTTGCCCTCCAGCACCTGACCGTGATCCTGAGTTTCCTCGGCGGCGCGTTCTCAGCCTATGGAGCGCTTGTATGGATCGCTCCAGATCGCCGCTGGACGGCGACGGCGCTCGCGCTCCTTTATGTGACGTGCCCCGGTGTCGCCGGTCTTTTCTATGCCCAGGACCTGTACATGAGCGGAATGACCCTTCCCTGGGTGCCGCTTGTCTTCGCGTCACTCGTACGGTCATTCGACGATGACGCCCTGCTGCCCCGGGGCGTGCTGGCCCTGGGCCTCGCGGCGCTTTGGTGGGCCCACTCGCCCATCGCGCTTTGGGCCACGTTTATCGCGGGAGCCGGCCAGATCGTTCGCTTGTTCGCCCGTCGACCCGACCGCGTGGATCTCAAGCGCTCCGGCCTTGCAGCCATGGTATTCTGCGCACTCGCGGCCTATCCTATCCTTTCGGTCTTTCTTCTCCGCACGCGGGGAGAGACGATCGTGCCCTATGTCATGGACCGCGAGCTCCTGCTTCATTGGGTCAGCGGCTCATTCCCTTCCTCCCTTGAGCCGCTTGACCCCAACGCCGCCGGAATCAGCTTCCTCCAGCTCGGTTACGGGCTTTGGCTGGTGCTCCTCGCAAGCGTTGTAGCGTGGATGTTACGTCCGCCGCTGTGGGCGGTCGCGACGCTTTTGGCTTCAGCCGCATTCCTCGTCGTTTTGGTTTTCCCCATTCCCGGGCTGACTCCGTTCCTTTGGCGCAGTTTTCCCGAAACGCTGGTCGGCATGACGCTTTATTGGCCGATGCAGCGGCTCTACATCCTGATCGCCGCCGCGGCCGTGGTCTCGGCGCAGCGTCTGGTCGCGGAATTTCCTTTGGAAAGGTTCGCAGTAGGCATCGCCGTCTGTTCCGCACTCCTGGGGGCCATTCTGTGGAGCACGCACGAATCTGCCAAAATGATTGAGAAGAGCCGCATGCAGGCCGACTCGGTCGAGTATTCGAGGCGCTGGGATCTCACTGAAAACCTCGCCGTCCAACGCCACACCTATGGTCTGTTCGCGCGACGACCGTCCTATTTTACGCACGGCGTCGTAGATCCGCGGATGGAGGTCCGCCTGCTGGACCCCGTAAACGGCCGGATCGTGGCTTCGAATTACGACTTGGGCAAGAGCGGTCCGCCACTGGAGGATTTTCGAGGTGCACCCGGCTCAAACCCCGGGATCCTCGATCTGGATCCGCCGCTCAGTCTGCGGCCGGGCGAGCGTTATCTTTTGACCTTTGATTTCGCGCGACCGGACACGACGGGTGTCCTTCAAATCATCGGCGATCAATTCTACCGCGAGTATTCGCTGCCGGAATCGGGAGAATCAAAGTCCTTTGGCAGCGGCCCGGAAAATGAGAAATCGATCGCGGTTTGGACATCCATGCCGGAGCCCGAGACCATCAGGCTTCGGTTCATACCCCAGGGGACGGAGTCCAAGCCTTCCGACATCAAGGCTTTCGCCCGTTACCGACTCCAGCTGATAGGGGGCGCCAAACTGCCCATTCGGGTAGAGTCGCTGATTCCCCTTACGGCCGTCGTCGATAGCCCCAAGCCAGCCCTTCTTGAAAGCCCGCGGATGTTCGTTCCCGGCTATGCTGCCACGGTCAACGGGAGCGAGGTAGCCGTTTCCAAATCCTCCGAAGGACTCGTGGCTTTCTTGGTGCCGGCGGGCGAAAGCCGTGTGGTCCTTCGTTTCGTTGGGCCGCCGGCGTTGCGCCTGGCTTTCTGGTTAAGCGCCGGGGGATGGCTATGCGCTGCAACGTGGTTCATCCGCCGATGGATAGGTAGGCTTCGCCAAGCAATTGCATAAATGGGCGGGTTCAGGTTGACTCCAACCCCTTGTCCGTGCGGTAGTTCTATCGACCTTCATGCGCGCTACGGGACCTTCCATGTCACTCTCCGGCCTATCCCGCAAAAGGGATCTTTGGTGGCAGTTTACGGTTAGGACCGTCGAGGCGCGCTATCGCGGAAGCTACTTCGGGGTCCTCTGGGCCCTCCTGAATCCTGTGCTGATGTTGTGCATCTACTTTGTCGTGTTCGGGATCATTTTCCGGGGCCATTTCCGCACCCCCCCGGAATCCCTCGCGGATTACGCGATGACCATGTTCCTTGGGCTCACCCTTTTTCAGCTTCTGGCCGATACCTTGGGCACCTCGCCCCTGTTGATCATCGGCAATTCAAACCTGGTGAAGAAGGTGGTTTTCCCGCTGGAGATCCTGCCCCTCGCGCAGTCGGCGGGCCTTTGGTTCAATCTCGCGATCGGGCTCGTGCTGGCGCTCGGAGGATCGCTTATTTTCGGAAACGGCTTCACCCCCCTCGGCCTGGCATGGCTCCCGGTCATCCTTCTCCCCCTCTTGATGCTCTCGGCGGGGCTCGCATGGCTCCTCTCCGCGCTCGGGG
>Ga0182018_10003798_pt1 | contig 13203 bp, 16 predicted proteins | sample 812P2MmetaG_FD_120490 | JGI IMG/M metagenome (GOLD analysis project Ga0182018, IMG submission 120490) | Permafrost microbial communities from Stordalen Mire, Sweden - 812P2M metaG | ecosystem: Environmental > Terrestrial > Soil > Wetlands > Permafrost | place: Sweden: Stordalen | collected...
ATCGAGCCGTGTGCACTGACCCATATTGCGGCTCACTCCGATCACCTGGACGCGTAGCTCAACTGGCAGAGCATTCGGCTCTTAACCGACAGGTTGTAGGTTCGATTCCTACCGCGTCCACCAATAAAATCAATTAGTTCGGGCGCTGCTCTTGGGCAGGATTCTCCGATACCGGGGAATTTACCAAGGACCCCGCCTCAATTCCGGCTCCGCTAATGCTCTCTACGGCTCCCCGCAAATCATTCAGAGTGAAGTGTCCATAGCGCTTCGCCATGAGCACCATCGTGGAACCGCTCCAACCCACGATCTTGGCGACCTTGGCAATTGGAGTTCCGGCATTCAGCATCCGAGATACCGCCGTATGCCGTAGATCGTGGAACCGGCAAGCTAACGCAACAACCTTCTCCATCGAGCCTGCCTCTTCCGCTTCTTCCACATGGTCCACATCTTCCGTCTCGCCTTTCAGAATTTTGGCTGCCCGAAGTCTGGCGGCTTCCCATGCCTCCTTGATGCTTCCAATGGGCTTCGAGGGGTCAACGCGGTAAGCCTTGGGAGAGAATTTGTCACCACCCGCGCCGTATCGCTCAGCCGGGAAGACGTAATGTTCCGGCTTTCGCTCTGGGAAGTGGGTAGCCCAAAACGTCAAAGCGGCCATTGCCCGCTGGCTTAGAGGAATCACTCGGCCCGTCCCCGCCGCCGTCTTGTCTTTGCCCCACTTCAGGCAACGATTCTCAAAGTCCACACAGCCCCATTGCAGCGTCCGAATCACCCCGAACCGCGCCCCTGTCTCAATTGCCAGGGTGACGAAGGGAACCAGTGAGCGGGAGCGTGATTTCCCGCAAGCCGCTAGCAACGCCGTTTCTTCTTCGGTGCTGATGGCCCGCCCAATATCATCACGTGTCGCCAGCATACTCACATTAGGTTGCAAACGCGCCCAATGGCCGGAACGCTTCAAGATTGCTCTCAGTGTCCCGATCTCCAGATTGACAGTCTTCGGGGAAGCGTCGGCGTCAATTCGCTTCTGCTGATATCGGGCAACGTCCCGTGCGTCAATGTCGCAAACCAGCTTGCGGCCCAACTCCGGGAGCAGATGGGCAAGGTTGGCCTTCTCAATCACGACGGAGCGGGGCGCAAGTGTGGCCTTTTTCATGTCTAACCATTCTTCCGATGCCACTGAGAATAGACCCGGCTGCTTTTGCTTCTTGATTCCGGCGATCCCCTCTTTCAACCCTTGCTTTCGTTTGTCATGGACCTCCTTAGCTCGCGTCTTCGAAGTCATCCCCGTAGTTTCCCGGATGCGCTGCCCATGAATAACAAAATCCATTGTCCAAACCTTGCTGCCCTTGTAGCGAAACACGGCCATAATTCATCTCTCCTTTTTCGGCGGCACAAGGTGCCCTTTGCTAACCGCGCGGGTCAGAAAGCGCGGGTCTATGCCTGTTTTTTCACAAACCCAATGTTTCCAGTCCAGCCGGGTAGCCGTGGGCTTCCATTTCTTCATCGCGGCCTTGGCGCGCAAGAGCTTGTCTTTGCGCTCATCGGCGATTCGCTCACGAGTCCGCACTACGGCTGTAGCTGCATTGCCGCATCTGCGGGAGCAATAGACCTTCTGCGATGCTCGCTTCTTGATGTAGTAGCGGTCACATCGCTGGCAAGGGCCAGCGATCTTTTCGCAGCCTGGAGCGACGGTGAGCAGATGAAACAGAATCATGGCCTCTACTTCAGGTGTGAGTTTGTTATCTGCCTTCTTTAGCCACACACGCTGTTCGCCTAACAGCCCTTCCAATACTGGATAGTCGGGCACGAAAAGCAATTCCGCCTTCGCCCCATTAGTTGGAGTCGTTAAGGTGCGCATGGCAATCGGCAACGCTGTCTTCTGTGGATCAGGCAGACCCCCGATCATCTTTTTCAGATTCGGCCCCGAAGCCCGCCACGCTTCAACCCATGCCCGAAGGTGGAATTTCAGCTCACGATGAGTTTCAGAGTTCAGTGCGTCGCAAATCTCATTCAGAGCTGCCTTGCCTTGGTCCGCGAGTGTCCATCTCTTGCCCGTACCGGGGTCGATCTTCGGGAAAAGATGCAGGGTCGGGTTGTCTTTGCGGTTCACAGATTATAGATAGCACGTATTAGAACTAAAAGGCAACCGTTATATATCGACATACGCCAAAGATATTGCGTAGTATTTACTTGGCAAGTAAAGCACATCACATTTCTGGAGGAACAAATGCCCGCGTCACTGCAAAAGCCGAAATTGAACTCACTGCCACAGGCAGCCGAGCAACTTGGAGTCAGCGTCAAGTGCCTGAGATCGTGGATTTATCGCCGAGCCATACCCTACATCAAAGTTGGTCGCGCTGTCCGAATCTCAGATGAAACCATTCAGCGAATCATAGACCGGGGCACGATGCCCGTCCTTGAGGAGCGCCGGTAATGACCGCCGCCCTCCCAAGCGCCACAACCGGGGACCACCCCGCATTGCCTGCGCCGGAGTCGGAACCGTTGCCCGCGACCAAGGAACGGGCTGGCCAGCGGGACAGCGGCAGAAAGACGCTGGTTTCCTTGGCTGGAACCATGAATAAACGCGGAATGACCTTGGAAGCAATCGAAGCGGCTTTGCTGGTTGAGAATGGGGCGAGGTGTTCCCCGCCGCTGCCAGAGACGAAAGTGCGGAAAATTGCGGCGGACATTGTGAAGCGCTATCCAGCCGGGGAGCTTGTAGCGCCCGTTTTGCGGTTTGCGCTAACTGCGTCAACCATGACGCTGGAGGATGCGGCCACCATCACGGGCGAGTTGCTCGAAGCGTGCCTAGCGTGGATTAGACGCTATGTGGTTGTGTCGGATGAGCAGGTTATCATCATGGCCGCATGGACCCTGCATACTTACGTCTTCGACGCCTTTGAAGTCACGCCGTATCTATTCATTTCGTCACCGGAAAAAGGGAGCGGGAAATCGACTCTCCTTCGGATTCTGAAAGCAGTTGCGTGCCAGGGCCGCTCCTCTAGTGGAATGTCGGGGGCCGCGCTTGCCCGCGTGGTTGAGGCATCCCGCCCAACGCTGTTCCTGGACGAACTTGATGCGCAAATGAAAGGGAACAAGGAAACGGCAGAGAACATTCGCGGCATTCTCAACTCAGGGTACGAACCGGATGGAGTCTACACACGATGCGTGGGTAAGGATTTTGACGTTAAAGACTTCCCAACGTTCTGCCCGAAGTGTCTCGCTGGCATCGGTGAACTTTGGGATACCGTCTCAGACCGATCGATAACTATTCGAATGTGCCGGATGTTGCCGAGTGAGACAATCGAGCCGGATCGCCAAGTCGCTGTGAAAGCTGACGCTGCTCCTATCAAGGCAAGGTTGGAAGAATGGGCGGCGCGGGGCGCGGCGGACCTGCTCCGGCCAATCCACCCCTCACCAATCTCCGGTTTCAATCCGCGCCAGAACGACATTGCCGAAGTCCTGCTGGCCATCGCGCAGCTTGCTAGGGGCGAGTGGCCACAAAGACTCGCTCAGGCATTGCAGACGGTTTGCAAGGCTTCCAGAATTGAAGACGCCTCGATTGGCGTTACCCTGCTATCCAACATTCGCGCCGTATTCGATGAGCGCAAGACTGACAAGATTTCATCGGCTGATTTGGCCGAGTGTCTCTGTAAGATCGAAGGCCGTCCCTGGGCTGATTGGAACCACGGGCAAGGCTTGACTGCCAACAATGTGGCGCAGCAACTCAGGAAATACGGCATACATCCCCAGTCGATTCGATTAGAAAGCGGAACCCCGAAAGGCTATCGCCGGGGAGATTTTGAAGACGAGTGGCTCCGTTACTGTCCTGCCCCCCCCATTTCAACCGCAACACCGCCACATCCTGCGTCTTTATTGGCGGAAGCCGCGTTTTCAAGCCGCAACACGCAGCCCGTTGTTGCGGATGCTAAAAGTGCTTCAAACCCGCATGAACAAAGTGTTGTGGCGGCTGTTGCGGTTCAAGGCGGAGTGCCAGGGGATTCGGAGGTGGCGTGGTTATGAACTCTCTACCTGAACTCATTCAAGCGGTAGAGTCGGCTGGCGGTCGCTTCATGATCGATGGCGGCCGCCTGGGGATTGTTCCGGCAACAGCCGCCGCGCCGGTGATGGAAGAGCTACGCATGCATAAAACGGAACTGATGGCAGAACTCGCCCGCCGTCTGGCCATGCCTGTTGGTGTCCGGCTCGTACACTGGGAACCGAAGGCCGCGCCGGTCCGTTTGTCGGAGTGCTCAACCGTCACGGATACCGAGAAATTTATCCGCGCGACGCTGATGCAGTTGGATGCCCGTTTGAGTGGCAAAGAATGGTTGGATGGGGGCTGGGGATTGTCGGGCCTGCTAGACCGCTTGGAGGCTTGCGGATGCTGTGTGGCCCTTGACGATCCACGAAAGGAACTCCAATGAGCAGCGTGGCGGCATGAATCGGCCTTTCGGTGCTTCCACCTAGCCGATAAATGCAGTCAACTTCATCTAGGCCCCGCTCCTGTGGGATTCTGCCAACCCGTGCAATAAAGCTCACAGAACTTCGATAAACATGAGGGCGACGCATGAAATCGATGACCCACCGGTGAGAAAAATATACCGTCCACGAGTAAGCCAGCGATGGTGAAAAACGCAAAGGTCACATCATTGCGGCATCTTCTTATCGCCGCGCTTCTGCCTCAAGTATTCGTCGATTTCTTCTTGGTGCTTCTTGTAGGTAGCGAGAATCGTGTCCCACTCGTCATGGGAGAACTTTGTCCAACGCCGCTCTGACGGCTGCATTTTTGTCAGACCAACCTGCGATTCGAGCCGCGCCAGTTCATCTCGTTTGGCTGCAAGGTCTTCTTCTTCAGGCGTGAGTCGGCGCACTAAGTCATCTTTCATATCCACGGGCCATGGAATCGTGCTCTCATCGTCTTCCCCTATCCCCACCGTGCCAGGCATGAAATCGTCGTCTCACCGGCGAGTAAAATCAGGCGGTCCATGAGAAAGCGAATGCAGGGCGATTATTGTGGCGTGGCCGGGTGCTCCTCAAACCATTTCCGTGCCCGTTCTTGTACGCGCGAAAGATCGGCTGGGTTTAGTTCAGCGGCAATCTCATCTCTGTCCTTTGTAATATCTTTTTCGATCTTTTCCCAGCCTTGATATGAAGGCAATCTGGCAGCAGCTATATCGAACCAAAAATAGGCCTCCACATAGTCCTGTGGCACGCCTTGCCCCACTCTGTACAGCAAACCTAAACACCACTGTGCCAGGGGTTCACCCTGCACTGCGGCCTGTTGGAGCCATTTCGCAGCCTGCGTGTAGTCCTGCGGCACACCTTTACCGTCGCGATAGTCCAACCCAAGACTGTATTGCGCCTCTGCAAGCCCCTGCTCGGCTGCCTTGCGGAACCACGCTGCTGCCTGCTGGTTGTCTTGGGGTACACCACGGCCGGTCTCGCACAAAAATGCGAGCTGAAATTGCGCCTGTTCGCTCCCTTGCTCAGCCGCCTTGCGGAACCAGTTTGCACCCTGCGCATAGTCCTGCGGCACTCCGTGGCCCTCCTCATAGAAATCGCCCAACGCAAATTGCGCATCGGCGTCGCCCTGTTCGGCGGCCTTGCGATACCAGACGGCAGCCTGAGCATAATCCTGCGGTACACCGTGGCCTTGGTCGTACATATGGCCAATATGAAACTGTGCAAAGGAATCCCCGCCTTCGGCTAGTTTGCGATACCACTTTGCAGCCTGCAGGTAATCTTGCGGAACGCCGCGCCCAACCTCGTACAGCCAGCCTAGACTCCATTGAGCGGCAGCATCCCCACTTTCGGCCTTTACTTTGAGCGCAGCGATGCTCTGAGAAGGCTTGCTGTCAGTTGATTGTGCCGATGCCCCCGCCGTCCCCGCCAGCAGCGCCAGGGCCACGCATGAGCCAAGAAATCGTGCTCTCATATCTATCCTTTTCACGCAATTCTGTTCAGCATGATCATTTCTTCGGCTTTTCGATGAACTCACTCAGGTGCTTGGCGCAAGCCTCAGCCGTGCTCTGGATCTGATTGGAGTTTCCAGCCTTTCCGACCGCGTAGGCGAACACAATCTGGGATGAATGCACGTCTACCACTGAAATGCTCACGCTGGTGCTTCCTGACCCACTTCCGGCTTTCGGAAACCCTCCGGCTCTCGGATAGTCGCTGCTGTTGACATTGATCGTGTTGTTGACGACGACCGCCGGGTGACTTGGGGCGTGACGGATTACAGTGCTCGTGATGATGTAGTCCGCCTTGTCCTTGTCCGCGACCAAGATTAGCGGGACGTGCTTCTTTGCGAACGCGGCGGCCAGATACGTCTCATAACCGCCCATCGGTTCGATGTAGACGGTAGACCCGCTTCTGATTTGCGGAGCCTGAGCAAGGCAAACGGCTGAGCAGGCGAATACCAGAAACGCGGAAAAACGGCTCATGTGGTCCTCCTTCTTGGTCGGGAACACTTCTGCAGTGGGAAACACGGACAAGTATAGTTCAATGTGACTCATCGGGTGTGTACGCATTGTCTACAACACGTGACCATGGGAACCAATGCCGCTCGATATTCGCATTCGGTTTGGCCGTGCAATCCGCCGCATCCGCGAGGAATTGGGGATCAATCAAGAAGAGGCGGCGGAGCGTTGCGGCCTTCATCGGACGTACTACAGCGGAATCGAGCGCGGTGTGCGAAATGTCTCGTTGGTGAATATCGAGAAAGTTGCCAAGGGCTTGAAAACGAGTTTGCCGGAACTCTTCGGCCGTCTTTAAATTCAGTCTGCCACTCCCCCGCAATCAAAACACCCGTTTCATCGTGCAATTCGCTGGTGCTAATTCTTACGCCTTTGTTACGCCCTTCTCGCAAACGAATCGGCCGTCTGAAGGTGCCAGCTGACCCGGACGGCTGCGCGGACGGCCTGGAGCCCCGTGAGCATCCCGCCAAACACTCCCCAACACCGCCGCGTTCTGTAAGAATTGGACTTCACCCATTGGTTACCGCTCCCATGCCGCTTTCGCTTGCTGAATTCGTCACCCGCTGGAAGGCCAGCACACTCACTGAGCGCGCCGCTGCGCAATCGCATTTCCGCGACCTGTGCGAAGTGCTCAACCAGCCGCACCCTGTCGCCGCTGATCAAACCGGAGATTCCTACACGTATGAAAAGCATGTCTCCAAGGCCAAAGGCGGCAAGGGTTATGCCGATGTCTGGAAGCGCGGATTCTTCGGGTGGGAGTACAAGGGCAAAGATCGGGACCTAAAAGCAGCCTATCTCCAGCTTAATGACTACCGTGAAGACCTGGAAAACCCACCCTTGCTGGTGGTCTGCGACCAAGACCTTTTCGAGGTCCATACCAACTTTACCCGGACAAGCCCGCAGGTCTACCGCTTCACTCTGGACGAACTGCTCTCCAATGTCGCTACGTCCTCTTGTGTGATACCGCCGCTGGAGGTCCTGAGGGACGCATTCACCGATCCAGAACAACTCCGCCCTGAGCGCGCCGCCGCCCGCGTCACAGAGGCAGCGGCGGCGGAGTTCGCCAAACTCGCCACCAGCCTTGAGCAACGCGGCCATGACCCGCAAGCCGTTGCACACTTCCTGATGCGCCTGCTCTTCTGCCTCTTTGCCGACAGCATCGGCCTCTTGCCGGACCATCTGTTTCGCCAAATGATCGAACTCGACAGAGCCAAGTCCGCCAGCTTCACCCGCAAGCTGCGCCAGCTTTTCGCGGCCATGTCCACCGGCGGGAACAGCTTTGGCGTACATGATATTGCATGGTTCAACGGCGGCCTCTTTGCTGATGATTCCGTTTTCGATCTGACCAGCGCCGATATGAGCACCCTGCGGGCGGCCTCTGCCCTGGATTGGTCGAACGTGGAACCTGCCATCTTCGGAACCCTCTTTGAGCGCAGCTTGGACCCCGGCAAACGCTCCCAACTCGGAGCGCACTACACCAGCAAGCAAGACATTCTCCTCATTGTTGAGCCGGTCGTCATAGAGCCATTGCAAGCCCGCTGGCAATCGGTAAAGGCGGAGGCCCTGGCACTGGCGGAGGCCGCAGAAAAACAACGCAAGGGCGCGGCCTATAACAAGCTCCGAGCGCAGATGCGAGACAAGCTTTATGGATGGCTGGCGGAACTCTCCGCCGTCCGCATCCTTGACCCCGCCTGTGGGAGCGGCAATTTTCTTTACCTGGCCTTGCGCCGGATGCTTGACCTTTGGAAAGAGGTCTATGTGTTCAGCGCAGAGCACGGCCTCCCGACCTTGCTACCGCATCAAGTCCACCCATCGCAGCTCTATGGCCTAGAAACGAACGTCTACGCGCACGAGCTGGCCTCCGTGGTGGTTTGGATAGGCTACCTGCAATGGTTGAATGACAACGGCATCGGATGGCCTGTAGAGCCGATTCTCCGCAAGCTCGATAACATCCAACACCGGAATGCGATTCTCACCCATGATGAGGAAGGCAACCCAGTTGAGCCCGTTTGGCCGGAGGCGGAGTTTATCATCGGCAACCCACCATTCAAGGGAGGCAAGCTACTCCGCACGGAGTTGGGGGATAGCTTTGTAGATGAACTCTTCCGAGTGTATTCCGGGCGTGTGCCTCAAGAGGCCGATCTTGTGACGTACTGGTTTGAGAAAGCACGGGCGCAAATCGAGACCGGATCAACTCGCCGCGCCGGTTTACTTGCAACACAAGGCATACGCGGCGGCGCAAACCGGATAGTCCTGGAGCGGATTCTTGAAACCGGCGGAATCTTCATGGCCTGGAGTGACCGCAATTGGATATTGGACGGCGCGAACGTCCACGTCTCAATCATCGGCTTCGATGATGGTTCTCAAACTACTTTGCTCCTGAACGGCGAGAGTGTCCCTGCAATCCACGCCAACCTGACGGGCGGAACGGATACAACCAAGGCCCGTATCTTGCCTGAAAATCAAAAGCTCGCATTCCAAGGCCCGGTAAAAGTTGGCAAATTCGAAATAAACAACGTTGAAGCCCAGAGAATGCTTAGGTCTCCCAACCCTAACCGGCTGCCAAATGACAAAGTCGTCAAGCCTTGGATGAATGGAAAGGACATAACGGACCGCACTAGATTGCTTTGGATTATCGATTTTGGCGACCTATCGGAGAGCGATGCCTGTCTATTTGAGCAGCCCTTTGAATGGGTTCGAGACAAGGTTCGCCCTAAGCGCCTAGCAAATCGAGACCCGCAACGTCGGGAGAACTGGTGGCGGCTAGGCAGGAGCGGCGGGGATTTTAAAATTGCCAAGGAAGGCAAAGCTCGCGTCATCATCACAACACGCACGTCCAAGCACCGCCTCTTCATTTGGGCAAGCAAAGAACTCGTCCCCGGAGACGTTGTAGCCATCGCCCGCGATGATGATTATTTCTTCGGAGCTCTGCATTCACGCCTGCATGAAGTGTGGGCACGCGCACAAGGGACACAGCTCCGGGAGGTAGAGAGTGGCTTTCGCTATACGCCCACCTCTACCTTTGAAACCTTCCCCTTTCCCTGGCCGCCGGGCCGTGAGCCGAAAGAATCACCGCTGGTGGAGCCCATCGCAGAGGCCGCCCGCGAACTAGTTGAGAAGCGGGACGCCTGGCTCAACCCGCCGAATGCCACCGCAGAGGAATTGAAGAAGCGCACGCTCACGAATCTCTACAACGCCCGCCCAAGTTGGCTTGCCGAGGCACATCGCAAGCTGGACGCGGCGGTGTTCGCGGCCTATGGCTGGCCGGTGACGCTGACCGATGCGGAACTCTTGGAGCGCTTGCTCGCCTTGAACCATGAGCGCGCCGCCGCTTCACAAGGGTAGAGCAGGAAAACGATGCTCAAGGAATGCTGGCTCCCGCTGGTGGAGTCGAGTGCTTTGCATCGGGTAGGCTTGGCGGCAGACTGACCTTGTAGAGCAGTCAGGAGTCCATGAATTCCACTTTTCGGACTTGGAGCGCGGCACACGGGAACCGGGGCTGCGCACCCTCAGCAAAATCGCCTCTGCCCTCGAAACAGCACTCTCAGAATTACTAAAGGGACTGTAACGCCCGGAGAGCAGATTCGGCTTCTCCGCTTGCGCCTGTTTACCAAGTAGTACATTCCGCGCGCGGACAATCCAGCACCATGGTTTCTGTCTAGATTTCCAGCAACCACCGCAGAACCACGGCCAGCGTCTCTCCGCTCATCGGGTAGCCCTTCTCAACGCGCTGATATGTGCTCGGCGGAATGCCAACCCGCTCGGCAGCTTCCCGGACGCTCATCTCCTCGTGGTGACGCCATCCCCTAAGCAACTCCGCAATTCTCATGCCAATAGGGTACGACAATCTGAGGTTCGCCGGAAATCGAAGCGTACCAGCAACAGGGTGCGAAGGCACCATCGGCAGCATGTTCCTGACGGCTGGGTATCCCTCGTGATGTTTACTAAGTAGGATGCTTATGCACTTGACACATATTTAGAGTAGCGGCGAGATTGTATTGCCGTGACAGGGTGGGGTGGGCTAGAGTGTGGATGAGGAAGGCGGGGGAGTTGAACCCCAATCCCTGGCAGGACTGTTCGCGGGTATAAATCCGCTTAGGAGCACCGGCTCCTCACCTTCCTTTTATAAACATACGTTTTTGCGTATGTCCCGTCAAGGTGGTCCTTTTTGGGGATATACGAAATATCTGATATCGTTATACTATGGCGACTGGTGGAGTACGTTTCTCCAGCGGGCAGGGGTGCGATTACAGATTGGAGAGACGACCTTTCAATCGTACGCAAGGCTGATTTTGACCTATTCCTCAAGCTGAAGGTGACTGAGAAAACATGGGGGTACCCAGACTATCGCGCATTGACAGGGAAACCTTTGAAAGAACTGTATGAATTGCGCTGGAAGAGCGAAGGCGTCCCTCATCGAATTGGCGGCTACATCATTGAATCCGAAAACACCTTCGTTATGCTGATAGGTTTTACTCATAATGCGAAGAAGTATGATCCTTCTTCGGCGCTCGACACGATCGTAAAGAGACGGAAGCAGATTCTTAACGGAGAGGCGACTCTAAATGAATTCAAAGTCCTTACTGGCCAAGGAACTCAGGGCTAAGGATTATCGGCACGCATTTGTCAGGTCTCAGGTGAGGATTGGCCTGCCTCTTCAATGTCGTGCGCTCAGAGAAAGTCGAGAATGGACACAACCCCAACTTGCTGCGATGGCTGGAATGTCCCAACCACGAATCTCCGAAATTGAACGGCCTGGAGAGAGAAAACTGAACTTGGAAACGCTTTTCCGACTGGCGGAAGCCTACGATGTGGCTCTTCTTGTTAAATTTGTGCCCTTCACTGAATTTGTTGATACTACCGATGGCTTGCGGTTGGATGGGCTTTCCATCAAGCCGTTTGATGAGGATCTGAAGGATCTCGAAAACAATGAGATATGGGCGAAGGGTAAAAAGACCCTAGACGCTATGCTTCAAAAACCTGAAGTGGCTCGACGTTCGGAGAAAGAACCCAAGGACAACCCGCTCAATCCAATTAAACGAAAAGTGATTGAGATGCCCAAAGATCTGAACAGCGCTCTATCGGGGAATGATAGCCAAGAAGGAAAGGAAGAAAAGTTCTATGAAGCTTGCGGCGGTTAACAAGGCAAGATACCTAGCTATTATCGAGCTAGATGAACTCAATATAAAGGGCACAGTTCGGCTGTCAGATTGTGTTGCGCCAATTGCCGAGCGGTATAAGTTCGACGTATTTCCTCAGAATGCTGAAGACTTCGATCTGGAAAACAAGGGAGTAAAGTTTGAATCAGGTAAAGACGGTGATCTGACTATCGATTCCCTCGTGTTGTACAACGGGGCGATTTATGTTGATACATTTGCCTCAACCGCGGATTCGCAGAGAATTTTGGTTGAAATGTTGGAATGGGGCAGTAAGACGTTTGGGCTTTCATATTCGGAAGGTATGATTAGAAAGTGCGCCTACATCAGCCAGGTTCTTTTCTATACAGATTTTCCCCTTTTAGTAGAAGCTAGCCCAGCTTTGAAGAAGCTGGCTCAAAAGACCTCTAGCATTACGGAGGGATTATTTGGTGGCCTTGTTTATGAGCCGCTTAACTTGAGCGTCGGTCATGACCCAATGGCTCGAAAGCATGGTATTGCAAGCTTTTATATTCAACATAGAATCAATACCCTTTTTGCAGAGAACAAGTACTTTTCAGAGGCGCCATTGCCAACCGATCAGCACATCAAGTTCTTAGAGGAGTTTGAAGCAGATGTTTTGGAATCTCTCAAATGAAAGTTGATAAAGACAAATTCGATGCGCTGCTTGGTCGGCTGATGAGTACTCCGCCGCAACCGGCAAAGACAATAAAGCCGGAAGGGAAGATGCGGGAGATAATACCTACTCCCCCGCCGTCAACTCCGCGTAAGGCATAGGCTCTACGCCAAGCATGGCCCTCAAAGCGGGATTGAACCTGTCCACTGCCTTTCGCGCATTGAACCGCGTCTCAAACTCCGAGAGGTAGCGATGCAGATGCTTTATCGAGACAGCGGGGAAGTTCCTATGATGGCCCTCTTGAGCAAAGAGAATGCCGATTCCACGGTGTTCGTGTGAATTTCGCCATCAATGCCTCTTGAGGGTGATCTTGCTGACCTCATTTGCAGCCGCATACCGGGCAACGGATGCCATCGGGCCAGCGCATTGACTCAAGGCAAGCTATGCAATCATCGTCAGACCCAAGTGCATAATCATGTTATTTTGTCTGGACTTTCCACCACCACCATGATGATTGTCATTTCCCCCGGCCCTGCGAAATCGGCCAAAAGGTGTCTCAGCCTACCCCGCCACCCTATGCAGGACAACTAACCCCCGGCGTGTGAGAGAGGGCTTCGAAGGCGTTATAGCCTCAGCGAACACGCAACAATGGTTGACACCAGATTTGTCTCGGCAGATGACCGAAAACATACCGGGGAAAATACCGGGGACTCTGGGCAGCAAATGGCAGTCATTGGATGTACTGGAAGAGTGCTCACAACCTGCCTAAATCGCTGATTCTGAGCACTCCAGAGACAATCGCAGTAGCCAGTAGGAAATGACTCCCCTTCAACTCTTAACCGACAGGTTGTAGGTTCGATTCCTACCGCGTCCACCATAAAGCCCCCGGTTTAAGCTTCCTACAATCAGCCTTTTAATAGAGGTTGGTGTCATCAGCTTGCGAGTTGTGCCTCGC
>Ga0182018_10003800_pt1 | contig 13198 bp, 13 predicted proteins | sample 812P2MmetaG_FD_120490 | JGI IMG/M metagenome (GOLD analysis project Ga0182018, IMG submission 120490) | Permafrost microbial communities from Stordalen Mire, Sweden - 812P2M metaG | ecosystem: Environmental > Terrestrial > Soil > Wetlands > Permafrost | place: Sweden: Stordalen | collected...
GGGCTTGGGCTTGCGCTTTGCCGCGACGCGATGGCGCGCTGACGGCTTGCTGACCGATCGGCGCGCACTCTTCGCCGGCCGTGCCCGCGCCGCACTTTTTGCTTTTCGCATTTGCTTCGATCTGGCCATTTGCTGTCCTTTCGCGGTTCGTCAGAAGCGGAGTGCGCCGTTATGGCGGATCACGACCGAACGCGCTTCGTCCGGCGTACGGGCGCCCAATTGACCGAGGGCTGCCTGAGTCTCCTCGATGAGAAGATCGATGACATGGCCGGGGCCTTCCTCGCCGAGCGCGCCAAGGCCCCACAGGAAGGCTTTGCCGGCGAACGCAGCTGCGGCGCCGAGCGCATAGGCGCGCACCACGTCGGTGCCGCTGCGGATGCCGGAATCCAGCATCACGGTCGCGCGCTTGCCGACTTGCTTGACGACGGCCGGCAGCGCATCGATCGGCGCCGGTAACGCCTCGATCTGGCGGCCGCCATGGTTGGACACGAAGATGCCGTCGACCCCCAGCGAAACCACTTTCTCGGCGTCCTCGGGATGCAGGATGCCTTTGACGATCAGCGTCCTCTTCCAGCGGTCGCGATACTGAGCGACCTCGTCCCAGGTGAAGGCGCCGCCCATTTCGCGCCGCGCGAACGCAATCACGTCGTTGATCGAAGCATTCTCCCCCGCGTACTCCCGCAGCGTGGCAAAACGCGGAATGCCGTGCTGCCACAACGCGCGAGTCCAGCCCGGCGAGCGCGCCATTTGCAGCAGCATCGACAAGTCCGGATGAAACGCGGCGCCGCCAAGCCCAACGACCACCTCGCGGGCGCGACTGGTGCGCACCGGCACATCGAGCGTCAAAATAAGGGCGCTGCAATCGGTGGCCGCGGCGCGCCGCACGATGTCGAACCCGATGGCGTGATCGTTCCGCGCCGTCCGGTAGAGCTGGAACCAGAACACGTCCGGGGCGATCTCCGCGATCTGCTCGATAGTCGCGCCGCCGGCCATGCCGAGCGTATAGGGAATGCGGGCGCGCTGCGCCGCGCGGGCCAGGAGCATATCCGCGCCGGGCCACACAATCGCCGGACCACCCATCGGCGCAATCCCGATCGGCGCGGCATAGCGGCGCCCGAACAATTCGACGTCGCACGGCGGCAGCGACGGCATCACGCCATAGCGCGGCACCAATTCCACCGCATCCAGCGCCGCCCAATTGCGCTTGATGCCGGCATCGTCCTTGCCCGAGCCGCCATCGGAATACTCGAATGCAAAATGCGGCAGCCGGCGGCGCGCGCCGCGGCGCAAATAATCGATGGTCGGATAGCGCCGATAAAGTTCGGCATAGCGCGGATCGGCGTTCTTGCCGGCCGCGACCCCCACCCTCCCCTCCCCCGCAAGCGGGGAAGGGATGGGTGGGGGCGGCGCGGCAATGGCCGTCGTATCGTGCATGAGCATCTCTCCCGGAGAGTGTAACTATCACATCGCTCGTTTACCTCGGCGCATCAAAGCGCCAATACCCTGTCACGCCACACGCCGACGCTTTGCAGGCGGCTGCGATGCCTTGCGACGCCCTGCGACCCATTTACGCAAAATCTCGTCAATACGCGTCTGCCAGCCTGCGCCGGTCGATCGAAAATGACCAAGTACATGCGGCGAGAGGCGGATATGAATATGCACCTTTGCGTCGGCTTTCTTCGGCCGGCCGCGCGGACGCGTGAGTGTACCCTCCGCCGCACGTGCCACCTTCCCTCCTCGCGCAAGCTCAGCGCGACGGAACTGATCTTCAGTCCATTCGGGCGCATCATCTGGATCAACCCAGACGGGCCTCGTAGCGCGCCTTTTCGCGGGCATTGCATTTCCTCATCGATATGACATGGCGATCCGCGCCACCCGGTGTCCACACCACCATCACGAGACGGCCAGCAAGGAGACCGTAAGTCTGGAATCGAGGTTCGCCGTAATGCTTTCGATCATCCAGCAACGTAAGCGTAACGCCAGAGAACACCGCACGGCGTGCTCGAAATCCAATCCTCGCTCAGCCAGCGTTCGTTGCCGCTTGACGGGATTGTAAGTAATTTTCACGTAATTTATATGCCCACAGAAAATACACCGTCAAGCTGGCGCTTTTGGGTTTGCGATACGGTCCGGCTTATTTATCCCTAGAAATGGCTGTAGGACGAACGTGCGAATGTCAGCGCTTTGCCGTCATGCATAAAACTCGCACCCTGCCCCGCCGTCACGCGGCCGATTTCGGTGACTGCAATGCCGGAAGCCTCCGCCGCCGCGAGAAATGCGCCGAACTTCTCCGGCGCCAGCGTCAGGACAATTTCATAATCGTCGCCGCCGGTGAGGACCGTCTCGATCAGCGCCGGATCGGCCGCGACTGCCGCGCGCGCGGCGTCGGAGAGCGGCACGCGCGCCACATCGATTTCGGCGGCGACACTGGACGCGCGGCAAAGCTTGGCGAGATCGCCGGCGAGGCCGTCGGAGACGTCCATCGCGGCCGAGGCGTGATGCAGCACCGCATCGGCCAACGCGTTGCGCGGCTCCGGCAACATGTAGCGTTGTTCAAGATGCGATTTATCCGAGTCAGCCAATTGCCATCGCTTCGCGAGGCTTTGGTCTCGCCGCAGCATGACGCCCAGCGCCGCATCGCCGATCGTCTCCGTGACGACGACAAGATCGCCGGCTTTTGCCGTGGCGCGACGCACCATCTTGCCCTGCGGCACAATACCAAAGGCTGCAATCGTGACCGACAGCGGGCCCAGCGTGTGATCGGTGTCGCCGCCAAGGAGCGGGCATCCGTAACGCTCCACATCGCCGCCAAGCCCCGCGACGAAGGCGGCGATCCAGGCCTCGTCGACCGCCGCCGGCAACGCAACCGACATGAGAAAACCCGCCGGCTTTGCGCCCTTGGCGGCGAGATCGGAGAGATTCATGCGCAACACCTTGCGTCCGATTTTTTCCGGCGGATCGTCCGGAAAAAAATGCACGCCGGCGATAACGCCATCCGTCGTCACGACCAGATCGCAGCCGGGCGGCGGCGTCAGCACCGCCGCGTCATCGCCGAGACCGAAAGCGCCGGGCGAGGTGGCAAGGGGCCGAAAATAGCGTGCGATAAGGCGCTGTTCGGCGGACGTTTCGTCGTGATCGCTCATTTTTGCTCCGGCCTAGCCGCCGGCGAATTCGGCCGCGCGCATTTGATGGGCGAGCTGGTCGAGCACGGCATTGACCATGCCAGTTTCCTCCTTGTCGACGAAGGCACCGGCAACATCGACATATTCGGCCATCACGACGCGGGCCGGCACGTCGCTCCGGCACGCAAGCTCGTAGGCGCCGGCGCGCAACACCGCGCGCAGCACGGTCTCGATGCGCTTGAGCGGCCAGCCGCGCACCAGCGCCGCGTCGATCTGCGGATCGAGGCGGGTTTGCTCGCGCACCACGCCGCCGACGATGTCGCGGAAATAGGCCGCTTCCGCCGGCTGATATTGCACGCCTTCGACTTCGCCGCCGAGCCAATGGCTTTCGAACTCGGTCATGATCTCGTTCAGCCCGGTGCCGGCCAGGTCCATCTGGTAAAGCGCTTGCACGGCCGCGAGGCGCGCAGCGCCGCGCTTATTGGCTTTTCGTGCATCCGCACCATTCATATCAGCGTTTCCCAAGCCGCTGTTTGATGCCGATCAGCGCCAGCGCGGCGCGCGCGGCATCGCCGCCTTTATCCTGCTCTTCCATGCTGGCGCGCGCCCAGGCCTGCACCTCGGTATCGACGGTGATGATGCCGTTGCCGATCGGGATTTTGCGCGCGACCGACAGCTCCATCAGCACGCGCGCGGAGTGATGCGAGACGATCTCGAAATGAATGGTGTCGCCGCGGATGACGCAACCGAGCGCGACCGCACCCGCGTAGGGTCGCCGGCGCTGCGCCGCGGCATCGAGCGCAATCGCGATGGCGGTCGGGATCTCCAGCGAGCCCGGCACGCTGATGCAATCGAATGCGGCGTGCGCCTGTTTCAGCGCCTTCGTTGCGCCGGCAAGCAGCGCATCGGCAATGTCGTCGTAAAAGCGCGCCTCGACGATAAGAATGCGCGCGCCGGTGCCGGCGCTTGCGTCACGCTTGCCTCGCCGCGGGCCGGCCATTTGTTCTACTCCAATTGGGGCACGTCGTACCAAGTGCACGGTGCGCGAACAAGCGCGCCTTACCGCGGAAGAGTTTCAAGAAGACGCGCGGCGTAACGCGCTATCAGGTCGATTTCGAGGTTCATTTTCGCTCCCGACTGGAGCGATCCGAATGTAGTGACGTTGAGCGTGTGAGGAATGATCAGGACCGAGAATGTGGCGCCGTCCACCTCGTTGACCGTGAGCGAGACGCCATCGAGCGCGACAGAGCCTTTCGGCGCGATGAACCGGGCAAGCGCGGCCGGTGCGCGCAAGGTGAGCCGCGCCATATCGGGAAGATTTTCGCGCGCGATGAGCTCGGCAACGCCGTCGACATGGCCGCTGACCATGTGGCCGCCAAGCTCATCGCCAAGGCGCAGCGCCCGTTCGAGGTTGAGCCTGACGCCGGAACGCCACGCGCCCGCTGTGGTCATGCGGAGCGTTTCGGCTGCGGCATCGACCGTGAAAAACGACCGGTTGCCCGTCAGCCCGCGCTCGACGACCGTGAGGCAGATTCCCGAGCACGCAATCGAGGCGCCAACATCGATAGAATCCGGATCATAGCCGCAGCCGACGGTCACTCGGCGCAGCCCCTCAGCCTTTTCACGAACTTCAAGAATATCACCTAAGCCGTTGATAATACCGGTGAACATGAAGGTCACACACGTTCATAAATGTCTTGACGGTCGGGCCCCACAGGCTCGCTGATAGCGCGCCTGAGGCGCTTTGCAAGCCCGGCCATCGCTGTCCCATCGAGCGCCTCGACCCCATCGGCGCCGACGATCGTGGCAGAATGAAAGAGAAATGCCTCATCGACGAGATCCGCCGCGATCAAGGCCGCGGCAAGTGTGGGGCCGCCCTCGACCATCAGCCGCGTCACGCCCCGTGTGGCCAGAAGCTTGAGCACGACCGCGAGTTCAAGGCGGCCGCTGCTCTCACCGGCTCGCAAAACCTCGGCCCCCTGCGCCCGCAATACTTCATCCGCCGGGCGCGGTGCATTTGTGCCGCCGATCACCCACAGCGGCGTCGCCCGCGCGGTCTGCGCCAAACGCGAGCGGAGCGGAAGGCGTAACGCACTGTCGAGCACGACGCGTATCGGCGAGTTCTTGGCCATGCCGGGCAAGCGGCAAGTCAGCATTGGATCGTCGGCGAGCGCGGTGCCGATGCCGATCATGATGGCATCGCTCTTCGCGCGGAGGAGATGCACGCGGCCGCGCACGGCTTCGCCGGTGAGCGCAATCGGCTTGCGTCCGGCGGCCCCCGCTTTGCCGTCGGCCGAAACGGCGAGCTTGAGCATGACGTGCGGGCGGCCTTCGCGCATGCGGCGGATGTGCCCGGCGTGATCGCGGCGCGCCGCTTCGGCGCCGACACCGACCTCGACCGCGATGCCCGCCGCGCGCATTCGCGCATGGCCGCTCCCCGCCACTTCGGGATTAGGATCCTCCAGCGCCGAGACGACCCGCGAAATTCCCGCGGCAATGACGGCGTCGGCGCAAGGCGGCGATTTGCCGTGATGCGAACAGGGCTCGAGCGTCACATACATGGTTGCCCCGCGCGCTGCGGGATCGGCGCGGCGCAGCGCCTCGACCTCGGCATGCGGCCGTCCGCCGGGCTGCGTCCAGCCGCGGCCGATAATGACGCCGTCTTTGACGATCACCGCTCCGACCGCGGGATTGGGCCAGGTGCGGCCGAGCCCGCGCCGGCCGAGATTAAGGGCGAGCGCCATGAAGCGCTGATCTTGCGTCTCGCGGTCCGCGGCAGCGGCTGCTTGCACGCTCACTCCGCCGCCTCGTCTCCCGACAATTCGGCGAGCGCCGTTTCGAAATCCTTGGCTTCGCGGAAGTTCTTATAGACCGACGCGAAGCGCACATAGGCGACGTCGTCGAGATCGCGCAGATGCGCCATCACCGTCTCGCCGATCGTTTCCGACGTCACCTCGCTTTCGCCCAGGCTTTCCAGCTCGCGGACGATCTTTGAGACCATCTGGTCGATGCGTTCCGGCTCGACGGGCCGCTTACGGCACGCGATCTGCATCGAACGCAACAGCTTGTCGCGATCGAACGGCGCGCGCCGGCCGTTGCGCTTGATCACGACCAATTCGCGCAACTGCACCCGCTCGAATGTCGTGAAGCGGAAATTGCAGGACAAGCAGACGCGGCGGCGGCGGATGACGGATGAATCCTCGGTCGGCCGCGAGTCCTTCACCTGGGTATCGAGGCTTGCACAACTCGGACACCGCATCCCTTACCCCTACCCCTCGTAGATCGGGAACCGGCTGACCAAACGCTTGACCTTCTCACGCACGCCGGTCTCCGCCTGCGCATCCTCTTCGGCGCCGGTGCGGGCCAGAGCGTCCAGCACTTCGGCGATCAGGTCGCCGATCTGCCGGAACTCGGCGATGCCGAAACCGCGTGTTGTCCCGGCCGGCGTGCCAAGCCGCATGCCCGATGTGATCGTGGGCTTTTGCGGGTCGAACGGAATGCCGTTCTTGTTGCAGGTGATGTGGGCACGGCCGAGCGCGATCTCGGCCACTTTGCCGGTGAGATGCTTCTTGCGCAGATCGACCAGCATGAGATGCGTATCGGTGCCGCCGGAAACGATATCGAGGCCGCGGGCCTTGAGCGTTTCGGCAAGCGCCTTGGCGTTCTCGACGACGTTCTTCGCGTAAAGCCGAAACGACGGCCGCAGCGCCTCGCCGAAGGCAACCGCTTTGGCCGCGATGACATGCATCAGCGGGCCGCCCTGCATGCCGGGGAACACCGCCGAATTGAGCTTTTTCGCCAGTTCCTCGTCGTTGGTGAGGATCGCGCCGCCGCGCGGCCCGCGCAGCGTCTTATGCGTGGTCGTGGTCACCACATGCGCATGCGGAATGGGGCTCGGATGCGCGCCACCGGCGACTAGGCCCGCGAAATGCGCCATGTCGACCACGAGATAGGCGCCGACCTCGTCGGCGATCTCGCGGAAGCGGCGGAAATCGATGATGCGCGGATAGGCCGAACCGCCGGCAATGATCACTTTCGGCCGATGCTCTTTGGCGAGCCTCTCGACCTCTTCCATGTCGATGAGATGATCGTCGCGCCGCACGCCATACGGGACGACTTTGAACCACTTGCCGGACAGATTGACGGGCGAACCGTGGGTCAGGTGTCCGCCGGCGGCGAGATTGAGGCCCATGAACGTATCGCCTGGCTGCATCAGCGCCATGAAGACTTCGGCATTGGCGGAGGCGCCGGAATGCGGCTGCACATTTGCGAAATTGCAGCCGAACAAGCGGGTCACACGTTCGATCGCGAGACGCTCGGCGATATCGACGAACTGGCAGCCGCCGTAATAGCGCTTTCCCGGCAGGCCTTCGGCGTATTTGTTGGTGAGCACCGAGCCTTGCGCCTCAAGCACGGCGCGGCTGACGATATTCTCCGACGCGATCAGTTCGATCTCGTCGCGCTGGCGGCCGAGCTCGAGCCGGACGGCCTCGGCGATCTCGGGGTCGCTTTCGGCGAGCGTGGCAGAGAAGAAATCCTCGGCAACTGCGTTGGCTTTATGCGTGACCGACATCGCTCAGTTTCCTGCCTGAATTCCAGCCTCAATTCCTCGGGACAGCCATGCGGGGTGATACACCGCTCGCCTGCATCATACCAGCCGAGAGCCGCAAGGCCTTGGGATATTTCGGCGGATAACGCCGCTATATTTAGGGATTAGGGGATTAGGGGCCCGGTCGCCAGACGCCGCAGCCTGCTTTAAACGGTAATCACCTGGTCGATATAAAGCTTCCAATGCCCGGGCGGAGGGCCACCGGAAAGCCAGGTGCCGGTGACTTTGCCTTCCCATTCGACCGGCAGCACCATGCCGCGCAAAAACCTGGCCGGCATCTGCCGCGAGCCCCAAGCGACGACGATATCCGATCCGGTCTCCCACCACGCGTCGCCCGGACTGAGATTACGCGCCGACTCGGCGGCCTGCTGAACATTGAACGTGCCCTCCAGCAGGCAGCGAATTCCGGGACCCGGATGCTGATGACGGTCGGCAACTTGCTCGCCGCCATGGATGATCTGGTCGAGCCGGAAAATCCAACGCGAGCTCTCCACCATGCCAATGCTGGTGATAACCCGCGACATCCGCAGGCTGGAAAAGACCGCGTTGCCCTGATGCAGCGCCGGTGCCGTATCCGGCGAGGCGAGCTCCCATCGCCAGACCTGGCTCCATTCGCCGGCCGATTGCACCGTGACCGGACCGTCGCAATAGATCGACTGCTCGGCGCTCATCGCCTGCCTGTTGATGGCGACGCGGCCGTGGCGCACATACAGCAATCGGGGCGCCGGCACTAAGGCCGGCGCGCTCGATCCGTCGGCGCCGATTTGGTCGTGGTAGAAATTGAGCGCAAACGGCATCTGGAGCAGCGTTCGGGTTTGCAGGTCGTACCTAAATCTGCGACCTAAAGCTTCGTCGTCGCCGGAATCGCAGGCGCGCCGAGGCCGTCGCGGCCATAAATATCCTCGCGGAATTGCACGACGCCGTCGGAGGCGGACCAGGCGGTGACATAGACCCAGTGCAGCGGCACCGGTTTCGTAAGCTGCGCATTCTTTTGCTCGCCAGATGCGATCACCTTGTCGATTTCGTCGGGCGACCAGCCCTTGGTTTCGTCGAGCAGCCACGCAACGAGCTGGCGCACATTCTGCACCCGCATGCAGCCCGAGGAATGGAAACGAAAATCGTCACCGAACAGGTTCTTCAGCGGCGTATCGTGCATGTAAACGCCAAACTGGCTCGGGAAATTGATGCGGATCGAGCCGAGCGAATTGAAACTGCCGGGATCCTGCTTGAACGTATAGCTGGTCGCGTCGTTGGAATACCAATTGATCTGTGACGGCTGCAGCTCGCGGTGCGCCGTATCGAAAATGCGGATGTGGTTGTCGGTGAGGTATTCCGGCTGATCTTGCATCTTTGGAATGAGGTCCTTGCGCACGATCGAGGCCGGCACCGTCCAGTACGGATTGAAGTTGATCTGGATGATCTTGCTGTTGATGTCAGGCGAGGGCCGGTCGGGTTTGCCGGCCACCGCGGAATGCTTGGACACGGCGACGTCATTCTCGATCGCCTCGACCAAGGCCGCGGGAATATTGGCAACCACATAACGCGGACCGAGATTGGTGGTCAGCGTCTTGAGCCGCTCGATATTGACCTTGAGCTGGTCGCGTCGCGTCGCCGCTGGGACGTTCATCGCGTCAAGCGTCGACTCGCGCAATAAGCCGTCGATGGTCAGACCGTGGCGCGCCTGGAAGCGGCGCACTGCCTCCTCGACATAGGAATCGTAGATGTCGTTGCCGACCGCGCTCGCGTTGGGATCGAGGTCGCCCGACACCGCCAGCCGCGCACGCAGATCGACCACGCTGGGGTGCTTGTTGCCGAGCCGCAATTCGTCAACCTTGGGCACTTCCGGCCAGCCGCCGCGATCGACGATGGTCTCGTAGGTTTCGACGGCGTGCGCGGTGGTTTCGGCGGTCGCCGGCGACAGCGTCGGCGCCGAGGCTTTCGGCATATGGATAGTGCGGGACGCCTGATCGAAGGTTTGGCCGAACTCGCTGCGGTCGGTATCGCCGATCAGCGCATCGAGCGACCTGTCATCGGCCGCGGCGCGACCCGCCGCGACACCCGCGGCAGCCAGCGTCGCCGCGCCGGCAAAGCGGCGCAGGACAGCGCGCCGATCCGGGCGAGGGTCGTCCTGGTCATCCGGTCGAGTCATTGAGCGCGTATCTGCGCGAGCATTAAGGCTGAATTCGGCCAAGAAACGCGGAAGTCCGAATGCATAAAGCCGCCCCGCCCTCGAAGTAGCATGAAATGGCTGGACGCGAAAAGGCTTGCGGATGCCGATTCCCGAGTTGAAGGTTTCGGTAAGCAGATTCGCGGCCGCGCCGGCACGTAATTCGGCTAGAAGCGTTAAAGATTTTTACCCGGAGCGCGGCTTGCGCCGTGACGGCCGTTTAAGAGGGCGACTATGGGTCCGATCAAACTGCTCGCGGCTCCGATCCGCCATATCGCGAATTCCCGTCTGTTCCAGCTCGCAGTCGTCGTCCTCATCATTCTGCTGCTGGATCACTACTCCTATGACTATCCGGTGCTGCAGCCGATCGCGGATGGTCTCAAAACCGTGGTCACCGCCACCGTTCAACTTTGCTCGGAATACTTCCGGGTTGGAATCCTGACCGATCCGGTCCTGCAAGTGGGCTTGATGATCGCCTACGTCTATGTGGTCTGTCTGCTGATCTTTTCTTTGCTGCGCGTCATTGTGAGATTGCTGATCGACCTCGCCGGATGGAGCAATTTCCTCTGGCTGCGAAGCTCCATCGCTCGCGAGCGCGGCATCGCCGCCTACCGGGCTTGGCTGCCGCTCGAGCGGATCCGGCCGGCCAACATTTCCCAGGAACAATGGGAGGCGACTTTCGCCTGGCCGCCCGATAATCGGCCGCCCTACCCGCCGCTCGGCTCTCGTCTGCTGCACGGATTGATGATCTATCTATTTGTCATCGTAGTCGCCGCGGTGCTGCTGCAGCTCTTTACGCCGTTTCCGGTTATCACCTGGATCGGTGGGTTTCTTCATATCCCGCTCGGCTGACCGCCAAAAAAAACCCCGGCATTTACGCCGGGGTCTAGTTACGCCAGTACGACGGAAATTCTGGCAAAAGACGCCGGCGCTTACAGCCGGTAGAGAATCTGATCGGTCCAGAAGCGCTCGAGACGGTGCAGCGCCTTGTTGAGCACACTGAACTCGTCGGCATTGATGCCGCCGACCTGCTCCACCGTGCGCACGTGCTTCTGGTAGAGCGCCTCGACGGTGTCGCGCACTTCGCGGCCTTTGTCGGTGAGCTTGATGCGAACCGAGCGCCGATCGACCCGCGAACGCTGGTGATCGAGGAAGCCCATTTCGACGAGCTTCTTGAGATTGTAGGAGACGTTGGAGCCGAGATAGTAGCCGCGCGTGCGCAGTTCGCCCGCGGTCAGTTCCTTATCGCCGATATTGTACAACAAGAGCGCCTGCACCGAATTGATATCGGCGCGGCCCTTGCGATCGAACTCGTCTTTGATGACGTCGAGCAGACGCCGGTGCAAGCGCTCGACCAGCGTCAGCGCCTCGAGATAATGCGGCCGGATGTGGTCGAAGCGCGCTTCACGATCAGCGGGCTCGACCGTCTTAGCGACGGCTTTCATGTTGACGCCTTTCCCAAAATTCTTTTGTTTGTCGGCGACGGGCCCTGTCTCCCGCCGTATCGCGCTAAACTAGCGATCAGGGTCTAAGATCAGTTTAAATAACACGCTAAAAATAAGGTTTATTCGCCGGTTTACGCGCCGGGATTGCGCGTAAAATTGCGGCCGGTTTTAAGAGGATTTCTTCACCCTAAAAGGGCACATAAAATCGCCACTGGCAGACCGGTCTGGACGCTTTCGGCAATGACAGCCGCTACGCCATAAACCACGCCGCGATTGACTAGCCGTTACGACCCAACCATATAGCCCCGGCACGTGTTTGCGCCCGAAGCTTCGTGGCGGGGGCGACCGTGCTTTGGGGGAGTGTCCCGAGTGGCAAAGGGGGCGGACTGTAAATCCGCTGGCTTACGCCTTCGTAGGTTCGAGTCCTACCTCCCCCACCAGTCTTCGCTCGCTGCGCGGGCTACGACTTGGCAAGCCAGTTTAAGCGGGCGAAGACTGCCGTGCCGTAGCGAAGCAAAGGCGGGCTTCCATCAGCGATCGGTCGCCCGCTGCGCGGGCTTCGACTTGGCAAGCCAGTTTTAAGCGAGCGAGGCTGCCGCGCCGGAGCCCGAAGGGCGAAGGCGGGCGATTGCGTCCGCGAGCTTCGGCTCGGCAAGCCATTCTTTCAAACGCGTAGCGGACGAAGACTGCTGGCGCCGGGGAACCGCAGCGGCGCTCCACGGCTTAGTAGCGTCGTAGCCGGAAAAGCCGCTGCATGGGCAAACCTCAGCCATTACCTGTTTGGGATCGCCAGACGGGAAAACTCTTCAACGAGTTTATGAACGATCATCCGTCCACCTACGAAACCCATCCGCACCGTTCATTCACCCAGTGGCTTGAATCCGAGCCGCTCTATGACTGGCTCTTGGCGGCCTACCAAAATACGCACCGCAGCGCGCGACAAATCGAGCCCTTTATCCGCGAGCATCACATCGATATGAGCCAGTTCAAGCCGATCGAATATCGCTCCTTCGCCGAATTCTTCGACCGCGAGTTCCGGCCCGGAATGCGGAAATTTCCATCGGCTTCCGGCGAGATGGGAGCTTTTGCCGAGGCGCGTTACTTGGCCTGGAGCAAATTGGAAGCCGGACAGCGATTTCCTGTCAAAAGGCATTCGCTCAGTGCCGACCACATTCTCGGCAGTGCGCAACGGGCGCGGCCTTTCATCGGCGGTCCCGTCCTCTTGGCGCGGCTCTCCCCGATGGATTACCACCACGTGCATTATCCCGACGATGGTAGGACTTTGGAGCAGCACCGGCTTGGACGCCGGCTGTGGACGGTGAATTGGCATGCGCTCCTGAACCAAGAGGACATTCTCTTTCGCAATGAGCGCCAGATAAACATTCTGGAAACGCGCAACTTCGGACGCCTCGCATTCGTGGAGGTCGGTGCCATGTCGGTTGGACGCATAGTCCAGGTCCACCCGCTCGATACCCCTTTCCAGCGCGGCGAGGAAAAGTCGGTCTTCAAATTTGGTGGCTCGGCCATTGTCGTGTTCGGCGAACCGGGAATGTGGCGTCCAGCCGATGACCTGCTTACCCACACCAAAGAGGGCGTCGAAACCCTGGTGCGGCTGGGCGAAACCGTGGGTGTGCGGACTTCAACCGCGCCCGAGCAAAAATCTTCTCTCGAGCCACCCGCGTTGCCTGAATTGCCAGACTCTTGAATTGCAACTGGTGTAGTGGCGTGACAAAAGATGGGGTAATCGGCCGGCCAGCGGATAGCTGGATGTTTAGGGTGCTGCGCTTCAGGCTGATGGTTGAACGAGGTCCGCATTTGCGGCCTCAAGCATCAGAAGGAGAAGCGCAGCATGGAC
>Ga0182018_10003801_pt1 | contig 13196 bp, 9 predicted proteins | sample 812P2MmetaG_FD_120490 | JGI IMG/M metagenome (GOLD analysis project Ga0182018, IMG submission 120490) | Permafrost microbial communities from Stordalen Mire, Sweden - 812P2M metaG | ecosystem: Environmental > Terrestrial > Soil > Wetlands > Permafrost | place: Sweden: Stordalen | collected...
GCCTTGAGGATCTCCCTGGGCAATTCATTGCGCAGCTCATACTCGAGCAGGGCGATCTCGTCTTGCAGCTTCTTTTTTACTTCGTTCGCTCCCACAGGACAATTATAGGCCAATCGCCGGGCAAGGCAACCGGCGCGGCGCCGCTTAACCCGGATTTCTCACTGACACCTCATTGGTTGACAATCGTAACGGTTTGGGTCAGGCCACCGGCTGCGATCGTGAACACGTTACTTGCGCCTGAGCCGGATCCCATGCGGACGTTCACACCCCACACACCCGGATAGTAGGAATCGAGCGAGTTCACCGCCAACACGCTGCCGCCGCCCGACGATACGGTTACCGTGGGTGTGACGCTACCGACGATGATGCCAGAGGCATCCGTGATGCGGAACCAAATGGCGTCATCTACCTCCGTGCCCGCCGCGGGCGGCGTGCTGGGAGTTTGTAGAATCGCGATGTAGGCCGGCGTGGACGACGCCACCCCGTACCAGTAAGGGATACGCGCAACGCTTCCCGAACTGGTCCCTTGAATCACGATAAATCCCTCATACTCACCCGGCCCCAGTCCGGACGCCGTGAAGCTCAATGGAAGATCGAGGTAAGTGTCCGAATCGAGCTGCACGCTGGTGGCGGAAGGCACGGGCGCGGGAGAGTTGCCGGACGGCGACACGGAAATCTCAAACGTATCGCTTTGATAGCCGAGGTTGGAAAGGCGAAGCGTTGCGGAAAGCTGGGCGGCGCCCGATCCCACGCCAAAACTGATGGAGGTGGGGTTCACCGCCAGCGTGGCCAGCATGGCCGCATTCAGATCCAGCATGCCCGCGCCGGCGTTTTGCACGGACTGCGCCTGGTCGGGAGGCGGAAATGCCGCAGCCGCGCTGTTCACGAGCAGCGACTTGTATTCGAGCGGCGTGAAGCCCGGACGCGCCGCCTTCAGCACGGCCGCGGCGCCGGTCACCAGGGGCGTCGAGTAACTCGTGCCTTGCGAGACGACATAGCCCTGCGCGTTGTACAACTCGCCGGCGGGGTCGGTCGTTTCGGCCGCCGTGTAGAAGTTCTCGCCGACCGCCAGGAGATCGGGCTTGATGGACAGGTCCACGCTAGGTCCCAACGAGGAGAAGGGCGCGATGGTGTTTGGGTCGATGGCGAAAGGCGCCTGCGCGAACGACATTGTCGCGTGCACCGGGCTGGTTGCAAATTGCTTGATGGTGAGGCCGTCCTGGCTGCTCACCATCTCCGCAGGAAGCGTGGCGTCGCCGACATCCATAGTGATGGCGCCGGGGCTGGATGGATAGGTATACACCAGCGCGGCGACGGCCCCGGCCTGTTGCGCATAGTTCAGCTTAACCTCGAATGTACACGTGCCGCGCAGGATCAGCGCCATGCTCCCGCTCAGGCTGTTCGCGGGCAGCGCCGTGCAGGCCAGCCCAGTGGAATCCAGCTTCAGCGAGATATCCACCAGTGCCGCTGTGATGGGATTCGAGGGGAGCGATTCGTACCCTGGAATCGCGGCATAGGGGCCATTGGTACCCACCGTGAACGGCGCCGCGAAGTACCGGTCGTTATTCATGGCGCCCATGGTGATGGCGTCCGGCGCCGTGCCGGGCGACCCAATTGTGTTCGGATCCGGACCGCCATTACCGGCGGCTATGACCACGATGACGCCCATCGAGACGGCCGACTCCATCACTTCCACTTCTTGATCGCTGTCGACCGGCGGCGCTGGGATGCTACCCAGGCTGAGATTGATCACGTCCATGCCGTCGTTCACTGCGTCTTCAACCGCGGCGTCGATCGCGCAGCTATTGGTTGAGTCGTTCACCCCCGGCGAGCCGAAGACTTTGTAGTTGCCTAGATACGCCAATGGCGCGACTCCAGTAATAGTCGCCAGCGGACCCGTGTTCTCGACGCCCGCGGCAGCCATGGCCGTCCCCGTCCCGTGGCCCACGTCGTCCTGCGCCGAAGTATCCGGATCGGCTGAGAGGCACTGGCTGACGTAGCTGCGGGCCACGATCACTTTTTGATTGGTGAAAACCGCGTCGCTGGGGGCGTTGACGAGCGGAAAGCCGGGCGGCGCCTGGAAGCCTGTATCGTTGAAACCCGGATGCGTGATCTGAATGCCGGTGTCGATCATGCCGACCTTCATGCCGGCGCCCTGCGGATATGCGCCCCCCAGGCTCCACGCCTGCGGGACCTTGTGCAGCGGCAAAGCGTGATCCAGTGTCATTTGGTAGGTGCGCTCGGGCAGTATGCGCCGCACGCCGCGCACGCTCCGCAGACGGGCCACCCGCGCGGCCGGCATCTGCACGAACAAGGCATTAGCGAGAGTGTCCACCGCACGGACGATCCGCGCGCCGCGCCGCTCCAAACGGGCGCGCACGGCGGCCTGTCCCAGGCGCACCCTGGCGCGGGCCTGTAAGCCTGGATCGCCCAACAGCGCCCCCCGCCTCTGGTTTGGCGGAAATGTCCGCGCGATGTATTGCGCCGCGGATTCTCCCGTTAGTTCCACGATATAACGGTCTGTAACGGTCCCCGCGAACAGCGGAATCGAGAGAAGGCAAATCCAAAGACGTCTCACATGAGTATTGTAACTTGCATGCCGCTTAACCGCTCCCGTTTTGAGAGCGCTGCGGAGCCGCGACAAACCCGGACTCTTGACTAATATGCGCATCGACATGCGACGCGCAAGCGGCGCAGCGGTTAGCCGGCCAGCGCCAAATCGAGCCGCCTCAAACCTTCGCGGAACATCTCCGTATTCACGCCCATTCCAATGCGGAAGCGGTCGGGCATTTCGAAGAAGCGGCCCGGCGCCGCAGTGGTCTCGTAGTCAGTCCGCAACCGCGCGAGCAGTGCCTCCACGTCCGCGCCATGCGATCGCAAGAACGCAGTTGTGCCCCAGGCGGTGCACGGCGCCGATACCGCCCCCTGCCGCGCCAGGAATTCGCCGAGGAGCGCCCGATCCGCTTCCACCACCTTGCGCCCCCGGTCGCGGATGAGGTCCAACTGGCCGAGGGCCGCTACGCTGAGCAACTCCGCCGGGTGCGCGGGAATCGATCCGAACAGATCGTTCAGCCGCCACATCGCCCGCGCCAGATCCGGCTGTGCCAGAATCCATCCGCAGCGCAGCCCGCTCAGTCCATATACTTTCGTCAGGCTGCTGGTCACGATGAACTCCGCGCCAAGAAGATACGCGGTGTGCGGCGTGTTTTCGTAGACCGCGTCCAGATACACCTCATCGACCAGCACGTGCGCCCCCACGCTGCGCGCGAGATCCCCGATTTCACGCAGCACCGCATCCGGCGTGAGCACGCTCGTAGGATTGTGCAGATTCGTCACTACGATCAGCTTCGTCTTACTCGTCAGCACGCCGCGGATCGCCGCCGGAGCGAGCGCGTAGCCGTCCTCGGGGGCGCGCGTGAACCGCTTGACATCGGCGCCCAGGTACAGCGCCGCTGTAACCAGCAGTTCGTAAGCCGGATGCTCGATCAATACCTCATCGCCGGGATCGACGAGCGCCGCCATTGCCAGGTGATTTGCCATCGACGTGCCCGCCGCAGCCACCACGCAATCCGGATCGACGCCGCATTTGCGGGCAATGGCGCTCTGCAAAGGACCGTAGCCATAAGTGCTGTCGCCGTTGATCTCCAGCGCGGGTTGGCGCGGCAGCTCCGCCAGCGGAAACGATCCCACGCCGCTGGTGGCCAGGTTGAAGCGCGCCCGGCTCTGGGTCTTGGCCCAATGCATGTAGTCGGAATGTCTGTGCCTCACTGGATTATCCCCGGCATGAAATTGCTCTCTCGGTGAATCTTGCCAGCGGCCTGCCAGATCTCGGTGCGGCGGCGCAACAAGAGCACAACACTACACGGTCGGGGACCTAGTCCTAGAACCGCTCGATCGCCATCTGGCACAGTTCCGCGGCGCACCCCAGCGACATCTTGTCTTCCCGGTACAGTTCCAGCGCGAGCAGCGGGACGGCCTCGGGCGAGAGGTACTCAAGACTCCATTCCGCCCCGCGTACAAGCTCTTCAGGAATCTCCACATTGAAGGCCCGCACGCCTCTAATGTACTACTTGGCGCCGGCTCCAGTACCAATATACGGGAATGCCCGCCAGCAGAATCAGCAGGCCCACCGCGCTATTGGCCGGATACGCGGCGATGGTGCTGGCCACGATGCCCGCGCAAACCAACACGAAGGCCGCAGTGGTATAAGGATGTCCCGGCGCGCGATGGATGCCCTCGCACGGGCTTTCCCCATCCCGGCGCCGGAACACGAACAGCGCGCCGGCCGTGAGCGCGAACGAGATGAAATCCACCGACACCACGTAGTTCAGGATCTGCTCATAACGCCCCGAAAGGGCGATGACCGTCGCGAACACGCCCTGCAACACGATCGCCACCACCGGCGCTCCCGTGCGCGGCGAAAGCCAGCCCACGCGCTCGAAGAACAGCCCGTCCCGCGCCATCGCGTAATACACGCGCGGCGCCGTCAGAATGCCCTGGCTCAGGAACCCCAGCGTGGAAACCGCGATGCCCACCGCCAGCCATTCCGCGCCGCGCTCGCCCAGCGCCACCCGCATCACCGACGATGCCGGGGTGTGCGAAGCCGCCAGACCCGCCGGTCCGAGCACGCGCAGGCACACGTAGTTCACCGACAGGTAGAGCACGATCACCCCAATCACGCCCGTCACCAGGCCGCGCGACAGATCGCGCCGCGGATCGCGCATCTCTCCCGCCACGAACGTGGAGGTCTGCCACCCGCCATAAGCGAAAGCCACCGGGATCATGGCGGCGCCGACGGCCCGCACCAGATCGAAGGAAGCCCGCCGATCCAGCAGCGGCAAAGGATGCACCACGCCGCCGCCCATCGCGATTCCCACCACGACCAGCGCCGCGATGGCGCCGGACTTGAGCAACATCATGGCGCTCTGCACATTGCTGCCGGCGCGCACACCCAGGCAATTGATGGCAGTCAGACCCAGCAGGGCCGCGGCGGCGATTGGCCCATCGCCGCTCGCGAGGCCCGTAATCTCGCGATAGTATTTTGCGAAGGTGACCGCCACCGCCGCCATCCCGCCTGTCTGTGTCACCAGCAGCAGCACCCATCCATAAATGAAGGCGACGGCCGGATGGTAGGCTTCCCGCAGGTACACATACTGGCCGCCGGAATCCGGCAGGCGCGTGGCCAGTTCCGCCCAGATGAAAGCGCCGGCCATCGCCAGCGCGCCGCCGATCAGCCACACGCCCAAAATCAGCAGCGGCGTGTGCACCTGCTGCGCGACCACGTACTGATTGATGAAAATTCCCGAGCCGACGATGCCGCCCATCACGATCATGGTGGCATCGAAGAACCCGAGCTGGCGGCGCAGTTGGGGAGCCGGCAAGTCTCATAAGGTAGCACGATGGAAGTCGGACTTCGTTCGCATGCCTGGTGGTTGTGCGTAATTGTGCTACTAAATCTGAGAATCTTTGCGCGCCGCGGCGATCCTTAGGCTGCTTTAGTATAAACTCGAAAGGGATTCCATAAATGGCGAATCAAGGATCGGATCGGCGCTTGGTACTGGAAATGCTTGCCAAAGCCGCGGCTGCCAGCCAGTTCCCGGGCTTCACGCGTTGGGCGTTTGGCCAGCAGCATGAGCATGCGGCGAATGCCAGCCCGCCGCCGCGCACGGCGAACTACCAGCCCTCCTACTTCTCCGCGTCCGAATACCGCACAATCGATGTTCTGACCGGCTTGATCATTCCTCAAGACCAAAGCCCCGGCGCGCAGGAGGCGGGCGTAAGTGAATTCATCGACTTCCTGGCCGCGCACGGCGAAGCGGAGATTCAGCAGCCCATGCGTAACGGCCTCAAATGGCTCGATGCGACCGCGAAAAAAAGTTATGGCGCGAGCTTTACCGGCCTTTCACCCGATCGGCAGATCGAAATTCTTAAGAGAGTCGCGTATCGGAATAGGGCCGTGCCGGGCGATAGGGAGGGCCAAACGTTCTTCCGCCTGATTCGGCGCTACACGGTGATGGGCTACTACACGAGCCGTGCCGGACTCAGCGAGCTGGATTATCCTGGGTTGCAACTCTATAGCCAGTCTCCTGCCTGTCCGCACATCGACGATCCTGAACACCGCCACCTCCCCACGCCAAGAGTTTAGAATGCCAAATCCAATCTACGACGTAATTGTGATCGGGACGGGCGCGGGCGGCGGGATGGCCATTCACACCCTTTGTCAGGCAGGCGCCAAAGTTTGCGCACTCAACGCCAGCCGCCGCCTGAACCCGAGCAAGGACTTCCGCAACCACCGAGAACCCTACGATATGCCGTTCCGTGGGTTCGGCGAGCCGGCCAAGCGCGCCAAGTGGATCGGCTACATGGATAACGAATACACCGAGGGCATTTGGGAGCACGAGATCGTCTTCACCAAAGCTCCCGGGACCGAATGGACCTGGCGGCGATGCTTCGCCGTTGGCGGCAAAACCAATTTTTGGGGCCGATCGTCGGCCCGTTTCGGCGATATCGATTTCCAGGCAGCCAGCCGCGACGGTTATGACGTCGATTGGCCCATTACCTACGCGGAGATCGCGCCTTACTACAGCCGCGTGGAGCGCATGATCGGTGTCGCGAGCACTGTTCAGAACCGCCCGAGTAACCCGGACGGCGAGTATCTGCCGCCGATGAACTTCCGCTGTATCGATCGCATTCTGGAGAGCGGATCCCGCAAAGTTGGCATTCCGTATCTGCCCGACCGCATCGCGCAGCTCACGGTGCCGCATGCCGGGCATCCCGCTTGCCATTACTGCGCGAATTGTACGGAAGGTTGCGACATCGGCGCATTTTTCTCCACACCATGGTTCTTCCTGCCCGCCGCTGAAAATAGCGGCAACCTGGATCTGCGTACAAATGCGCTTTGCAGGAATATCCTGGTCGATGAGAACGGCCGCGCGAACGGCGTCGCTTACATCGATCGGAACACCAAGGAAGAGGTGCAGGTCTACGCCAAGACCGTGGTTCTGGCGGCATCCTGCGTCGAGTCTGCGCGCATTATCTTGAATTCAAAGTCGCGCCATTGGCCGGACGGAATCGCTAATTCCAGCGGCCAAGCCGGCCGCAACCTGTGCGACCATCTCTATGGCACCACTGCGCGGGGCTACTTTCCTCAGTTGCTCGGGCAGCCGAGTTTTCCCGATAACGTCTCTTCGAGCACGGTGGCATGGATGCCGCGTTGGCAGAATCTAGATAACCCGCGCCAGGAGAACTTCATTCGCGGCTACTCGGTTTACCCGGACGGCGGCTGTGGCGAGTTTCCGTGGTACTTCGATGAGATAGAAGGTTTCGGCCGCGAGTACAAGCGCCAGATCAAGCGGCGTTATCCCACTCCGGTCAGTTTCTATATTCAGGCTCCCACGCAGCGCAGCGACGCGAACTATGTGGATGTCGATCCGGAAGTGAAGGACGCTTACGGCATCCCCGCCGCGCGGCTGCACTTTGCATGGGACAAGAATACTCTACTGATGTGGGAGCACGGCAAGCATTCCTGCGAGCAACTACTGCGGGCGAGCGGCGCGGAATACCTGGGATCCGCGGCGGAACCCGACATGCCGGGAACCAGTCTGCATGAGACCGGAACGCTGCGTATGGGGAACGATCCGAAGCTGTTTGTTACTAATCGCTTCGGACAGGCGCATGATGTTTCTAATTTGTATGTCTGCGATGCCAGCGTGTTCCCGAACTGCACGGACAAGACCACTACGATTTCGATTCTCGCGTTTACGCTGCGTACGGCGGAGTATTTGGTGGAGAATCTGAAGAAGGGTTAGGCCGCGGGGATCTCGACGGGTGCTATCCTGTGCCTCTGACATCCCCAGTACCGAAGCGCGCCCGCGGCAGGCGATTGAAGTCGCCCCGACTTCAGGCGTGGCGTTTGGGAGTACTTTTCCTCTCGGCTACGGCAATCGGTGTTGCCGCAGTCGTGCTGCAGGCCCAATACACACTAACGCTGCAATCGCCATTCCGCATTCGATTCCAGTGGCCCCTGGTAATTGCCCCGCGGATGTCGGCGGAGGAAGCGGGCGCGGCCCAAGCGGATCAGTTGGGCCGGAGGTTAACGGCATACCAGCAATACGCTTGTAACAAATTCGGGCCGGCGTGCCGCATCGCGTTAGCAGTTCAACGTGCCGAAAACCCGCGCGGCGCCTGCGAGATCTATCACTACAACTCCGACGGGACGCTCGATTGGGGCTATTTCCAGATCAACACCGTGCACTTGAAGCGCGCAGGCGTCAACCTTCGAGACCTGCTGGACTGCAAAGCCAACATCGACTTCGCGTACCGGCTATATACGGAGAGGGGTTTTGAACCGTGGACGACGTTCAACAGCGGCGCTTATCGGCAATTCCTGAGAAGATTCTGAGCGGTCGACGCAAACCGCTCCCGTAACGGTCGCGGCGCAGCCGCGCTCGCTGCACGGGCTTGTGAACTCGGTTGGATTGCGTCCAACGGGCACCCCGGCTTGAGGTTCCTACACAGGGTGCGCGGGTCATAAATCTCGGTAATCATGATGGGTGCGCTCTCCGGAAGACCCACAAGTGGCCGTGGTGGGATTGGATTAGGAACGACAGGTGGTCTCGTGTTTGGCGAACACCTGCCTTGCGATTCAAACTGACCCACTACCGGGCATGTCAACGCTGGTATCCTCAAATCGGCCCCACAGATGAACAAGCTGTTAGCACTCAACCGCGGCGAAATCGCCATCCGCATCCTGCGCGCGGCCAATGAACTGGGCCTGCGCACGGTGGCCGTCTATTCGCAGGAAGACCGCCTGGCCCTGCACCGTTTCAAGGCCGACGAAGCCTACCTGATCGGCGAGGGCAAGGGACCGGTGGAAGCCTACCTGGACGTGGACGGCATCGTCGCGCTGGCGACGGAAAAAGGCGTGGACGCCATCCATCCAGGGTACGGCTTCCTGTCGGAGAATCCGGCTTTGCCGCGCGCCTGCGAACAGGCCGGCATCGCTTTCATCGGACCCGGCGCGGAACTGCTGGATCTGCTTGGCGACAAACGCGCGGCGCGGCAACTGGCCCAGCGCGCCGGCATTCCCACGGTGCCCGGCACAGAAGACCCCATCGGCGACCTGCGGCAGGCGGAGCGCTTCGCCCGACGTATCGGGTTTCCGCTGATCGTGAAGGCCGCCTTCGGCGGCGGCGGGCGCGGCATGCGGGTGGTGCGCAGCGCCGCGGAATTCAGCGAGCGGCTGGCGGAAGCGCGGCGCGAGGCGGGCGCCGCCTTCGGCAACGATGCAGTGTTCCTGGAACGCTACGTGGAGCGCGCCCGCCACATCGAAGTACAGATCCTGGGCGATCGCGCCGGAAACCTGTTGCACCTTTATGAGCGCGATTGCTCCGTGCAGCGGCGGCATCAGAAGGTGGTGGAGGTGGCGCCCGCGGTGGGCCTTGACGATGGCATCCGGCGCGCGCTGGCCGAAGCCGCCGTCAAGCTAGCCCGGGCCGCCGGCTATTACAACGCCGGCACAGTGGAGTTCCTGGTGGACGCCGATTCTGGAGCGTGGTACTTCATCGAAGTGAATCCGCGCATCCAGGTGGAGCACACCGTCACCGAGATGGTCACCGGCATCGACCTCGTGCGCTGCCAGATTCAGGTGGCGCAGGGGCTGGATTTATTCGGCGAGTCGATGGGCCTGCCACCCCAGGAACAGATTCCGTTGTACGGCTTCGCGCTGCAATGCCGCATCACCACGGAGGATCCCTCCAACAGCTTCGTGCCGGATTACGGCAAGATCCACACCTACCGCTCGCCCGCGGGTTTCGGCATTCGTCTGGATGGCGGATCGGCCTACTCGGGCGCGGTGATCACGCCTTACTACGACTCACTGCTGGTGAAGACCACCGCCTGGGGCCGCGAATTCCGCCACGCGTGCCAGCGCATGGACCGCGGCCTGCGCGAGTTTCGCGTGCGCGGCGTGAAGACCAATATCCCGTTCCTGGAAAATGTGGTGAACCACCCGGATTTCCAGGCAGGCCGCGTAACCACGGGATGGCTGGAGCAGACGCCGGAATTGTTCCGTTTCGAGCGGCGCAAGGACCGCGCCACCAAGCTGCTGACGTATCTGGGCGAGGTAATCGTCAACCAGAATCCGACGGTCGCGGGCAAGCCCGCCCCCGCGCGCATCGACATGCCCCCAATGCCGCCGCGCGAAACCACCGCCCCACCGGCCGGTACCCGTCAATCGCTCGACGCCATGGGGCCGCAGAAGTTCGCCGAGTGGACCCTCTCGCAGAAGCGGTTGCTGCTGACCGACACCACCTTCCGCGATGCGCACCAATCGCTGCTGGCCACGCGCGTGCGCACCTACGACATGCTGCGCATCGCCAGCTTCGTGGCGCACCGGCTGCACAACCTCTATAGCCTGGAGATGTGGGGCGGGGCCACCTTCGACGTGGCCATGCGGTTTCTGCACGAGGACCCCTGGCTGCGGCTGCGCCAATTGCGCGACCGAATTCCCAACATCTGCTTCCAGATGCTGCTGCGCGCCTCGAACGCTGTCGGCTATACCGCTTATCCGGACAACGCCGTGGAGGGATTCATCCGCGAAGCCGCCGCGCAAGGCATCGATATCTTCCGCATCTTCGATTCGTTGAACTGGCTTCCGAACATGAAGGCTTCCATGGAAGCCGTACGCAAGACGGGCAAGGTCTGCGAGGCCGCGGTCTGCTACACCGGCGACATTCTCGATCCACGCCGCGACAAGTATTCGCTCGAGTATTACGTGAAGATGGCGCGCGAGCTGGAGCGCATGGGCGCGCACGTGCTGGCTATCAAAGACATGGCGGGGCTGTGCAAGCCTTACGCGGCCGGGAAGCTGGTGCGCACGCTGCGGCAGGAAGTCGCAATTCCCATTCACTTCCATACGCATGATACCAGCGGCATCAACGCAGCCTCGGTGCTGAAAGCCGCCGAAGCGGGCGTACACGTGGCGGATGGGGCCATTGCCGCGATGAGCGGGACCACCAGCCAGCCGAATCTGAACTCCATCGTGGCGGCGCTCGGCAACACGCCGCGCGATAGCGGCGTCGATTTGGATGCGCTAAACCAATGCGCGGATTACTGGGAGACCGTACGGACGTATTACGCGCCCTTCGATACGGGTCCGAAGTCCGGCTCGGCCGAAGTATACCTACACGAGATGCCGGGCGGCCAGTACACCAATCTGCGCGAGCAGGCCGAATCCATGGGGCTGGGCGCGCGCTGGCACGATATCGCGCACACTTACGCGGAAGCCAACGCGGCATTGGGCGATATCGTGAAGGTCACCCCGTCGAGCAAGGCGGTCGGGGACCTGGCCATCTTTCTGGTGAACCACAACATGTCCGTGCAGCAGTTCGAGCGGCTCGGCCCGGACCACAACTTGACGCTGCCAGGCTCGGTGATCGAGATGTTGAGCGGAGCGCTGGGCGAGCCCGAGGGTGGCTGGCCGAAACGCCTGCAGAAGGCCGTTCTGAAAGGCGCCAAGCCGCAGCGCGGCAGGCCCGGCGCGCACTTGACGCCCGTGAATTTCGCGGAGACCGCGTCCATGCTGGGCCGCAAGATAGGCCATGAGCCTGCAGCGGACGAAGTGCTCAGCTTCCTGATGTACCCGGACGTATTCCTGGAGTTTGCCAAAGCGCGGCAGAGCTACGGCAACGTGGAAGTGCTGCCCACGCCGCAGTTTTACTACGGCATGCAGGAGGGCGACGAAATCGCCGTGGAGCTGGAGCCGGGCAAGGCCCTGGTGATCAAGTTTCTGACCGTGGGCGAGCCGCATCCCGACGGCTTTCGCACGGTATTCTTCGAGTTGAACGGGCAGCCCCGCGAGGTGAACATCCGGGACACGAGCCTGGAAGTGAAGGTCGCGGCTGTGCCCAAAGCCGATCCTGCCAAACCGGGCGACATTGGCGCGCCCATGCCGGGCGTGGTTTCGACCGTGGCGGTCGAGTTGCATCAGTTGGTGAAGAAAGGCGACCGCCTGCTGGTGATGGAAGCCATGAAAATGCAGAGTACGGTGTACGCGCCGGTGGATGGCAAAGTGACGCAGGTGCTGGTGCAGCCGGGGCGGCATGTGGAAGCCAAGGATCTGCTGCTCGAGATCGAGTAAATGGCCTATCCCACAGAAGGACAGGCCTATCCCACCTTACCGGTGCGGTAGTGGCGGCGGTTGCGGCGCCTTCCGGTGCGGGAATCCGTTCGGGAAGAACCTCTGGTGAATATCGGGCCAGAATTCCGCCAAGACATTGCCGAGCGCCCAGCCTGCCACGCTGGTGCCCACGCGGGTCGCCATAACCGTCCCGGTCCGGCTGACGGAAGGGTAGTAGAGATTCGAGGCGCCAATGCCCAGCATCATCCCGAAAACGCCAGAGGCGTTGAACGTTTCCCGGCCGGAATCCTGCCGGGCCACCGCGATCCGGCTCAGCGAATACGCGACGCGCGGCAGAAACCGCGACTGCGGACCTCTGCGGAAATACCTGGGATCCTGATGCAGCAGGCAGGCAAGTATGGCGTCGCTAAACAGGTTTTGGGAAGTGAAATCGCCCAACGCCGCGCCGAATCGCTCGCCGTAAGCCGCGCCGCCTTCGCCATACTTGGGCGTCTGGTTGTCCGCTTGCGAAAGCCCCGCGCTGAGCGCCGCGGCGGCGATGTTGAACGGATCGCGGGTCTCCTCCAGGAAGAACATCCATTTCTGCTTCGGCGTGAGAGGCGGCGTGGCGGGAGTTGCATTGTTGACCGTCTGATAGTCGGGGATGATGCCCAGGATGCGCTCGTGGTTGAGACCATCGGACGATTGCGCGGACAACTGCGCACGGGCGCCGGCGCCGACTAGCAGGCAGACGGAGGCAGCCGGCACGGCGATGCGCGTGAGGAGGCTCACTGCTCGGGAGGCGCACCGCTGGCGAGGAAGGTTACAAAGTCCGGCTAACCTGCCTTCCGAGCGAAAACCGACCTGTTTAATCAAGTGCGTCTGCGCGTTTTGGGAGCGCCGTTCGTCTTTATCTTTTTAGACGTGGATTCAGAGGCTTGCCTGCGTGCCGCAATTCCTTCGCTGTAACTCCCAATGGGTAGTCGCGTTGCTGCTATGCCACGCCCTCTGCCATGCCGCCGGTATCCCGGTGGCGCCGCCCGCGATCCACGCCGTTCATCCCCTGGCGGTGGAGCAA
>Ga0182018_10003802_pt1 | contig 13195 bp, 11 predicted proteins | sample 812P2MmetaG_FD_120490 | JGI IMG/M metagenome (GOLD analysis project Ga0182018, IMG submission 120490) | Permafrost microbial communities from Stordalen Mire, Sweden - 812P2M metaG | ecosystem: Environmental > Terrestrial > Soil > Wetlands > Permafrost | place: Sweden: Stordalen | collected...
CATCACCCATGGCATCGCACCACCGCCGGAGGCTCGGCAGATTTACGGGATCCCGAGCGAAGTGAAAAGGAACTGGTGTTCCTGGCTCAGACGCGGAGGTTCCTCCCACAGTTACTCAGCGGCGACACAGGCGCAGTCGCTCGGGTCGCTCCACTTGTCCATTCGCCGCGGCAGGCGCGACATGGTGATGATCCCAGCTAGACCGCAGGCGCCAGTGCGGCGCCTATCCAGACATCGCACGTTGCGCGCACGCTGTCCGCATCCGTCCCGCCATCGGTCAGCAGCATGGCGGCCAGGCCTCGGAGAAATCCATGGAGGACGACGGCCGTCGCGTCAGGGTCGATGTCCGTGCGAATCGAGCCCTCGTGTTGACCACGTTTGATGAGCTCCGCCCATCCGTCATGGCTCCGGCGATCCGCCTCGAGCATCCCGTCCACCGAGGCCTCGGACGGAAAAGTCTCACCCCACAGCACGATCAGGGCGCGATACTCCGGCGTCGAGTCCTCGAAAAGGGCGAGGTACGTGGCGACCAACGTGCGCAGGACCTCCAAGGCCGAGAGGTGGGTGACGTTCCCTTGCGCCCGTTCCAGCGCCGCGGTCATGACGGCAGTGATGTGATCCTGCGCTTGCCGGGCTACCCGTTCGACGAGGGTGTTCTTGGACCCGAAGTGATGATTGGCGAGCCCCCTGCTGGTCCCGGCTCGTTCGCCAATGCTGGCGAGCGACGTGCCCTCGATCCCACGCTGCGCGATGAGCTCCGTGGCTGCGGCCATGAGCGCCCGCTCTGAGGTGGCACGCCGCTGCTCCTGCGTGCGCCGTACCCGAGTCTGCGTGGCCACTCTGCCCGAGGTTAAACACGTTGCTACCTGGACAGCAAGTAGAAGCGCTTGCTGAACAGTCATCTAGTGAGGTACATCATTGGACCACCCGGACCGCACAGGTGTGCGGGGCGTACGTCCCTGGCCACGGGTCCGCCACGGCTGAAGCTGCCGGCCGAAGGGAGCGAGTCCGCCGGTGTATCGAGGTCTTGACCTTGCGCAGATCACCGACGATGACGAGACCGTCGCCGCGGCGCTTGAGGATGTGAGCGTGCCGGCGCTGGTCGCGTCGGTGGTTCACCTCACCGGTGACCCCTCATACCTCCGCGGCCCGATACGTCCGCGGGCCTTCATCCCGAACGAGTTCCAGGGAAGCCTCGACCAGGACGAGCGGGCCGAGCTCCGCAGGCAGGCGCTGGAGGCGATTCTTGCGTACCGAGACGCCGGCTTCCCAAAACCGGTTCCGCTGCCGCCCGAGGTGCTTCGAGAGACGATGTCGTGGCTGGCCTGCGAAGAGGTGGCCGCGGAGTACGTACCGATGTTCATGGAGGAGATGAACATCGATGGCTCCGATCCCCGTCGCATCGAAATCGATTGCCTCGACGAGGCGACCAGACAGTCGATCTCCGTCGTCGTCATCGGCTGCGGCCAGTCGGGGCTGCTGGCGGGGGTCCGGCTCGCCCAGGCGGGCATCCCGTTCACAATCATCGAGAAGAACCCCGATGTGGGTGGCACCTGGTACGAGAACACCTACCCGGGTTGCCGCGTCGACGTCGGCAACCACTTTTACTGCTACTCGTTCGAGCCGAACGACAGCTTCAGCGAATTCTTCTCTCGGCAACCCGAGCTATACCGGTACTTCCGCGATGTCATGCAGCGCTGGGGGATCGCCGGCCAAGTCGAGTGGCGCACCGAAGTCGTCTCGTTGAGCTGGGACGAAGAGCGAGCCCTCTGGGATGTAGTCAGCCGCGGTCCCGACGGTACAGAGCGCCACCGCGACGCTGACATCGTCGTCTGCGCCGTGGGCCAGCTGAACCTGCCCTACGTTCCCGACCTCCCGGGCCTTTCGAACTTCGACGGCCCGGTCTTCCACACCGCCCGTTGGGACCACGACGTCGATCTCGCGGGCAAACGCGTCGCGATGATCGGCGCGGGCGCCAGCGGCTTCCAAGTTGGGCCAGCTATCGCAAACGAGGTCGACCACCTGGTCGTGTTCCAGCGCAGCGCCCAATGGATGGCACCGAACGCGAAGTACCGCGAGGCCGTGGGCGACGGCGTGAAGTGGGCGATGCGCCACCTGCCCGGGTACGCGTCGTGGTACCGGTTCATGCTGCTCTATCAGGCCAGTGACAAGGCTCTGGCCGTGGTTCGCATCGATCCGGACTGGCCCGGACTGCCCGAGTCAGCCAACGCCATCAGTGAGGAGCGCAGGAAGATCCTCGTCGGTTGGATCGAGAAGCATGTGGGCGACGATGCTGAGCTGCTCGCCAAGGTCCTGCCCGACTATCCACCGATGGGCAAGCGTTTGCTTCAGGACGACGGGAGCTGGCTGCGATGCCTCAAGCGAGAGAACGTCGAAATGGTTCGCGACGAGATTGTCCGTATCGAGCGCTCAGGCGTGGTGACCGCGGACGCTTGCCATGAGGTCGACGTCATCGTCCTCGCAACCGGCTTCCGGGCCAACGAGATGCTGGCACCGATGAACATCGTCGGTCGCGGCGGTGCTCGCTTGGCCGAGCAATGGGGGGTAGCACCCGCCGCCCACCTTGGAATCACGGTGCCAGGGTTCCCCAACCTCTTCTTGCTCTACGGCCCGGGAACGAACCTCGCCCACGCCGGCAGCATCATCTTCCATTCCGAATGCCAGATGCAGTTCATCGGAGCTGCGCTTCGGACGCTGCTCGCGGGGGGTCACCGCTCGATCGAGGTCACTCAGAAGACCTACGACGACTACGTGGAGAGGCTGCAAGCCGAGCTAGCCGAGACCGTCTGGGCTCACCCCTCCGTGCGTCACTCGTGGTACAAGGGTCCCGACGGCCGGGTGCACGTTCTCAGCCCATGGCGTCTTGTCGATTACTGGCGGATGACGAAGTACCCCGACTTCAGTGGGTACATGTTCGACGGTGGCTCTGTCCCCTCGCCATGACCGCCAACGCTGGACCCCAGCTCGATCCCGATGCCGCCGCCCTTGTCGCTCAGATCGAAGCTCTGGGGATGCCCCTCCTGTCCGATCGCGGGGTCGAGGGCGCCAGGGCCTACCACGAGTCTGCCTTGTCGCGGGCAGCGGCTCCATTGCCCATCCACCACGTGGACGAGGTGACACTCCCGGTCCAAGGAGGGTCGATCCCGGTACGCATCTACCAGCCGGGGCCAGGAGGCCCGCGGCCGCTCGTCGTCTACCTCCATGGCGGGGGCTGGGTCCTCGGCAGCCTCGACACGTCAGAGGCGTTCTGCCGTCGCCTGGCCTTGAGCGCCGACTGCGTTGTTGTATCGGTCGGGTACCGCCTTGCCCCCGAGCACCCATTCCCGGTGCCGGTGGAGGACGCGGAGGCCGCGCTGCGATGGGCCCACGACCACGCGAGCGAGATCGGCACGGACACGTCCAAACTCGTGGTGCTAGGCGACAGCGCGGGCGCCAACCTCGCCGCGGTCGTCGCCCGCCGCGCCCGTGACGCCGGCGGGCCCCTGATCGCCCGGCAGATCCTGGCCTACCCCGTCACCGATCATCGTCTGGATCGGCCGTCCCATGCTCGCTACGGGACCTGTTGGCCGCTGACCACGGTGGACCTGGCCTGGTTCTGGGACCTCTACCTACCGAAGCTGGGTGATCGAGGCCATCCTGACGCATCGCCATTGCGCGCTGACGTCATCAATTTGCCGCGAGCCACCCTGATCGTTGGAGGCTGTGACCCGCTCAGAGACGAAGGTCTCGCGTACGCGAAGCATCTCGTGGCCGCAGGAGTGCCGTTGGACCTGCACCTCTACGAGGGACAGATCCACGGCTTCGCCACGTTCGACCCGTCGATCCTGCGCACCAGCACGGAGGCAATGTCGGTCTTCGCCTGCGCCATTCGGGCGGCATGAGCGGCGAACTCTTCGGTTACGAGTCGTGGCGGGATGGGCGGTCTCGACGATGATCGTTGAAGCGCACCACACGCTGACCCTGCAGGCGCTCGCGGAGATCGCGCCGTGGAGCTGATGGCCAACCACGATTCTGGCAAGGTCCCGCAGGATCGGGCGGGGCTCTATCGGGCGGAAGGCCTCTGGGACGATCGACTTCTGGCCGACGGCCTCGAGGCGGCGGCCGCCCGTCGACCCGACGCGCTGGCCGTGGCCGACAACTGGCGCCGTCTCAGCTACGCGGAGTTGGCCAACTCGGTAGCTCGATGCGTCGGTTCGATTCGTGCAGCGGGAGTCGTCCCCGGCGCGGCGGCCGTACTGGTCGCCGGCAACACCATCGAAGGCGTTGTCGCATACCACGCTCTGCTCCGCGCCGGCGCAACTGTGCTCGTCCTCGACCGTCGCTGTGGGGCCGCGGAGGTGCGTACTGCTCTCGAGGTGCGGTCGGGACCGGCCGTCCTTATCGTGCCGTCTGCGGAGCGCAACCGGCTCTGCGCCGATATCCCTTTCGCCGCTCCAGTGGTGCTCGAGTCGCTTGTTGGCTCGGACCCGGCAGAGTGGGCAGAGCCGGACCGTGACGCCCCAGCCGTCGTTCTCTTCACCTCGGGGACGACAGATCGACCAAAGGGCGTCATCCACTCCCTCAACACCCTCACAGCGGGTGCGAGGAACATGGCCACGATCACGGGCGGCGGGCCCGAGACAGTGACCTTTCTCGTGAGCCCGTTGATGAGCATCACGGGTGTCATACAGATGCACCTGTTCGCGGATCAGCACGCAGCCCTTGTTCTCGAAGATCGCTTCGAGGCGGTGCAGTCGCTCGAGAGGATCAACGCTGTCGACGCAACCCTGCTCGGTGGCGCGCCAGTTATTGCAGAGCGGCTGCTTCGTGCAGCCGAGGCGAGCGCCGACCACCTGATCGCCCTCCGCACGCTCGCGCTCGGCGGCGCAATGCTCCCGCGACCGCTCCTCGAGCTGGCCACGGATGTCTTCGGCATCGACATAGCGCGCGTTTACGGCTCCTCCGAAGCGCCATGTGCGACCGGGAGCCTCCCCGACGACGACCGGGAGCGACGGCTCTCCGACGATGGCGCGCTCATGCCGGGCACCGAAGTCCTGGTTGGCTCGGAGAACCACCCCCAGGAAGGCATGCTCCGGGGGCCGTGTGTCTTTCTTGGCTATCTGCATCCCGAAGACAACGAGCTCGCCTTTGAGGACGGTTGGTACCGCACCGGGGACCTCGTCGAGGTGGAGACCGGGCGCCTCACGGTCGTTGGCCGGCTTAAAGAGGTGGTGAATCGCAACGGCCTGAAGATCACGCTGAGCGAGGTCGAAAGTGCGTTGGCTGGGATGTCCGATGTGCTCGAATACGCGTGCTTCGCACTGCCCGACCCGCAGACGGGCGAGCGGCTCGGGGTCGCCATGTTGCCTGAGCCTGGGGCCGAGTTGACACTCGATGCCGTCGTGGCCCACCTTCTCGCTCGTGGCATCGCCCGCCGAAGATTCCCCGAGCAGCTCGTGCTGTGGGACGGCCCGCTTCCCCGTACGACGTCGGGCAAGGTGATCCGGTCGCGCTTGATCATGGAAGCACCCGGCAAGCCGACGCAGTTGGTCGAGCGCCTTCGGTCTCCCGAACCCCGTGCCGACGTTGATTCCAGGTGATGTGCGATCACTGTCGGGCCGTCTTAACCTCCAGGTCTTAGAAGTGGGCGGGTGTGGGAACCGAGGCGCTGCGACGCCGGGCGGACTGCTCCGTCACGGCACAGATTGAAAGGCGGACCGATGGCGAGCGCGAGCGAGCAGTTCCCGAGGATCTTCGATGCCGATAATCATTACTGGGAGACCAGCGACGCTTTCACCCGCCACCGAAATCCGAAGTACGCGGAGCGGGGCGTCCTCATCAAGGAGATCGACGGTCATCCCCGTTACGTTGTCGGGGGTCAGCTACACCCCATTCTCCCCGGCCCCGGCGACGTCACCCTCAGGCCGCGCCCGGGCGCGCTGTTCGACTACTTCGCCGGCAAGAGCGCTAAAGAGGACTTGGCGAATTCCCTGTCGTGCGAGGTCCCAGCCGAGCATCCGGAATGGTTTGACCGGGACAGCCGGCTGCAGGTTATGGACGAGCAGGGCCTAGAGGCGGTGTGGATGTTCCCCTCACAGGGCGTCTGCATGGAAGGTCCGATGCAACCGGACATCGAAGCCTCAATCGATATCTTTCGTGCCTTCAACCGCTGGCTCGAGGAAGACTGGGGTTTCGCCTACCAGAACCGGATCTTCGCGGCCCCATTCCTGACCCTGTCCGACCTCGACAGCGCGGTGCAGGAGCTGGAGTGGTGCATCGAGCACGGCGCCCGGATCATCACAATCCGCAATGGCCCTGCCTTCACGCCCGACGGAATGGTCTCGCCGGCAAACCCGAGGTTCGACCCGTTCTGGGCCCGCGTCGCGGAAGCGCGTCTTGTTGTGGCACCGCATGCCGGGTTCGACGATGGATATCGTGAGGTTGAGGAGGCCGTAGCCCAGGCCTGGGGCTACCGCAGTGGCAGGCGCGACGGTGAAACCACGGCCCTCACCGTCGACGAACCCTTCGTCAGCGCTCTGATGCACCGCCGGTTGGTACACGACTTCGCCGCTGCTCTCGTCGCACACGGGCTGTTCGAGCGCCACCCCGCTCTGCGGGTCGCCTACATCGAGAACGGGGGGACGTGGGTTCCCGGGTTGCTCCACCTCCTGCAGCTGCTCCACGGGCAGAACCCCGGGATGTTCGAGACGAACCCGGTCGATCAGTTTCTCGAGCACTGCTGGGTTGCGCCGTTCGTGGAGGACAGCGTGCAGGACCTGGCCCAGCACCTCCCGGTTGAGCGGATCCTTTTCGGCTCCGACTGGCCGCACGCCGAAGGCATGGGGCACCCCCGCGACTTCTTCGACAACGTCGCGTCCTTCTCGGTGGAGGATCAGCGCAGAATCATGATCGAGAACGCTAGGGAGCTGACACTGTCCTGATCTTGCGAAGAGGTCTCGGGAGTTGAACCGATAGTCGACGGTACGTTCGAGGATCCGCCGACGCGGCAGTTGGGCGCCGCTCGGGGCGATCGCCATGTCGAGAGCTCTTCGAGGGCCCCTTCGCGTTCGAACAACTGCTTCGCCGCCTCTACAAAGCGTGCCCTCGTTTGCATGCCCCTCTCGGAACCGCCGGCGCACTCGCGCATCGAGAGCGTCGCTGGCATCGCCCCGAACTCCGTTTCGCACTCGCGTTCGTTTCGTTCGGGGTTCGCTGCACGCGGCACCGCAGGGGTGGCCCGAGCCGTCCTGACAACGATTGTGGTATTGAAGTCAATGTCGAAATTGATTTTGAAATGACAGACGGGAACAGGCATGAAGATCACGATGCATGACCCGCTAGAGGTCGAGGCCCTCGGCGATAGCCTCGGAGTCCCTGTGGACACGGTCATAGGCGCTGATGGCACGGTCTACGCTGGCGACATCGCGTTCGGGGCGTCGGACCGTCATCGTGCCATCGTGGAGTTGGCGCATCGATGACGACCGCTGCAGCAATTCTTCGGGGACGCGCAGAAGACGACACCACTGCGCTCTACTTCGAGGAGCGCGTGTGGACGTATCGGCAGTTGCTCGAGGAGGCGAGCCGCTGTGCCCAGTTGTTCGAGCGCATGCGTGACCGCGATCGCCCGCCCCATATCGGTGTGCTACTGGACAACGTGCCGGACTACCTCTTCTGGCTCGCCGCGGGTGCCGTATCCGGAACGGTGATCGTTGGCATAAATTCGACCTACCGCGGTGACCAGCTCGGCCAGCTCATCCGGCACACTGATTGCCAGCTCTTGGTGACCGACACCGCCCACCAAAACCTGCTCAACAACGTCGACACCCAGCTCACCCCTGACCGAGTGATCGTGGTCGACAGCGAGGAGTACGTGTCGTATCTCGCGCAGCAAGTGGCCACGCTTCCCACCAAGCCGGTAGACGAGGAGGATCTCTTCCTATTGATCTTCACCTCGGGCTCGACCGGTCTCCCCAAGGCCGTGCGCTGTACCCAGGGTCGGTACGGCCGGACTGGTGCGCACGTCGCAGCCGTCGCGCAGTTGGGCGAAGGTGACGTCGTGTACTCGCCACTGCCGTTTTTCCATTCCAGCTCGCTCTTCACGGGTTGGGCGTCCGCCATGACCGCGGGTATCCCCATCGCGACGCGTGGCCGGTTCTCGGCGTCCGGGACGCTTGCTGACATCCACCGTTACGGGGCAACCATGCTCACCTATACCGGCAAAGTCCTCAACTACATCCTGGCCACACCGGAGCGACCCGACGACCCCGACAACCCGTTGCATCTGGCGATCGGGAACGAGGCGTCGAATCGCGACATCCGCGAGTTCGCGAGTCGATTCGGTTGCACCGTACGAGACAGCTACGGCTCCACGGAAGGCATCATTATCATTCGGCGCGATCCCTCCATGCCCGAGGCCGCACTCGGGATGGCCGACCCCACCGTGAAGGTGCTCGATCCCGAGACGGAGGACGAGTGTCCACGGGTCGAGTTCGGCTCCGATGGTCGGCCCAGCAACCTCGAGGAGGCGATCGGCGAGATCGTCGAGACGCAGCCGACCAGCGGATTCGAGGGCTACTACAAGAATGAGGAAGCGACGAATGTCCGTTTCCGGAACGGCTGGTATTGGTCGGGTGACCTCGCCTACCGCGACGCCGATGGCTGGCTGTACTTCGCCGGTCGGTCCAACGAATGGCTTCGCGTTGACGGCGAAAACTTCGCTGCCGACCCAGTGGGGACCATCGTGGCCCGCTACCCCGCAGTCCGCTCGGTGGCTGTGTACGCCGTACCTGACGACCCGGTCGGGGACCGGGTCATGGTCGCGCTCGAGCTCGTTTCGGGCGCGCCGTTTGATCCCGCTGAGTTCGACGCGTTTCTTGACGAGCAGCCCGATCTCGGCCCGAAGTGGCGGCCGGCGTTCGTGCGCGTCACGGAGGAGCTCCCGAAGCTGGCCAGCATGAAGATCGACAAGCAGCGGCTGCGCCGCGAGGCCTGGCGCGCCGACGCAGTCTTCTGGAGGCCGAGCAAGGGCGACGGACTACGCCGGCTCGGCGAAGACGACCGGGCTCGACTCGACTCCCTCCTCGGCTGAGAACCGCGATGGACGAGCTCGGGGGGAAGGTAGCAGTCGTATCTGGTGCAGCCAGGGGCCAGGGACGCGCAATCGCGCTTCGGCTCGCAGCAGCAGGGGCCAGGGTCATCGGCGGCGACGTGCTCACTGAGGAGATCGCCGCGGTAGGGGACGAACTCGGCGACGCCGGCATCGTTGGTCGCCTCGACGTCCGTGACCCGGCGTCGTGGGCGACGTTGCTCGAGCGGGGCACCCACGTGTTTGGCCGCATCGACATCCTGGTGAACAACGCCGGCGTACTTCGCCGAGCGGGACTCGACCGGGAAACGCCAGAGGCGTTCGAGGATCTCTGGCGGGTCAACTGCTTGGGGGCCTTCCACGGCATGCAGGCGGTACGTGCACATCTGCGACAGGCGGGTGGCGGCGCCATAGTGAACACGTTGTCGACGGCCGCGTTGACGGGGTGGAGCATGCATGGCGCTTATGTGTCTTCGAAGTTCGCGTTGCGCGGTCTCACGAAGGTCGCAGCCCTCGAACTGGCCGCCGATGGGATCCGTGTAAACGCCGTGCTCCCGGGGCCGATCGCCACGCCGATGGTTTTGCGCGATGACGACCCGGAGGCTCGCCGTCGGCTCGGCTCGACCCCGCTCGGACGGATGGGGGAGCCGGAGGAGGTTGCCGAGGCCGTGTGCTATCTGGTATCGGACCGGGCCTCGTTTGTCACCGGTGCCGAGCTCACCGTCGACGGCGGGATGACGTCGGGCACTTTGCTCGTGGCGGCGCCCGCTGATGCCAACGAGTGATGGTCGCCATGGCCGAGTCCGGGCGGCCACAACTTCGGCGCCTTGGGAAGAGCCCGCGAAGTTTGCCGAGATCATGCGAGATGTCGTCGATTGACAGACCCCCGGCTCGCCGCGAGCATGAGGCCTGTGCAGACGAGCGCCGAGGACGATGCGGCGATCCGGAATCTGCTCGCCCGGTACTGCCTGATGCTCGACCTCGAAGACATCGACGGGTGGGTCAGGTTGTTCACGCCCGACGCGGCCTATCACGTCTATGGGCGCGCCTTCGAGGGTCAGAGCGGTTTGCGGCGCATGATGTCCGGCGCGCCGAGCGGTCTTCACCTCGGCGGCCCACCGGTGATCGAGCTCGTCGACAGGGACCACGCCCAGACGCTGCGGAACCTCCTTTTTGTCGACCGCGCCACCGGCAATTCGCGCAACGCTGTGTACGAGGACGATCTGGTCCGCACGGCCGATGGCTGGCGAATTGACCAGTGTCGCTGCCGATTCATCGTCACCGACGGCCTGAGCGATCGTCCGGAGAAGTAACTGATGCTGCGGTGTTGAAGATTGGCTGGCCACCAGCATGAGTCCGGCGTCGCCACTCAGTGTCGGCATCGTTGACACATTGATCGGCTTTCCATCGGACCCCGATCAGCTCTACGCGGCAATGCGTCACCGGATGCTTCGTGACGAACAGTCGAAGTCGATGGTTATGCCCGCCGAGTACATGTTCCACGACGTGCCAAGCCACTCGGTCGAAGACCCTGTCACGCTCACGCTGTCGGAGATGGACCGGTTCGGCATCGAGATAGGGCTAATCAGCCTGACCGCGGCCCCCGGCTCAGCGGAGAAGGCACTGACCGATCATCCCGATCGGTTCCTCGCCTCGTTCACGATCGACCCAAACGATGGCATGGATGGAATCGGCGCATTGGTGCAAGCCCACGAGCAGTGGGATCTACGGGCAGTCTCGGTCTTTCCGCATGGCGTCTCGCCGCAGGTGGCGATCGACGCGCCCCGCATGTACCCGGTGTACGCCAAGTGCGTCGAACTCGGGATACCCGTGTTCATCACCGTTGGGATAGCCGGTCCGCGGGTCCCGTCTCTAGTGCAGAAGGTAGAGCTCCTCGACCAGGTGCTCTACGACTTCCCAGACCTCGTCGTCGTGATGCGACACGGAGCGGAGCCGTGGGTCGACCTCGCAGTGAAGCTGATGATCAAGTGGCCGAACCTGCACTACTCGACGTCCGCATTCGCGCCGAAGTACTACCCACAGGCAGTGATCGACTACGCGAACACGCGAGGAGCGGACCGATTGATCTACGGCGGGTATTTCCCGATGGGTTTGTCGCTCGACCGGATCATGGACGAGCTCCCCGCGGTGCCTCTGAACGACGACGTTTGGCCCAAGTTCCTCCGGGACAACGCCAGGCGAGTGCTCAGAATTGCAGGCTTGTGAGCGCGAGCGCGATCCGGCCATCGGGCATCGATGGGCACGCCGCCCCCGCGGCTTTCCGGACGGCCGTGCGGGAGTGGTTCGATGAGCACGCCCCGGCCAAGGGCAGCCCCCAGGACTTCTCGGCCATTCATATCGTGACCTCGACGACGAAGGCGGAATACCGGGCACGCGAGCGCGCGGCGCTCGATATGACACGACGGTGGCAGCAGAAGCTGTACGCCGCCGGGCTCGCCGGTCGCTCGTGGCCGAAGGAGTATGGCGGTGCCGATGCGCCGGCGTGGCAGGACGACGTCGTGGCCGAAGAGCAGGCGCGCTACGGCGTGTCGACCAAGATGATGGCCGTCGCCCTCGAAATGGTGCCGCCCGTCCTGTTCGCCCACGGAACGCACGAGCAGCGTCTCGATCACCTTCCGAGTGTGATCTGTGGCGAGGAGACGTGGTGCCAGCTGCTTTCGGAACCCGGAGCCGGTTCGGATCTCGCCAGTGTCAGCACGCTCGCGACGCTGGTGGACGGCGGGTGGTCGGTCACGGGTCAGAAAGTCTGGACATCGGGTGCCGGGAGCAGCGACCACGCACTGCTCATTGCGCGCACCGACCGGTCCGTTCCCGGCCGTGGTGGACTTTCGTGCTTTGCCATGCCGATGGCCCAACCCGGTGTTGACGTGCGGCCACTCCGGCAGATGTCGGGTGCGTACCACTTCAACGAGGTGTTCCTAGACGAAGCATTCGTGTCGAAGTCCGGACTGATCGGCGAGCTCGGCGGTGGTTGGGCAGTCCTGCGGACCATGCTCCGCAGCGAACGAGCGGCTATCGGTGGCGGCACAAGTGGTCGTGGAGCAGTGCAGCTGGTCGCGCTGGCGCGCCAACTGGATGGAATCAATGATCCGCTCGTGCGCCAGACCGCGGCGGGTGTCGTTGCCCGCGAGCGGCTGCTCGATCTTCTCCAGGCGAGGTTGGCGTCCGGTACCCCGGTCCCCGCAGGGGGCTCCGTCGCCAAGCTTCTGTACTCGGAGCACGCGCGACTCACCGCGAACGCCGCGCTCGAGCTGTTGGGGGTCTCTGCGATTGGCACCGCCGACGCGACGGCGGTGCCGTGGAACGAGCGATTCTTGTTCGCTCCCGGCCTTCGCATCGGCGGCGGCACTGACGAGATCCAGCGCAACACGATTGCCGAGTGGGGGCTCGGGCTCCCGCGTGAGCCCCAATCTTGACGATTGTGGTGCTTTGGTTCTGATCAGCCTGGGGTCAGCGGGAGCTGGGCTCCGATGGGTGGCGGAGCGAAGCCGATCCGCGAAACCGATTCATCCGGTCGACTCGAGTTGACCCGCCGAAGGTCAGTCAAGCGGCAGGCCGAGCAGTGCCAGCGCGTTGTCTCGGGCGATCAGGGAAACAGCCTCGTTCGGAACTCCGGAGAGGGTCTCGGTGACGAAGTCGGCCGGTTCCCGGGTGCCTTCGGCGTGCGGCCAGTCGGACCCGAGAAGCAAGCGATCGGCGCGCACGTCGGCAAGCAGATCGGGAACGTGGTCCTCCCAAAACGGCGTGACCCACACGTGCTCACCGAACACCTGGCGTGGGTGGTCGGTGAAGTAGCCGGGGTTGCGGTTGGCTGCGTCGTCCAAGCGGTGCAACAGGTCGGGAATCCATGACGCACCGTTCTCAACGCTCGCGAGCCGGAGGCCGGGGAAGCGCTCGAAAACCTTGTGGCACAGAGCGGCGCCGTAGAAGTCGCTGACGGCTCGGCCCTTGGTGATGATTCCGCGTAGGGGGGAGCGGAACAGCGAGCTCTCACCCGCGCCTGGCTCCCACATCTGCACTACCGCGTCGTAACCCTCGATGCCCGAATGGGTGGCGACGACAACGTTCGCCTCCTGTGCAAGCCCCCAG
>Ga0182018_10003803_pt1 | contig 13192 bp, 11 predicted proteins | sample 812P2MmetaG_FD_120490 | JGI IMG/M metagenome (GOLD analysis project Ga0182018, IMG submission 120490) | Permafrost microbial communities from Stordalen Mire, Sweden - 812P2M metaG | ecosystem: Environmental > Terrestrial > Soil > Wetlands > Permafrost | place: Sweden: Stordalen | collected...
AGTTCGTTCATGGTGATTGGTTTGGTGCAACGATACGCCAGCCGCACGTAAAAATGATCCTGCAAATGATGCCCCACGGCGGGTGCGTCGCGAACGACCTCAATCCCAAACCCACGCAGCAGATCGGCGGGACCAATGCCGGAGAGTTGCAGCAACTGCGGCGAATTGAACACACCACCACAGACGATCACTTCGCCGCGGGCGCGCGCGGACCGGGTCACGCCGTTGGTGACATAATTCACACCCACCGCTGCCCCATTCTCGATCAGCACTTTCGTTGCCTGGGCGTTTGGACGGATGGTTAAATTGGCGCGGGTGCGGGCGGGACGCAGATAGGCGGTGGCGGTGCTCCAGCGCCGGCTTTTGCCAGTCGTGCTCTGGAAATATCCGGCACCCTCCTGCCGGGCGCCGTTGAAGTCGTCGTTCGGCGGCAAACCGGATTCGATCGCGGCGGCGACCACGGCGTCCGCCAGTTCATACCGCCGAGGTTGATCGGATACGGTCAGCGGACCGCCGGTGCCATGGAATTCGTTGGGCCCGCGCTGCTGGTTCTCGGCCTTTTTGAAGAACGGCAGCACGCTGTCATAGTCCCAGCCGGTGCAGCCGCGTTGGCGCCATTCGTCGTAGTCGGCGGCGTTGCCTCGCATATACACCATGCCGTTGATCGAGCTGGTGCCGCCGAGCACTTTGCCGCGTGGCTGATACAGCGTGCGGCCGCCCAATTCGGGCTCGGGCTCGGATTCGTACATCCAGTTGACGGAGGGATCGGCGAACAGCCGGGAGAAGCCCATGGGAACGTGGATCCATGGATTGCTATCCTTGCCACCGGCCTCCAGCAACAATACGCGATGACGGCCTGACTCGCTGAGCCGCGCGGCCACCGCGCATCCGGCCGAGCCGGCGCCGGTGACGATATAGTCGAACTCTTCCTCGGCTGGCGGCATGGTGTTTCCCCCGTTTTGGCGCGCGGCGTTTTTCCCCACGTGGCGCCGGGAGAGGATGGCGGGGATTCTGACGCGTGGGTAGTACCGGCCCTTTCTCGCGGAACCGATTCATCAGGATTTCAAGCGTCGCGCGGGTTGACAACCGAAAGGCGACAGTTTACATGCAACCATGATCCGGCGGTTTCGTCACAAAGGGCTTGAGCGGTTGTTCTCCCGTGGTGACACGAGCGGCGTCAATCCTCAGCTCGCGGCGAAGTTACGCCGGATGCTGATTTTGCTGGACCGCGGCAAAGATCCGTCGGCGTTGAATTTGCCGGGATATCGACTGCATCCCTTGAAAGGTGCTCGCGGCGGCCAGTGGGCCGCCTCGGTATCGGGTAATTGGCGGTTGATTTTTGAGTTTGACGGTGAGCATGCCACGAACGTCGATCTGGTGGACTATCACTAAGGAATGGACAGCCATGACAATGCATAACCCGCCACATCCCGGCGAAATCATTCGGGAGGACTGCCTGGTTCCGCTCGGTCTGACGGTGACGGCGGCGGCGGCATGGCTTGGCGTTTCCCGGCAGTCGCTCTCGGAACTGCTGAATGGCCGCAATGGCGTCTCGGCGGAGATGGCCATTCGTTTGGAGAAGGCCGGGTGGAGCAACGCGGAAACGTGGTTGGGCGTGCAGCTTGCCTATGATCTTTGGCACGCGAAGCGGCGGGCCAGGGGGATCAGGGTAAAGCGTTACCCCGTACCAGACGTTCCGGTTTCCGTGTGAGTTCGGATAACGTTCCGAGATCACTCAACGGCCTGACCAGATGCTGACGGATTCACAGAGCGCACTGCAAATCGCGTGACATCTGCTTCTGCCGCGAGCTTTGCCAGAAAGCGCTTTTGGTCCGTCGGCGATGGCACGCCGGCAGCGGCCGCCAGTTCTCGCTCCGCGCCAGTCAGGCTCCCGGTCATCCGGGCTCGGTCAATGGTTCGGCCAGGCTTTTGATGCAGTTCAACTGATGTGATGCGCGTCTCGCACGGACTCCGAGCCAGTTTCCATCTATCCATAATGGACACCTTGGGCGTCAGATTCAATCCAGTCGTTGGCGTTGGCCAGTCCTGTGCCTCCTGTCTGGGCGCCGGGGACAGGCACACAATTGCCACTGCCGGGTGGCGGCACTACAGGCGGTGGCGGTTCGACCAACGGTTCATTGCTCAGCCCTGCAGCTTATGGCAATGAGGCCGGCGGCGCATCGCCGAAGTAGCGGATGATCATGGTCAATTGGCCGAAAATACTGACTTCGTGTGCGATCGTCGCAGGCTGTGTCCTGGTGTTATCATGGATGTTGACCGTTCAAAGTCCCGCCCAGACGGAGGCACCGAAAGAGGCTTCGATCGACAGTCACCCAATGAACGCAGACGGTCTAGAGCACGAGGTTCGCAGTGCGTTGCCAGCGGGTAGTTCTGTTGCCGCGGTTCAGGAATATCTGACCGGGCGCGGCCTGGAGTTTAGTTTCGACGCGCCGTCGAAGACTGTGTTTGCGATGGCGCGCAAGCTCCAAGGGAGCACGAGTCTCGTGAACAAATCCCTTGCCTTCAAGTTCCGTTTTGATGATGGATTCGTACTGACATCTATCAACGTCGAAGTCCTTTACACCGGTCCGTGACGAACAATGCTTTTCATGTCAACCAGCGCGATCTTGCTACCGCGACAGCATTTCGGAGGTGCGGCGATTAGGCCGAGCGCCGGCAAACTGAGTGTTCACCTGGTTTCCTTATCGCCCAGTCGCCTAATACATATTCGTGCCACCGTTCACATGGATCACCTGACCGGTCACGAATCCTCCCGCCGGGCTGACCAGGAACAGGCAGGCGCCGGCGATTTCATCGACATGGCCGTAACGGCCAAGAGGCACTTCGGCGATCACCTCCTCCTTCGTGCGGTGCACGTATTGCGTCCAATCGCGTACCGTATCGATCGGACCTGGAGAAACCGTGTTCGCGGTGATATTGTCGGCGCCGAACTCGCGGGCGATCGCCATCGCCAGTCCGTGCATGCCGATCTTCGCCGCCACGTTCGGCGCGCGATGCGTCACATGGCCCCAGAATCCGTCCGCGCCAGACATCACGACGATGCGGCCGAACTTCTTCTCCTTCATATGCGGGATCGCGTACCGCGCGAGGTAAAACGCCGCCGACAGATTGGACCGCAGGACCTCGTCCCATTCCTCGGGCGAAATATCCAGAAACGCGCGATATTTGCGGATGCCGACATTCGATACGACGATGTCGATGCCGCCGAAGGCCTCCACAGTCTGGTCGATCATGCCGCGCACCTGCACGGGGTCGGAGACGTCGGCCATGATCGGCAGCACCTCGCCGCCATTGGCTCGGATCGCGGCGGCGGTTTCGTCCAGCGCGGCCTTGTCGCGATGGCCGTTGATCACGACCTTGGCGCCCGCCGCGGCGAAACACTCGGCGACCGCTCGGCCGATGTTGCGGCCCGAGCCGGTGATCAGTGCGACCCGCCCATCCAGGCGAAATCCATTTGACGTCAGCATGACGATGTTCCCTCGATTTTTCTCACGGTATCTGGCGGCACGAACGCCGCCGTGGCAAGTCCGGTTTCGCTTTCGCGCGTGCGGCGGCATGCGCCAGGTTCGCGCCAGAGGAAAGATCATGAGTCCAACCGCGATCATCGACGATGAGGATGATGGCCCGCCGAGACTCGCCGGCGGCAAATTCCACATGACCCCCTCGGGGCACGCGGCATTGACCGCTGAACTGCACCAACTGCGTGCCATCGAGCGTCCCCGCATCGTCGACATCGTCTCCTGGGCCGCCGGCAACGGCGACCGCTCGGAGAACGGCGATTACCTCTATGGAAAGCGGCGATTACGAGAAATCGACCGGCGCATGCGGTTTCTGACGCACCGGCTGCGGCACGCCGAGGTCATTGATCCAGGTCAACAGACCAACCGGTCCCAGGTGTATTTTGGCGCGACGGTCACCTACGTGAACGAGCGCGAGGCCGAAATGACGATTACCATAGTAGGCGTTGATGAGGCGGACATGGCCGCGGGCAAGGTCAGCATCGCCTCGCCGGTGGCGCTGGCGTTATTGCGAGGCCGTATCGGCGACGAGGTCGCGGTACGCACGCCGCGCGGTGTCGAGATGATCGAAATTCTCGCGATCCGTTACCCGTCATGACGCGCATTGTGACATTGACGCTGAATCCGGCGGTCGATCTCGCGTGCCTCGCGGACGGCGTGGTCTCGACGCATAAGATTCGCACCTTCGACGAGCATATCGATCCCGGCGGTGGTGGCATCAACGTGGCGCGCGTGCTGAAGGCGCTTGGCGCCGACGTGCGTGCGATCGTGCTGGCGGGTGGGGTCACCGGCGCGCTGATCGAGGAAATGTTGACCGATGCCGGGGTGCCGCATGAGACGATCCATTGCCGCGGCCGCTCGCGCATCAGCTTCACCGTGTTCGACCGCACCACGAAGCAGGAATATCGTTTCGTGCCTCTGGGGCCGACCGCCGAGCCATGCGACTGGGATCACGTTCTGACGGCGATCGACGAGACGCCATGCGACTGGCTGGTTGGCAGCGGCAGTCTGGAACCTGGTATGCCGCCGGATTTTTATGCGACGATCGCGAAGCTGGCCCGTGAGCGCGGAAGTCGGTTCGCGGTCGACACGTCCGGGGCGGCGTTGCGCGCCGTACTGGATAGCGGTGTCGACATCGCCAAGCCCAGTCTGAGCGAACTGGAAGCCTATGTCGGTCGCGCGCTACCCACGGCGGCCGAGCAGGATGCCGAGGCGCGGGCGCTGGTGCGGTCGGGCCATGCCGGGATGGTCGCGGTGACATTAGGCGATGAAGGAGCGGTGCTCGCCACCGAAGATCAGGTGCTGCGCATGCCGGCCATTCCGGTGCCGTTCCAAGGCGCTGTCGGTGCCGGAGACAGTTTCATGGCCGGCCTGATCTGGGGCCTGGCACGCGGCCTGTCCCATCGCGAGGCTTTGGGTTGGGCCGTCGCCTCGGGCAGCGCGGCGGTCGCGCGCACCGGCACGGCACGCGTCCGGTTTGAGGATGTGGTGGAGTGGCACGCGAAGTTGCCGGTCCGGCGGACAGACGTGGTCGTGTAGGGCAAACTGCCCCCCATCGTCATTCCACGTCATGGCCGGGCCCGGACAAGCCGGGCCATGGCGGCACCACGCTACAACCCGGCCGCGTGACGGCCCGCGATGTAACCCTGGCAGGCGGCGCGAGCCAGGCCGTGCTGGCTGAACCCGCCCGCTGATTCTCCACCGCAATACAGACCCGGGATGACCTGACCGTGCAGGTCCACGACCTGGCAATGCGCGTTGATACGCAAACCGGCGCGAGTGTCGTGGAGCACCGGTGTGGCCCAGGCGGCATAAAAAGGCGGGGTGGCGATTTTGTGCAAAGGTTTGGGCTTACCGAAGTCCTCATCGACACCTGAGTCGACGAACGAGTTGTAGCGCGCGACCGAGCGCTCCAAATTCTCCGGCGGCATTTTCACCCGCTGATATTTCATCACGATCTCGCGCGCGAGTTCCGCCACGGTGTTGGCACGGAAGCAAAACCCCTCGGCGTAGTCCACATGCGGCGGTTCGGGCATCCAATGTTCGCGGGCGACCGCATCGGCGTCGAAAATGGCCCAGATCGGGCCACCGCCATTGTGGCCGTCGCCAATCCCGGCCATCGCGGCGTTCAACCAGTTGCGCGGATTGAACCTCACGTTCTTCGCGTTCAGATAGCTGTTGTGCGTATAGGGATTGATCGAGTTGTAATTGTTGGTGGTGAACCCCATTCCGGTCTCGTCATGGAACCGCTGTCCCAGCATGTTGACCGTGATCACGTCCTGCCAGTCCGCGACCTGCAATCCGATGGCCCTCGCCTTGTCGAACACGGTACTACCGGGCCGCCAGCGCAGGTTCTGATAGCCGTACTGGCAGCCAATCGCCCCGGGCTTGGTGATGTTGAAGCCGAACTCGCCGGTCTGATTGTAAAATCCCCACAACGAGGCGCCGATCGCCATCGCGGCGAGCTCGCCGCTGGCATCCTGATCGGACCACGGCATGCCGGCGAGGCCGCAGTACTCCTCGGTCAGCCTTGGATCGAACATGCGGCGGAAATTGACGTTACCGGTCGAGCCGCCGGTGGCGATGATCACCCCGTTGCGGGCGCGGATGTTGATCAGGGCGCCGTTGTGTTCCACCGCGATGCCGATCACGCGGCCAGCATTCGGCGCTTCCCGGTGCAGTGCGACCATCCGGTGCTCGAGCAGGATTTGCACGCCGGCCTTATGGGCCGCGATCTCCAGCGGCTGCATCAGGCCGTTGCCCGAGGACCTGGTCGCCCGTTCAGCGGCATCGGCCGGCTTGCCGGTTTGCACCATGGGCCAGTCCAGGACGGCGCAATGCATCTCACGCGGCACCGAGTTGCCGACCGCGTTGCCGCCCAGAGCGTCGGGCGCCTTATCGACGAAGATCACGCCATGCGCGACCAGCCAGTCGTAGGTGGCCACGTTGTGGTCGGCGAACGCCCGGATGATTTCGCGGTCGTTATAACGGTAGTCCGGAAAGCCGTTCGGTTCCACCACCGACCAGTCGGTCAGATCGCGGAACACCAGGTCTGGCGAGTCCTCGATCCCATGCCGTTTCTGCGCGCTGGTACCGCCGCCCAGAGGAACATTGCCGCCGGCGGTGATCGCGTGACCGCCGATGTGTTTCTCGGCCTCGACCACGATCACGGACGCGCCCGCCTCACGCGCCACGATGGCGGCCGGCAGTCCCGTGGCGCCGGCGCCAATCACCACGACATCCACTTCCCGCGTCCATCTGCCTGATGGTGCGCCTGACCGGGCCGGCTCGGCCTCGACCTGGGGCGGTGAGGCGCCGGAGCCCGCGGCCATCGCCATGCCCGCGACGGGGCCGCCGCGGACCAGGTCCCGGCGCGAAACGTTTGCATCGTCATCCATTGTACTTCCCCGCCATTCTCGACATGTATGCCGCCGCTGACGCTGTTCAAAACGCTATTGCTGGTCTATCTGGATACTGTGCCTGGCGGCTCAGGACTTCGGTGAAAACGGATCGGTGAGTGTGATCCCCGGCGGGTCCAGAAGGATCGGACCCTCGCGAACGATGCGGGTCTGGATCGGGGCGTCGCCGGATCGGGCGTGATGGATGATGACCCGGTCGTCGGCTCTGACGATCAGGTAATGACGTACCGAGGGGAGGCGAAAATAGTCCGCCAGCTTCGCCCCGGTGTCGCGGCCTTTGGTGGAACGTGACAGTACTTCAACGACAATCACCGGGTCCGAAATCCGGACTGTGTCTCCGTCCAGCTCTTCTCCGCATCGCACCAGAACATCCGGTTCGTAGACCGTATTCGCGTCGACCACCACGGCCAGACCATCAATGAACGCTTCGCAATCCAGACCGGCCGCCTCGATCGCGGCGGTAAGACGGCGGGCGATATGGTATTTCGCTCGGGAATGCGTGATCCGCTCCGGCGCCATGGCGATGACCTCGCCACCAGCCAACTCATAGTGCTCGGTCTCGGGCCGCTCCATCGCCCAGGCGATGAATTCATCGGCGGTCATGCGTGGAATTGAGACCGGATCGCTCACAACAGGGTCCTTCCGCTACGTCGCGCACTACGCGGCCAGGCTTGCGCCGCTCGCCGGGGTGGTTCTAACACAATCTTCCGTCGCGGTCCCGGCCCCCTATGAAATGACGTTACCATCGGCCAGTCCGCCACGCGGTTCTTGTTCGCGTCTGCCACTGATAGGGGGAAATCGCGACGTGTTTGCCACAACACCAATTTCCGCCCTGGTGAACAATCAGTCGGCGGCACCGGTCGTGCTCGATCGCGACAGGCCGATCGACGGCAACGTGTCTCCCTTCGAAATCGACGTCATTGCCGCGTTGGTGCGGGGTCATGCGCCGAAGGTGCTGTTCGAGATCGGCACATTCGACGGTAGAACCTCACTGAACATGGCTGCCAACGCACCCCCAGGCGCCACGGTTTACACGCTCGACCTGCCGGCGGAGGGGCTCGATTCGACGGCGTTCGCGCTGGAGTTGAACGAAGATATCTTCGTCAGGAAATCGCGTTCGGGCGCGCGGTTCGCCGATGCTGCCGCGGGCGGCGGTATTATCCAACTTTTCGGCGACTCGGCCACATTCGACTTTTCGCCGTATTTCGGAAAAGTCGATTTCATGTTTGTCGACGGATCGCATGCCTACGAATATGTCAAAAGCGATACGATCGCCGCGTTGAAGATGGTGCGAGAGGGCGGCATCATCATCTGGCACGACTATGTCCGGTATGGCTTCACGCCATTCCCTGGCGTGCCTCGCGCGCTGAACGAATTTTATCTCACCGACCGTCGCTTTTATGAACTGACGCAGATCCAGGACACATCGATCGTCTATTTGAAAGTCCCTCCAGCCGCCGCCCGCGCGACGTTCCGACCCACGCTGTCGGGCGATAGTTCCAACCCTGAGAATCTGCGCGGTTTTTTGCGCGTGATCCCGAAAAACACCGGGGTGGAGACCGGCGCGGCGATCGCGGTCGAGGTCGTGGCGAAGAACATCGGCACAACTGCCTGGCTTTCCTCGGACGCTCCGTTGGGTCCCGTGCGCCTGGGCGCTCGCGTGCTGTCCAACACCGGTGAGATGCTCGATAACAGCTACTGGCGCTGCGAACTTCCGTTCCGGCGAACGACGTTCCCGGGCCAGGCCGTGACGTTCGAGACGGAAATTCCCTGGGACGGTACGTCGGACCGCATTCTGGACTTCGATCTGGTCGCCGAAGGCGTCGCGTGGTTCGACCTGGAGGACCGGCCGAAACTCCGCATTGGCCTGGATCCGCTGCCCGGGAAGCCAAACCGTCTTGCCATCCAGCCTGTGGATTCGTGGCCGGTGGAACAGCGCCTGCTCGAACTGGCCGGCGATTATCGGCGCTTGTCCGAGATCGCCGCTGAGACAGAGAGACAGTACTCCGAACTCCGCGCCAGGATCGACGCCGTCGAAGCTGAACTTGCCACGATGCGGGCCTCGGCGTCGTGGCGGGTCACGGCGCCGCTGCGTGCGACCAAGGGGGCGATATTGCGAGCGACTCGCCGGCGGTGAGGTTTCGGTACCGCCTTGCCGCCCAACCCCCGACCCATTAGATAACCTTCGAGAGGTCGGCGGCGGACGGGCGCCTTGTCTACCCTGGTCAGGTCCGGAAGGAAGCAGCCGCGGCGAGATCCGTTTGGGTCGTTTGCCGGCCTCTCACTCTCTCCCACCCCGATGACGCCGCCTTGTTCCTTTGGGCGGCTGGAGGCCCAGGCTCGGATGGCCGGCGTGTACCAGGATGATGCGCCAGATGGGGCGGTTGACGAGCCGCCACCCCCCGAAGGTCCTGGGCTGTTTGGCGACTCGCTGCCGGCTGTCGCACCGCCGCCGGTTCATGCGGCTGCTTATCGGGTGCTGGCGCGCAAATACCGGCCCACGACGTTCGACGATCTGATCGGCCAGGAGTCGATGGTGCGCATCCTGCGCAACGCCTTCGCCACCGGGCGAGTCGCGCATGCGTTCATGCTGACCGGCGTGCGCGGGGTTGGTAAGACCACGACTGCCCGGATCATTGCCCGGGCGCTGAATTGCATCGGGCCCGATGGGACTGGTGGACCGACAGCCGATCCGTGCGGTGTATGCGGCAATTGCCTCGCCATCCTGAATGAGCGTGAGCCTGATGTGTTCGAAATGGACGCCGCGTCGCGCACCGGCGTCGACGACGTGCGCGAAATCATCGAGGTCAGCCGTTCGCGGCCGATGAAAATCCGCACCAAGGTGTTCATCATCGACGAAGTCCACATGCTGTCGCGGAACGCGTTCAATGCGTTGTTGAAAACGCTGGAGGAACCGCCACCGCACGTGAAGTTCATCTTCGCGACAACGGAAATTCGCAAGGTCCCGATTACCGTGCTGTCGCGCTGCCAGCGTTTCGACCTGCGCCGCGTAAGGGTCTCGGAATTGCACACGCTGTTCGAGCGCATCGCCGAAAAGGAAGGTGTCGCGATCGAGCCCGCCGCGCTGGACATGATCGCTCGCGCGGCGGACGGTTCGGTGCGCGACGGGTTGTCGATGCTGGATCAGGCGATCGCTCAGGCGGAGGGGACGATTTCCGCCGCCCAGGTGGCCGAGATGCTGGGTCAGGCCGATCGCGACGCGGTGTTCGATTTGCTGGAGGCGGTGATGGGCGGCAAACCCGCTGCCGCCTTGGCGATCACCGACCGCGCGCATGAGCGCGGCGCCGATCTGGGAAGCATGCTGCAGGACTTACTGGAACTGCTGCACACCGTGACCCGGCTGAAATCAATCCCCGGTCTGCGCGACAGCGCTGAGTTGCCGGAGGCGGAACGAACCCGCGGCGCCGCCATCGCCGACCGGTTGACTGTTCCGGCTCTGGCGCGTGCCTGGCAGATGCTGCTGAAGGGTGTGGGCGAAGTCGAGACGGCACCCGATCGCCGCGCCGCCGCCGAAATGGTTTTGATCCGCTTGTGTCATGTCTCCGACATGCCTTCGCCGGGCGACCTGGTGCGGCGGTTGAGCACGAACGGCGCGGCTGTTCCGTCCGCGGCGCGAGTCGAGGCGGCGCCGGCCGGCGGTGGCATGACCCGCTCGGTGGCGAATGGTGCGTTGTTGGCCCAGGCGAGGCCGGTGGAAGCGCCCGCGGCGTCTGGGCCAGTGCTGGCGACTTTCCGTGATGTCGCCGCTTTCGTGAAAGATCAGCGCGAGGCGATGTTGCACGCGCATCTGCTGCATTCGACGCATTTGGTCCGCTTCGCGCCGCCGGTGATCGAACTGCGCACCGAGCCTGAGGCACCGCGTGATCTCGCGCCAAAACTCGCGGCGCTGTTGTCGAATGCGACGGGTGGGCGCTGGACCATCGCGCTGTCGACGACCGAGGGCGAGCCGACTCTGGCCGCCCAGGGCAACGCGGCGGACGCGGTGCGACGGGAGGAAGCCGCCGACCATCCGCTGATCCGCGCCATCATGGACGCGTTTCCGGGCGCGCGGATCGACTCGGTGCGGGATAGTACCGTCGATGCCTACGGCCTGCCCGCCGCGCCCGCGATCGTGCCGTTGGGTGAGCCGGAGATGCCCGATTTCGCACCGCCTGACGCCGAGTTTTTCGATGAAAGCCCCTGGGAGTCCGATCCATGAAGAACCTCGCCGGCCTGATGAAACAGGCGCAGGAAATGCAGTCGAAGATGCAGGCGATGCAGGATTCGCTGTCGCGTCTGGAACTGACCGGTGAGGCGGGCGCCGGCCTCGTGCGGGTGACGTTGAACGGAAAGGGTGAGTTGCGCTCGTTGACGATCGATCCGAAAGTGGTCGACCCGGCCGATACCGAAATGTTGCAGGATCTGATCGTGGCGGCGCACCGTGCGGCGAAGGAAAAGATCGAGGCGGCGTCGCAGGCGGAAATGCAAAAGGTCACCGGCGGGTTGCAGTTGCCGCCTGGCATGAAGTTGCCGTTCTGATACGGTGTGGTTCCGTCTGATGCGTGGGCGCGCCCGCTTATACGTCATGGCCCAGCCAACCTCCTCCGTCATGGCCCGGCTTGTCCGGGTCACCTGACCCAAATGCGTGCGGCGATAGGTGGCCCGGACAAGCCGGGCCATGACGACAAGGCGACAAGGCAATGAAGGCTGCCATCACACCAATCTGGCACTCCTGTAATGGGCGGTCCTGAGATCGAACATCTGATCGGTTTGCTGGCGAAACTGCCGGGCATGGGCCCGCGCAGCGCGCGCCGGGCCGCGTTGCGGATGTTGCAACAACCGGAGGCGCGCATGTTGCCGCTGGCCTCCGCTCTGGCCGAGGCGGCCCGCACCGTTAAATCCTGCGCCGATTGCGGCAATCTCGACAGCCGCGATCCATGCTCGATCTGTGCCGATCACAACCGCGACCGTTCCGTGATCTGCGTGGTCGAGGGCGTCGGCGATCTGTGGGCGCTGGAGCGCGCGGGCGTGCATCACGGCCTGTACCACGTGCTCGGCGGCACCCTGTCCGCACTGGGCGGAGTCACGCCCGAGGACTTAAACGTCGCCACCTTGATCACGCGGCTGCAGGATGGGTCGGTGAACGAAGTCATCCTTGCGTTGGGCGCCACCGTCGAAGGCGCCACCACCGCGCACTGGCTGACCGACCGGTTGCGGCCGTTTGACGTGACCGTAACGAAAGTGGGGCAGGGCGTGCCGATGGGTGGCGCGCTGGACACGTTGGATGACGGCACTCTGGCCGCCGCGCTGCGAGCCCGCCGCGTGTCCTGATCCGGCGATTTGCCAGCCTGGGTTGTTAGTGCCACTCTGATCCCAAGGCGGCGTGTCGCGCCTGGCGGCCCGCGGCCCAGATATGAAACCCTGAACGGGTAAATCTGGAGGGCTCCAAATGGCATACGATCTGCTGATCAAGAATGGCCTGGTCGTGGACGGTTCCGGCATGCCGGCGTTCCGCGGCGACGTCGGTGTGCGCAACGGCAAAATCGCCGAAATCGGCAAACTGAGCGGACCCGCGATGCGCACTGTCGACGCCAGCGGCCTCGCGGTCACGCCCGGCTTCATCGACAACCACGCGCACTATGACGGCCAGGTGACCTGGGATCCGCTGTGCACGTTCTCGCCGCAGCACGGCTCGACGACGGTGATCTTCGGCAACTGCTCGCTGGCGCTGGCACCGGTGCGGCCGGGCAAGGAACACCGGACGGCGGAGTTCTTGTCCTATGTCGAAGCGATCCCGATGGAGGTGCTGAACACCATCGATGTCGATTGGGAAACGATCCCACAGTACATGGAAAAGCTCGATAAGACACTGGGTGTCAATGCCGGCACGTTGATCGGGCATACGCCGGTGCGGCATTACGTAATGGGCGACGAGTGCCAGAAGCGCGCCGCGACCGACGACGAGATCGGCGCGATGCAGGACGTCGTGCGCGACGCTCTGACCGCCGGCGCGCTTGGCTTGTCGCTGTCGCGGCAGAAGGGCCATTTCGATCCGCAAGGCGTGCCGATTCCCGCGCTGTGGGCGGACGACAAAGAGATCTTCGCGCTCGCCGACGTGCTGCGCGAACTCAGCACCGGCACGATCCAGGTTGGCGGCGGTGTCGATCAGGAACTGAAAGACGGAATGATGGCGCGGCTCGCGGAAGCGACCGGCCGCACCGTCGTTTACAACAA
>Ga0182018_10003804_pt1 | contig 13183 bp, 11 predicted proteins | sample 812P2MmetaG_FD_120490 | JGI IMG/M metagenome (GOLD analysis project Ga0182018, IMG submission 120490) | Permafrost microbial communities from Stordalen Mire, Sweden - 812P2M metaG | ecosystem: Environmental > Terrestrial > Soil > Wetlands > Permafrost | place: Sweden: Stordalen | collected...
GTTCGAGCTCGATCGGGAACGGTCGGAGCTCGTCGGGGGCGTACGACCACACCTGGTCGGGGAGACGGCGGCGTGTGGCAAGGGCCTCGGCCCCCACGACAAGGCCCAGATCCAGCTCGCCACGGAGCATGGCAGCTGCCAGGTCGCCGACGAGGCGGAGGGGGACCGAGCCACCGAGGCCCGAGTAGGTGCGCTGGCGTGGGTCGGCCCCGAGGCGGTGGGCGAGTCGGCCACATGGATCGTCGTACTGCCAGGACTGGCAGTAAACGATCTGAAGGCTCTCGAGGTTGCGAACGGCCTGCGGGCTCCCGGCATCGGCCGCGGCCGCCCGGGCGACGTCCTCCCACATGGCCACCGGTTCGGGAGCAGGTTCTTCACGCCAGGTACGGCGCGCCACACCGATGACGCACGGCGTCCTCGGGTCGATGGTCACCTCAGGAGGAGCGGGCCTGGCCGGGGAGCCGGATCGCCCGGTCGGCGATGATGTTCTTCTGCACCTCCGTCGATCCTCCGCCGATGGTGCTGTAGCGCTGGAACGAGTAGAGCCGGGTCCACTTGCCTTTGTCGACCGCGTCCGGACCGCCCCGTGCAAGCAGGCCGGCCGGCCCGAGCAGGTCGACGGCCAGATCGGCCAGGCTCTGCGCCAGCGCAGACCACTGCAGCTTGGCGAAGGGCACCTCAGGCCAGTTCTTCTCTCCCTTGATGATCTTGCTGAGAGCCCGGAGCGTGAGCAACCGGGCGAGCTCGATGTCCGTCCAGGCCCGTGCGAGGCGCTCTCTGATCGACGGGTCTTCGAGGGCGGCTGGATTGACGGAACGTGCCGTCATCACCATGGCCCGCAGGTCGGCGGCGAGGCTGGAGATCTGCCCGGCGATGCCGACCCGCTCGTGGCCGAGGGTGCCCATGGCCACCAGCCATCCTTCGCCCTCGCCGCCGAGGCGGCTGGCGAGCGATAGGTGGACGTCGTCGAAGAAGACTTCGTTGAACATCTCCTCTCCGGTCATGTCCCGGATGGGTCTCACCTCGATGCCCGGTGTGCGCATGTCGACGATGAACGCCGTGATGCCCTCATGCTTGGCCCCGCGCTCTATGGCGGTCGGATCGGTCCGAAAGAGGAAGAGGCCCCACCGGGCGAGGTGGGCCGTGGAGATCCAGATCTTCTGGCCGTTCACCACGTAGAGGTCGTCCGTCCGGAGAGCGGTCGTCCGCAGGTTGGCGAGGTCATTGCCGGCGTCGGGCTCTGAGAAACCCTGGCACCAGTGCTCGGAAGCGTCGAGGATCGAGGGCAGCCATCGCGCCTTTTGCTCGTCTGTCCCCCAGGCGATGATCATCGGCCCGATTTGCCAGAGCCCGTTGGGGTTGGCGATGCCGGGCGTGCGGTACTCCGCCATCACTTCGGAGTAGATGATGCGCTGCATGGCGGTAGCGGCGCGGCCGCCATACTCCACCGGCCAGTGCACCGCCGCCCATTTCGCCCCGTGGAGGAGACGCTGCCACTTGGCTCGCCGCTGCTGTGCCGTCTCCGAGGACATGGCGGAGTCATCGACCGGCTCCTCGCCGGCCAGGAAGGGCGGAAGGTGCTCGTCGAGCCAGGCTCGGAGATCGTCGCGGAATCGCTCGTCTTCGGGCGAAAGTGCGAAGTCCACGGCCCCTCAGGCTATCCGGACCTCCGTCTACACTGCGGAAAGTCAACGACAGCCTCCCGGGGAGTGCGCGGTGGACTTCACGTTCGATTCCGAGCAGACGGCCCTGCAGCAAGTCGCTCGGCGCGCCATGGACGAGGCAGGGCGCGACAGTCTCCAGGCGCTCGCCGACGATCCTGTCGGGTTCTCGCCCGAGCAATGGGAGAAGCTGGTGTCGCTCGGGTGGACTTCGATGCTGGCGCCGGAATCGGGCGCCGGCGTCCTGGAGATGTGCATCGTCCTCGAGCAGATGGGCCGCGTGCCTCTCCCCGGACCGTTCTTCTCGTCGTCTGTGCTGGCCATGCTGGCGGCTCGGGCCCTCGGCGCCGGCGACCTCGTCGAGGGTCTCGCCTCCGGCGACCGCCGCGGCACCGTGGCCTTGCACGAGCAGGGGCACGGTCATCCCCTCACGACGGTGCGGGCTCGGGCCCGCCGGAAGGGATCAGGTTGGGTGGTCTCCGGCGCCAAGCCGATCGTCCCCGACGGACATACAGCGCAATGGACCATTGTGGTGGCTCTTACCGAGGAGGGCATTCGATCGTTCCTCCTCTCAGACCCGAGGGCCGAGGCGGTCCCCGCGCTGGACCCGACCCGCAAGTTGGCACGCCTTGCTCTCGACGAGGAGACGGTCGAGCCGCTCGGACCTCCCGGGGACCAGAGCGGTCTCTGGCGCCAGGTACTCGACGACGTCGCCGTCGCCCTGGCCGCCGAGCTCGTGGGCGTGTGCGACCGGGCGATGTCCGAGGCGGTCGACTACGCCAAGGTGCGGGTGGTCTTCGACCGCCCGATTGCCACGTTCCAGTCCGTGAAGCACCGCATTGTCGACATGTTCCAGTCGCTCGAGATGGCACGCGCCGGAGTCCACTTCGCAGCCTGGGCGTCCGACACGCGTGCGCCGGAGCGCTCGCGGGCGGCCTCGATGGCGGCTGCCTATGCGGCGGAGGCGGCAGTCCGGCTGACGGGTGACAACATCCAGGTGCACGGCGGTGTGGGTTTCACCTGGTCGAACGACGCCCATTTCCTGTTCAAGCGGGCCAAGCAGAACGAGATGCTCATGGGCGGGAGCGGCCACCTGTGGCACCGCCTCGCCGGCGAGCTCATCGGGGCATGACCCGCAGGGGAGGTTCGGCGCCGACGTGGTTGTCCGACGACGAGTTCGCGACCCTGTCGGCGGCCTGTGACTGCATGATCCCGGCTTCGGAGAAGGGACCGGGAGCCGTGGCGGCCGGCGTCCCGCACTACATCGACGGCCTCCTCGGAGCGTTCACCGTCGAGCCGCCGAGGATCTGGGCCGGCGGCCCCACCTCGGGGAGGATGGGCGGCGAAGCGGCTTTCGTCCGCTTCCACAAGCTGACGGCACTCGACGAGCTGGCCTGGCGCATGCGGATCGAGGGCTCGCTCGGTCTCCCCGAACGAGAGTTCAACGGGCCGGTCACCGGTTGGCAGGAGCGCTACCGCCGCGGCCTGACGGCGCTGGGCGAGGACTTCGCCGGGGCGGGGCTCGACGAACAGGCCGTCCGCCTGCGCTCGGATCAGGAATTCGCCACGCTGCTGTACCAGCATGTCTGTGAAGGGATGTACGGGGCGCCGGAGTACGGCGGCAACCGTGACGGGGTCGCCTGGCGCGCCATCGGGTTCGCCGGAGACACCCAACCGCGGGGATGGACCGACGCCGAGGTGACCAACCCGTGACCGTCGACGCAGTGATCGTCGGTTCGGGACCGGGTGGCTCCACGGTTGCCGACGTCCTCACGGCGGCGGGCTGGACGGTGACCATCGTCGAGAAGGGTCGCAACCACCTGCTCGACCCTGACGACCTCACGAGGCCTGCGCACGACTTCTCCAACGACGAGATCAAGTTCCACAACCGCTACTTCCTCGGGCCTGACCCGCTCATCGAGCCGCGCACATTCCGGACCGACGAGGGGGACGGCGATCACAGCTTCGTCGGGGAAGTCAACTCCGTCCCGTCCACGGTGGGCGGCGGGGGGACCCACGCCGACGGCAAAGTGCCCCGCTTCATGCCCGACGACTTCCGGCTCCACTCCTTGCTGGGACCGCAACCCGAAGCTGACGTGGCCGACTGGCCGGTGACCTACGACGAACTGGAGCCCTACTACGCCGAGGTCGAAACGGCCGTAGGCGTGGCCGGCACCGACGGCGCGAATCCCTTTGCCGGGCCCCGTTCGGGTCCCTTTCCCATGCAGTCCGGCGCGGCGATGTACGGCGCCACCCTTTCGACGGCGGCGGCCGAGCGGCTCGGCTACCACCCGTACCCGGCTCCCACCGCCGTCAACAGCGTGCCGTACGACGGGAGGCCTGCTTGCAACAACTGCGGTTTCTGCGCCTACTTCGGCTGCCCGATTCACGCCAAGGGCGACCCGGTGGCGATGCTACGACGGGCGATGGCCACGGGCCGAGCCGAGCTGCTGCCGGAGACGTTCGTGTCCCGAGTGCACATCGACGGCCGCCGCTCCAGCGGCGTCGACGTCGTGGGTCCCGACGGCGCCGAGAGGTTCATAGCGGCTCGCCACGTTGTTCTCGCCGCCGGCGCGATGGAGACGCCTCGTCTCTTGCTGCTCTCGGGTCTCGATCATCCCGTGATCGGCCGGTATCTCATGACGCACTTTCAGACCATCGTGGCGGGCTCCTTACCCTTCCGCACCCATGCTGAACGGGGCCGTGCCGTCACCCACGTACACGACGACATGATCGTGGGTGATGCCGCCTCGCGGGCGGCCGCTGCCGAGGCTGGGCTTCCCTGGATTCGTGGCGGCATGGTCGAGCACAGCGGAGCTGCCCTTCCCATCCTCGAGGCGAAGATCTACCCATGGGGCTCCGCTCACCCCGATCTCATGGCGGATTCGCCGATCCGTGCACGCCTGTGGGCGTTCATCATGCAGGGCGAGGATTTGCCCTATGCCCACAACCGCTTGGATCTGGACCCCTCGATCAGAGACGCCCGAGGCTTTCCCGTAGCCAGGATCACCTACAGGCCCGGGCGGCACGAGCTCGCCGCCTGTCATCATTTCGGACCCCGGTTGGCCGACATCTTGACCGAGATGGGAGCGGAGTGGACCGCCGTGACCAGCTCGCCGGGGATAGGCAACGCCTCCTCGCCCGAGGCGGTACCCGAGAGCAGGCACAACATGGGCACCGTTCGCATGGGAGCCGATCCGGCCACGTCAGCCGTCGATCCGACCGGGCGGTTGCACGGCCTCGACAACGTGTTCGTGGCCGACTCCTCGGTCTTCGTGACCGCGTCGGGCTACGGTCCGACCCTCACACTCGCTGCCCTCGCTTCACGGGCGGCCCATTTGATGGCCGGAACCAAGCCCGTCAGCGCGCACCCCGGGTGAGGAGCAGCGAGCCGGCGATCGGACCGCCCCCGTTGCTGACGGCAGCGACCTCGGGAACCCTCCCGCCCGGGCGGATGACCTGACGCTCGCCGCCCTCGTTGCGGAGTTGCACGCATGCCTCGTGGATGAGCCCGAAGCCGTGGAGCCTGCCGGCGGAGAGTTGGCCACCCGCCGTATTGAGCGGGAGCACGTCCCCCCGTCCGATCGCTGCGCCGCCTTCGACGAACGCCCCGCTCTCGCCTCGGCCACAGAAACCCAAGGCTTCCAGCCACACCATCGTCAGGATGGAGAACCCGTCGTAGAGCTGGGCCACGTCGACGTCGGCTGGCCGGAGCTCGGTCCGTTCCCACATGGAGGCGGCGGCGTCGCGAGCAGCCATGGTGGTCATGTCGTCGAACTGGTCCCAGCTGGGCCGTCCCCGTAACGCCGTGCCCACCGCATTGACATGACAGGCCGGGTGGGGGGTGTCCGAGGCATAGTCGCGGTGCGAGACCACCAGAGCCGTCGACCCGTCAGTCGGCGCATCGCAGTCGAACAGGCACAGCGGCGTGGAGATCATGCGGGCGGCGAGATAGTCGTCAAGTCCCATGGCCTCCCGGTAGATGGCGGCCGGGTTGACACCGGCGTTGCGCCGCCCGTTGAGGGCGATCTGGGCCAGTTGCTCCCTTGTCAGCCCGAACTCGTGCATCCGGCGTTGGGCGACGAGGGCGAGCCAGTTCACGGCGGAAACTGCGCCGAAGGGCAGCGTCCACTGCAAGAATCCCGAGAACCGACGGGCGCCTGGCCCCCCGCTGCCTCCGATCCCCTCGCGACCTCCCGCCCCCTGCGCGGTGGACTCCGAAACCGTCCGGTAGACGAGGACATGGCGTGCAAGGCCGGCGCCGACGGCGAGACAGGCAGCAATGAGGGCGCGCATCTGGCCCGGGCCTTCACCACCGCCGTCGTGCCAGTTGAGCCGGAGCCGGAGCGCATCTTGGACCTCGGGGCTGGTCGGGCCGGCGAACCCGGCGGTGCCGGTCCCCATGCCCGGATAGGTCGCGAGCCCGTCGACGTCGTCACGCGTCAGACCGGCATCGGCGACCGCCGCCAGGCATGCCTCCACGGTGAGGTCGAGGTCGCTACGCCCGAGACTGCGGCCGATCGCGGATTGGCCGATGCCCGAGATGACCGCCCGGCGTTCGAGCGGCTCGCCTCCGTTGCTCACCTCTGCTCGTCCGCAGGCACAACGGGCCGAAACAGGGGGAGGTAGACGTCATCCAGGTGTTCGAAGATGACCTCGACTGCCATGCCGACGATCACGTCGGCGGGTTCCATGTCGACGAGGTTGGTCGTGAGGCGCACGCTGTCCTGCTCCTCGATCGCGACGAGCCCGATCAGGTACGGCTCGCTTCCCGGGATCCAGCCGTGCACGTTGAGCGTGTGGGCCACGACTCGCGCCCGACCGCTCACGGCCTCGGGAGCAAGGCGCTGCGAGAGACACTCTGGGCAAACGGGAGCAGGGGGGTGGACGAAGCTGCGGCATTGTTGGCAACGGAGGAAGCGGAGTCGGCCGTCTGCCCCACTCGTCCAGAAGAACTCGTTCTCCTGATCGAGCCGGGGCAGCAGCCGGAAGGCCGGACCGCGGGCTGTCACTGCGGGGACGGTCCGGTCGCTGGCAGATCGCAGGCAGGTCCACTCGGGCTCATCGCCGGTCCAGCACCTCGGGGTTGACCACGTGCAGGGGGCGGGCGCCTGCCAAGAGCCGGCACAGGTCCTCAGCGATGATCCGCGTGTGATGGGACTCGGTGTCGTAGGTGGCGCCCCCGATGTGGGGCGTGAGCACCACCGAGGCGAACCCGGTGAGCGGGTGGTCGGTCGGCAGGGACTCCCCTTCGAAATGGTCGAGCCCGGCGGCTGACACCTTGCCCGAACGGAGGGCCGCCACGAGGGCATCGGTGTCGTGCAAGGCCGCCCGCGCCGAGTTGAGAAAGACCACACCGTCACACATGGCGGCGAACTGGTCGCTCCCGATCATTCCTTTCGTCTCCGGCGTGACGGCCGCGTGCATCGACACCACATCTGCGCGGGCGAGCAGCTCCTCGAGGGGCACGGTGGACTCGTCCGCATAGGGGTCGTAGGCGATCACCTCGATGCCGAGGCCACGAAGTCGCCATCTGAGCGCACGCCCGACGGCACCCAATCCGACGAGTCCGACTGTCCGACCGGCCAGCTCCCAGCCTCGGAAGCGCTGATACGGGATGGTGCCGTCACGGTAGATGTCCCCGCTGCGCACGTCGGCGTCGGCGGCCACGAGGCGACGCGTAGCGGCGAAGAGAAGGCCGACCGTCAGCTCGGCCACGGCATCGGCGTTGCGCCCGGGTGCCCGCAGGACAACGACGCCCGCGGCAGTGGCTGCGGCGACGTCCACATTGTTGGGGTCGCCGCGGCAGCTGCCGACGGCCAGCAAGGGCAGCTCGAACAACGGCTCTGCACAACGGTCGGTCTCGACGATGGCGACGTTGGCGCCGACCTCCCGCATGCGGTCGGCAAGTTGCTGGGCGTTGTAGATCCGGGGCGTGGGCTGGTCCAGCCACGAGTCGAGCGTGAGGTCCGCCAGCTGCGCGAGGAGCTCGAGTCCCGGGCCGCGAACCGCGGCCGTCACCAGTGCTCGTGGTCGTCCTCCGGACATGTGTCTGACACCCCCCGGCTCGCTCTGCGGGCAAGAGGCGGAGGGTACCACCCGCCCCGCGCTCGGAACCGGGAGCACCGACGCCGTGTCGCATCTCGTCCAGAATGGTGGCCGATGACCCGGAGCTCTGTCCGATGAAACCGCCCAAGGGCGGCGATTGCACGATCGGTGTCGACGTCGGCACCACGTCCGTCAAGGCGGTTGCCGTGAATGCCGAGGGCAAGGTCGTGGCCCGGGCCCGCCTGCCTCATCCGGTCGGAACTCCAAGCGCTGACCACCTCGAACATGATGCCGTGAGAGCCTGGCGGCGCGATCCGCGGCGGGCGTTCGCCGCAGTGTCGGCCGCCCTCGACGGTCCGGCAGCCGGCATCGTGGTGACGTCGATGGTGCCCTCGATCACGGCCGTCAACCGGCGTGGCGTTCCTCAGCTGCCCGGCCTCCTCTATGGCGACAGCCGCGCCCGGGCCTCCGGCCCGGAGGGAGTGTGGGAGTCGGGGCAGCGGGACAACGGGGGCGAGCGGGACGAGGGTGCCCGCATGCTGTCGTGGGCAGTGGGCCAACGGCCGGGCGCGGCCGGCTACTGGCCGTGTCAAGCCGTGGCCACCAACGCCCTGTGTGGAGTGCCCGCGGTCGACTCGGCCACCGCCAGCACCTTCGGCGCGTTGCACGCCGGAGCCGGGTGGGACCTAGCCGCCCTCGCCGCACTCGGCGTGGACGAGCGGCAGCTCTCGGTGGTGACGCCCCTCGGCAGTCCGGCCGGCACCGTGACGGGCACGCCCACAAAGGTGGGAGGGGGCTCGATCGACGCCTTCTGCGAGCAGATCGTCGCCGGCGCCGATCGGCCCGGGGACGTCTTGGCGATCTTCGGCGCCACCCTTGTCATCTGGGTGGTGACCGAGGACTGGGTCGAGGTACCCGGCCTCACGAGCTTCCCCGGAACCGTGCCCGGGCAGGTGATGATCGGCGGGCCGAGCAACGCCGGTGGCCTGTTTGCCGATTGGGCGCAGTCGTTGGCCGGAGGGACCCGCCGGTCGCGCCGCCTGCCCGCCGACCGTCCTGGTGCTGACGAGGAGCGCTCCGGTGATCCGCACCGGGTTCCCGTGTGGCTGCCGTACCTGCGGGGAGAGCGGGCGCCGTTCCACGATCCGAGACTGCGCGCCAGCCTGCACGGCCTCGACATCACCCAGGGCGGCGGGTCACTGGTTCGGGCTGCGTACGAGGCGAGTGGTTTCGTGATCCGGCGCATCGTGAAGCGATCAGGGGCGACCGCCCACCGCATCGTTGCCACCGGTGGGGGATCCCGGTCCGTTCCGTGGATGCAGGCGGTAGCCGACGCCACCGGCCTTCCCGTGGACGCGGTGGCGGTTCCTGAGGGTGCGGCGCTCGGAGCGTCGTTCCTCGCGCGGATGGCAGCCGGGCTCGAGTCCGACTTCGCGGCCTCCGGCACCTGGGCGGCCCACGGCCGCCGGATCGACCCGGACCCGGCGTGGGCGGCGGCAGCTTCGGAGCGCTACGCGGCGTTCGAATCGCTAGGCCCGGCGGGCTGACGTCCGAAAGCCGGCCGGCGGACGGCCCAGGCAACGTCACAGGACGCCATTGGGCGTGAAGGCCGCTTTCAACACGCCGCTGACCTCCGGCCTCGCCAGGTCTCGCAGCGCGTCCCACCAGTCCTCGAGCCGGTACCTGTGGGTGACCATGCCGGTCACGTCGATCCTTCCATCTCGCACCAGATCCAGGTAATGGTCGATGGCGTGGCGGCGTCTTCCCTCGAACTCCTCCATGGCAAAGGCGTTGGACCCGGAAATCGTCAGCTCCTTGAAGTAGACCGGCGTCCACTCCCATCGACCGGGGATGGCAACTCCGGTGTACACGAGCCGTCCCCGCTCGGCGAGGATGCGGACGCCTACCTCGAAGGTCTCGGGCTTGGCCACAGAGTCGTAGACGACATCGATGTGGCCGGGCTGGGCCATGGGCAGGCCGCTGAAGGCCCGGTGGAGGACGGCACCTGACCAGTCGGCGAGGGTCTCGACAACAGCAAGACCTGGTTCGTGGTCAACGACGAGGGACGCGCCCATCCGGCGGGCCATCTCGGCCTGGGCGGGGAATCGCGCCACGACGGCCACCTCGACCTGCGGGTAGAAAGCGGTGAGGATGGCCAGGCTCGTGAGCCCGAGCGCGCCCGCGCCGTAGACGACGACGCGGCCGGAGGGTGGCGGCGGGTGGCGAACGACCGCGTGGAAGGAGACCGAGAACGGATCGGCCATGACTGCCGCCGAGTCGGCTACGTCGGGGGGAACCGCGTGGAGCATCGAGTCGTGCGCCGCCATCAGCTCGGCCCAAGCTCCGGGCGCTCCGGTGACAACCCCGATGTGGACGCCTGGACCGATCTCACCTTTCGTGAAGGACCAGCAGAGATTGACGTCCCCCGATCGGCAGGGCGGGCAGAGCGGTTCGATTCCGCGCGGGGCGCAGCTGATCCACGGGTTCAGCACGACCCGCTGACCCACCTCGAGACCCCGCGCCTCCGGACCGAGAGCAACCACCTCGGAAACCACTTCGTGCCCGGGCACGTGCGGCAGCGACGAGAAGGCCGCCATCGGGTTGTCCATGTCGCCGTCGGCGAAGTCGCCGAGGACCAGTTTCGTGTCGGAGCCGCAGACACCCGCCAGGATCGGTCGCGTGACAACCCAGTCCGGTCGGATGGGGTGGGCGTCGTCCATCTCGTGCAACCCGAAGGGCAGGCGGACGAGTCGCTCCTCGAGCTCGTCCCGCGGTACGGGGCGGGTTTCGGCGGGGTCGGGGCGGGCGCCGAAAACGAGGGCCTTCACGGCTGGACGGTGGTCCCGGCGCGATCGGGAGCGGACTCTGCCATCGCCCGCATGCCGGCCACGAAACCCTCGAAATCCCTCGTCTTCAACTCCACCACTCCTCGCATGTCGGGTATGTAGTGCTCGAACCGATCGCTCGCGATGCAGCTGATGATTGCCTCGGCCACGACTTCGGCCGCAACGAAGGGGCCGGAGTAAGCGGGCGGGTCGTTATCGGGCTGGTCCCAGATCTCGGTGTCGACGGCGCCAGGCAAGACGAGGCGGACCGAGACACCGGTACCCAACAGGTCCGCCGCCAGCGCCTCGCTCCATCCGGCCATCGCGAACTTGGATGCGCTGTAGGCCGCCTCGCCGGCTATGCCGAGCCGACCGCCGAGACTGGAGACGTTGACGATGGTGCCGGACCTTCTCTCGAGGAGGCGTGGCAACAGCGCGAGCGTCATTGCCACCGGCGAGAAGTAGTTGACGGTCATCACCCTCGTGACTTCGGCCATGGTGAGGCGGTCAACCGGTCGCCGCAGGGGGATGCCGGCGTTGTGGACGATCACGTCGAGGGGCCCGAGCTCGTCCCAGACGCGGACGGCGAGGTCAGCCGCCAACTCCGGGTCGGCGAGGTCCGCGACCCACGCGCGGGACCGGGGTGCGCCGAGTCGGCAGTCTGCCAGCACCTGCTCCAACCGGTCGGCCCGCCGGGCCACAAGGGCGACAGTCGTACCCCCGGCAGCCAGCGCCCGGGCCGTGGCGGCCCCGATGCCAGAGGAAGCGCCCGTGACGATGGCGGTGGCCCCCGACCCCAGTGCCTCTCTTTGGTCGGCCTCCGCTATCGCGTCCTCACCCGGCATCCCGGACATCGAGGTCATCGGCCGAGGATAAGCGTTCCCACCCCGGCGGCGGCGGGTCCAGCCTCCAATACTGCTCGGGCACGTTGGCGTCGAGTCGTTCGCGCAGCAGGTGATCGCGCTGCAACGGCCCGACCTGACTCGCGTACAGCTCGATGGCCTCGCGCTTTGCCGCCATGTTGGGCTGGACCGGGATCACGGCCGGAGTAGGCCACAGCCCGTGCCGGAACAACTTCGCCACGCGCCAGGCGAGAAGGCCCGGGAGGTGCTTGTAGCCGGCGTCTTCGTAGCAGAACCACAGGGGCGCAGAACCTGCCGCTGCCAGCGCCACGCGGGCCAGCAAACCGGCGTCGTGCGTGAGGACGTGGTCGGGATTGGCCAACCCCATGGGTAGGAAGACCGCCGTCGGCCGGGCCTCGGCGATGGCCCGCTGCAACGCCGGCGCCACCTCGGCGGCCGCAGGGCGCTGCTCCGGCACCTGGTACTGGTGGTCGGTGAAGTCGAGCCATACCGGGACGGCGCGCATCGCCGCCATCGCGGCGAGATCCTCGTGCCTCCGTACGGCGACCACGTCGTCTCCGGCGGTGAACCCGCCCGCAGCGTCCCAGTCGGTGACCGGGTCGGGGTAGGCGGCCGGCCGGCCGGCCAACACGGTGACGACGGTGCTCCCGGGGTACGTGGTCAACACGTGCGCCGCCCCGAGCGCTGCGTCGTCGAAATGCGGGGACACGACCACGATCTTGTCCAAAGACCCGCCCTCGAGGAGCCCCCACAGCTGCTGCGTGTCCGTGAGCCAAGCCTATGGGCTCGACGAACATCACGCTCCGCCGATCGAGGTCGAGACCCCGCCCGGCCGCAGGTAGCAGAATGTGAAGCACGAGCACGATGCTCGTGAGCAACACGTCCCGGCGAATCTCGGAGCTGGGCTGCTCGGATGAGGTATTCGGCACCTATCGGCTGCCAGGAGGCAAGATCCCAATGAAGACCGCGGTCACCGATATGTTCGGCATCGACATACCCATCCTTGCCTTCAGCCACTGCCGCGACGTCGTCGCCGCTGTCACGAAGGCCGGTGGGATGGGCGTGCTCGGCGCTGTCGCACATACACCGGAACAGCTCGAGATCGACCTCGCCTGGATCGAGAGCGAGGTCGGTGACCGGCCGTACGGGATCGATCTCATCGTGCCCGCCAAGTACGCCGGATCCGATGCAGGCGGCTACACCCTCGACGACATCCGCAGCCTCATCCCGTCAGAGCACATCGCCTTCGTCGACGACATTCTGCGGCGGTACGACGTGCCGCCGTTGGCTGAGCCGGGAGGACGGCGCGGCCTGCTCGGCGGTGCGGCCGGCGACGGCGGGGCCGCGGTCCCCTTCTCAGCCAATCAGGCTGATCCGCAGATCGAGATCGCGCTTGCCCACCGCCCGGTCTTGGTCGTCAACGCTCTCGGGCCGCCGACCGCGCACATGATCGAGCGCGTCAAGGAGGAAGGTCGCTTCATCGGGGCTCTGGCCGGCAAGGCCCAGCACGCCGAACGTCACGTGAACGCCGGGGTGGACATCGTGATTGCTCAGGGTACCGAGGCCGGGGGCCACACCGGTGAGATCGGTTCGATGGTGCTCATCCCCGAGATCGTGGATGCCGTTGCCCCGGTCCCGGTGCTCGGCGCTGGTGGCATCGGCCGCGGTCGGCAGATGGCAGCCGCCATGGCGCTCGGCGCCCAAGGCGTGTGGTGCGGATCGGTCTGGCTCACGACCGAAGAAGCCGAGACGCACCCCGTTGTGAAGCGCAAGTTCCTCGCCGCCA
>Ga0182018_10003805_pt1 | contig 13180 bp, 18 predicted proteins | sample 812P2MmetaG_FD_120490 | JGI IMG/M metagenome (GOLD analysis project Ga0182018, IMG submission 120490) | Permafrost microbial communities from Stordalen Mire, Sweden - 812P2M metaG | ecosystem: Environmental > Terrestrial > Soil > Wetlands > Permafrost | place: Sweden: Stordalen | collected...
AGACAAGCGCAGCACAGCGTTGTGGGCTTATTGGCCCCAAATGGCCCCACGACGTTGACAGTACCGCCTGCATCTTGTTGAATCGTAAGGGTTGGGCGCTTAACTCAGCGGTAGAGTGCCATCTTCACACTCTATCGAAACACGCAGAATCAAGGAGTTAGCAGGCATACAGGGAACGGTTGAGCAAGTAAAGAGCGATCAGATATTGGTTCCGTTCCCAGATTCGTTCCCAAATCGGCAGGCGGGTTTCTGGCACGATCACTCGGGGCGTCCAGCTTGAATAATCCAGTTGGGTGTCTTGGCCGACTCGTTCTCGAACCATGTACGGAACTGTACAAAACTGGTCGGCTAGCCCGTAAAACAACTTAGCTGGCAGCGCGGTAGTCGCGCACGCCGAAGATAACGCACGCCGCGCAGGAGCGAAAGCACGCGGTAAATGGTACATTCGGTCTTAGCGGGCATCTCCAGTGTGAGCCGGGATCATTGCTTCACCTCAGGGCAGGGCTTGATGACTTTCTGGTTGACGATTGCCGTGCCGTTCAACGAGCACGACGTACCGTCAGTCACGTCCACACGGATGAAGTCGTGCCAAATCGAGCCGTCATCCTGTGGCGTGTCGATGGTCTGAACTGAGTATTTATGTTGCCTCTGCTGCGTGCAACCAACGAGCAGCAGGGCAAGCAGAACAACGCTGAGAGTTTTCATCGAGACCTCGTCGCTTTCCGCTCTTCGAGAAGATAAAGGGTGGTTGAGTTCCCAGACATCTCCGAAACAGCTTGTCCTCACCAGTCCGCGCAAGTACCTTCGCATTCACTCAATACCACACTCTGAACGAGGTTTTTCTGACCCGGATCAGGATTGCTCACTTCGATTTTGACCTGTTTTCCGTTCGTGAAACTCAGCGTTATATACCTTGTTGTGGCATTCGTAGCCTCTACGGTTGTCATCCGAATCATCGCTGCCGTTGGCTGGCCTCGGGTGACGCTGGTCAATAAGCGGTAGAGAGCCATCCCGTTCTCGTAAACCTCCGGCGCGGCGCTCCCGCTTACATCTCGTGCAATTCCGGCCACTTTATTACCGCGAAAGTAGACAGCGCCGCTTATATCCCCGACACGGGGGTCTCTTGGCAGAACGATCCCGGCGGTGTCAGTTGATCCCTGTATCCCAATCTCCGTGATCTTTTGACAACAGGAACTCATCTTCCTAAGCGCTTCCTGCTTCTCCATGCCCACATGCAGCGGCGGCCAAGCAATGAGCGGCGGGATAGCTTGTTCTCTTTCCTGAGATGAACTAACACCTGAAAGAAGCAATACCAAAATGGACGTGCACAGCAATGCTCGTGACTTCATATCGTGCCCTCGTTTTGTCCTGCCTCAGTTGGAAATGGAGAAAGCGTTCCTTCCGTTAACATAATGGAGCGAACGTATGAGGAAAGAGCGCAAGCACTACTCGGCTGAAGAGAAGGTTGCGGTTCTGAGGCGGCATCTTTTGGACAAGGTCCCGGTTTCGGAACTGTGTGAAGAACTGAGCCTGAAGCCGACGGTGTTCTACCGCTGGCAAAAGGAGTTCTTCGAGAACGGAGCGGCTGCCTTTCAGGGTCAGGAGCGTCCCCACCGCCAGGTGGAGGAGAAGCAGAAACGGATTGAGTACTTGGAAAAGAAGGTGCAGACCAAGGACGAAGTCCTGGCCGAGTTGATGGCGGAGCACGTCGCGCTAAAAAAAACACTTGGGGAACTTTAACCGGCAACTGGGTACCGCATGACGTGCGGGACCAAGTGGTGGACTTCGTCCGGCGCTGGTCGGAGAAGACCGAGATCGGCGTCGGGCGATTCATTCATTGGCTGGGTGTGACGGCCAGCAAGTTCTATGATTGGCGCGAACGCTACGGGTGCGTCAACGAGCACAACGGTTGGGTTCCTCGGGATTTCTGGCTGGAGTTGTGGGAGAAGGAAGCGATCGTCAGTTTTCATCTGAAGAATCCGCTGGAGGGCTACCGGCGGCTGACGTTCATGATGCTCGACGCGGACGTTGTGGCGGTCAGTGCCGCGAGCGTTTGGCGAGTGCTGAAGCAGGCAGGGCTGTTGTCGCGGTGGAAAGCCAAGCCCTCGCGCAAGGGCACCGGCTTCGAGCAGCCGCTCCAACTGCATCAACATTGGCACATCGATGTTTCCTATATCAACCTGTCGGGCACGTTCTACTACTTGTGCAGCGTGCTGGATGGATACAGTCGTTTCTTGGTGCATTGGGACTTGCGAGAGTCGATGAGGGAGACCGACATCGAGGTAATTCTGGAGCGGGCCAAAGAAAAGTGCCGTGACGCAAAGCCGCGTATCATTTCTGACAACGGGCCACAGTTCATCGCACGCGACTTCAAGGAGTTCATTCGAATCTCGGGTATGACGCATGTGCGAACTTCGCCCTACTATCCCCAATCGAACGGAAAAATCGAGCGCTGGCACAAGTCGCTGAAAGGGGAATGCATTCGAGAGAGAACGCCGCTGTCGCTGGAAGATGCTAAACGCCTGATTCAACAGTATGTGGATCATTACAACAATGTCCGGTTGCATAGCACGATCGGGTACGTAACGCCGAACGACATGCTCACGGGTCGGCAGGCCGCGATCCACGCGGAGCGCGACCGGAAGCTGGAGCAAGCTCGCCAGCAGCGCCAACTGCGACGGAGTCAGGCCCAGGCGGATTGGTCAGGCTGGAATCCGTATGGCCGCGAAAGTACCGTCTGACACGGCATTCAGGGTGCAGATCCCGGCGATTTGCCTTGACAACAGCCTTTTTGAGTATAGAGTTACCTGCCGAAGGAGGTAGACCCATGAAATCGAACGTATTTGTCGCCATCCGGGGGGCGAGGGTGGGGTTGACGCTTGCCGCGCTTTCCATCACCCTTCTGTGGGCTTCTCCGGCGAAGGCCGGAACAGCTTGCGGGGTCATTATCTCTCAACCGGGTGTCTATGCTCTCGGCACAAATGTGGGACCGTGTGCGTCGGGCGTTGACGGTATCGACATCGAAGCGAGCAACGTTACTCTGCTCCTAAACGGTCACACCATCAGCGGAGCCACTTCAGTTTCAGGAAACTGTAACGCCAGCATCGGTATCCATGTACTGGGAACCTCGTCCGTCCCCCTGTCGGGGGTAAACGTCGTAGGCCCCGGAACGATTAGCAACTTCTGGGTTGGCTTTGGGGCGTACTATTCTGCCGGTTCCTCTGTGAGTCTTACGACGGTCAAGGCTCCCCAATGTCCGGGTACGTATACGTTAACGCTTGACGGCTCTACCTTTACCGAATCAACGAGCTTCGGCTTCATAATCGATGTCACCTCAAACCACTGGACTCTCCTAAGAAACGTGGTCAGGGAGCCGGGAGTTAGCTCGGAGGGAATTTACGTGTTAGGTCCTGTCGAGGGCTTCCCACCCTTTGGCCCAGCGAGTGGTTCTTACAACAACGTAATCGAGAACAACGTTAACGATACAATCGGGTTTGAAGGCAGTACTAACAACAACATCATCGGCAACATCGCCAACGATAATTATGGCGGGATAGAGCTGGTTGTCGCAAGTAACAACAACAATGTCTTGGCCAACACCACTAATGGTAATGCTGCTGGCGATGGAATATTGGTTAGCGATTACGACACTGGACTCTACTCCACCGGAAACAACATCATCGGGAACACATCCTTGGGCAACTCTCCCTGGGACATGGAGGACGACGAAGCCGGAGGCGGCTGTGCAAGTAACATATGGGAAGGTAACCATTTCAAAACCGCTAACCAGGCGTGCATCATCGCGCCGTCCCTCGAAGACGACTCGCATTTGCTCCAGTGAAGCCCCAGCCTGCATGTGCCGCGCCAGTTGGAGTTGCCAGCGCCGTGGAAGTGTCGGTGTCTAGCCATACGGGTTGGGTTAGGAATGAGTTGGCCATGATTGTTGTACCCGGCCCCTGACCCCGTTGACGCTGGACGATGCGCGCCGCTTGATTCAAATCTACGTGGATCACTACAACACAGTGCGACTACACAGCGCGATCGGCTATGTGACGCCGCAGGACAGGCTCGCCGGACGACAGGCCGAGATCCACGCGGCTCGCGATCGCAAATTAGAACAGGCTCGTAGCCAGCGGCAACTTCGCCGGCAGCACACGACGTCTTCGAAGTTTGCGCGGTTCTGCAATACAGCTAAAATGACTTCGCCAAGTGAAACGGAAGCTGGCTCTGTGGGGACGCAACCGTGCTGAGGGATAACTTGGCGGGGCTCATCGAGCCGATGCGGGCAGCGCGCGAGCTTAACCCTCTCGCGCTGTCCACAGAACAGAAAAGTCATCGGACGATAGACCCCAAGATGCCTCGAAAATCCCCGCCCCGAAGGGGCGGAATCTTACACTAACGGAGAACGCCGCTTCTCCATTTCAGGCTGAACCAAGACAGTTTCGTCTACCTCGTGTCTGGACTCACGCTCACGGTTTACGATTCCAGAACCGGAGATTGTGTTCCGGTCACAATGGTGAAAGTGCGAAAGTGCACTCCCAAGTTTACGATGGGGGAGAGGACCTTTGTGGTTCGGAGCTAACGCCAAGGCCGACATTTGCCTATGCCTTGGCTGCCTTTCTGAGCTTCTGAACCCTCTCCGTTAGCGCGGGCCGGTTCTTTTCGATGTCCGCCAACCGCGTCCGCCATTTGGTGGATGCCAGCTTCTTACGACGAACGGACGGCGGTTCCCGCTCAAGACGGTACACCCGCATATAATCCCGATTCTCGTCTCCTGACCTTGGCGGGTGTGATAGCTGCAAACACTCTTTTGAGCAAAATTTCTTTCTGTCTGCGCGGGCGGGCACGAGGAACTTTCCGCAGCCTTCCCGCTCACAAATGCGAATAGGGATTGCTTCGTGAAGTCGTAACGGTCCTTCTTGGAATTGCCAAATGCGCTCTAAAATGAATTTGCAAATCGGACCCATGATTGAGTCACAGCCATTTGATGTAGCCCACAGAAAGATAGGATAACCGTTCTCGCCAGTCTCATCGAAGTCCTCGTATGAGTGCTCAAAATCCCACCTAACACTCGAACTATGCGCTTGCAGGAATTGGGCAGGCGTGCTCGGAAACCCGAATGAACTTCCCGGCACGGGGCGCTCGTTTGGCAGGCAAAGCCACGTAAGCAGTTTACGAAAATCAGGAAGATATTTCGTCGCCCAAAACCGAAACGACTCCTCTTCGCTTATCTGCTTTGCTTTTTGATACCGATGAACCTCGCTCACATCCTGCAAAGGAATTTCAATCGGAAGTTCTCGCTGGCTCAAAAAGAATGCCGCCCTCAGCGCATTCAAACTACCTTCGTCCGGGTCGTCGCTACCGTTGGCGTACTTTACTAGTTCTCGCCAGACTCGGCTACGTTCTTCCGTCTCCCGTAATTTATTCGATGTCTCCATTTTTCCCCTTACCCAGATTACGTAATAATCGTAGCACAGCTTTACAAAAATTACAAGTCCCGTTATCTTGGAAAACATTGGAACAAGCAGTAAACAAGCGGATATCAGAGCAGTTGGGGAAATGCAATGCGCGTTTACGGCCCGGTTCCTATCATTCAGATTTTGCGCGGATTACGTCGAGAATCGAGGGAGGCATCGCGGATATGAAGATCGACACGTGCACCTTAGAGAAGAAACTAGAGACGGCACAAGCTCTGTTGCGGGACGCCACAGCCCGCTTTGTAAAAAGAGGCTTGGAAGTGGAGGAGTACAGGGCCGTGCTAGACGGTGTAGCACTCCTAATAAGAATCATAAATGAGACTGAGAAAGTCAGGTCCCCTACGCCGCATGCTCAGTCGGCATCGCCGAAAACGGGGATGAGACGTGGCTAAGGATTACATTTGCACTCCGGGGCCTGTGTTCAAACAGCTATGGGGCGGACACAACGCCGCTCTTTGCTTTTACATGGCGCTCACTTCGTTGGTAACAGTTGAAATCCCTGACCCCGAACACGCTGATAAGAAGTTGGGGATTGTGCTCGGTGGTGCCTACCTTAACGACAAAGACTTGTCGGCCCGACTACAACGAACAGAAAGCGTTGTCCGAAATGGAAGAAACGAATTAAGCAATCTAGGGCTGCTCCTCAAGCGTCAGTATCCCTGTGGCTACCGGCTTGCAATTCGTGAATCAGACAAATGGTCGTCCAAGAATCAGGGGAGGGCAGGACCGAGATACGCTTGGGTTAACGAGGCTTTGGTTGCAGCAACGGTTCGACCGAAGACGAAAGATGCAGGGAATAAACCTCAACCTCTCGCGGTAGATTCTCACCCTCCTGCGGCAGATTCTCGACCTCTTGCAGTAGATTCTCAACCTGATGGCCTTGAGGACAAGATTACAAAGGGGTTACGAAAAGGAAAGCCTAGCTTAAAGGAGAGTACAAAGCAGAGCGAGAAAGCAAAGCCAGGCAAAACCGAGAACCTAACCCCCTCTCGTTTTTTTTCTGAATCAAAACCAAAACCTTCGGACAGGGAAGTGTCTCCCGAGGTAATGAGGTTTATATGTGAATTGGTCTACTTTGCCGACGATTTTGCTACGATTTTTGACCGCAAGCAACAACTTGAGGTAGCGGCTCTCCTCGACAAATATCCCGCCCGCGACATTGAGGAGTTATGGCGGGAAGTCTGGAGTTCTAAGAACGAGTCTAGTAAGAAGTTCGCGGTTAACGATTTTTTAAAAATGGCGGACCAACAGTTGTCCGTTATTTGTACAGATCCGAATAAGGGAGACAGCAAGTGCTTAGAGTCAGTCACGATGTCTTCAGATTAGGTATTTTGCTCGCGGAGTCCAAGTCAGAAGGCGACCTCAACGTTGCCCGCGCCACAACTGCTTCGCCTTGCGGACGGGAAAAAACATACCACGACGGGCGTCGCCAGCACTACAGCGCTCTAACTGGAACTTCGCCCGACCAGATCCATCAGCTCGCTGCTCGGATCGTGCATTGGATCAAGATTTGGGGCGACCAGAATGCGGAGGGCTATCCGGTCTGCGACAAACGAGCCTTAGAACGTGGGTTACATGCCAGCAGATTGCCCGAGTGGCCTCCCGCCGTAGACCTTCTGCTCAAACGAAAAGCAGTCACTATTCTCGGGCATGAGGTTACCATCATTGACCTCTTGTGCGACGAAAACCTGCCTGACCCGTTTGATCCCACGGGCAGGAAGCGAGCCAAGGAACAGAAGGATGCTAGGCGAAAATCACGGCCCAAACGCCCGCTCTCCGAATGGGTCAGGAACAAGATTCTGGAGCGTGGAGGCGCGATACCGGATGAGTGGTAGCTGTCACCACTTGCCACGCGCGGGCTATCTTTCCACGCGATTCGGAGCAAAACAAAAGAGATTTGTTCTGGGAAGACTGCGGTTCTTGATGCGAAAGGAACGCTTGGAGGAACTTTAAGCGTGTTTCAGATTCCGGGTGAGCACACGGCTCACAGTGGCGGGGAACCACTGTCCGCCTGTCCGCGTCGCCAGTTTTTCGGAGTTTAGAGTGCCAGCTATGTTTGAAAAGTTCAGCCCCTTGCGGGATAGTTCTCGGATTCGGGCAATGGTTTGCGCTTCGCCGGGGCGCGACCCAAAAGGTTTTCTACCCTCGCAGCGGCCTTCGCGGGCACGGACGCGCTGGCGTGCGGCTCGGAGCTTGAGTACGATCATGGCGCGTTCGTATTCCGCGATTGCTCCAAAGACTTGGCGGACGAGTTTGCGCGAAGGGTCATCGCTGCACAGGTCCGGCTCCGCAACGGAGATAATCTCAAAACCGTTCTTTCGCAAGTCTCCGATGATCGTTTCCTGTACCATCAAATCGCGGGCAAGCCGATCCAGTTTTTCGATCAGCACCATCCGCGTGCCGTTGGAGTGTAGAGCGAGCATCAACTCTTGCAGTGCGGGACGGTTTTCGAGGTCCTTGCTTCCCGAGATACCCTGCTCCTCAAACCATCGGACTACCCGAATCCCGTGGGAAGCAGCGTATGCTTTGATTGCTGCCCGTTGTCTGGGAAACCCATCGCCGTCCAACTGTCCTTTCCCGCTCACTCTGAGATACCCGAAAGCTTTCATTTTGGCCCTCTCCAGTGCTGAAATCATGCCACGGAGTGGGGTCAGCAGTCAAGCAAATTCTGTAGAATTTGTTAAGCCGTCTGTTTTCAACGAATATTCCCCGAGTCCGACTGTGGCGCGGATTTGCCGCCTCAATAGCGGCCTTACGGCCCGCCTCACGTCCCAGAAGGGGCACTTCGCGGCAAGCTGCAACGAATCAGGCAACGCCGACGCCCAGCCCAGTTCGTTACCGCCTCGGAGGTATCAGCCAGACCCAACCGATTCGCTGGCAGACTCCGTGCAGATTGAGCGCGTGTTCGCCAAAAAGGGGACCCTAAATTCTTGGATTGCCTACCCCCGTGCAACCCCCTTCGGGAACCACGGAGCAACTTTACTGCCTGGCGAAAGTACTTTTTCTTTGTACGGAAAATGAACGAACAGCCCCAATTCGAGCCACTCTTGAACGATGAACAAGCGTCCCAGTTCCTTGGGGGACTGCATCCCAAGACTGTGCAGCGGATGGCGAGACGGGGCGACCTGCCACACTATCGCGTTGGAAAGTACTACCGCTATCGTGCTAGTGAACTGTCTGCATGGCTCGTGTTACATTCTTCGGGCCAGATCAACCCGCCTGCTCAAACTCGAAAGGAGAGCATTCAATGAGTGGGCGATATCAAAGTGGTTGCCTGTACCGTGAATCACGAAAGGCTAGCCCGGATGTTTGGGTTTTCCGCTATCGTGACGGGCAGAGCAACCGGAAGGAAATCATCGGCACCGTGGAAAAGTTCCCAAATCGAAAGGCCGCAATGAAGGCTTGTGAACTACACCGCGCAAACATAAACCGGGAAACCAGATCACCGCGCACCGTGGTGGAACTGGTAGCCCACTACACCGCGAAGGAACTGCCGAACAAGACACCGTACACGGCAGAAGTCTACGCGGGCTATCTCAAAACTTGGATTCAACCGAAGTGGGACGGTCACTCACTTTCAGATGTGAAGGCCGTTGCCGTTGAAACGTGGCTTAGTACTCTGCCACTGGCAAACGGCACGAAGGCAAAACTGCGAAATCTGATGCATGCACTTTACAATCACGCGATGCGTTGGGAGTTTTTCGACCGCAACCCGATCACGCTCGTTCGACAGTCAGCCAAGCGGACGCGAGTCCCCGATGTGTTGACGGTTGAGGAAATCGGGAAGCTGCTCGGGGAACTGACAGACCCATGGTGTACTGCTGTCTACGTGGCAGTCACTACCGGTCTTCGAGTCAGCGAATTGCTGGCACTCAAGTGGGCGGACATGGATTTCACTGCGGAAGAGATTCATCTCAGCCGTGGAATCGTGCGTCAGCACATCGGAACGATGAAAACCGAGGCCAGCCGTAAGCCTGTACCGCTAGTCGCGGGACTCGCTGATGTGCTGCTCGGTTGGCGTGGGCGTTGTCCGTACAATCAGGATGGAGACTACATCTTCGCCAGTCCTGACAAGCACGGGCAGCAACCATACTGGCCCACAGCGGGGATGGAAGATCACATTCGACCTGCTGCTATCCGTGCTGGCATCGGAAAGCGCCTCGGCTGGCACACGCTGCGTCACACGTATGGGACTCTGGTAAAGAGCCAAGGCGCGGACGTTGCGACCACACAGGCGCTCATGCGGCACGCGAACGCAAGCATCACGATGGACAGGTACGTCCAAGCCGTGACGCCAGCGAAGCGGGAGGCACAAAACCGAGTGGTCAATTCGATTCCGTTCCCATCCGTTCCCACGCCGTTGACGGAAGTGGCTGTAACTGTTTGAATAGAAAGCGTTGGGCGCTTAACTCAGCGGTAGAGTGCCATCTTCACACGGTGGAAGTCATAGGTTCGAATCCTATAGCGCCCACCATCACTTACGAGATTTTAACCTCTTCCGACTCCCGTTCCGGCTCCCGACCCGATGGGTTGCCGGAGCGGACCAGCATTTTCAGAACAACCCCCTGAGCCTCAAGTTTGTCTGCCTTGAAGCCGTGGGTGTAGTGAGCCAACATGTTCAGATTCGTCCAACGCAGCATGGCGCGGACGATCTGCGGGTTCTCGCCGTTCGCCATCAGCCAGCTTGTCAACGAGTGCCTGAACGTGTGAAACCCGAACCGCTTTACGAACTCGCCCTCTATACAGACCTTGCCGTCCCTCAGCTCAAGCACGCCTGCCCGGACAGCGGCAGGTCGCAAGTGGTCTTCAACCACAACGGACCCGTACCGTGGCGTCTTGCCCGAAGTCTTGCGGGATGCGAACACGTAATCGTTGCCCCCCGCGTATGGAGTTTCTGCTCGCCAGTCCTTGAGCAGTTGCGCAAGGATCGGGTGCAGAGTGACCGTAGACTTTGACAGTTTCGTTTTCGCGCCCAGTTGAATCTTGCCGTGAACGAAGGTTTGCCTGATCTTCATTTCGGAACGATCCCATAAAATGTCGCACCAGCGGAGCCCGAGCATCTCACTGCTGCGGATTCCAGTGACCGCCAACAGCACGATCATCGTGTATTCCGGCTGTTGAAGCTCGTCCAGAACCTTCAAAGCTTGCTCTGGTGTCAGCACGATGGCTTCGTAAGTAGAGGTCGCCGGAATCCCGGTGACATAGCTGATCGGGTTGAAAGCCTCGCCCAAGGGCAATAAACCCTCAGACTGACTAAAGGTGAACACGGTGCCCATAACGGTCTTGTACTTGTACCGAGTGCAAACTAAGGGCAGATTTCAGAATGTGCCCGCCCATAAGCAACGGACGAATAAGGCTTTAAGTTTTTACCCTTGGCGGCTGTTAACCGGAGGGTTGTAGGTCGAATCCTCCTTGGTGGGGGCATTCTTTACCTGCTTAATCCTCCGCCTTGAAACCCACGATTCCTGCCAGCCGTTTCCAGTACACAGTGATTCTTGATCCGGACGCCTACGAGTTTTGGCTCGATCCCGGAATGCGAGATGTGAGTGCGGCGTCCGAACTACTGAAGCCCTACGATGCTCGGGCGATGCGGTGCTATCTCGTGAGCACGAGGGTCAATCATGTGGCAAACGACGACGCAGAATGCTCCGCGCCCATGGAACTGGCGCAGACTCAGAATCGGCTCTTCTGATGGGTTGTACAATCATGCTTGGTTGAGAAGCTTCTTTTCCTTCAGGACTGAGTGGCATATGGAACGGGGTCAAGGATTGGCGAAGGCTGCAAAGAGTGCATTCCGCGACGGACTGGCTGAACTTCGCGTTGAGAACCAAGGATGCAACCGCGAACACAGAGGCGAGCCAGAGGTTGCGGACGGGAACTGCCCACGAAAAGAGCGTAGCTGGCCGGGTGCTCAACATTGCCAAGGCCACCAAAGCGGGCGAATCAACGAAATAACATTAGGTTCGCTGCTCCACACTCATGCCTCTCGGAGTCACACGTTCCTGTTTCTGTACTCCTCTTCTGCGACCTCCACAAGGGCGCGGAGAATAGGATGAACTTTGTTCTTGTCGAGACGGTCGGAAATCGCGACCAGGTAATGCCTGACCGGCTCAAGTTCAGAGAGAAGTGTCACCGCATCCGTGTCTGTGATATTTGCCTGTAGCAGCGCAGCGGCAGCATCTTCGACGTGGTAGCGGTTGTAGTTAACCCCGACATGCAACGCGGTAGCAATCAAGGAGGCTTTTAGGTTAGCGTCGGGCGTAACGGGGAACAGCCTCACACAAGCATCGCCGATCTGGTCGGTGTAGTCGAATGACCAACGCTCAGAAATTGAGACTTCTCTAAATTTGACGATCAAGAGGGCGGCGATCTCGGGATTGAGCTGATACAGGCGAGCGAAAGTCGCAGCGGGGATTCGGACGGTGAGGTCATGGAGAAACCGAGCATCATCACTCGCTGGAACTGCATTCTCGGCGATGGAATCGGCAGTATCGGATGGCAACCCAGCCTCGATTAATTTGCGTAATTCCTCGGCTGCATCGCGTCGTGCTTGCACGACGATAATGCTCTCAAACGAACGGCTGAGGTCAGCCACAGTTTGAAACCGAGCATCTCGGTTCTGATTTGTGCATCGCCTAACGATCACGAGGGCAGGTGCTGGCAGCGGCATGCCCAGTGTTGTCGTTCCTGTGTACATCTCGTTGAGGATTACTCCAAGTGCGAAGATGTCGCTGCGTTCGTCAGCGTCTTCAGCAGAATGGTACTGCTCTGGGGCCATATACCCGGATGTGCCCATCCGCGCATCTGACTGAGTTGCTCTGGTCGTATCAGAACTCATCCGCCGCCCCAACCCGAAATCCGAAACCACAACATCATCATCCCCGTTCCCGAGGATATTGTTCGGGTTCAAGTCCCTATGAATAACTCCGAGGGAATGTGCGCGATGAACCGCGCCAACGACTTGTCGAAATACTCTGGGAATTCGGCTGTGATCGCTGACTAGCTCTGGAAGAATTGCGCTGAGAGAACCCTTGTAAAGCGGCATTATATAAAAGGGTGGGTGGGCATCTAGATCAGCATCGACAATGGACATTATGTACGGCCCGGCTAAAAGACGCAAAATCTCGACTTCTCTGCGAAATCGTCGCTGCGAATCCGCATCCTGTCGGACAAGAACCTTTTTTGCGAACGGTGCGCCGTCGTCACTTCGGGAACAGAATCGTACCTCGGCGAATCCACCGCGTCCTATGGGCTCAATCCCCTCGATCTCCTCGTAACTTGCCATGCCCAAACCTTAGCACTAGCCTCACATGCGGATTCTAGTTCTGCTCAAAAGGTATACCGGGCTGACCAGCAAGTTCCAAGATTTCGCATCAATGGAATCATTCACTTGCGGCTGCTGCGGCGAAGCCCTTTTGGGCCACCGGGTTGAGCAGAGCCCAAGAGAGCCCCAGACCATAGCACCTCACAGCCCCTGAGCTCCGAGGAGAAAGAAATCGGATACAAAGCTTCAGTCGCCAGTCCCGGTCAGACCGAGAGTCTGCGGGCTAGTGATCGCGCTGTCGGCGATGTTCAAGGTAGCCACACGCTTGTGACCTGCCCCCCATCTTTAGTCCAGGGATAATGAGACTTTCTCCGGTTTCTGTTCGCCCCGCGTGCTTGTCTCAGTAGCGGGGATGGGGGTGTGGGGCAAGGGGTCGGCG
>Ga0182018_10003807_pt1 | contig 13172 bp, 10 predicted proteins | sample 812P2MmetaG_FD_120490 | JGI IMG/M metagenome (GOLD analysis project Ga0182018, IMG submission 120490) | Permafrost microbial communities from Stordalen Mire, Sweden - 812P2M metaG | ecosystem: Environmental > Terrestrial > Soil > Wetlands > Permafrost | place: Sweden: Stordalen | collected...
AAGGCGGCTCATATCCTTGCCGTAGCGCGCAACTGGAGGGGGAACCATGACCGCGCAGCCGAAATCCGCAGAGCTCCAAGCGAGCACACCGATTGTTGGGCAGAAGGTGATCAACCTTGCGCTCCAGGGCGGAGGCAGCCACGGCGCCTTCACGTGGGGTGTGCTTGATCGCCTGCTCGAAGACGAACGCATTGCTTTCGACGGCATCACGGCGACCAGCGCCGGCGGCGTCAATGCCGTGGTGTTTGCCGACGGCCTGGCCTTGGGCGGCCGCGAAGGGGCTAGAGAGCGTCTTCGCATTTTCTGGAAGAAGATGTCCGAAGTGGCTGCGTCCAGCATCATCGCACCCTCTTTTTTCGACCAGATGAACCCAAATTTCGGTCTCGATCACACGCCCGCTTACGTCTTTATCGATGTGCTGAGTCGCATTCTGTCGCCCTATCAGCTCAATCCGATGGATATGAATCCGCTCAAGGACCTGCTCAACGCGGAAGTCAACTTCGAGCGGGTACGCCAACAAAAAATCGTCAAGGTGTTTCTGTCCGCGACCAATGTGCGGACCGGCAAGGTGAAAGTCTTCGCTCGCGAGGAGCTTGCCGCCGATCATGTGCTCGCCTCAGCATGCCTGCCTTTCATGATGCGCGCGCCCGAGATCGACGGCGAGGCGTATTGGGACGGCGGCTTCATGGGAAATCCCGCGATCTTTCCGGTGATCTACGGATGCGAGGCCCCAGATGTCTTGATGGTTCACCTCACGCCGACCGAGCGGCCGGAATTACCGACCAACTCCCGCACGATCATCAACCGCATGCAGGAAATCAGCTTCAATTCATCCCTGATGCGAGAAATGCGCGCCATCGCGTTCGTGACCCAATTGATCGACGAAGGCAAGATGGCCGGCGGCAAACGCATGTTCATGCACTTGATCGAAGCCGAGGACGTGATCCGGGATTTGGCGGGCTCCAGCAAAATGAACGGGACCTGGAAATTCCTGACGCATCTTTTTGACATCGGCCGCGAACGCGCCGACCAATGGCTTACCGCCAATTACGATTCCCTCGGCGTGAAGACCACGGTCGATCTACAAGCAAGATATCTTTGAGATATCTTGGATCGGCGCCAGGGCCGCCCGTCTAATTCACTGAAGGCGATTTGCTCCGCTTATACTCGGCTCGCCGCGCATGCAGGATTGGCTCGGTATAGCCGTTCGGCTGAACCGTTCCTTTAAATACAAGATCGCATGCCGCCGCGAATGCGATGGACTTATCAAAATGCGGCGCCATGGGGGAATATTCCGCGTCGCCGGCATTCTGTTTGTCGACGACGCCCGCCATGCGCCTCATTGTGTCCATGACCTGATGCTCGGAGGTAATGCCGTGCTGGAGCCAGTTGGCGATGTGCTGGCTGGAAATGCGTAAAGTCGCGCGGTCCTCCATCAGAGCAATGTTGTTAATGTCGGGAACTTTCGAACAGCCGATGCCTTGATCGATCCAGCGCACGACGTAGCCGAGGATTCCTTGCGCATTGTTGTCGAGTTCCTGCTGAATTTCCTCGGGCGACCAATTCACGCCGCGGGCAAGCGGAACCGTCAAAATATCGTCAAGGCTGGCGCGGGGGCGGGACGCAAGTTGCCGCTGTCGTCGAAAGGCATCGATCTTGTGATAGTGCGTCGCATGCAGCGTCGCGGCGGTGGGAGAAGGCACCCACGCGGTGTTGGCGCCTGCTTCGACCTGGGCGATTTTCTGCTCGAGCATCGCAGCCATCAGGTCAGGCATTGCCCACATGCCTTTTCCGATCTGAGCGTGACCGGGAAGACCGCAAGCAAGGCCGATATCGACATTCCAGTCCTCGTAGGCCTTGAGCCAGGGTTGATTGCGCATCTCGCCTTTGCGGATCATCGGTCCGGACTCCATGGCTGTATGGATCTCGTCGCCGGTGCGATCGAGGAAGCCGGTATTGATGAAAAACACACGCGATTTCACGGCGCGAATACATTCCTTGAGGTTGACGGTGGTTCGCCGTTCCTCGTCCATGAGGCCGATCTTGATGGTGTTGCGCGCCACACCGAGCATGTCCTCGACGGCGGCGAACAGGTCGTTGGCGAACGCCGCCTCGTCCGGCCCGTGCATCTTCGGCTTGACGATGTAGATCGAGCCGGCTCGGCTGTTGCGCGTCGAACCACGGCTCCGGAGATCGTGGAGCGCGATGAGGCTCGTGATCGCCGCGTCAAGAATGCCCTCGGGAGCGGGATGCCCGTCGCGATCGAGCACACCCTCGTCCATCATCAAATGGCCGACGTTGCGGATCAGCATCAGACTGCGGCCCGGCAGGAGAAGCACACTGCCGTCGGGTTGCGTATAGGCACGGTCTGCGGCAAGCCGCCGCGTGAGAGGCTTGCCGTCCTTTTGGAAGACCTCGACGAGCGTTCCCTGGCAAAGACCGAGCCAGTTGCGATACGCCGCCACCTTGTCCGCCGGATCGACCGCGGCGATCGAGTCCTCCAGATCCATGATGGTTGTGAGCGCCGCTTCGAGAACGACGTCGGCAACACCCGCAGCATCGGTGCGACCCACCGGATGCGCGCGATCGATCACTATCTCGACATGCAGACCATTGTTTACCAGCAGAATGGCTTCGGGCGCGTCAGGACGACCGCGATAGCCGCGCAATTGCGTCGAATCCGCAAGTGCGGCCGCGGTGCCGTCGTCGAGACCGACAACAAGCGTACCGCTTTTGACCGAATAAGCACGAACGTCGGCATGCGAGCCTGAAGTCAGTGGCGCGATCTCGTCCAGTAAATTCCGCGCCCAGGCGATGACGCGCTTGCCTCGCTCGGGATCGTAACCTCTGCTCAGCGTTGCCTGGCCGTCTCGCGGAATAGCGTCAGAGCCATAGAGGGCATCGTAGAGCGAGCCCCATCGCGCGTTGGCGGCATTAAGTGCGTAACGCGCATTGCCGATCGGCACCACGAGCTGCGGTCCGGCGACCACAGCGATCTCATCATCTACGTTGGCGGTATCGACCGCAAACGGCGGCCCTTCGGGCACGAGATAGCCAATTTCTTCAAGAAAGGTCCTGTGAGCGGCCTCGTCAAAGGGGCGTCCGCGCCGCCCTCGATACCAATCGTCTATCTTCGCCTGCAGGGCATCCCTTCGCTGCAAGAGCGCGTGGTTCAAGGGAGCAAAGAGGTGGAGAATGCGTTCAAGCCCCTGCCAAAACGCGAGAGCCTCGATCCCCGTGCCCGGAATGACCTCTCCGACGATGAAATCGTGGAGGATTTTAGCAACCTTCAAGCCCCCAATGGATACATGCTCGACTTCCGACATCCAAACGCTTCCATATGTTCGTATTTTTGCGCGGAAAACGTTGTGCCTCAAGTGCGGTCGGCAGTCTACGGGACGCGCGGCGGCTGGAACAGCTCCGGCGCAGAAACGAACGCGCTTTCGGCATTCGGGCGATCAACGCTGATCTTCCGGCCTGGGGTTTGACGGTCGGAGTGGCAGGATTTGTCGTCTAGGTTACCCGCCATTGAATCTGCTTACGCTTTTGAAGCGGACCTCGCCGTTTGTGCTAGTGCGTATTGTCGGCATCAAGTTGAGCGAACAGCTCGGCCAGCAATTGGATTCTCTGCTCGGCGCGGGCCAGAGCCTTATTGCGCGTCTTGAAGGCTTTCAGCAAAGTGGTCGTAATCTCGATCAGCTCCGCGCGCGACCGCCCAAGTTCCTGGACTTGGCGTTCTTCCACCTGAAGCGACTTCTGGAGCACTTGAAGTTTTCTGTGAGCTGCATCGCGGGCGACGGTCGCATCGGCAAACTTTCGCTCGACGGAGCAGTTCTCCGCGGTACGCGCGAGCAATCGCTGCCGCACCTCCACCAGCAGCTTCTCCGCTGTGATAGCGCGTTCCGACGTGGCTCCGAGACGGCTGTTCAGCGTGTTGGTTTCGGTCCGTCGCTTTTCGTTCGCTTCATCAACCGCGAACGTCAACTTGTTGCGTTCGCCCTCCGCCGTGGCCAGCGCAACCCTCATCCGTTCGAGTTTAGAACGTGCTTCATCGCCCGCAGCAGCCAGCTTTTTGCGTTCGGCGTCCGCCGTGGCTAGCGCAGCCTTTGTCTGTTGGAGTTTAGAGCGTGCTTCTTCGCCCGCAGCAGCCAGCTTCTTGCATTCGGCCTCCACGGAAGCCAGGGTCGTCTTAATTTGTTCGAGCTCAGAGCGTGCTCTATTGCCCGCGGCCTCGCTTTCCGTGAGACGGCCGGACAGGCGCGAGTTCTCGCTGACGATCAAATCAAGCGACGACTGAAGCGATTGATTCTCGTTCTCGCGGAGATCTAGCCGCTCGCGCGCCGAGCCGAGGTCACCCTCCAATTCGGCGATCCGCTTGTCCGCGGCCGCGGCCCGTGCGGCTCGCGCAGCCAGCGTCTCCCTACGCGCGTTCAGTATCCATTCAGCAGCGGTTTCTCGCGCCGTTTGCTGTTCCAGCTCAGCAAGCTCCGCACGCGTCGGCTCCAGTTCGTTCGCATTTGCAAGTTCAGTTTTGCTCGTTTCCAATCCGTGTTCAGGTTCTGCGGTCCATGTCCGCAAGTGGCTTGAAACCGGTCTCAACAACGGTCGGCGTCGGGCTTGTTCAGTCGCAGCTATCGCCGCCGTTGCCACTGCCGTATGGGTAACGGCGAGACGCTCGGCTTGATGCTGCCAGCCGTCCCGCTGTGCCTTCTTGCCGGTCAGGGCCATGGGTTGCGAGTCACTGTATTGCGCGCTGCGTGCAGCCTGGCAACACAATGGTTAACGAGCGGTTACTTAGCAGCTAATTGCACCGACAACGCCAAGAAAGACAGCGCCAAGAACGACTTGGGGCCTACACAAACTTGAGGTCTCTAGGGAGACTGGGAGCACTTATGAGCATCATGGCGTCTCAATGTGCCCCCTCAGCTTCCGCAAGCCATTCGTTAAATAGCCGCTTAGCAACCTCTGGCTTGGTGCCGGCAGGAACGAAGAACTTCGTCTCAAAGTGCGGCCCGTGCAGTTGGCCAATGTCAGCTCGATAGGCGGCTTCGCCGGATCCATAAGTGAAAAGCTAGCGGCTGTTGTTTGCCGAAAAGGCGGAAGACCAACGATGTTCGTCGTTCGCTAATTTAGATGAGCTTCGACGCAAATCCCTAAAATGGCGATGCAAATCCTGATGGACAAAATTCTCGCGGAATTCGTCGATCAGGCTTTTGAAGCCTCGCGCCTCGGGCGTAGTAAAGCCCATACGACCCGCGATCTGGTTTCGGCCGCAATGCTCGTTGAACTCGAAGCCAGCGGTGATGCCATGCGGTTCTTGGATGCCAAAGGCCGGATTGCCTGGAAAGCGACGCCGAACCTTTGTCAGAACCTGAAGGATTTGGAACGAGATGCCCAGGACTATCTTGAGAATTTCTAGCCATGCCCGGCCGTGAAGCAACCGCCATCCCTTTTTCCACCGCGGCGATGCGGGCCAATTTGCTGCGTTTGGAAAACGAATGGGAAACAGTTCAAGCCAGCCGCAACCGGGACGCGATTTATGGCTATTTAACTGCCGTTTTGAACTGGTCTCGTGGTGGGCAAAGGAGGGCAACGCGATCACCCGTGCTGGGCGGGCGCTGCATCTGCGCGGACATCATTCGGATAGGGAGCCGGAGCCGTTCGCGGCAATCATTTTATGCACGGCTGATCGTGATAAGGTCGATGAAAGGACGCGGAGCAAATGGTCGCGCGTTTTGCGGTACGCAGTGGAATACAAGGACCTGGATGAGCCGCTGCGCGATTTTATCAAGCGCAAGGGCGGCATCAACGAATGCGCATCACGATTTTCCTGGCGCCTTGGGCGAAGCAGATAATCGCTGCGATCCTTTTTGGTCGCCGTGTCTGCGCCGTAAAAACACCCTAAATAAAAATCGGACAGCTGGCGCATTTGTTCATGTCCAATCGTGCAAACCGATCTTGAACAATATAGCATAAGATGGCTTGTACCTGCCGGACTTGGCAGCCTGAAACTAGAATAAAGGAGACTGCCATGAACAGACCCTCGCGCGGTGGGGTGACAGAAATCGAGAAAAAAATGCCGACATCGTCAGCTGCGTGTATGCGTGGGATGGATGCGCGGCAACATTTAGCGGCGATATGCCGAGCGGATGGATAAACCTACTGGCATATTGGTCCAAGCGCCCAGAGCCGAATTTTTTACAGATTCCTTCGCAAAATGAGGTCCGTCATGGCGTCTTGTGCCCCAGAGCATGCGCGCCCTAGAGTCCCAGCTTAGAGATTTTTGTCGAGTGGGGTCGATGCCGCCAATGGGTGCGGCCTGATCAACACACATTAACAGATACGCCGACACATTTTGCAAATCTATCGCAGCTAACGTATTGGAATGGTGCGGCCAATGGCCACCTCCCGTGATTAGGGCAGATGCACAGTGTTATTGTGCCTGGACTCTACGTCCAGGTTTTATCCGCTGGAAGACGTCGGCAGCTTGATTCCTAAAGTGAACTTCTTGTGGCGAGTTGATGATGCGTTCATAATTCAAGATGGTCAGCGGTTTTCCAATCAAATAGCCCTGAATTTGATCGCAACCCTCATGGCTCAGGATAAGACGTTGCGCTTCGGTTTCGACGCCCTCGGCCAGCACCGGTAGATTGAGGCTTCGCGCCAATGTGACGACGGCTCGGACAATTGCGGCGTTATTATTGTTGGTTTCCAGGTCTGATACGAAAGATCGATCGACCTTAATTTTGTCGAAGGGGAATGATTGAAGATAGGACAGGGAGGAATATCCTGTGCCAAAATCATCCATCGCGATTTTGACGCCTAGAGTCTTCAAACGTCGCAAGATTGCTTGACCGCGGGAAAAATCATCGATCAACACGCTTTCGGTAATTTCAAGTTCAAGTCGGGATGGCGGCAAGCCGGTTTCGAGCAAGACAGCGTGCACGAGCCCTGGCAGATCTCCGTGGCGAAACTGAGCGGGTGAAAGATTTACCGCTACTAGGGCTTTTGACTTCCACGATGCGGCCTCCCTGCATGCCGTGCGCAGGATCCACTCACCGAGTGGGATAATCTGACCGCCGTCTTCCGCAAGCGGGATGAAAGCCGACGGTAGAATCAAGCCGCGGGTCGGATGGTGCCACCGGACAAGAGCTTCAAAACCGATAACGGTGCCATCAATTAGTGCTTCGGGTTGATAGACAAGTTGAAACTCGCCCTTTTCGAGGGCAGACGTGAGGTCATGTTGTGTCTGGCGACCTTCGCGCAACTCGCGATCCATCTCGGGTTCGAAGAACCGATAGGAGCCGGGACCGTCTGCCTTGGCGCGATAAAGTGCAGCATCGGCATTACAAATGAGCTTCTCGCCATCGGTGGCGTCATTCGGATAGATCGCGACCCCGACACTCACATTTGCCGAGAGCTTTCGCCCATCAATCTGGATGTAATCGCCGAGTGCCGTAACAATCCGCTCGGCCAAACGCGCGGTTGCGTCAAGTGGTTGCGTCCCCGAGACGATGACTGTGAACTCGTCGCCGCCGATGCGCGCCAGAAAGGAGCGGCCGATTGTGGCCTTTAACCGCTTCGCCACCTCGCAGAGAAGCGCGTCGCCAACAGCATGACCAAATAGGTCATTCACATTCTTAAATCTATCAAGATCCAGACACACCAGCGCAAAGTGCTCGCCCGAACTCCTTGCTCGCTGGAGGGTCGCCGTGAAAAACTCATTGAAGGCTGCGCGGTTTGGAAGGCCGGTGAGAACATCGTGATGCGCCAAATGTGCAATCTTAGCCTCATATTTCTTGCGTTCGGTGATCTCCTCATGGGTCGCAACCCAGCCGCCATCGGCCGTAGGCCGGTTTACCACTTCGATGGTGCGACCATCCTCCAGCTCAACTGTGAGGTTGATCCTCTCTTTGTTGCGCGCGGCGCTTCTTAACTTTAACTCGTATTCCGACGGGTCACCTGTAAACGTCCCGCGTTGCGCGCGATGCTCAATCATCTCAAGCAGGTAGCAGCCAGGCTTAATCACATCAGCTGATAGGTTATACATGCGAAGGTAGCGATCATTACATATGACGAGCCGACCATCGCTATCAAACATGCATAGACCTTGAGATATGTTCTGGAGCGCAGCATCGAGATGGCCGTTTGCCCGCTGTAGCTCCCCCGTTTTCTCAGCTAGATTTACCTCACGTCTAGCGAGCGCAGCCTCGGATACGAGAAGGCGACGTAATTGTTTTCTCAGAAATCCGAGGAGGAACGCCGAGCACAGCAATGCTAATACAGTGCCGATGCCGATTAATGTCGCCCGGCGATACCAGTGCGCCAGTGCCGCAGCTTCCGATACCGCGACGTTGATGACCAGGGGATAGTCATGGAGGGGCTGTACGGCAACGAGCCGCGCCTGACCATCGAAAAATCCGGGTGACCAATAGTGCCCGCCACCTGCAGCAACAGCTGTGTACCACGGCGATCCTGCTGGCATTTTCTGATTACTGCGGTCTATTGCGGTCGGATAGCGAACCAATATCGTGCCATCGGGATGCAAGAGTACAAATGATTGATCGTGCAAAGGTGTGATCGAATCATAGATGCTCTGAAAATAGGAGACCCCTAATCCGACCAAAACTACGCCAAGAAATTCTCCATTTGGTCCATTGATGCGTTTGCTAACAAAGATGGTTCGCCCGCCTGTCACGCGATTCGTCGAAACGTTACTGATATAAATTCTGTCGTCATTTTGGTGTGCAAAGTGTTGGAAGTAGTCGCGATCGACTACATTTGTTTTTTGGGTAACCCAATGTTGCGTCGTGGTTGCGATGTGTCCGTCTCTGTCGATGATGGCAATAAACTCGGCCTGCGACAGGCGACTCAGACGTTCTCTGAGGAACTCATAAAAATCGGGACTTCTTACATATTGATCGAATTTTTCTTGCGCTAACGCGGTTTGCGCCTCTGTCCGTTCACGAACATCAGTCAGAACAATATCGACCGATTGAATAGATCTGGCGAGCTGCTCGCTGAGGACCACAACAATGTTGCCGGTATTAGTGGCGGCCTCCTGAATTGCATCTGCACGAAGGGCCCAAATTGTTTGGCCGATTGCTAAAACGGATAATGTGATGAGCCCAAAAGCGACGTAGCTGAGCATTCGAAAGTTATGGCGGCGTACATTCTTCGGCATGCGGAGTTATTGGGCGGTTGCCTTCGTTTGAAGCATAGCCGTATGGGATTAGTTGCTATTTAAGCCGATGCGCTATCGTGGCGTTTTATGAATCCGTGCTTTAATCTTGGTCTCCGATTTGCGATGAGTTTTAATTATTTGTCGCCAAAGGCTTGTGAGGCAAGCGATGGTGGGCGAAGGCATGAACGTCGTCGCCGCCTGTTTGCAAGGGAACTAGTTCTGCAAGGCAAAGCCAGATCGGACGACACTGACAAACTTGGCGCCGACTTCACGGCCGCGCCGCCAGACCACCTTGTACGTGCTTTCCCCGGACAACACCGTCGCTGGACAGGAGCAGCACGAATTCATCGGGAGCGTCGAAACCGTCGAGGCACAGCCGCACGCCGCCGTGATCCTTTGCACGGCAGATCCAGACAAGGTCGATTATCGAACGCGGAGCAAATGGTCGCGAGCGTTGCGGTACGCAGCAGTATACAAGGATCTGGGCGAGCCGCTGGGTGATTTCATCAAGCGCAAAGGCGGATTGAATAAATGTGCAGCTGGTTATACTCGTCGCCTCGGGCGAAGTAGCCAGCATCGAGCTACTGCAGGCGCAGGCGAGCGATACCTTGCTGCGCGAAGATCGCTAAAGCTTGACCGCCGCAGTTGTTTTGTTTAACTCGAAACCTCCTCACAACGGAGGACGCTTTTGAGAACAATCATTCTGTCGCTTCTGCTTTCCGGATCGTCGTTCGCCGCTTCGGTGAACAGCAATTACACTTGCGTCCAAGGACACGAACAGGAAGCGAAGGCCAAACTGCAGGTCTTTGCCACCCAGGCTCTTACGAATTTTTTTAGGAACAGGAATATCGAAATTAACCCGTCGGCACTTCAATTCGACGCCAGTTTCACGACCCAAAATAACATCGACGGAGCGCCGTATGTCGGGTTTACGGGAAATACCGGCGGTTCCGGACTCGCCGGATCGGCGACCGCCGGCACGATAGCTGCGAAAGACGGAACCAAATTCAATGTCCTTTTCAGCTCCGGATCGGACAATCAGGATATGGGTGAGTACCGGATCGTGGGCACCCAAAGTGGCTTCGACCGGGAAGGAAATCCGATTAACAGGCATTGCCAGCTCAATCTTTTCGACTCCGGCGACGCCGAAGCCACCAAGACGCTGCTCGTTCTCAATGCTGGTTCGGGACACATACTGGGATTGATTCCCTTGCCGGCGCAGATACCGCTTTATTAGAGAACAAGGGATCAGGTTCAAAAACCGCAGGGCAGGCGCTGGTGAGGTTTTTCCGAGCGTTGTTTGTCCGGCGCGGGGATGCGGATTCCACGAATTTGTTCAGCTCAATCGTTGGTCGTTCGGCGCCCTTTCATAGGCTTTCATTCGCCAATCGCGACAGTCCGCTTACTGGCCGAGTCAAGAGCGCAAGGAATGAGCACAGCAGCCCGATCATAGCGCCAGCTTAGGCGATTCGTTCACCCCATCAACGCGGATAAGGTTTTCGGCACACACACCCTAGCTCACGATCAAGCCGGGAGTGCACCTATCGGCGGGAATTGGATTGTGCACGCGCGGCCGTGCGTTTCCGTTGTCGTCGCTCAAAATTCGATTGCGATGCCCGCGTTGTGGCAATAGGCGCATGACCGTGATGTTTGAACCGCCTTCGACCCAGAAGGTGTCGCCGTCTGAGCGCGCGGCGCTCAAGCAGCATAAGGTCATTCTCACCGAGCGGGATGACACTGCGACCGTCGAGAGAAAAATCGGCGGTATCAAGGGCAAGCCCAGATCCTATGCCATCGACGTTCGCGCCCTGCACCGATTGGCATCAGAGTAATCATTTGTGAGTCCGACAATGCGCGAAATTGGCTCCTTCATCTCTTCCATGCGCGTTCCCATGCGAACGATGCTGTGTCCTATGCCCTTTTAAACTCGGCATTGGATTGATACTCGACCCGTGCCTCGCGGATTAACAGCCCAGCTGATTTCGCAATCCGGGTTTTATATTTAAAGTCCATAGGTCCCTCTGGCGGTGAGACGCAGTAGCCCGGATTCGCTATTCAAATCTTTTCCTGGGTCGCAATCGATCATTGCGGCGGCGTTGTCATCAGCGGCAGCTCTTCATTTAAGATGATCAATAGCAGCTTTCGCCTAGAAACAAACCACTAGCTTATGACGTGACGAGAACCTCCACTGACATGTCCGCGAAGGCGTCGGTCATCCCGACGAAATTGCCGGACACAGGAATGGCCTGCCGGATATCGCGCACGACGGCGACGGGTATCAGATTGAAGGCGCCGACGCTGCGATTGGTCGGATCGAAAGTGATCCAGCCAGCGCCCGGGACAAAAACTTCTGCCCATGCGTGGGTCGATCCCGCATTACTCGATCCGACGCTTTGCTGATCAGGATTGTAGAGATAGCCAGAGACGATACGCGCGCCGAACCCAAGGCTGCGCGCCGCTTCCGCAAAGAGCACCGCGAAATCCCGACACGATCCCCAGCCACGATCCAGGGTTTGGGTTGGAGACTGAGTGCCCTCGTCATCTCGGCTCTGATAGCGGATCCAACTCGTGACGCCAACGCTCAGGTCTTTCAGTAGCGACAGCGTGTCAGTCGATTGACCGCGGACGAACGCCCGCGCCCAATCGCGCAACCGCTCCGTCGGGTCCGGGTATTGCCGGCTCGTCAAAGCGCCGAGGTCGATCCATTCATCGTCGGAATAACGGAACGGGTAGACAATCGCGGAGGCAGCGATGCTGAAGACAGGCCAGGCGGCTGCATCGAGCTGGAGTTCCGTGACACTGTCGATTACGAGACTATCGGTCATGGTCTGGAAGGTGGCCGTCGCAACTGCGTTGCCGAAGACATCGTGCGCCCAGGTCACCACAGATTCGGGCGTTACCGCAACATGGCTGGAAATCAAACGCAGATCGCGGGTTTCGCGTGGTCGAAGCATCAAGCGGTGGGGCCCGAGAGCCACCGGCTTGTTGAAGCGATAGGTCGTCTTGTGATGAATTTTGATCGCGATCAACGAAATCTCCAATCCGTAGCAGCGTGACGCTTTCGGTCCGGCCTGTGCCCACGAATACGCAGCGTCTCGCCTCTGTAAGCAATTCGCAAAATATATATGCATTAACTGCGCGGCGTGCACGCGCGCTTGACGGCCGCTGCCTGACGGATCGGCTTTGGGAGACCGGTGATGTCGTGAACGTGCTCGAAGGTCGGGAAAATACCACTCGCAAAATAACCTTCTCGTTCCCATCTGAAGTTTATCACCGGCACCGTCTGTTGGCGAGCCGACCACTGAGAGATGCAAGCGCTCCCGCCTTTAAGGAGGACGCTATGTCCGAGTTTAACGTCCAAAAATACGCGCTAATGTGCAGGCGCTTGGCGGCAGAATGTAGAGGTTTGGCAGTAGATGTTCCTGAGCCAGACCTAAGGGCGCACTTCCTTTGTATAGCCAGCGCATGGACGGAATTGGCGGATCATCCCCGTGTCCTGCATTAGTCAACCCGAAAACCGGAGAGGGGCATTGGGGATCGATGTCCGCCGTCAGCGCTCATTGGACCGAACGGGTGGATTGAAGAAGGGAGAGTTTCTGGCTCATCGTAACGTTCATAGGAGCGAAGATGAGACAGCAAACTCGATCATCAAAGGAACCGGCTGAGAAGGTCGTCCAAGACATCCGGCGGGCGACGCGCAAGCATTATTCGGCCGAGGAGAAGATCCGGATCGTTCTGGAAGGCCTGCGCGGCGAGGACAGCATTGCTGAGCTGTGTCGCCGCGAGGGGATCGCGCAAAACCTGTACTATCGCTGGTCGAAAGACTTCCTGGAGGCTGGCAAGAGGCGCCTGGCCGGCGATACGGCCCGGGCCGCCACCTCAGACGAGGTCATCGGACTGCGGCGCGAGGCCACGGCGCTCAAGGAGGTGGTCGCCGATCTGACCCTGGAGAACCGCCTGCTTAAAAAAAGCGTGACGGCGGATGGGG
>Ga0182018_10003808_pt1 | contig 13164 bp, 13 predicted proteins | sample 812P2MmetaG_FD_120490 | JGI IMG/M metagenome (GOLD analysis project Ga0182018, IMG submission 120490) | Permafrost microbial communities from Stordalen Mire, Sweden - 812P2M metaG | ecosystem: Environmental > Terrestrial > Soil > Wetlands > Permafrost | place: Sweden: Stordalen | collected...
AAGGAGAACTCATTATGACGGTAGAACGGGCACTTCGCTTAATCGCCGGCGGTTTTATTCTGTTGTCCCTCGCACTCGGGCACTACGTAAGCCCGTACTGGTATTTTTTCACCGCTTTCGTTGGCCTGAATCTGTTTCAGTCTGGACTAACGAACTGGTGCCCGATGATGTTCGTGCTTCGAAAGTTGGGACTGCGCGAGTCGTTGCCACTTCTCTCGAAAGGCTGACGGATCAACCGATTCGACGAAACCAATGACATCCATTGCGCAAGTTGAATATCGACTCAGTCTATTGTCGATTCGCCAAGAGATTCTCGCATCGCTCGGGCCCCCGGTAATTTCTGTCGTAGGTTCGCGCGCCGCACGGAATCTTGATCTCTCGAATCGATCGCCTGGGGTCATCTAAAGTTTCTTCCCGACGCTTACTGAGAGGGCGAGTCTCGTAATTGTTGGCGCTTTTCGATTTCTTCGTCTGTCAGACGCGCATCGTAAATCGATCGCGGTTCGACGCTACGCGCTACGACCGTTGCAATTCTCACGACAAGTAGCAGCGGCAAAATGAAGGAACGGTCTCTGCCTGTCAATTCCATCATTAGGACTACGGCAGATATTGGATCCTGTGTCGTCGCTCCCATCACAGCTCCAGCTCCGAGCAACGCAAACAGGCCCGGAGGCACGCCAGGCCAGAAGTGTGACCCCACGAAACCCAACACGCCGCCGAGCAAGGCGCCCGCCGTCAGCGAAGGTGTAAACATCCCTCCGGGAGCTCCGCTTCGCATACACAAGATCGTGGCGGCGGGTTTCAAAACAAGTAATACGAGCATCAAAAGGGGTGCGACCTGGCCAGTGAAAGCGAGTTGCAAAATATCTTTTCCGTTGCCAAGAATTTGCGGAAACCAGATCGATGCGATCCCGAGCGCTCCGATGACGATGATGGGAGCAGTAAGCCGTCTCCACCCCTTCGGACGGTGACGATCTGCCCATGTGACCATTCGAACGTAGCGGACGGACGCCAGACCCGCGATCGGTCCCGCGGCCACCGCCCATAAAATGATTGACGCCGAGCTGACGAAGGCCGGGATCACATACGTAGGCGCGTCGGGCAACGCAAACCACGAAACTCCCGTGGCGATCATCGACGCAAAAAGGGCGGGAAGCACATAACGAAGCGCCAGTCTTCCGCGCATGACTTCCAGCGCAAAGAGCGCACCGCCCAATGGAACTCCATACGCCGCGCCCATTCCAGCTCCCGCTCCGCAGGCGACCAACAACCGGCGCTGCTCATCGGACAAACGCGCCTCGTCACAAAAGAAGTTGGCAAATACCGCCCCAGCTTGTTTCGGCGCGCCCTCGCGACCCAGCGATACTCCCAAGCCTACGATGAGCACCGAAAGGACGGCGCTTACTAACGTGCGCAATGCCGGCATTCGTCCAGCGTGAAACCAAATAGCAGCAGTCGTGTCGATCCCGTTTCCGCTGGAAAGCTGTTTTGAGAAGAAGTTGGCCTATCCCCGTGAGCACGGCAGCGGCAAGGAGCACTATGATGTGCCGCAAGGGGCTGGCGTGTTGAGCCGCCTCGAGGATGTTGGTGGCTGATCCCTTCCAAGCAATGTGCTGGGTCACTTCTAAAAGACGCGTTAGCGCGGCCGCGGCCAAGCCTGTGCCAACGCCGGTAACAAAACGGCCAGCCAGAATTGGGCGGCGCCCGGACGCGAGAGCGTGGAGGGGATCATGTCTCCAGGGGGCGTCTTAGCCGTCTTGGGCATCGTCAAATAGTATCGCTGATCCTAGCCGCCTCCGACTTCACAATCTCGACCAAGTTTAGGTCGGTGCGACGAGCGGCTTGTTGATCCTTAGCGGCCAGGGATGGGATTACGACTGCCGTTCATTGCTTTCCTTCCGGTCTGTGCAGCTCCTGTTGAATCGGCGGCGGCAAGTTGCCGATGTGGCTCAGGAACGTGACTACCTGTCCAATTTCACTATCGGCCATGATGTTTGTCCAAGCTGGCATGGCTGTCCAACGAACCCCGTGTTTGATGATGAAAAACTTCTCGTCTTCCGTCATACGTGGAAGCGCCTTCATGAACGGGGGCGCACGCGGATAGAAGGAGCGACCATAATCGCTCTCTGGGTTATCAGGCCTGCCATGACAATCGGCGCATTTGTCCCTGTAAAGTCTTGCACCATCCATGAGGTTAGCTTCAGTCGGCTGAATCGGATTGTTCCGTTCGGGCGCGTGGCGTGCCGCAGAAGCCTCCAGTGCTGTGGCCACAAGTGTCGATTCAAACCAGGAAGGTCTAGCATCGGCACGGAGGTCGGCATAGCCGAGCCTGAGATAGAGCCAGCCGCCAAAAACAATCACGACAAGAGTAACGAGAACTCCCAGCAAAAAATCTCGCATCAACGTCTCCTCCCACGACAAATATGCACCCCTCTCCAGCGTAAGTGTAGTTCGCTTCTGGAACTTTCAGGGCGCTCAGGAGCGTCGGTGGAGCGGGCGAATAGTGCAAACATGGTACTCGTTGACCCGGATTTAAATGTGTTCTTTATTGACCAGAACTGCCTTTTCCAAGTGTCCTAAGATGCTGTTTTGGATGGCTGTTGATCAGCAGTAGGAGAAAGGAAATGGCGACTGCGAAAGCCAAAAAGTGTGCACACCCGATTTGTTCGTGCGTGACAACCTCGGGCAGGTACTCGAGCGTCCAATGCGAGGCTATGGAAGAGACGCCGGACATCGATTGTTCGTGCGAACACTGTGACTGCAAGGGCAAAACGTCCTAAATGGTAAAAGTTCGTTCAGCAGTTGATGAGCGAGACATAACCAATAAGGAGACTTCGCCGACGACTGTCGCAATGATCTGCGGTAATGGTCCATGCCGGACGAACTCAACCGAGTTTTGAAACCAATCCGTGGCTGGCAGCGCGTGTTCGTTAGCAAGTTCAAACTTGGAGGAGGATAAACAAATGTTGAAACGTCTTCTGATCGTCGCAACACTAGTTCTGGTCGTAACTCTAACTGCTGTCGCCTCGGACCGCGAGGATGATATTAGTCGCACCGACAAGGCTGCCCAGGTCTTCAAGGAGATCATGAACACACCGGATCAGGGCATTCCTTCGGATCTTTTGGGATCGGCGAAATGCATCGCCATCATTCCAGGGGACGTGAAGTTCGCCTTTATATTCGGCGGCAACTACGGCAGGGGAGTGGCAACCTGTCGGACTGGGCATGGCTGGAGCGCGCCCATGTTTGTGGCAATTGACGGCGGGAGTGTGGGTTATCAGATCGGAGGCTCTTCCACCGACCTGGTAATGCTCTTTATGAACGATCACGCCTTGAAAAGCCTGCTCAACGACAAATTCAAGCTCGGAGCCGACGCCTCTATAGCGGCCGGACCAGTGGGCCGGAGCGCCGCTGCTGGCACCGACCTTAAATTGAATGCGGAGATTTTGTCTTATTCGCGTTCCAAAGGCATTTTCGTTGGGGTGAGCCTAAGCGGCGCGGTGGTGCAAGCCGACAAGAGCGGGGACCGAGCCATGTATGGCCACGATGTGGATCGCCATGAAATTCTAAGCGGCAAAGTTGCCGTTCCGGCATCGGCGCAAACCCTGGTGGACGAACTTGGTGGATATGCCCACGAAGCCGAGGTTAAGTAGCGAACGTCGTGCGACGGAGCTCTAAGTTGCTCCTAGAATCTCATGGCATGGGCGGCGAGCTTGAGCCCGGCATGACGAAGCACTTTGCAGACTGTTTTCGGAGATTGGCCTGCATAAAGGGGTGGGCGAATGCTCATCAGAGCGAGGTCCCAACCCTCACCTCGAAGTCCGGTCGAAAGGCCTTTGGGCCGTCTGGAGGTTAAGAAGCTCGTGCAGTAGGTTTTTCGGCAACCCTGCAACGCATAGCCTGGCGTATCCACTGTTGCCGGCTACGCCATGACACGGTGAGAAGCGCGTTGAATAACTCGTCCGGCCGTATCCGAGCCACCACGAATGCAGCGTCAGTCTTCGGAGGCGATAGATGACACTGTCCGGGAGGGACGTGCTCTTGGTCGGACAGAATTTTCATAGTGCCCAGGCCTTTACGCATCGGCTGCACCGATGGGGATTCCGATGCCATTTTGCCAGCAATGTGCGAGCTGCCTATGATCTGTTGACCTCGCACCCGGTCGATCTAGTGCTCAGCAATACGCATCTGTCCGATGGAACTGGCGTTGGCCGGCCTGCCGGTTAGCGCGTTCCTTTGCTTACCAGTTGAAAATAGCTGGTATTGGCTGCCCGCTATCGATGGCGGAAAAGCCTGCTTGGGATTGCCAGCTCTGCGACCTTCGGAGTTTGCGAGCGCACTCGAAGAAATAGCCGGAGACAAGGCATCTTTTGGGTGGACTCCGTTCTCCGCGAAGGTGACGCGCCCGCGGCTGCGGGAACCGGCTAGTTGACGCACCGTGTCGCACCTGTGGAGCGGAAGCAAGACGTTATTCCACAGAAAGAAAGGAAGCCATGACACACCATACTGATTTGAATCTCGTATCCGTTCATGAACTTGTCGAACATACACAAGACGTATTCAATCTGATTGCCCGGCGCGCGTTTGAGATTTTCGAAAGTCGCGGATACGTGCATGGAAACGACCAGGAGGATTGGTTTCTCGCGGAATCCGAGCTACTCACCCCCGTGAGGTTTCACCTCGCGGTGTCTGGCGAACAGCTTACCGCACGCGCCGAAGTCCCTGGATTCAGCACGCAGGAGATCAAGGTCAGCGTCGAGCCGCGCCGACTGAGCATCAGTGGAAAAACCGAGCCTCGCGAGAAACGCAAATCTGGGAAACATTCCCATTCGCTCAGCCCCGCGCAACTCATGTTCCGGGTTATCGATCTGCCCACTGAGGTTAATCTTTCGAAGGTCAGAGCCACACTGAGCGATGGCATACTCGAGGTAGCGATGCCAAGAGCAGCTCCCGTGAAGAGCATTCGCGTCGACACGGAGCTGGCGTTGCCCGCATAAGTTGATACTTCGCTCCGTGAGACCGGGCGCAACCCAAGCCGCCACAGGCAGCTCGACAGATATGGTCCTCGAATGAGGCCCTGGAATCCTCGCAGTTAATTTCGAGAGAGATTATGCGGGAACGGCTAGACCGAGGTTTGAGAATGTGATCAATGATGCCTCTTGACTATCCATTGTGGCTGCGGGTAGCGCATTTTTTCAACTTTCTTTTCCTATCGCTTCTCGTCCGCAGTGGCCTTGAGATCTTGAGCGCACATCCGAGACTGTACTGGAACGATCACTGCACCCCGGGTAGCGAATGGCTTAAGTTTACGAAGAAGCAGAGATCTAAGGGCCAACTCTGGGCAGCGAGTGACGAGGAAAGTTCTTTCCCGTCTGCGATTGCCCTGCCGGGCCACGAAAATCTGGGTCTCGGACGGCACTGGCACTTTCTCGCGGATTTTGCATGGCTGCTGACAGGTTTGGTATACGTGGTCATGCTCTTCGTCACTCCGGAGTGGCGACGGCTGATTCCTACGTCCCGGCAGATTGTCCCGGACGCATGGAACGCACTGCGCAGCTATTTAAGCTTCCACATTGTTGAAATGCCCGGAGGATATAACGCATTACAACAGTTGAGCTACGCGGCAGTCGTCTTTCTACTCGCACCATTCAGTATTGCGACCGGGGTAGCGATGTCCCCAGCGGTCGCCGCCCGTTTCCCGAAATACATCAAACTCTTTCACGGACGGCAGGGGGCACGGAGCCTGCATTTTCTTGCTCTTTGCGCGTTCATCGTATTCTTCATCGGCCATGTCACGATCGTGGCTCTACATGGCTTCCGGAGAGAGCTGACACGGATTGTTCTGGGTGAGACATACAATCCGCACCTGACGCGCGCTTTGATGATCTGGCTAGTCGGGTTGGGCGGGGTAGTGCTCATCCATGTCCTAACAACCGTGTGTTCGCGCCGCCGTCCCCGCTTTGTTCAAGAAGCCACTGAGTCGATCACCAATCCACTTCGCACGCTGTTGTTCGGCCATGAAATCTCAGCACAGCATTACTCACATGCGGACATTTCGCCCTACTTCTGGGTAAATGGTCGCCCACCGAAAGAGGAGGATTATTTGGAAATGGCATGCGACCAGTTCGCGAATTACAACCTGAAGGTCAACGGATTGGTCGAAAGGCAGCTGTGCTTAACGCTGGCGGACCTGCGCGCCATGCCGAAACAAACTCAAATTACAAAGCATTGCTGCATCCAGGGCTGGTCGGGCATTGCCGAGTGGGGTGGCGTATCGCTGCATCACATCGTGGGGCTGTGCCAACCGCTTCCATCCGTCCGTTACATTGTCTTCTACGCATTCGACAATAAATCCACGTCCGAGCCACATGCACAGGGCCCTGGATACTTCTACGGCACAATTCGCATAGAGTTGGCGGAAGACCCGCAGACCATTATTGCTTACGAAATGAATGGCCAGCCGCTGCCGATTGTGCACGGAGCACCGCTCCGGCTTCGTGTTGAAACGCAGCTTGGATTCACCATGGTGAAATACATCCGCGCAATAGAGTTCATCGAAGATTACAAAACCATTGGTCTCGGCCAAGGCGGCTGGCGGGAAGACTACCAATATTTCAGTCAGGAGGCGGGGATCTGATTAACCAGGGTTGGCAATTCCCAAAGGAAACCACAACACAGGAATCCACTGAGGCGGGCATCGGAAGGGGACGAATTATGGATACAACTCCACGTGACCTGTTCGCCCAACTGCGGGCGAGGTGACGAGTGTTTATCCCACATACTTACTCGGCTGCGCTCGTCCTTATGCTGATCAGCATGCTCTGCTGGGGTAGTTGGGCGAATACACAGAAAATTGATAAACGTTGGCGGTTCGAACTTTTCTACTGGGACTACATCTGGGGCCTGCTGGCATGCGCGCTAGTATTTGGACTGACGCTCGGGAGTACAAGCCCCGCATCGCCGGAGAGCTTTTTTCGCAATCTCGGCAGCGCAAGTCGCCGCAGCCTTCTCGAGGCTTTCATCGGAGGCGTCATTTTCAATCTCGGAAACCTGCTTCTCGTGGCTGCGATATCTGTAGCGGGCATGGCCGTAGCGTTCCCGATAGGAGCAGGTCTGGCGTTGGTGATTGGAGCCGTCATCAACTACATCATTTCGCCCAAAGGGAATCCCATTCTTCTTTTTGGCGGAATTGCGCTGATTTGCGTCGCCATCATCCTCGATGCAATGGCGTATCGGGGCTTGTCTGCAGGCGCGAAGGCTACCAAGAAGGGCGTTGGACTGAGTCTGGCCTGCGGCGTGGCTGTTGGGCTGTTCTACCCATTCGTCGCCAAGGCAATAACAGGCCCGAACCACCTGGGCCCCTACACCGTATATTTCGTCTTTGCCTTGGGTGCCGTTGTGTCCAATTTTCCGATGAACTATGGATTGATGCGGCGACCGGTCAGTGGCCAACGGCTTCGGATAAAAGACTATTTCAAGGGACAAGCGAGTCTCCACGCGTGGGGAATATTAGGCGGACTCATCTGGGGCAGCGGCACGATCGCCAACTTCGTGGCTTCCTATGTGCCGCTGATTGGACCCGCCACTTCGTTCTCTCTTGGAGAGGGCAACACGATGATCTCTGCTATATGGGGCATTTTTGTGTGGAAGGAGTTTCATGGCGCGGGAAACCGAGTCAAGGGTCTCCTCGCTATTATGTTTCTGTTCTTTGTATCGGGCCTGAGCTGTATCGCGCTCGCTCCGCTATTTCATTAAGAGAACTAACACGGTCAAAGCCGCAACCTGGGAGGCCGAGTGACAAAGTCAGGCAATAACAATGGAGCGTTTGGACACCCCGGGATTCATCCTCGATGGACCCATGGAGGTAAGGACGGAGTAGGAACCGCATACGCAGCGTCGAGCCAAATCTGGTTTACGCTTTGGAACGGCGTCATCACCGAAGTCTATTATCCGACGGTGGATCGGCCGCAACTCCGGGACCTTCAATACCTGATTACCGATGGCAAGAGCTTTTTCCATGAGGAAAAGCGTCACCTCAAACACAAATTCGAGCGCTTATCCGATCACGCGCTGGGATATCGCTGCACGAACTCCGATCCTGATGGCCGTTACGCCATCGTTAAGGAAATTATCACGGACCCTCATCTTGCCTGTGTTCTTCAGCGCACAAAAGTGACGGGTAACGAATCGTTCATTTCGAAGCTGCGGCTGTACGCCCTATGCGCTCCTCATCTGGAAGTCGGAGGGTGGGGAAACAATGGCTACGTTGCCGAGGTGAATGGCCGCAAGATTCTTATGGCACGGAAACAAGGAACGTGGCTGGCGCTGGCTGCCACCGTGCCTTTCTCTCGTGTTTCATGCGGATATGTCGGCCGCAGTGACGGCTGGACGGATCTGGCTGCCAACTTTCAAATGGACTGGGAGTTCGACCATGCTACTGACGGCAACATAGCTCTCACCGGGCAATTGGATCTGAGCGCCCACCGCGAGTTCACCCTTGGACTCGCGTTTGGAGACACCCAACACCACGCGATTACAACACTCTTTCAGGCGCTCGGCACTCCCTTCGAAGAGCATCACAAACGGTACACGGAGCAATGGGACCGCACGTCCGCACACCAGATCCCCTTAGAGAAGGTTTCGAGCGACAAGGGCAACCTCTACCACAGCAGTTTCAGTTTAATTCTCGCTCACGAAGACAAGTCCTATCCTGGCGCCTTGATCGCCTCTCTCTCAATTCCATGGGGAGAAGCGGCGGGCGACAAAGACCAAGGCGGATACCACTTGGTTTGGACCCGAGATATGGTTAACAGCGCTTCCGCCCTGCTGGCCTCCGGTGAAAATGCCACGCCTCTGCGGGCACTCATCTATCTTGCGGTTTGTCAGCAAGAGGATGGTGGTTTTTCACAGAACTTTTGGGTTAATGGAAATCCGTACTGGCGAGGAATCCAATTAGATGAAGTCGCGTTTCCTATTTTGCTGGCCTTATGCCTCAGCCAACGGAATGCACTTCAGGAGTTTGATCCGTACCCGATGGTGTTAAAAGCAGCAAGTTACTTGCTTCGGCATGGGCCGGTCACTCAACAGGAACGCTGGGAAGAAGCCAGCGGTTATTCTCCGTCCACTTTGGCTTCAAATATCGCGGCCCTGATTGGCGCGGCTTACTTTTGTAGGCAGCGAGCGGATAAAGCAGCTGCCGAGTTTCTTCAGCAATACAGTGACTTCTTAGAATCGCATATCGAGGCGTGGACAGTTACAACGGAAGGCACTCTGGTTCCAAGCATTCGGCGCCACTATATACGGATCCTACCAGAGGACGTGGGCAACCCGGACCCGGCGGAAGACCCGAACGCGGGAATCCTGAAAATCGCAAACCTTGCGCCAGGAACCCAGAATTCATTTCCGGCAAAGGAGATTGTCGATGCCGGATTTCTTGAGCTTGTTCGTTACGGGATAAGAAAGCCGGACGATCCAATAATTGTGGATTCATTGAAAGTCATCGATGCGGCACTGAAAGTGGACACCCCGATGGGACCGGTTTGGCGCCGTTACAATCACGACGGTTACGGCCAGCGAGAAGACGGAGGGCCTTACGTCGGATGGGGCAAGGGTCGTGCATGGCCGCTTCTCACGGGAGAACGGGCGCACTTTGAACTCTCTGCAGGACGAGATGTAAGACCCTTCATACGAGCAATCGAAGGCTTCGCTTCGGCGACGGGTCTATTACCGGAGCAAGTATGGGATGAGCCGGACCGGCCGGACACTTTTATGTTCCTCGGTAGGCCTACAGGCTCGGCCATGCCTCTCATGTGGGCCCACGCGGAGTACCTCAAGCTACTAAGGTCCGTATCCGATGGCCGCGTTTTCGATCTGATTCCTGAAGTTGCAAAGCGCTACCTCGGAGATCGGAAGGCGTGTCAACTATTCGAGATTTGGAAGCCAAATCGCCGGGCGCGGGTCGTGAAGAAAGGCTACACGCTGCGCGTCCAGGTTCCAGCTCCCTTCCGTCTCCATTGGACGGGCGACGAGTGGGGTACGGTCAAAGATACGCCGTCCTCGGCAACCACTCTCGGAATTGACTTCGTCGATATCCCGATTACCGCGGCGCAGCATGCGCCGATTCGGTTCACCTTCTTCTGGCCCGAAAGCAATTCGTGGGAAGGCCGTGACTACATGGTAGAGATCAAACAATAGAAAAATGCCTTGCTACTTCCTCCATACGGTCATCAAAAGAGATGGCGACAGCCGAGAAGTGGTAGTGCAAGAGAGGGGACGATGTGCCGCAAGAGAATCATTTTGACATCATCATCATCGGCACGGGAGCCGGTGGCGGAACGCTCGCCTACCATCTTGCTCCATGCGGAAAACGCATTTTACTTCTGGAACGGGGCGACTACCTGCCGCGGGAAAAAGACAACTGGAACTCCAGTGCCGTCTTTCTCGAGTCGAAATACCGGGCCAAGGAAACCTGGTATGACAAGAACGGAAACATGTTCCATCCGGGCATTCAGTATTACGTCGGCGGGAATACGAAGGTCTACGGCGCGGCGTTGCTGAGATTTCGCAAGGAGGATTTTGGAGAAGTCCGGCACTATGGCGGCATCTCCCCTGCATGGCCGCTCAGCTATGAGGACTTCGAGCCCTTTTACACAAAAGCGGAGCACCTGTATCACGTTCACGGGGAGCATGGAATCGATCCCACAGAAGGCCCGGCGAGTGCTCCCTACCGTTACCCGCCAGTCAGCCACGCGTCGCGCATTCAAGAGCTTTACAATGATTTGCAACGGTGCGGCCATCACCCATTCCCATTGCCCCTCGGTATCTTGCTCGATGAAAAAGACGGTAAGGCGCTGCACACGAGTGCTTGCGTGCGGTGTGCGGCATTCGACGGGTTTCCATGCCTGGTCAACGGCAAAGCCGATGCGCAGGTTATTTGCGTAGACCCAGCTCTCGATCACCCGAATGTCCAGCTTCTCACGGGCTCCTACGTGAAGCGTCTTGAAACAGATGCGTCCGGACGTGTCGTGACCAAGATCCTCGTCGAGCGCGACGGTCAATCTGAGGAATATTCGGCGGACATCGTGGTCGTTTCTTGCGGAGCGATCAACTCAGCGGCTCTTCTGCTGCGCTCCGCGAACGACCGGCACCCGAATGGGCTCGCGAACAGTTCGGATGTAGTGGGACGCCACTACATGCGCCACAACAACTCCGCCTTCATGGCAATTTCGAAACAACCCAACCCGACCGTATTCCAGAAAACCCTTGGCCTGAACGACTTCTATTTTAAGTCGGATGATTGGGAATACCCCTTGGGCTGTATCCAGATGCTGGGCAAGACCGATGGCGAAATGCTTAAGGGAGAAGCGCCGGACTGGGCGATTTGGAAACCCGATTTTGCTCTGGATTACATTGCCGGGCACTCCATCGATTTCTGGGTTCAATCCGAAGATCTGCCACATCCCGATAACCGCGTTAGCATCAATCAGAAAGGCGAGATCACGCTGACCCTTCAGGAGACCAACACAGAGGGACACCGACGCTTGATCGCAAAGCTCAAGGGGATGCTTAGGGACCTCGGCCTTCACGACCACTTGATGGCCCGATCGTTATATCTGGGCAAGAAAATTCCAATCGGCGGCACCGCTCATCAGGCCGGAACGATTCGGTTTGGTCGCGATCCCAAGACGTCGTCGCTTGATCTGAACTGCAAGGCTCACGACTTGGATAATCTCTATGTCGTCGATGCGAGCTTCTTCGTGTCTATTGCAGCCGTGAATCCTAGCTTGACCATCATCGCGAATGCGCTGCGAGTAGGAGACCACCTGCTGAAACGGCTGGGGTAACAAAAAACAGTCAACCCTGCTCTCGGCCGGTACGCGAGAAGCAAGAGCCTAGAAAGGAAAATGTAATGAAAGCTATTGCGATTATTCCGGGTACAGCTGGCTCGCGCATCGTGGACCGGCCCGAACCCGCCATAATTAGCTCCGATGAGGTAAAGGTCAAAGTCAAACGCGTGGGCGTCTGCGGGACGGACAGGGAAGAAGTGTCGGGGGGGCGCGCGGATGCCCCGGATGGTCAGAAAGAACTCGTCATCGGCCACGAGATGTTTGGCCAGGTGGTGGAGGTGGGTTCGTCGGTCATGGGCGTAAAAGTGGGAGATTTCGCCGTCTTCACCGTCAGACGAGGATGCGGCCAATGCCCGCCCTGCCTGATGGGACGCGCAGATATGTGCCAGACCGGCAACTACAAAGAGAGAGGCATCCGCGGACTAGATGGCTATCAAACGGAATTCGTAGTTGATAAGGAACAATACATTGTGTCCGTGCCGGCCGAACTGGAAGCGGTTGGCGTGTTGATGGAACCGCTTTCCATCGTCGAGAAAGGCATTGAAGAAGCGCTGCGCTTACAAGGCGTGCGTTCCCCCGAAGCTGCCATCACTCCTGCATGGGTTGTCGGACACCGTTGCCTCGTCGCAGGACTGGGCCCCGTAGGTTTGCTGGCCTGCATGGTCTTGCGACTTCGCGGGGCCGACGTTTACGGACTGGATGTGGTCGATTCTACAAGCGCTCGCCCGAAGTGGCTCAATGTGATTGGCGGACATTATGTGGATGGACGGCAAGTGCCCGCCGACCAGGTCGAGACAAAAATCGGTCCAATGAACTTGATCATCGATGCCAGCGGAATTGCCGCGCTGGAGTTCAACCTGCTGGATGCGCTGGCCCCGAATGGAGTTTATGTGATCACAGGCATCCCCGGGGGTGATCATCCGTTGAAAATTCAAGGCGCGGAACTGGTCCGCCAGTTGGTCCTGGATAATCAGGTAATGCTGGGCAGCGTCAATGCGGCGCGTGGTCACTTTCAGATGGGCGCGGATGATCTGTTTCAGGCTCACCTGCGCTGGGGCGCTCATATCGCCGCTTTGATCACGAATCGTTATTCGTACAGCCAGTTTGCGGAGTCAGTGAGCCATCATTCGCCCGAAACCATCAAGGAAATCATAGAGTGGGCTTAAGAGACTGTGCCACAAGATCCTTTAATCAAACCTTGTCTATTTCCGGCCGCTATTGATGAATTCGAGAGCCCTCAAGCATGTCTAAAAGAGCACAGTCTTCCATCCTCTGATAGACGAAGATAGAGCTCCAGCCACTGCGTGGTTGGGCAAGG
>Ga0182018_10003810_pt1 | contig 13158 bp, 12 predicted proteins | sample 812P2MmetaG_FD_120490 | JGI IMG/M metagenome (GOLD analysis project Ga0182018, IMG submission 120490) | Permafrost microbial communities from Stordalen Mire, Sweden - 812P2M metaG | ecosystem: Environmental > Terrestrial > Soil > Wetlands > Permafrost | place: Sweden: Stordalen | collected...
ATCTCGAACAGCACGTCCTCGCCGGGGTCGGTGGCCATGTCCAGAATTCTTGCCGATCCACCACCGGATCGCGAGTCAGACGACTACCCCGTCAATTGCAGGTTCTGACCCACGCTCCTAGGCTGCCCCCGTGCTCGCCCGAGGTCCCGCCTTCCGCCTCCTACCGCGGATCGACCAGGACAATCGCTTCTTTTGGGCCAGCGGGGCCGATGGACGCCTGCGCTTCCTGCGCTGTGGCCACTGCCGGTCGTACGTGCACCCCCCCGCCCCCCGGTGTCCCGAGTGCCTGTCCGAGGAGCTCTCCCCCGAGGCGGTCAGCGGCCGGGCCACGGTGGTCGCCTACACCTGCAACGTGCAGCAGTGGATCCCCGGGAGCGAGCCCTACCTCATCGGCCTGGTGGCCATCGACGAGCAGGAGAGCGTTCGGCTGACCACCAACCTGGTCGACGTGGAGCTCGACCAGGTGCGCGAGGGCATGCCGGTCGAGGTGGTCTTCGAGCACAACGACGACGTCTACCTTCCCCTGTTCCGCCCGGCCACCGACGCCGAGGCGCAGCCATGACCGCCGTCGAGCCCCCGCTCGAACGTCGGGCGGTCATCTCCGGGATCGGGCAGTCGGCCATCGGCCGGCCCCTCGACCGGACCGACATCGACATCACCGTCGAGGCGTGCCTGGCCGCCGTCGCCGATGCCGGCCTCACCCGCGACGACATCGACGGGCTGTCCACCTACCCGGGGATGGGCGCCGGCACCCCGGGGTTCGCCGGGCCGAGCAGCCCCGAGGTGCAGGACGCGCTGCGGCTCCGGCTCAACTGGCACGACGGCGGCGGTGAGGGTGCCGGCCAGATGCGCGCCGTGATCGCCGCCTGCCTGGCGGTGGCCGCCGGCCTGGCCCGACACGTGCTCGTCTACCGGACGGTGTCGGAGTCGACCGCCCAGGGGTCGGGTGGCCGCCAAGGCATCGGTGGCGGCGGGGGCGGGGGTGGCGTGCCCCGGTTCTCGGGATTCCTGCAGTGGTCATTGCCCTTCGGCGCCGTCTCCGCGGTCAACTGGATCGCCCTGGTCGCCCAGCGACGGATGCACGAGTTCGGGCTGACCAGGGAGCAGCTGGGCCAGATCGCCCTCAACGGCCGGCGCAACGCCGCCGACAATCCGTCCGCCATTTACCGACAGCCCATGGACCTCGCCGACTACCTCGATGCCCGGATGATCTCGACCCCGCTGTGCCTCTTCGACTGTGACGCGCCCTGCGACGGGTCGACCGCCTTCGTTGTCTCCCACCGCGACTACGCACCCGACACCCCACATCCGGCGTGCCATGTGAACGCGGTGGGCACGGCACTGCGGGGGCGGCCCAGCTGGGACCAGTTCGACGACCCCACATCGATGGCGGCGCGGGACGCCGCCGCCTCCATGTGGGAACGCACCGACCTTCGCCCGAGCGACGTCGACGTGGCCCAGCTCTACGACGGCTTCTCCATCCTGGCCATGGTCTGGCTGGAGGCCCTGGGTTTCTGTGGCCGGGGCGAGAGCGGGCCCTTCGTGGCCGACGGCACGGCCATCGGACGGGCCGGCGTGCTCCCCCTCAACACGGCCGGCGGCCAGCTGTCCGGGGGCCGCCTCCACGGATTCGGGCTCATCCACGAGGCCTGCGTCCAACTCCGCGGCCAGGGTGGCGAGCGCCAGGTCTACCGGCGCGGCACCTCCGTGCCGGAGGTCGCCGCCGTCTCCAACGGGGGCGGTCCGATCGCCGGCACCATGCTCCTCACCCGCGGCGAGGGCTGAGGCTCAGGAACCGACCAGCAGGTGGGCGGCCCGGGCCGCCAGTGCGGCCAGGGTGAGGGTGGGTCCATACCCGGTCGAGGTGACGAACACCGAGGAATCGGCCACCACCACGTTGTCGAACTGGTGCAGGCGACCGGCGGGGCCGACCACTGACGTGGTGGGATCGGCGCCCATGCGCACCGTCCCCATGTTGTGCCTGCTCTCGGGGATTCCCTCCGGTGACGTGGCGTTGCCGCGGCCGGGCGAGGAGGTGACCGCCGTCCACTCCGCCCCCATCTCCTTCAGGATGGCCCGCAGCCTCGGTCCGTAGTGCGCGGACGCCGCCAGCTCGTGGCGTCCCGGCCGGTAGGTCACCCGGGCCACGGGGAAGCCCCGCGCATCCCGGACGGTGGGATCGAGATCGACCCGGTTGCCCGGGTAGGGCAGGTCCTCCCCCTGCATGATGAACGCCCACAGGCGTTGGCGGATGGGTGAGTTGGTCATCAGGTGGGGGTGTTGTTCACCCCAGGGGTAGTGCCTGGCCTCCATGATCGGCAGGCCCGAGCCACTGTGCTCGACCATGCCGCCGCGCAGCCAGGGCAGGCCGGCGGCGACGGCCGCGGCCCGGGTGTCGTCATCGCCGACGATCATGTCGTCGTGCACATGGGTGACGGCACGGCCCCGCTCGGCATGGGTCCGCACCGGTAGTGTCCCGGCCACGATGGTCTGGTAGTGGGTCATCAGGTATCTGCCCACCAGCGGGTGGTCGAGGCCGGAGAGGAGCAGCAGACGCGGCGTCTCGATGGCGCCGGCAGCGACGACGACGTGGCGGGCGCCGATGACCTGTTTGGATCCGTCGGGGGCGACCACCTCCACCCCGGTGGCCTTGCGCCCCTCGAAGCAGATGCGGGAGACGAAGGTCTCGGCGTGGAGCTCGGCACGGCCGGTGGCCATGGCCCGCACCAGCATGGCCACCGGGTCCCCTTTGGCGTGGATGGGACAGCCGAAGTAGGCACAGAAGCCGCAGTTGTTGCAGGCCGGGCGACCGTCGTAGGGAACGCTGTTGGCCGCGGTGGGCGCCGGGTAGGGGTGATACCCGAGCCGAACGGCTGCCTCAGAGGAGAGGAGGGCGCCGTACATCGGTGCCCCCGAGGGCATGGGGAAGGGGGCCGAACGCGGGCCGGCGAACGGGTTGGCGCCCTCGGTCCCGGCCACCCCGATCAGCCGCTCTGCCTCGGCGTAGAAGGGCTCGAGCTCGTCGTAGCCGAGTGGCCAGTCGGCCACGTCGGCGTCGGGCTGGGGGCCGAGCAGCGAATGCACTCGGAAGTCATCGGGCATGAACCGGGGCACCTTGCCGTCGGCATGGGTGCCGCCACCCCCCACCGTCGACGGCACCGAGTTGAACTCGCCCACATGGGTGTGGTCGCCGTCGACGGGGTCGGCGCGGAAGGTGCGGGGCTCGACCAACGGGTCGGGACCGAGGAAGTGCCGGGTGAGGTACTTGATCTCGTCGTTGGAGTAGTCGAAGGCCGGTCGACGCAGGTCCTCCGGGTCGAGCAGGTGGTTGCGACCCTTCTCGATGATGGCCACCGACCAGCCGGCCGCGGTCAGCACGTCGGCCGCGGTGGCCCCTCCCGGTCCTGACCCCACGATCACCGCGTCGAGGGTCACGGGTCCGACACCTCGGCATCGGTCCACCCTCGGGGCTGCACGTCCCCGGCGAACCCGATGGCATCCCAGCCGGACCCGTCGCGGTTGCCGCCGTACTCGGGGGCACCGTACATGCCCTCACAGGCGTGCCCGAAGAGCAGGTCGGCGACGTGGGGGAGGGATCGCAGTCGCTGGTCCTGGGCCTGCGGGCCGAGCTGGCGGAAGTCGTCGCCGAGCGCGGCCAGCCCCTGGCGGTAGCGCTCCTGCAGCCCGATCACCGGGCCGTTGAACTCCCGCTCGGGCAGGCCACGGGATCCTTCGATGCGCATGCGCCACGCCAGCTCGTCGAGAGCACCGAGGCGGTGGAAGCGGGCAAAGGACGGCTCACCCCCGTGGCGTCCCGAGACCGGGCCTCCGGCCCAGATCTTCGGGGGATCGACGCAGAAGGCACCGAGGAGCCCGTCGATGTAGTCGGGCACGCCGGCGGCGACGGCACCGGGCGACGCGTCCGACGGCGGCAGCAACCGATCGCAGGCGACCGACAGGGTCTCGAACTCGTCCTCGGTCAACCACACGGGCATCCGGTGACCCTAACAAGGGCACTGTGACAAGTGATTCAGTGCCCTAACAAGGGCGTCCGTGCCCGACCGGGGCACGTCCGTACTCGATCAGGCGGGGGTGAAGGTGATGGGAAGGGCGATCGGGGACCGGAAGGCCATCCCCTTGATATGGAGGTCCTGACCCGGGGCCGGTGCGAGCCGCATGTCGGGGAGGCGGTCGAACAGGGTGTTGAGCGCCACCCGGGCCTCCATGCGGGCCAGGTGCATGCCCAGGCACACGTGGACCCCGAATCCGAAGCCCACACTCTGGCGGGAGGCGCGGAAGATGTCGAACCGCTCGGGGTGCTCGTACTTGCGCTCGTCGCGGTTGGCCGACCCCAGCAGGAGAGCGACGTCGGCTCCCTCCTGGATGGTCACGCCGGCCACCTCGGTGTCGCGCATGGCCCGCCGCAGGATCACCGTCACCGGCGGCTCCCACCGGAGCGACTCCTCGAAGGCGTCGGGGATGAGCGAGCGGTCGTCCATCACGGCGCGAAGCTGATCGGGATTGGTCAACAGCCCATAGAGCACGTTCCCCGATGCCCGGTAGGTGGTCTCCACCCCGGCGGGGAGAAGGAGCCGGAGGAAGGAGTAGATCTCCTCGTCGCTCAGCTTCCGGCCCTCCACCTCGGCCACCAGGAGATCGCTGATCAGGTCGTCGGCCGGCTGTCGGCGGCGCTCGGCCAGCACGTCGGCGAAATAGTCGCGGAGCGCGGCCGAGGCGGCCACCCCCCGGTCCCAGTTGGAGGCCACACTTGTGATCTCGATCGCCCACCGCTGGAACACCGGGAAGTCGGAACGGGGCAGTCCGAGGATCTGGGCGATGACCTGCACGGGGAAGTTGAAGGTGACCTCTTGGACCAGGTCGGCCGACCCCAATCCGATGAATCCGTCGATGAGCTCGTTGACCACCCGCTGGACCAGGTCGCCCTCCCAACGCTCGAGCACCTTGGAACGGAAGGTCGGCGAGACCAGGGCCCGGTGAATGCGGTGCTCGGGCTCGTCCATCTGGAGGATGGTCTTGCCCATCACCGTGCCCATGATCCCCTCGTACACGGTCGACGAGAAGGTCTCGTTGTCGCGCAGCACCTGCACGGCCTCGTCGAAGCCGAACACGGTCACCGGCTGCGGCCCTGAGGGGTCGTAGGCGTCGAACCCGTCCCCGAGATCGATCGGGCCCACGTGGACCGGGCTCGTGCGACGAAGCTCGGCCATCGCCGGGTAGGGGTCCCGGATGTTCCCCGACACCGTGTCCTGCAGTTCGAAGGGATCGAACCGCGCCGGCGCCACCGCGCCTCCGGCAGCTTCTCCTGCGTGCGTCGTCATGGAACCACTTTCCCTCACGGCGCCCGGAGCGCCCGAGCCGACCTGCGTCCCTCAAATATATACCAAACGTTCGTTCGACACCAGGGTCGTGCAACCCCGGTGGGGTCGCGGGACGGCGTCACCGGCCACAATGGGGTGATGCACTCTCCCGAGCGTCCCCCCGCGTCCCGACCGGACGGATCGAGCCAACGCCAACACATCCTCAGCACGGCGCTGTCCCTGATGGCCCAACAGGGCGTCGACGGGACCAGCATGCGGAACCTGGCCACCGCCACCGGACTCAACGTGGCATCGCTCTACCACTACTTCCCGTCCAAGCGCGACCTGTTGGTGGCGGTGCTCGAGGAACGGGGCTTCGTCGACGATCCGACCGTCGCCTCCCCACCCTCGTTGGCGCGGGACCCGGCGACCGAGCTCGCCGACCTGTTGAACGACATCCTGTCCTCGATGCTGGAGGTGGAGGACTTCGTCCGCCTGATGATGGGCGAGGTGATGCGGGGCGACGACACTGCCTTCGCCGTCGGGGCCGACCTGTTCGCCGCCACCCAGGCATCGCTTGAGCACTGGCTCGGCGAGCACGACCCTCCGCTGTGTCCAGCCACCGAGCAGGCTGCCATGGCCAGGATGCTGCGCAGCCTGCTGGTGGGGATGTTCTTCGAGCACGTGGCCGGCGTGCTCGACGGCGAAAGCGATCCCGCCACCTCCTTCCGCCACCGGGCCACCGAAGTCGCCGCCCTCCTCGAGGGCAGGCCGCTGGGCTGAGGGTCCAGGCCCGAGCACCCTCGCCGGGCGCGCCCCTGCACCGGGGTCGCTACCATCACCGGCATGCCAGGAACCACCGGTGACCACCACCCGACCTCGAGCGGGACCCCGAGCGGACCGGCCGTCTCCACGCCGCCGTTCGGTCCCGGGTCGCTCGGACCGGTCCCCCGCCCCCCCGAGCAGAGCCTGTGGGATCCGGCCAAGCAGGCCATGGGCGCAGAGGAACGCCGTGACCTCCAGAACGAACGCCTGGTCCGCATGGTCGAGCGCATCTACGACGGGCCCGTCCCGCTCTTCCGCGACAAGCTGCAGGCGGCCGGGGTCACCGCACCCGGGGACATCGCCACCGTCGACGATCTCCAGTTGGTCCCGCTCACCGTCAAGCAGGACCTCCGCGACTCGGAGGCGGCGGCGTCGCCCTGGGGCAGCTACCGCTTCACCGACCCTCGCCACGCGGTACGCCTGGGGACGTCGACCGGCACCACCGGCCAGCCGACCATCACGGTGTGGACGCGGCGGGATCTGTGGATCGAGTACGAGTCGGGCGCCCGCAACTGGTGGCGCATGGGCTACCGGCCCGGGATGATCGTCACCCACGCCCATCCCGCCTATCTCTACGGTGGCGGGGTGATGCTCCAGGGGACCTACGAGTACCTGGGCCTCCTTTCGCTGTGGGTGCCCCCGCCGGACACCGACGAGCTCGCCGAGCAGGCGGTCCGCTTCTGGACCCGTGTCACCCCGGACATCCCCTTCATGGGGTTCGCCACCGGACGGTTCATCGAGGTGGCCACCAAGCTCGGTATCCGGCTCGAGGACGCCGGTCTCACCGGCCTACGCGCCCCTCCCGGCTTCGGGCTGGGTCGCGGCGGTATGCCCCTCATGACCGCGGGTGCCGAGTGCTACGCCTACGTCGGCGGTCCCTGTGGCCAGTCGCCCGGGGCCCACATCCACGAAGACTGGGCGGTGGTGCAGGCAGTCGATCCGGCGACCGGCAAGGAGGTGCCCGACGGGGAGTGGGGCAACCTCACGGTCACCACCCTCGACCGGGACAACGGCCTGCTCCGCTACGACCTCGAGGAGGCGTGCGCCATCCTGCGCGGCCCCTGCCCTTGTGGCGAGACCTCCATCCGCGGCCTGTGGGGCGGTCGTTTTGCCGACTTGCTCCGTTGCCAGGGCACCCGCTTCCAGCTGTCCGAGCTGGAAGCGTCTCTGCGCTCCGAGGAGCTCATCGCCCAGCCCTCGCTCGAGTACCAGGTGGTGCGGCCCGACGACAGTCCGGCACCCCTCGACGTGCGAGTCGAGATGGCCACCGAAGATCCTGCCACCCGCCACCAGGTGGCCGAACGGGTGGCGGCCGACCTCAAGGAGAAGCTCGGCGTGGTGGCCTCCATCGAGGCCCTGGCCCGGGACACCCTGCCCCGGGCCGGGTACAAGGCCACGCGGGTCGTCGATCCGGGGTAGCCAGGGAACCCCTGACCCTGACCACGGGGTCGAGGGATTGCCAATCGGCACGACCCGGCGTACAACAGATCTACGACCGTTGCTCGGTACGCCAGGAGGTGGTCGTGGTTCGGAAGCTCACATGGGTTACCGGATTGGTGGTGATCGTCGCCGGCCTGTCGGCGGTGTCCGTATTCGCCGCGGCCGGCGCCAAGACCTCCGGCCGCCCGCCACCCGCCACTGGAGCCACCGGCGCGCCCACCACGGTGGTCCTGACCAACTCGAGCGACGGGTCGACGGTGATCGCCCACAGGGGCGACCGCGTAGTGGTGAGGCTCACCGGCGTCCCGCTGCGATGGTCGGAGGCCACCGCGGTGCCGGGGACCAACACCACCGAGCCCGTATTGGTCAAGAAATCCGGGAGCACCTCGGCCAACGGCTCCTCCACCACCACCTTCCGGGTGATCAACTACGGCGCCGAAGGGATCAACGCCGTCGGCGCCCCCATCTGCTCCGCAGCCATGGCCTGTCCTGCCTACGTGCTCCTGTGGCACGCCACGGTGAGCGTCCCGGTGGTCGACCCTCCGGGTGGCAGCTAGTGGCGCGACCGGCAGCGTTTGCCCGGTTTCGGCGACGTGATACCGGGCGGTTTGTGGCGAGTCACCTCTAGTCGCCAGGGGTTCGGGAACGGCTTTATCCCGGGCGGGCGGCATGGGCTTACCCAACGCGGGGTCAGATGCAGTGACTCGTTGCTACCGACGGAGGAGTCTCTCGAAGCAGTCCTCCAAGTCCGCAACCCAGGATGACGGTGTGCCACCGCCAGGAAGAGGGACTCCCGCTTCTGTCCGCCACAGCGCATCGCCGAGGACGGTGCGGACATGCCAGGCCAGCACCCGGCGGAGGTCCACAGTCATCCCCGCCGCAGTCTCGTAGGACGCGGTGACCTCGCCAAGGAACCCGGGCGAAGGTAGCGGTCCGGGTAGGTATCTGAAGTCGAAGGCGGGATCGCCAACGGAGGCTTGCTCGAAGTCCGCGACCAAACACAGACGGCCGGAGCCGGGCGTGCAGACCAGGTTGAACATGTGCAGATCTCCGTGCAGAAGGGATGTTCCACCAGGATCGAATAGAACCTCATCGGCGAAGTCACAGAGCCTCCGCATCTCGCGGACGTGCTCTGGGGCAATGAACTTGGGGAATCCGATCCGGATGGAGTCCGTGCTGGCCTGCGGCTCTGGCCGAAGGGCAGCAACCCCACCGACACGGGCGGCGTGCAGTATCCCGGGCCGGTGCAGCGCAGCCAGAAAGCGACCGAGATCCTCGGCGAGCCGTCTGCGGGCCCCATCAGCCAACCCCGCTAGTCCGACGGCCTGTCCCGCCACACGCCGGGTCACCAGAATCGCCGGAGCAGAGGACGAGGCCACCAACTCGGGCACCGGGAGGGGCGGTTCTCGGGATCCGAGGACGGTCAGCACGGCAGCTTCATGTACCAACCGACGGGCCGGTGCCTCCGACCAGGCGAACTTGACCACATAGGCGCCGCCGACCACGGCACTGCCCTGGAAGAACTCGGCGTTGTCCGTGACGACCCGGTCGTTTAGCCGAATCTCGGCGTCAGCAAGAGAGGGAGCCACTGCCGCGAGGGCCGCCCTTAGTGAGGCCAGGGACCCGTCCGCAAGCCAGCTCAGGGGTGATCGGATTCGAGGGAGCTCCCCGGCCCGTCCGTGTCCACGGAGGGAGCTTGCCCTAACCGCCGCTCGCTCGGTGAACCCGTGCAGAATTGCCGGCTCCTGCGCGGGGGTGCTCTGGACAGGCCCGGCAAAACCGCCCGGTAACCGCGGTCCGTACCAGCAGGTCCGGCCAACCCGTCAGCCGTCGTCCGGTGCAGCCCGGTCGTCGAGACGCAGCTGGAGCAAGACCAGGTCCAACCACCTCCCGAACTTCGCACCCACCGCGGGCAGGCAGGCCACCTGGACGAAGCCGAGCCGTTCATGGAACCGAATCGACGCCTCGTTGGCACCGTCGATGGCGGCAACCATGGTGTGCTTGCCGGTGGCCCGCGCCTCGTCGACCAGCGCGTGCATGAGCGCCTGACCCACGCCTGAGCGCCAGTGGTCCTCCCGCACGTGGACCGTGTTTTCGACGGCGAACCGGTACCCCGGCCGCTTCACGACGTCGCGGAACCACCCGAAGGCGGCAACGCCCACCACCTCACCCCCTTCCTCGGCCACCAGGACCCGCTCGTGTTCGTCCAGCCATTCCAGAACGCTGTCAGGGGTTTGGGGTGTTTCGGTCCACTCGATCGTGGTGGTGACGAGAAGTGCGTTCAGGATCGATGCGATGGGAACGGCATCGTCATTGACCGCCGACCTGATGATCACGCCGAGATTCTCGCAGACGCCGAACCGCCGCCGGCCGGCTCGGGCCGGGAGCGGGCGTCCGGGTACGACGTCGAGGAAGTGTTGGCCGGGCACCCGCTACCAGCCGAGGCCCATACGACACCGCCTCCACGTCGACTGCGGTCACTCCATGTCGGCGATGACCTCCCGGCCGAAGGCGGCCAGGGTCTCGGGCGGGGCGAAGTCGGTGAACCAGGTGTAGAACCGCTCCACCCCGTCGGCGGCCAGCGCGGCCAGGCGGGGCACGATCTCGGCGCCGGTTCCCACCAGGTGCCCCTCCTCGCCCATCCGCCCGAATCGGCGTGAGGCCAACCCGACGAGCTCGTCCCGTCGGTTCTCGTCGGTGATCAGGGTCACCAGCACCTGGATGGACTGGCGCGCCCCCCCGACCTCGGATCGCACGGCCGCCCGCCGGTCCAGTTGGTGGATGGGCACGTTCCACCAATCGGCGTACTCGGAGACCAGCGCCACCGTCTCGGGACCGGTGCCACCGATCACGATGGGGATCGTGCCCAACGGGACCGGGCACTGACGGACACCGTCGACATGGAAGAAGGTCCCCTCGTAGTGCACCGGCTCACCCGTCCAGAACCTGCGCACCAGGGCCAACGTCTCGTGCAGGCGCCCGCGCCGCTGGGCGGCGTTGCCGGCGTCGAACCCGGACGCCACCAGCTCGGCCGGCGTCGACCCCGAGCCGATCCCAAGCTCGAAGCGCCCACCGGAGAGATGGTCGAGGGTGACCGCCTGGCGGGCCAGGACGGCCGGGTGGCGGAACCCGTCGCACAGCACCAGGTGGCCGATACGGAGCCGGTCGGTGGCCGCCGCCAACCAGGTGGCCGTGGTGAAGGCCTCGTAGACCGGCTGGTCGGGGGCGCCCGGGGTCACCAGATGGTCCATCAGTGCCAACCCGTCGAAGCCCGCTTGTTCTGCCGCTCGGGCCCGGGCCACCAGGGCGTCAGGCGACAGCCGCAGCTGGGGCAAGAAGAGGTGGAATTGGGTAGCGGCTCCCCCGGGCCCGCCGGGCAACGTCAGACCCGATCGACCAGCTGGTCGGCCAACCGGTGCCACTGGTGTCCGCTCCCGCCCATCAGCACTTCGTTCTGCTTGGCCCGCTTGAACAGGAAGTGGGCGTCGTTGGCCCAGGTGAATCCCACGCCGCCGTGAATCTGGATGTTGTCGCCGGTTACCCGCACCGCGGCCTCGGCGGCGTAGGCCCCAGCCATGGTGGCGGCACGCGAGCGCTCGGGCGCGTCGGTGTCGGCGGCCCAGGCGGCGAAATGGACCCCCGCTCGGGCCATCTCCAAGGCGTGGTACATGTCCACGATCCGGTGCTTGACCGATTGGAACGAGGCGATCGGGCGATCGAAGACCACCCGCACCTTGGCGTACTCCACCGCCTCCTCGAGCGAGCGGTCGGCCACCCCCACCAGCTCGGCGGCCAGCGCCACCGACACGTCGTCCAGGACGCGGCGCCACAGCCCGGCCTGGTCTCCGATCGGTCCGAGCGGCTCGACCGGCTCCTCCTCCAACACCAGCCGGGCCAGTTTGCGGGTGGGGTCGAGGGCGGGAACAGCCTCGGCCTGCGGCGCCCGGAGCAGGAACGAACGGATCCCCTCCTCGGCCAGCGCCACCACGATGGCCCAGTCGGCAGTGTGACCGTCGACCACGATAGGCTTGCAGCCCGACACCACCCACCCCGACCCCTTGCGCCGGGCCCGGGTCCGGACCGTGCCCAGGGGATGGCCGTGCCCTTGTTCGTGCAGGGCCACCGTGCCCCGTTGACCACCCGAGCCCAGGCCGTCGAAGAGCTCGTTGGCACCGAGTGCGTCAGCGGCGAGGGTGGCCATCACCGACGACGAGAAGAACGGACCGGGCAGCGGGACCCGGCCCATCTGCTCGAGGATGATGCCCATCTCCAAGAGCCCGGCCCCCTCGCCGGGAACCAGCATTCCCGTCCAGCCCATGGCCACCCAACGGTCCCACTGGTCGGCGCTGAACCCGGAGGGATCGTCGGCCAGCTCGCGTACGGTGTCCGCCCCCACCTCCCCCATCGCCCGCCGGGCCACGTCCTGCAGGGCGAGCTGCTCGACATCGAAGGTGAAATCCACGGCGGGCCTCCAGGGGGCATCTCGGACGTCGGCGTAGTGTAGATGGCCGACGTCGACGCCGGCAGGAGATGGCTGACGTCAGCGTCAGCATTGTAGACGGAGCCGCGGCTAACCTCCCTGCCCGTGGACTTCGCATTGGCTCCCGAGGACGAGGCGTTCCGCGACGAGCTGCGCGCCTGGCTCGACGAGTACCTCCCCCCGTTCCTGGCCGCCGAGGAGCTGGCCGACGACTCCTCGCTCTCGGGGGAGAAGTCCCAGGCCCGCCGGGCGGCATGGCAACGCCTCCTCAACGGGGGCCGCTGGGCGGCGGTGGGCTGGCCCGAGGCCTACGGCGGACGCGACGCAACCGCCATGCAGCGCATCATCTACTCCGAGGTGATGGCCGAGTACCGGACCCCCGGCCTGTTCAACCCCAACGGGCTGTGGCAGATCGGGCCGATGATCATCGCCTGGGGAACCGACGAGCAGAAGGCCAGGTGGCTGCCGTCGATCCTCGATGCCACCGACCACTGGTGCCAGGGCTTCTCCGAGCCCGACGCCGGAAACGACTTGGCCAACCTGCGCACCAGTGCCGTCTGGGACGGCGATGCCTACGTGGTCAACGGTCAGAAGATCTGGATCTCCACCGCTCACCTGGCCCGGTGGGGCCTCTTCCTCCTGCGGACCGACCCCACCGCCATCGAGCGCGGGGCCAAGCACGAGGGGATCACCGCCTTCATCATCGACATGCACACCCCGGGCATCGAGGCACGGCCCATCCGGGACATGGCCGGTGAGGAGATGTTCAACGAGATCTTCTTCAACGATGCCGTCATCCCGCTGGAGAGCCGGCTGGGCGGGGAGGGCGAGGGGTGGATGGTGGCCATGGGCACCCTCGGCCACGAGCGTGTGGGCATCGCCGGGCAGATCTCCATTCTGGCCGCCGACCTCCGTGCCATGGTCACTGCGGCCCGCTCGGTCAACCCGGGGGCCCTCGACGACCCCTCGCTGCGCGAGCGGCTGGCCCGAGCCTGGACCGACATCGAGTTCGCACGCCTCCTCTCCCTGCGGGCCCTCAGCAAGATCATCAAGGGCGAGAAGAACTGGCCCGAGGTTCCCTTCGCCAAGCTGCAG
>Ga0182018_10003811_pt1 | contig 13157 bp, 10 predicted proteins | sample 812P2MmetaG_FD_120490 | JGI IMG/M metagenome (GOLD analysis project Ga0182018, IMG submission 120490) | Permafrost microbial communities from Stordalen Mire, Sweden - 812P2M metaG | ecosystem: Environmental > Terrestrial > Soil > Wetlands > Permafrost | place: Sweden: Stordalen | collected...
GTGCAGCACGGCACGCAGAGCCGCTCCAGCGTGGGCGCCAAAGAGGCCGTTCAGCACCTGCGCGACGGCTTGGTGGGCGACGTGTATATGTCGCGCGGTCTGTGCTACAAATGGCGCGCCTCCATCGGCCGCACGCCCAAATCGGCGATACCCGCGGGCGTGAATTACGATCTGTGGCTGGGCCCGGCGCCCGACCGCGGCTTCTCCAAGAATCGCTTCCACTACACCTGGCACTGGTTCTGGGACACCGGCAACGGCGACCTGGGCAATCAGGGCATCCACGAAATCGACACGGCGCGCTGGGGTCTGGGCGTGGGCTTCCCCACCAAAGTTTCGGCCATCGGCGGCCACGTGATGTTCGACGACGATCAGGAGACGCCCAACGTCCTCACCGTGGGGTACGAATTCGCTTCGCCCAACGCTCCGCGGCGCCTGATGGAGTTCGAGGTGCGCCACTGGATGACCAATCACGAAGCCGAAATCGGCACGTGGGGCAAGAGCACGCTCCCGCCGGCCGGCCTGAATACGGCGACAGCCAAGCCGGATGCGTCCCTGGGGCCGGTCAGCGGCAAGCCCGGCACCGTGGGGAATCTGTTCTACGGGCCGAAGGGATATCTCGCGATCCAGGAGTACGAGAGTTATAAGTCGTGGCTGGGCGATCAAAACGAGCCCGGACCCGAAGGGCACGGGAAAGAGAATCACTTCGCCAATTTCATCGATTGCGTGCGCAGCCGGAAGAAGGAAAACCTGGGCGCGCCCATCGAGGAAGGCCACATCTCCTGCACGTTGGTGCATCTGGCGAACGTGTCCTATCGCCTGGGCCGGACGTTGAACTTCGATCCCGCCAAAGAAGAGATCGTCGGCGACGTGGAAGCCAGCCGCATGCTGCGCGACGGCGATCGCGGCTATCGTAAGGGCTTCCAGATTCCCGAAAAGGTCTAAGTGGGTCCGAGGGCAAGTTAAGGCGTGCCTCAGGTGGGGCATGCTTTAGCCTGCCCTTTTCTTTAACGCACTCATCTGTATGCCTCGCGGCGATTGCCGACGTGGAGGATGCTGACGGTATCCGCATCCAGGTGGAAGCGGACCCGGTAGTCGCCCACGCGCAGGCGGTACTGGGGCGGGGTCGATTCCCTGGAGTCTTTTCACATTACATTGCCGGCGCCGGTTTCGGCGAAGCGCTCCACAGCCTGCTTGACGCGGCGGGCGATCCCTTTATCGAGCGCCGCCATGTCTTCCAGCGCGGTCTGCGTCCACTCAATCTCTCTCACTCAGGCCGAGCCTGCGCATGGCTTCGTCATGCGGGATCCCCTTGCCGTCACGGCGGGCAAGCCAATCGCGAGCTTCGGAGACGGCCTGCTTTTCCTCCTCGGTCTCGGGTTCGTCATCCACCGGCGCGCTTCGCACAGCCGCGGCCACGGGATCGACGATGGTTTCCAGCAGCCCGACCAAAGCCGAGATCTGCGACTCCGGCAGGCGGTCGATCAACTGATGAACCTGCTCCCGGTCGCTCATCGAGTGCCCTCCCCAGGGGCGGCCGCCGCGCCCGGCAGCCATTCAGAGAGCGCTTTCGCGTAATTTTTCCCAGACATTAGCTTCCATCCGCTAGACCTATGATAGCCTGGCCTTCCCCCAACTTCCCGCCCCCGCCCCCCGCCCCACCCATCGCGTGTTACTATTCCGTTTAATCCTGGAGCGTATCCGTGAAAGTATACGAAAGCAAAGACATTCGGAACGTTGGGGTGGTGGGCCACGGCGATTCCGGTAAGACGACACTCACCGCCGGATTGCTCTTCACCTCCGGGGCCAGCAACCGCCTCCTCCGCGTAGATGAGGGCAATACCATCACCGATTTTGACGAAGAGGAAATCTCCCGCCGAATCACCATTTCCACGGCCATCGCCGTGGCGGAATGGAAAAAAGCCAAAATCAACATCCTCGATACTCCCGGCTACAACATCTTCATCAACGATGCCCGCGCCGCCCTGGTGGCCGCCGATTCCGCTCTGGTGCTGGTGGATGGCGTGGCCGGCGTCGAAGTGCAGACCGAAAAAGTCTGGGGCTTCACCAACGATTTCAACCTTCCCCGCGCTGTCGTCGTCAACAAACTGGACCGCGACCGCGCCGATTTCGACCGCGCCCTCGAAAGTGTTCAGAAGAATTTCGGGCGCGCCGCCGTCCCCGTCCAGATCCCCATCGGCGCCGAACGCGACTTCAAGGGCGTGGTCGATTTGATCCGCATGAAGGCTTACACCTATACCGCCGATGGCGACGGCAAGGGTAAAGAAGGCGATATCCCCGCCAACCTGGCGGACGCCGCCCAAAAAGCTCACGAAGCGCTGATCGAAATGGTGGCCGAGGGCAATGACGCCCTCCTGGAACAGTTCTTCGATAAAGGCACACTGGAGATCGAACAGATTGTAGAAGGTCTGAAACAGGGAGTCGCCGAGATGCGCATTTTCCCGGTCTTCTGCGCCTCCAGTCTGCACAATATCGGCAGCGACCTGATTCTCAACTTCATCGTGGAGAATATGTCGGCGCCGACTGAGCGCGAGGGCGTCGCGGCGCTCATCGGCGGCCAGGAAGGAACCCAGAAAATCTCGAGCGCCGGGCACCCCTCGGCGTTTGTTTTCAAGACTACGGCGGACCCGTTCGCCGGGCGCATCACCTACTTCAAGGTGATCACCGGCGTGGTGAAGAACGACGCCAATCTGCTCAACGTCACGCGAAGCGGCACTGAGCGTCTGGCTCACATCGGCAGTCCTCAGGGGAAGACGCTGCAGCCGGTGCCCGAAGTTTACGCCGGCGACATCGGCGCGGTGGCCAAGCTGAAGGATACGCTCACCGGCGACACGTTGGAGGAAAAAGGGTCGAATGTGGTCTACCCGCCGGTGAAACTGCCGGAGCCGTCGATCGCCTTCGCCATCGAGGCCAAGTCCCGCAACGACGAAGACCGCATGGGGCAGGCCGTCCACCGCATTCTGGAGGAAGACCAGTCGCTGCGTTTCTATCGCGATCCGCAGACGCGCGAGTTCCTGCTGGCGGGGACGGGTCAGCAGCATGTGGAAATCGTGGTCAGCCGGATGAAGAAGCGCTACGGCGTGGATGTCGCTCTGCATGCGCCCAAGATTCCCTATCGCGAGACCGTTCGCGGGAAGGCCGATGTCCAGGGCCGCCATAAGAAACAGACCGGCGGCCACGGGCAGTTCGGCGATTGCTGGATCAAGGTGGAACCGCTGGCGCGCGGCGCCAAGTTCGAGTTCGCCAACGAAATTTTCGGTGGCGCCATCCCCAAGAACTTCATTCCGGCGGTGGAAAAGGGCATCGTCGAAGCCGCCGAGAAGGGTTATCTGGCCGGCTTCCCGATGGTGGATTTCAAGGTAACGGTCTACGACGGGTCGTACCACGACGTCGACTCCTCGGAACTGGCCTTCAAACTGGCTGCCCGGAAGGCTTTCAAGGCCGCCATGCAAGAGGCCAAACCTTCGCTGCTGGAGCCCGTCATGAACGTGGAGATTCAGGCGCCGGTGGAGTATGCGGGCGACTTGATGGGCGATATGAATACCCGCCGGGGACGCATATCCGGTATGGAAACCAGGGGCAGCACACAGATTCTGCGCGCCCACGCACCCATGGCCGAAATGCTCAGCTATCAAAACGACCTCACGGCCATGACCCAGGGCCGGGCCTCTTTCAGCATGCAATTCGACCACTACGACTACGTGCCGCAATTGCAGGCCGACAAGATCATCGCGGCTGCCAAGGCGGCCAAGACGGGCGAGGAAGAAGAGGAAGAGTAAGGTTGCATCCGCTGTAACAGTGTTGTAGCCTTTGAGGGGTCGCAACCGTAGCGGCTTGTCGTAAGAGCTTTATTTTCAATGGTTCGAGGCAATTGATGGCCGGTCGTCCCAAGACCTTCGGCGGCTTTTCCCTGTTGATGGCGGCGTTGATTGGCGTCGGTTGCAGCTATACCACCCAAACGGCCAAAGTCCACCCGCCGTTCGTCCCACCGGTTCGCCAGCCGGCGGCGGCAGCCTTATTGCCCGACCCTCCGCCCGTCCCGGCGGCCTCCACGGTCTTCGAGATTACCCCGCTGCTGCGCTCGAGCTTCCAGTTCTCCGAGGGCCGGCAGGCGGCGGAAGCGCTCATCCAACGGGCCAACTTACGATTCCAGCGGGGCAAAGGCCTTTACCAGGCGAACGACATGGCCCACGCCCGGTTGGAATTCAACGCCGCCATCGATCTGATGCTGGCGGCGTCCGAGCAAGATCCCGGGGATCGCCAGGAGTTCGGACGGAAGCTGGATGAGATGGTGGATGCCGTCCACCGCTTCGATCTGGCGGGCCTGGGCGCTTCGGAGACCACCGAAGAGGGCAAGTTCGACCAGCCTCCTCTGGAAAACATCCTGGACATGACCTTCCCGGTGGATCCCCGGATGAAGGCCAAGGTGCGCGAACAGGTGGCGGCCACGGCGTCGCAGTTGCCGCTCACGGTGAACGATACCGTCCTGGGGTATATCAACTACTTTTCCAATCGCGGCCACCGGACGATCGTCGCCGCCATCCAACGGTCGGGCCGCTATGGGGAGATGATTCGGCGGATTCTCGATGAGGAAGGCCTGCCGCAGGAAATCATCCACCTGGCGCAGGCGGAATCCGGTTTCTACGCCCGCGCCGTGTCCAATATGGCAGCCGGTGGCATGTGGCAGTTCGTGAAATTCCGCGGCAATGAGTACGGTCTGAAACAGACCCCGTATACCGACGACCGGATGGATCCGGAAAAGGCCACGCGGGCCGCCGCCCACCATCTGCACGATTTGTATTCCGAGTTCGGCGACTGGTACCTGGCGCTGGCGGCCTACAACTGCGGCCCGGGGGTGGTGGAGAAGGCGGTGGAGCGCACCGGGTATGCCGATTTCTGGGAACTGCGCAGCCGTGCGGTGCTGCCCGCCGAGACCACCAACTACGTGCCCATCATTCTGGCCATGACCATCATGGAGAAGAATGCCGCGGCATACGGTTTGGAGGGCATTCAGATGGATCCGCCGCTCGAATACGACACGGTGGAGATGACCGCCAAAACCAGTATGGCGCTGGTATCCGACATCACCGAAACATCGATTCTGGAACTGGCGGACTTGAACCCTTCCATTCTGAAAAGCATGATCCCTCCGGATTACCCGCTGCATGTACCCAAGGGGACGGCCAACCAACTCATGGCGGGGTTGGAGTTGATTCCCGCGGAGCACCGCGATGCCTGGCGCATGCATCGGCTGGGCACCGGGGAGACTCTGGCGGCGGTGGGAAAACGGTACGGCATCACCCTCAACAGCCTGGTGTCGGTGAACAATCTGCAGTCGCCCGAAGCGAGCGAAGGCGACCGCCTGATTGTGCCCGCTGCCCTGCGCGCGGAGCCGCCGGCCAGGCGGCCGGGAACACCAGCGACGGTACGGCGCACCAGCGCGGCCACCACCAGCAAGGGGAAGGCGCCTGCCGCCCGGCCGAAGCCCAATTCCAACCCGAAACCCAAAACGGTGTCGAAGAGCCCGGTCATCGTCGCGAAGACCAAGGCGCAATAGTTCGAATCGAATTTTCCGCGGATTGCGCTTTTCGCTATTGCGTGTCCATCAAAAAGGGGTATGCTATGGGTGATCGTGCCCCGATCGAGGAGGCTTGGTGAATGTTGAATAGCTCGAAACTTGCTCCGAAAGACGAAGAAGAGATGGAAGACTTCCACGACTATGAAGACGAAGAGCACTCGGAACTGGACTCGAAGCTCGACGACTACGAAGACGAGGTGGAAGAGGACGATGACGAAGAGGAAATCGAAATAGTCGTCACAGTGGTGGCCGTCGCTCAGCCCGCGCCCACGGCGGTGCCCGATCCGCCTCTAGCACCAGTGGCGCCACCACCGGAAGCCCCGCCCAAGAAGCCGATCACGAAAGCGTCCACCCCCAAGAAGGCTCCCGCGGCGAAAGCGCCGGTGAAGAAAGCCGCCCCGAAAGCGCCGGCGGCAAAGAAAGCGCCCGTAAAGAAAACGATCGCGAAAAAAGCCGTAGCTAAGAAAATCCCCGTAAAGGCGGCAAAGAAGGCGCCGGTCAAGAAGGCCGTCAAGAAAGCGCCGCCCCCGAAAGCCCCGGCCAAGAAAGCCGCGGTCAAGAAGGCCATCAAGAAGGCACCGGCGAAGCCTGCCAAGAAGGGCAAGAAGTAGCCGGCACGGCGCTTCTCGGAGGCGTCGACAAGAGTCGGAGGCTTGGGCAAGCCAAACCAGCATGGCTTGGGGCGGGGCCACCCGAGAGGATAAGAGTGGCGCAATCCGCCCTGCGAGGAGTCAACGACTTAGGGGCCACGTTACAGACAAGGCATGCCCCACCTTGGACCGGGCTTGCCTTCGCTTGCCCTGCCTTTGAGCCCATAACATAACTTATCCGGAGGTTCGGGAGGGGCAGGAGCAGCGCGATTCGCAGATTTCTTACTTGTCTTTCATCATCTTGTTCAAGCGGTCCAGGCCGCCCTTGATTTCCTCGGTGGCTTCCAACACTTGGTTGGTGTCGTACAGTACTTTCGGCGTCAGGAAGACGATCAGCTCGGTTCGCCCTTTGTTGCTGGCTTTGGCGCCGAATAGCCCTCCAATGATGGGGATACGAGACAGAAACGGCACCCCGTCGCTGGAACTGCCGGATTGGTCCTGAATGAAGCCGCCGATGGCTACCGTATCGCCATCCTGGACGGTAAGCTGCGTCTGGAACGAGCGCCGCGAGAACGAAGGCGATTGAATCCCCCCGGTGGAAGGCGCCTCTGGCGAACTGACATCCTGATCGACCACCATGGTCACCACACCGCTCGAATTCACGCGCGCCAGGATGTTGAGCGTCACACCGGAGCTCTGGTTGCTCACCGTGTTGGAGAAGACGCTGCTGCCGCCCGACTGGACCCCGCCGACGACGGCTTGCGAGGTAAGCACCGGCACGTCCTCGCCGACATTCATCACCGCCGGAATGCTGTCGGTGGCGATGATGCTGGGGGACGAAATAATGCGCGACTGATCGTGGTGCTCGGATGCCTGGAGCACACCCAGAATCTCCTTGGCATTCCCGACCAAAGCCCCCAAAGACAGACTCAAGCCGCCCGAACTGGTGGCGATATTGAGCGCGCGCCCAAGTCCCGTGCCATTTGCTCCCTTCGCCTCCAAGTACGCCGTGATGCCTTGGCTGAATGCGCCGTTCAGATCCAACTCGTAGATCTTCACCTCAATCAGCACCTGGCGCGGAGCCACGTCGATCTGCCGCAAGAGGTTGTTGATTTGCGCCCATTCCTGCGGAGTGGCCTGGATCAGCAGGGTGTTGTCGAAGGGGTTCGGTATGATGTGGGGGATCCGCTGCCCGGAGTTCTGGCCCGCGCCAGTCCCGGCGGCTGCCAGGTAAGAGCCGGTGATGTCGGTATTCGGTCCGGCCGCGTTACCTGGCAGGGCGCTGCCTGCGGCGGGGGTGGTGATGGGCGCGATCATTCCGCCGGTATTCTGGCCGTAGCTGCCGCCGTAGCCGCCGTTGCCGCCGTTGCCGTAGCCGCTGTTGCCGTAGCCGCTGTTGCCGTAACCGCCCCCGTAGCCACCGCCGTAACCGCCGCCCTGGTTACCGCCGTAGTTCATACCGCCGTAGCCCCCGTTCATTCCACCACCGCCGCCACCGCCTCCGCCGCCGCTGAGATTGTTGTTGCCGTTTGACATCGCGGCCAGTGACATCAGCGCGTTGACGTTCCCGGTGTAGAGTGCGGTGATGGCCATGGCAGTGGTTGCCGCGCGGCCGTATTTCAGCCGATACACGTAAGTGCTCACCTCGCCGGCCTGCATTTTTACGGCTATGTCGAGTTTATCGATCCAGGTTTGGACTTGCGGGAAGATACCCGGATTGGGAGCCACCGCGATCAGAGTGTTGATGCGGTCCACGGGGATGAACTTCACCGCCGAGGTCTTATCCGAAAAAGCGTACGCCCTGAAGACCGTGTCCAGTTCTTTCACCAGGTCGGTGGGACGGCTGTTGTTCACGTCGAAGAGCTTCACCCGCTGTCCCGCGAAGCTTTCCGAATCGAACATCTCGATGAGCGCCAGGGTGCGCTTCATATTGCGGGCGTTGTCTTGCAAGATCAGCAGATTGGCGGCTTCATAGGTGGAATGGCTGGCGCCTTCCCCGAGAAATGGCACGATCAGCGATTCGATCTCTTTGGCGGTGGAGTACTTCAGAAAGATCAGGTCCAGAATCATGCGCTCGTCCTGGGGGAGCGTTTTCTGGTCGACGTTGGTCATCGGATCGAGTGGCAGCGCCGAGATCTTATTGATAGGAATGATGCGGTAGAGGTCGCCCACCTTCACCATGGTGGCGCCGTTCACACGCAGGATGGTCTGCAGGAGCGTCATCAGGTCGGTCGGCTTGGTTTCGCCGTAGGTGAACAGCGACACCGAGCCCTTGGCCCCGACGGCGGGATCGAGAATGTAGTTGAACCCCACGCGCTTGGCGACGATCTCGATGAAGTCCGTGAGCGACCCGTTGGGAATCTCGAAATCGAGGCCCCGTGGCGCGGCAATCGGGGTCGCGGTCTGTGCCGGTACAGTCGCCGGTGCCGCGGACGCGGGGGCCTGTCCCGGTACGGTCCCCGGTGGGGGCGTTGGTTGGGCGGTAGGGGCGGTTGGCGCGGCAGAGCCGGGAATTACCGGTGGCGCCTGTTGCGCGGGCGGGGCCTGTGCCGGTACGGCCGCCGGTGGCGCAGCAGCCGCCGCGACGCCGGGAATAACCGGTGGAAGCTGCTGTGCGGGCGGAGCCTGCTGCGGCGGCGCTGGCTGCTGTTGCGCAATCGCCGCGGTGAGCACCGCGACTGCCAGTCCTACGGCGAAGAGGGGACGAAGCAAGTGCATACGCATCAATGGTTTCCTGTCCGGCGAATTCATTCGGCACTCCCGATCGATTACTTCCCGACAGCTCTCCAAATACATTGCGAACCGCCGAGCGGAGTCGCGTTGACTTCCTTGCGGTACCCGTCCGCCACCGCACCGGCGGGGGTGTTGTCGCCGGATTGACAGGCTTTGACGGCGTCGGTCAGGTTTTGGCCGGGGCCCAGTTGCGCCCCTTGTGGTTGGGGCTGGGGGCCGGTATCCGGCGCGGCTTGCCCGGGGATTATCCCGTTGGTGGTGATAGGTGCCACTGTCGGCGCACTGCTCCTGGGCTTTTCACCGCCGCCGGCACTCGCGCGCGCGTGGATCACCCGGCCTTCCCACTCCAGGGCGAACTCTTGCCGGCTGAAGGACAATAACTTGAAGGCGCCGATCATTTCACCGGCGTGGACTTCCTGGTGTCCCGCCGTGCCGGCATCGCTCATCAGGGCGATGGGGCCGAGAGGGTCTCCGAAGTCCATCATCCCGTGGTAGGACGGCAGCGGCGGCGGCTCCTTGGGCGGCGGCGGAGGAGGGGGCGCGTCCACCGGAATATCGGGATTGCGCGAAGGATCGAACAGGGTGTTCACGGCGATCGCTTTGTAGCCGCTGGGCAGCACTGCCGGTTGGCGCGGAAGCGGCGATACCACCGGCGCCGGCCCGGCCTTCGGCGCCGCGCCCGGCATCCCAGCCTGTCGGGCCTTGGCGGCCACCCACTGGCTGTGCAACTGGAAACCGCCGTAGATCGCACAGGCTCCCAGCACGACGTCGAGGATGAGGAGTTTGCGATTCACAAGCTGTCGCCTTTCTTCACCGGGACCAGCTTCTTGGGGATTACACCGGAGAAGGTCAACCGGACGGTGATGTCCTTGTTCTTATTGCGGACCGGGGCCACGAAAACCGTGTCGGTGGCCAGGATCTCCGGCTCGTTGGCGATGGCCGAGAGAAAATTCACCAACTGGTCGATCCCGCAGGTGAAGTTCTGGCCCACGGAGACCTGTCCATACTCTTTCTCTTTGCCCAGCGCCTTGGGCTCTGGCAGTTGAGTGGCGCCCATAGAGTCGAACCCATTGGCCACCGCCGTCTTGTGCAGCACATCCATCAAGTGGGTGCGTGCCTGCTCCGCGGTATCGGCCAGCACGATGCCTTTTTCCCGTTGCTGCAATTCCGCCGTCACTTGCTTCAATACCGCTTCCTTGCCGGGAACCAGGGCGGCCTTGCGGCGCAGAATCTCGAGCCGCTGTTTGGCTACCGGAATGGTATCGTGCGCCACTACTACCGAACTCTGGTCGCCGCCCACCGCGCCGTAGCGTACCAGCACGGATGCCAGCATCACCCCGACCGTACCGTACAGCGTGATTTGCCGTTTGCGCGAGAGGTTGCTCATTGGGGGGGATACTTCCGGGTGGCGCGAATCTGGAAGGATTCAGCGCCGCTCGCGGTTCGGCCGGTCGACTGGATGGCGGAGTTTTCGAACAGCGGCGACGAATCCAGGATCTTGATCAGCGGACCGGCTTGCGGAGCCTCCCCGGCGATCACCACGGAGTCGCGTGCCAGAGTGGTGCTGTTGACCCAGGCCGGAGGTTCAATCAGGCGGGTGAGTTCGTTGAGGGCGTCCAGATCCTGGCGCGTCAGGTTGCGGAACTGGTCCAGCAGTTGGGCGCGTTGGCGGGCTTGCTGAATCTGATGGTCCAGGTCGTCGGCGCGCTTCGCCTGGGGGGCCACGTTGGCGATCTCGGCTTCGATCGAGGCCAGATAGCGCCGGTCGGCGTAGGAGTTGGAGACCACGACGGCGCCGGCCACCAGGAGAAGGATGGCGGCCAGCGCCACTGTGGGGATGAAAACCGCTCGCGAACTCGCCTGCCGCTGGCCCGGCGCCAGCAAATTAGCCGACGGCGCCAGCCAGGGACAGGCCCCGGCCAGCGCCGTAGCATACGGCCGTGGGTTGCGGGAAAGATCGTTTTCCACTGGATTCACGGCTGGCTTGGGAAGCACGTTTTCCAGCTTCAAAGGAGCGGTTTCAGGGGCCAGCCGCAGCTCGGCCAACCCCAGTAAAGCGGCACGTTCCGGAGCCAACTGAAATTCGGCGGAAAAGATCGGGCGGGATTGACTCTCGCCATACACTTCCACGCCCCCGTTGGCGGAGGGCCCGAGTGCCAGGAATCCATCGCGCAGGCCGTTGCCGTTCAGACGAACGGCGGAGTGAACCGCGGCCGCCGAAAAAGTAAAGCTGACCACCTTGATGCCGGCGGCCAGAAAAAGATCGAGATACCGCTGCACGGTGGAACGCCGCGCGATGCCCACCAGGACGGCGCCGTAAGAGAGCGGCGACCAGCCCCAGGAGACCTCCTCATCGCCGTAGGGGTGCAGCGAATCCAATTGAAAGCGGATGGCGCCGTCCACGTCCTTACCGCTGACTCCCGGCAGCGCCAGATGCCGCACAATCACGTCGCGCCGCGGCAGCAACACCGTCGCGCTCACATGGTTCAGGCCCAAAGGCTTCAGAAAATGCGCGTACTCGGCGCCCCATTCGGCGGCTGGCCGGTTGGCGAAATCCGCGATAACCAGGCGGCCCAGCACCTTGACGCCGTGGGGACGGACGCGCGCCGCCACTACTTCCAGATTGGCGGCGCCGATCTCGATCCCCACGCCCGAGCCGAACTGCAACAGCTTGCGCAAGTCTTTGGAGAGGGGGATTTCCACAGGCATGGCGGGGTTAATTGCTCCAGGCGGTGTCGTACCACCGCAGGATGTAATAAGGACTCTCGGAACCCCAGGGCATGTACTTCACCTGCGCGCCCACGGTGCGCCGCATGTCCGAGAGCTGGCCGTTCGACAGGCGCAGGCGCGCCGTGGAACGGAACGTGACGATGGCATTGCCTTCGGCCCGCAGACCAGCGCCCGCGCCCACGGATTGCGCAAACTCCAGCATGTTCTGGTCGGCCGCACCGGCGCTGCGCCGCGCCTCGATGGCCGCGATGACGTCCGGGTTCACTCCGACGGCCGTCAGAACGGCTGGTTCGGCGGTATTGACGTCCACGCCGCCGGTAGAGCCGTAGACCGTGAGGCAATCGTTCAGGCCGGCATGCCGCACCAGGGCCTGCGTGGCGGGGTCGCCGTTGCCCGAAGGGGCCCATGTTCCGTAGAAGATATCGGGTGTAACGCCTCTCACTGAAAGTAATTCCTCAATCTCTTGGAAAGACGTATGAGGCGCTTGAAAAGACGGAGTCATGGAAAGATAGTAGGAGTCGAACGGGCTCCCGGCGGCGCCGGGGCTGCGCCAGTCCACGATGGCCGCGGCAATCGTGCCAGCCCGGGCGGGATCTACGCCCAGGGCCGAGAGGAGCTTGAAAAGGTCGTCCACGGAGGTTTTATTGACGTCCAGCTTGGCAGCTTCGGGGATAATCTCGACGTGGGCGATTCCGCTGGGAAATTCGTAGTTGATGTAGGTGGAACCCTTGGGGATGAGATTGGCGCCCTGGGAAGCCGTCCAAAGCAGTTCCATGGTAGCCTTTTCCACGCCGGCGGAGGCCAGGTAGTAGCTGCGCAAGTCGTCCACCGCGGTGGCGGCTCGGTCGGTTTCCCCGCGCACCGAGACGGACATCGCAAAGGCGATGGCGGACAGGGCCGCGGAGAGCCACAGCACCATCAGCAGCGCGCTGCCGCGGTTGGCGGGGCGGGCTTTAGGCTGCCCGGAGGTATCCAGCCGCAACTTGGGCCCGCGGCCGAAGGCCGGCTGAAGCGCAGGTCTCACGGTGCTTTGGTGGGGCGGACCCCCTGGTCCGCGCGGGTCCCCCCGGACCCGCTCAGCGCGCCGAGTAAGCAACCGCTTTCCGGTGCCGAACAGGCCGGCCAGGGGACCGGCGGGCACAGAGGGCACCCCCCAGGGGGTCCGCCCCATAGGCGCTAACTTAAGCCATTGTGGCCACAAAATGTTGGAAACTCGACTTCCGTCGCCACAACGGGTAGATGCCTTCAGCGGTTTGTGGGCCATGAGGTTAGCGCTTATGGGAGTCCGCCCCACCAAAGGCGATACTTGCCGCAACCCGATCACGAATGCAGGGCAGGCTAGAGTACAATGCCACTTACTTTGCCGAGGGTAAACTGTCTGCATGAATTGTGGGGCAGCCAATCCTGGCTGCAGCCGGCTTTTAGCCGGCGCTCTCGGGGCACGAACACTCGCCGACGGCCCGAAAAGCCGCCTAAAAGGCGGCTGCGGGCAAGATTGCCCGCCCCAC
>Ga0182018_10003813_pt1 | contig 13152 bp, 10 predicted proteins | sample 812P2MmetaG_FD_120490 | JGI IMG/M metagenome (GOLD analysis project Ga0182018, IMG submission 120490) | Permafrost microbial communities from Stordalen Mire, Sweden - 812P2M metaG | ecosystem: Environmental > Terrestrial > Soil > Wetlands > Permafrost | place: Sweden: Stordalen | collected...
CCGGTGATGAACACCAACACTCCGCCCAGGCCGACCTGGAGCGCGGCAGAGATCCAGGGACTATCCATATAACGGTGACGGATCCAGGTGATGATTGCGAGTTCGGCGAGCACCACCGCGCCTGCAGCCCAGAGCGCCACACGAAAGTCCTTCAGCAAAAACGGGAGCGTATGTCCAATGCCGCCGAGAGCGGTCATGGCGCCGCAAATTACCCCGCGCACCCAGGGATGTCCGCGACCGGTAAGGCTGCCATCGTCGGAAAGCGCTTCGGCAAATCCCATGCTAATGCCGGCGCCCGCCGACGCGGCGAGGCCGACCAGGAATGCGTCATTGGAGTTGTGCGTAGCGAATGCGGCCGCGAAGACCGGCGCCAGGGTAGAGACGGAGCCATCCATCAATCCGGCGAGCCCGGGCTGGACGATTTGCAGTACGAACAGCCGGCGTTGCGCACGCTCTTCGTCGGCCTTCACATTGGCGGGAAGTTTTTCTTTGTCGAGTTCTTGCGCACGCTCTTCGTGTTCGCGCTCTTCATTGATGAGGTCGTCGAGCAGTTGCCGGACGCTGGCGTCCTGGGTGCGGGCCGCGGCTTTTTCGTAAAAACGGCGGGTCTCCACTTCCATGGTGCTGGCTTCCTTGCGAACCGCCTCGATGCGCAGCGGGCGAATCAGCCAAAGAGCCGGACGCTCGACGAATCCGCGAACGTCCTGGCGGCGGATCAACGGAATGTGTTCGCCAAACTTTTGCCGGAAGAGCTCGATCAACCTTCTGCGATGACCCGATTCCTCTTCGCGCATGCCTTCAAACATCGCCGCCGACGCGGGATAATCCTGCCGCAGACCCTCGGCGAAGTCGGCATAGACGCGCTCGTCCTCCTCTTCCAGGGCGATAGCCAATGCCAGCACTTCGCGTTCACTGAGTTCGTGAAATTTTTTCATCGCGACCTAGCTTACCTTTCGAAGCTCAGGTTAGACAAATGGGGAAACGGGAGTATATCCCATGAATGCTGCCTTCGGTGCTACTATCCAGTGCATGGCGCCCGGGAAAACTCACGCGTCCGCCAAGCGCGACCATCGAGCACACCCCGGTAAGAAAACCAAGAAGTCCATTGTGCACGATGCCGCGCACTCGCCGGAACTGGTCATCATTACAGGGATGAGCGGTTCGGGCAAAGCCTCCGTGCTGAAGGCGTTTGAGGATTTGGGTTATTACTGTGTCGATAATCTTCCCGTGGAACTGATTCCGCGGTTCGCGGAGATGGCGATGCAGTCGACCGAAATTCGCCGCACCGCGCTGGTGGTGGATGTCCGCGAGGGCTCGAAACTCGATCAATTTCCGGGCATTCTCAAAGCTGTGCGGCGCGTGATTCCCACCAGGGTCGCGTTCCTGGAAGCGTCCGACGCGGTGCTGCTGCGGCGTTTCAGCGAGACGCGCCGACCGCATCCCTTGGGTACCAACACGCCGGTGAATACTTCGCTCAAGGCCGAACGGCGTCATTTGGCAAGCATCCGAGCCCTGGCGGACATTGTCATCGATACCTCGAAGTTCAACGTGCATGAATTGCGCGCGAACGTTACGGAGCGTTTCCGCGAGCAAGCCACGGAGAGAAGCATCCTGGTTTCCAGCGTGAGTTTCGGCTTCCGCCACGGTGTGCCCGAAGAGGCCGATCTGGTGTTCGATGTTCGATTTCTACCCAACCCGCATTTTGTGCCGGAATTTCGAGCGCTTACGGGTCGCGATAAACGCGTGGCGGAGTATATTCGGTCTTTTCCGCAGACCCAGGAATTTATTCTGCGCATCTCCGATCTCCTTATTTATCTTTTGCCGCACTACATTCGCGAGGGCAAGAGCTATTTGACGATCAGCTTTGGCTGCACAGGCGGGCAGCACCGGTCCGTGATGATCGCCGAAGAAGTGGGCAAGCGCCTGCGCAAAGCGGGATACCGCATGAGAATTGTGCACCGAGATATGCCGAAGTAGCAGGGAACCAGTCGTTCGTCATTCGTCATTCGTCGTTGGCCGCTGAAAATCCAGCTCCTGATCGCCTGTGGACAAAACGCCCAACGACAAAAGACCAACGGCCGCAGTAAAATAGCCCCTTGCATACCATGCCTACGCCACCGCCAGTAAGCCACCGCGGCCTGCTCGGAGCCGTATGCGGCAACTGATCCGCCTTGTCCGCTACGCGGTCCCCTATTGGTGGCAGATTCTATGTTCGGTAGTTCTGATGGCCTTGGTGGGAGCGCTGGACGCGTTCAAGTTTTTGCTGATTCGTCCTATCTTTGACCGAGTGTTGAATCCGTCTACCGGGTCGAAAGACATTCAGTTATTTGTCATTCCGATTACGCACCACCCCGTTTTCCTGCAGCAGTTGGTGCCGCCCCGCTTCACCAATGCGTGGACCATGGTTGCGGTCGCCCTGGTCGGGTCGACGGTGCTGAAGGGAGTTTTCGACTACAGCGGCACGTACCTGGTGAACCATGCCGGTTTCGGCATGATCACCGATTTGCGCGACGATCTTTACAACGCAATCATGCGCCGCTCGGCAGCATTTTTTTCCAAGCACGCCACCGGAACCCTGCTTTCCGCCATCATCAACGACATCGAGCGCGTGCAATATGCCATGTCCACGGTGCTGGCGGAATTTCTGCAGCAATTCTTCACTTTTATTTCGGTGGCCGCGGTGGTTGTGGTGTTAGGAGGAAAGCTTGCCTGGGTACTGTTGCTGTTCGTCCCCGTCATCGTTTATTCTTCGCGCAAGATCGGGTCGCGCGTGCGCACTGCGACGCGCCAAGGTCAGGACAAGCTGGCGGAGATCCAGAACATTCTGCACGAAACCATCACCGGCAATCGAATCGTGAAGGCGTTCAACAGCGAAAAATGGGAGATTTCCCGATTTCGCGGAGCGGCCCGCCGGCTGTTCCGGGCGAACCTCCGTTCCGTGGCAGCGACGGCGATCAGTTCTCCGCTGATGGACATTTTTGGCGTGATCGGAATTGCGTTGCTGCTGAACCTCGGGCGTCAACAGGTCAAACATGGCGAAATGACCCCCGGCGTTTTCGTCGCTTTCATCACGGCTGTATTTAGTCTCTACAATCCAGTCCGTAAATTTGCTCAGTTCAACAACAATTTCCAGCAGGCTTTGGGCGCCTCCAGCGAGATCTTCAAGTTCATGGACATCGAAGATGATGTCCGGGAAAAGCCGCATGCCAAACGCTTGCCGGCATTCTCGAAGACGGTGCAATTCGATCACGTCAGCTTCTCGTATGGCAGCGAACAAGGCGATGCTGGCGTGCTGCACGATATCAATCTCGAAGTTCGCCACGGGGAGGTGGTGGCGATTGTGGGGTCCAGTGGCTCAGGGAAGAGCACCCTGGTTCACCTGATTCCGCGCTTCTTCGATGCCACGCAAGGGCGCTTGCTCATTGACGGCAACGATGTACGCGACGTCACGCTTGCGTCGCTGCGGGAGCAGGTCGGAATCGTGACGCAGGAGACGGTGTTGTTCAACGACACGGTTCGCAACAATATCGCTTATGGCCAGCCGCACGTGACGTTGAAAGAAGTTGAGGCCGCGGGAAGGGCTGCATTGGCGCACGATTTTATCCATTCACTTCCTGCAGGGTACGATGAAGTGATCGGCGAGCGCGGTGTGCGTCTTTCCGGCGGGGAGCGGCAGCGCATCGCAATTGCGCGCGCCATCCTGAAGAATGCGCCCATTCTCATTCTGGACGAGGCCACTTCGGCGCTCGACAGCGAATCGGAGGCGTTAGTGCAGTCGGCGTTGCATAATCTTATGAGCGGCCGGACCGTGTTCGTGATTGCCCACCGGCTTTCGACGGTGCGGCGGGCCGATCGCATTGTGGTGATCGAAAATGGCGCCATTGCGGACATGGGCACACATGAAGACCTGATGACGAAGCTGGGTACTTACCGGCGCTTGTACGAATTGCAGTTTGCCGACGCCGAGCAGAGACTGGAGCCGGCGCGACCGAATTGATGGTGCCGATCAGGATTTGGAAAATCTTATGCCTCTCCGTTCGATGACAGGTTTTGCGCAGGTCAAAGGTGAACTGGTAAGCCAGGCGGAAGGCAATGGCCGGCTGGCCTTCTCACTTTCTCTAAAATCGGTGAATCATCGTTTTCTCGATCTGCATTTTCGCTTGCCCTCAGGCTCTGATTCGATCGAGATGCACCTTCGCCGCCTGCTCAAGGAAAAAATCGCCCGCGGGCACGTGGAGGTGGCGTTGAGCCTGGAGCGCGGCGGCGGCGAACCTCTGGCGCTAAATCGTCCGCTGGTGAGCGCTTACATCGCGGCGTTTCGCGCGGCGGCCACGGAGTTCTCCGTGCCAGCTGAACCTGATCTCAATGCGATCCTGCGCATTCCCGGCGCGCTCGATTCTGCCGGCGACGGAGTCGGCGGAGCGTTGGAGACCGCGGTCCTGGCAACGGTTGGAGAGGTGCTGGATCGATTGAATCAGATGCGCGAACAGGAGGGCGGCAGCATCGAGCGCGAACTCCGGGAGCGCATGGCGCATCTTCGCGCAGCGGTCAACGTCGTGCAGGAGCACCGTCGCACCATGCTGCACAGCTATCTGGAGCGGCTACAAGGGCGGCTTCAGGAGTTGCTCGGCGCCAGCCCCGACCGCGAAAGAGTGCTGCAGGAAGCAGCTCTTCTGGTGGACCGAAGCGATGTGCAGGAAGAAGTGGTACGCCTGGAAAATCACATCCAGCATTTCCTCGGTTTTCTGGACCAACATGGGGAGGTAGGGAAGAAGCTGGACTTCCTGCTGCAGGAAATGAATCGTGAAGCCAACACCTTGCTTTCGAAAACTTCTGGCCTGGCGGGCGAAGCGCTGAAGATCACCGAGGCCGGACTTGGCATGAAAGCGGAGATCGAGAAATCGCGCGAGCAGGTGCAGAACCTGGAATGAGTTCTCCTCACAAGCCGCTTGTCTATATCATCTCGGCCCCTTCTGGCTCCGGCAAGTCGACGCTGGTCAATGAACTGCTGAAGAAAGTCACCGACTTGGAATTTTCAATTTCCTATACCACGCGGGCTCCGCGGGGCAGTGAGGTCAATGGGAGACAATACTATTTTGTGTCCCGTGCGGATTTCGAGAAGATGATTCAGCAAGGAGCGTTCCTCGAGCACGCGGAGGTGTTTGGAAATTATTACGGGACGGCACGGCGTTTTCTGCGCGACGCCGAACAACATGGCCGCGACCTTTTGCTGGACATCGATGTGCAAGGGGCCAAACAGATCCAGGACAAACTGCCGGACGCAGTTAGCATCTTCATACTGCCTCCGGATCGCAAGACGCTGGAGGAGCGGCTGCGCAAGCGCAGCGAAGACAGCGACGAAGTGATCGACCGGCGGCTGGATACAGCCACTCGCGAGATTGAGAATTACCCGCGCTACAACTACATTCTCGTAAACGATCAACTGGAGGATTCCATCAAGTTATTGCGGGCGGTCGTACGCGGCGAACGCTTGCAGCGTTCGGGGCGGCCGCTATCCGAGGATGAAGCAAAGATTGTGGCGCTGGGAGATTGCTGCCGGTTGGCCAATGTTGGCGACCGCCTGCAGCGGATTCTAGATTCGTTCAAGCCGCCGGCCGATTCCGGGCCACGTTAGTCTTCCGTAACGAAGTTGGACGGCCGACGGCCCCACAACATTGAAATTCGTGGGAAAATAGGAGCGGAGTTCTTGGCTTCGCCGGCGAAGAACATAGCGCACAAACTTTCGACAATCAAAACCTTGAGTCCCGGCACAAAGGGAGAGAATCCATGAAATTAATCGAGGGCTTCGACAGCAACTATCGCTACATTCTGGTGGCGGCGCGGCGCGCCCGCCAACTGCAGTCGGGAGCACCGCCGGTGGTCCAGACTAATTCCCGCAAACCATGCCGCATCGCGCAGGACGAGATTCGCGCGGGAAAAGTGAAGTGGGAAATTCCTGAAACCCGCAGCGCCGCGGAGCAGGCGGCCGAAGTGCTGGATCAGGCCTTTGGGCATGATGCTTAACGCGCGGCCGGGGAGAGCGATGGTTCGCCAATTATGAAGATTGCTCTCGGAGTGACGGGCGGGATCGCGGCTTACAAGGCGGCTGAGATTGTGCGACTGCTGCAGGACCGCGGGATTCGGGTGCAAGTCATTATGACGCGCGCGGCTCAGGAGTTTGTTCGCCCGCTCACCTTCGCTGCGCTCTCCGGTGAAAAAGTGATCACCGGAATGTTCCCGTCCGGCGGAGAGGACGCTCCTAATCTCGATTCCGCCAACCTCGATTCCGCCATCGAGCACATCGCCGTCGCGCAGTCGATTGACGCTCTGCTGGTTGCGCCCGCGACCGCCGATGTTCTGGCGCACTTCGGGCAAGGCATTGCCAGCGACTTCCTCACCACGCTTTACCTTGCGACTACGGCTCCTGTTGTGGTTGCTCCGGCGATGAATGTCAACATGTGGAACCATGCAGCGACGCAGGCGAATCTGGAAATTCTGCGCCGGCGCGGGGTAAGAATCGTAGAACCGGGCTCTGGATATCTGGCCTGTGGCATGACGGGCTCTGGGCGACTGGCGGAGAATGAAGCCATTGTGGCAGCGCTTCTGGAGGCGGTGGGCGCGTTGCAAGATCTTGCCGGCGAGACTGTGCTGGTTACGGCGGGGCCCACGCGCGAGAGAATTGATCCGGCACGCTACCTCACGAACCGTTCCAGCGGACGCATGGGGTACGCCGTGGCGGAGGCCGCTCTGCGCCGCGGTGCGCGCGTGCTTCTGGTCACGGGACCTACGGCGCTGACCCCGCCGGGCGCAGCCGAGACGACGCGCTTGGAATCGGCGGAAGAGATGAAGGACGCTGTGCTGAGACTCTTGCCGCAGTCCACAATCGTGATCAAGACCGCGGCCGTGTCGGACTATCGCGCAAAGTCAGCTTCCGGCCAGAAATTAAAACGCAAAGGGCCGATTACTCTGGAGCTCGAACCGACTGCGGACATTCTCAAGGAGATTTCGCTGCGCAAGCAGACGCAGATTGTTGTGGGCTTTGCGGCAGAAACCGAGAACGTCCTCGAGAATGCCCGTCAAAAGCTGGCGGCAAAGAAACTCGATGCCATCGTGGTCAATGACGTTTCCCGCGAAGGGGTCGGCTTTGACTCCGATCGCAACGAAGTGACCATCATTACCCACGACGATGTAGTTGAGGTTCCGGAGACTACGAAGTGGGAAGTTGCCCAGCGCGTGCTTGACCAAGTCGTGCGCATTCGCCAGCGTCGTAAGTTGCCGGTGCGAGCCTGATCCCGCGTCCCCGAGGAACTGGCGTACAATTCCGTGAAACATCTTAAGGAGCGTGAGATGACGCAAAAGATTATCGAAGTGATTGGAACGTCCGAGGTAAGCTTTGCGAAAGCGGCGGAAGCTGCAGTGGCTGAGGCCGCGAAGACAGTGCGTGGCATCAAGTGGGCGCATGTAGACTCACTCGACATGCAACTGGATGGAGCGAAAGTGCTGCTGTACCGGGCGACGACGAAAATATTCTTTGATGTGGAGAACTGAACCGGTCTTTCTCCGATCTCTGGAATTCAATGGTGCGCATACTTGATCCGCAATTGCGGCGTGCTCTCGCGGATCGCGTTCGGTATTGCCACGAGATGGGGATTTACGATTTCTACCGTCGCGATTTTAATGAGGGCGGACGGTTCTCCGGATCCACAGAAGCTAAATTTCCTACTGGCGAAATGTTTGCAGCATCTTTGTCTCTATCCGAGCTAGAACTGCGAGAGGAAATGGCCGCAAGCAGATCCGCCGTCGCACCCATCATTGAGGAAAGCATTTTTGAAGTGGTTTCCCCTCAGCCGGAGTGCGGAGTGGCCGATCCGGTGGCTGCGCTCCAACGGATTCGTGAAGACCTCGGCGATTGCACCCGCTGCAAACTGCACCGGCAGGGGCGCAAGCAGATCGTTTTTGGAGTGGGCAATCCACGGGCGGAATTGATGTTCGTGGGCGAAGGGCCGGGAGCCGACGAGGACGCACAGGGCGAACCTTTCGTGGGACGCGCCGGCCAATTGCTTAACAATATGATCAAGGCGATGGGCCTGCGGCGCGAAGATGTTTATATCGCGAATATCGTGAAGTGCCGTCCGCCGGGCAATCGCCAGCCGGAACGCGATGAATGCGAAACTTGCTCGCCGTTTCTCATGCGGCAAATTGCAACAGTGAAGCCTAAAGCAATTGTTGCGCTGGGCGCGACTGCGGCGAAAAATCTTCTTGCTATGAACGCGCCGATGTCGGAGCTGCGCGGCCGCTGGTATGACTTCAAACCGGCCGGCAGTGATCCTGCGTGGCCGGGCGCGCGTCTTGCGGTCACCTATCACCCAGCATTCCTGTTGCGCGATCCGCGGCAAAAGGGCGAGGCGTGGAAGGATCTGCAGATGGTGATGAAGTATCTGGGAATCGAGCCTCCAAGAAAAGCTGCCGAGTAGATCAGCTCTTACGCTTCTTCCAGCCCCGCTGCTATTCTCTGAGACGATTCATCCTCAGCTGCCCTGCGCTGATTTCAATGCCTGAGTTCTGCGACGTTGCGTTACCGGTGCCGCTCGACATGGTCTTTACGTACCGTGTTCTTGCCGACGCCACTCCGGTGGTCGGCGGACGCGCGCTTGTGCCATTTCGCCAGCAGCGCATGACGGGAATCGTGGTTGAGCTTCATGATCGCGAACCTTCGGTGACAATCAAATCGATTGATAGCGTGCTCGATGTCGCTCCGGTTCTCGATGATCAGCTTCTGCGCTTGGGCCGCTGGATTGCCGATTACTACCTTGCTCCGCTCGGCGAAGTTTTCCGAACCATGTTGCCGCTGAACGCGGAGTTCAAACGCGGCGTCGCTTACCACATCACGGCGGAAGGCCGGATGGCGCTGCATCGGGCGGGGATGTCGGGATCGTCGGCGCGCTCGCGCCGGACGCCGGAGGAGCAAGCCGCCGAGTTCCGGGTGCTGGATTATCTCGCAGCGCAGGAATCGGCGCCCGGAGAGATGGTCCAAGTTCGCGAAGAAACGCTGCGGTCGGCCGCGTATATCTCCAAAACGGCTCTGAGCCGGATGGTGCGAAAAAAGTGGTTGGTGCGCCAAGATGTTTCCGCAGTCCGCGACGCTACACGCACCATTAAAATCGCGCTGCTGAAATCCGCCGACGGAAAATTAAACGCCAATCAGCGGAAGCTGATCGAGACGCTTGCCGCATCGGGCGGCCGGGTCCCCCTGGATGCACTGCAAGCGCTCGAAGTGCCACGATCGACGCTGAGCGCGCTGGTCAGAAGAGGTCTGATTGAGATGGTGGAAGAGGCTGCCGGGTTTGCGGTTTCCCGGAGCAAGCCGAGGCCGTCGCGCCCGGAGTTCGATTTCAACTCAGCCCAGCAATCCGCCTTGAATCGCCTTCGTGAAGCGGTTGAAGCGCGAAAGTTTTCCGGCATTCTTCTGCATGGCGTCACCGGGTCGGGCAAGACCGCCGTCTATCTCGCGGGCATGCGCGCGGTCCTCGAGGCGGGACGTTCCGCCATTCTGCTCGTGCCGGAGATCGGCCTCACGCCTGCGGTTGCGGCCGATCTGCACCAGATTTTCGGCGATGAGGTTGCTATTCTACACTCCGCACTCTCTGATAAAGAGCGTGCCCAGCAGTGGCATCGAATCAAGAGTGGAGAAGCACGCATGGTGGTCGGAACGCGCTCGGCGGTATTCGCACCGGTGGCTGACCTCGCGCTGATCATCGTCGACGAAGAACATGACTCCTCCTACAAGCAGGAGGAGACGCCGCGCTATCACGCCCGCGACATTGCCGTGGTGCGCGCCAAGATGGCGGACGCCACGGTCCTGCTTGGTTCGGCCACGCCATCACTCGAGTCCTATTTCAACGCGAAGAAAAATAAGTATGCGCTGGTCGAACTGCCCGATCGCGTGGAGCAGCGGGCGTTGCCGGAGGTCGAGATTATCGACATGCGTCAGGAATTTCAGGAAACCGGCCAGGAGCAGGTCATTTCACGGAGGCTCGCGGCTGAGATCGAGGAACGGTTCGATCGCACAGAGCAGGTCATGGTGCTGCTCAATCGGCGGGGATACTCTCCTCTGGTATTGTGCCGTACTTGCGGCAAGACGCTCGAATGCCAGAACTGTGCCATCGCCCTGACCCATCACAAGCGTGAGCACAAGATGGTCTGCCACTACTGCGGCTACACCGCGCCCGTGCCCAAAGTCTGTGTACACTGCGGCAGCGAGTATGTTTATTTCCTCGGTACCGGCTCAGAGAAGCTGGAAGAGTTGCTGCACGGTATGTTTCCGCAGGCGCGCATCGCGCGGCTTGATCGCGACACGGTCCGGGGACACGAAGATTTCGAGCGCACTCTGAACGCCCTTAACGAAGGCGAACTCGATTTACTCGTCGGCACGCAGATGATCGCCAAGGGCCACGACATTCACGGCGTCACTCTGGTAGGGGTGGTCGGGGCGGACAGTGCGCTGGGACTGCCGGACTTTCGCGCCGCCGAGCGCACGTTCCAGTTGCTTACCCAAGTTGCCGGAAGAGCGGGGCGCGGAGAGACTCCCGGCAAAGTTGTTCTGCAAACTTATTTTCAGGACCACTATGCGGTGCAATATGCGGCCCGCCACGACTTCACGGGATTTTATGAAAAGGAATTGCGCTTCCGCAGTTGGATGCATTATCCGCCTTACTCGGCGCTGGCGAACGTGCTAATTCGCAGCGACAAACTTGACGACGCTCTTCGGTGGTCAGGAACGCTGGGAAAATGGTTTGAACAGACACGCCACGAAGGCGTTCGCGTGCTGGGTCCAGCCACCGCGCCCATTGTGCGGCTGAAGCGCGATTATCGTTACCACTTTGTACTGAAGTCGCCCAGTCGCGAAAAATTGAATGCCACGCTGCGCGCTATGCTGGCCTATGCCGCTCAGCAGAAAATTCCTCGCACCCAGGTGATTGTGGATGTGGACGCGCTTTGGCTAATGTGAGTCATGATCGGAGAAATCTGACGTATGCCGTTGAAGCCACAATTTTTCGCGACCCCGTCGGCGTGGCGCGTATGGCTCGAGGAACATCACAAAGCGACTCAGGAGTTGTGGGTCGGCCTCTACAAGCGGGAATCCGGACGGCCCAGCATCACTTGGCCGGAAGCGGTCGACGGTGCGCTCTGCTTTGGCTGGATCGATGGAGTTCGCAAGAGCATCGACGGCAGCAGCTATAAGATTCGATTTACGCCGCGGGAGCCGCGCAGCATCTGGAGCGCGATAAACGTGAGACGAGCTACGGAGCTTTCCGCAAAGGGTCTGATGCATTCCGCGGGCCTCTCAGCATTTCAGAGGCGCGAGGCGAAGCGATCCGAGATCGATTCCTATGAGCAAAGAAAGACCGCCAAACTTCCGGCAGCGTATGAGAAAGAGTTCCGTGCGCCCAGGGCGGCGTGGAAATTCTTCCAGACCCAGACTCCTTGGTATAAAAGAACCTGCAGTTTCTGGGTGATCAGCGCCAAGAAAGAAGAAACCAGGTTGAGGCGGCTGGCTGCACTTACTGAAAATTCAAAGCAACAAAAGACAATACCGGCTCTGACTCGTCTACCGGGAGCGAAGTGAATCGAGTGCTGGATGGATTTCGCAGCCGCAACAAGTCCTATGGTCCGCCTATTTTTCCTCGAATCACGACCACCGAGGCCGCCGGCAGATCGTACATCGAATCATGGGCTGCCTTTTGCGTGGCATGAAGGATTGGACCGTCGGGATCGGCCCAGCCTTCGCTGCTGGCCACGATCGTGTGTTGCGCGGCCGATTCCGCATGGGCCATGAATCGAGTCTGCGCGGGATGCCATTGATACTGTTCGCTGCCGAAGGTAGAGATGTCCACGTTTCCAGAGAATGCGTTCGCTTTTTGTGCCGGTCCATCGAAGACGATTCGGACCCGATGCGCATTTTGCTGATCCCGATTGACCGCCATCAACGCCCAGGTTCCATCGGGACGCTGCACGGCATATGCCGTAACCAATGCATGGCCGGCGCCGTCCTGCACGTCGCTCTTTGCGGCAAACACCTGATGATCACTGCCGCCCGGCTGCACCCACTCCAGATTGATCAACTGCGCCACGAAAAACTGCGCCAGCGGTTGCTGAATCTGATAGCTGGCATCGATGGTAAACATCCCGAATGTTCCCGGCGAACCATTGCAACCGGGCTCCATGTGCAACGGCAGGTAGTGGAAGAAGTAAACGCCATTGCCGCCGGAGTTCAGGAATGATCCGATGTAATCCGCCAGCCAGACTCCAGCGAAAATGTCCTGGAAGGTTTCACTCGCGCCCGACGAAAGATTTCCTTCCGTGATGAACATGGGCATGTCCATGGGAATTCCGTCTTCATGCCAAACCTGCATGATGTGGCTCACCAACTCGGGTTCGTCATAGAGCACGCCCCATGGCGTGCGGCAGGGATCGTAGGGATAGTGTTCGAAAGAAAAGAACGCGAGATCGTTCATGCGGCTGTGCTGCTTCAGATAATCGACGAAGCGCGCCGTCCACGAAACTTTTCCATTCGCGTCGGGCCAGACTTCGATGTCTTTGTTCACGCCCTGGAACGACGGGCCCCCGAGTTTCAGCGCCGGATCCACGCGATGAATGGCAGTAGCCCACTGCAGGTAGAGCGCCGCATAATCTTCCGGAAGCATGTCCTGGCCATCGGCTTCCTCGCCCATCTCGACGTAGGAAATCGGATAGCCACGCTTTTTCAGATACGCAATCTCAGCGGCTGCATTGTCGGGAGTGTCATAGAGCAGCGCGATTGGCACCATGGCTGGAAGTCCGCGCGTGACGCCGCTGGTGAAGAACAGATCGAATCCGACTTGCGCCTGCTTGGTTGATCCCAAATCCGACGGCTGATGCCATGGGTCGACCGATGAGCAATAGGTCGCCGTCTGCTCCTGATCCGGAGTGTGGCGCAGGATGTCATGAAATGCGCCGTCTTCCGTTTGGGTGCCGAGGTAGAGTTCGCGAATCGCATAGCCCACACAATTTCGAGGATCACTCGCCCCATCGGCATCACAGGTGTTCGACGATTCGGTCATCCATATCCGCACGAACCGCACCGGCATGGGGCTCGCGCTCAAGCGAAGGGTC
>Ga0182018_10003814_pt1 | contig 13151 bp, 10 predicted proteins | sample 812P2MmetaG_FD_120490 | JGI IMG/M metagenome (GOLD analysis project Ga0182018, IMG submission 120490) | Permafrost microbial communities from Stordalen Mire, Sweden - 812P2M metaG | ecosystem: Environmental > Terrestrial > Soil > Wetlands > Permafrost | place: Sweden: Stordalen | collected...
ATCGGGAAGCCAGGAGGAAGCTGTGGCGGCGCCATACGACCTTCGTCCCTTGAGTCTGGGAGAAATCCTGGATCGTGTTTTCACCTTGTATCGAAATCACTTCGCGCTATTTGTCGGAGTGATGGCGATCCCCGCGGCAGTGCAGATTCCCACGAATCTCTACTCATTCAGCATCTGGGGAAAAATGGTGCGGATGGGGGCAGGCCAAGCCCCTCCATTTGATCCAGGGATCTTTGCGATGATTTACCTGGTGGTGTTTCCGGTGATCGTGGTGGTCGGGACGCTGGGGCTGGGAGCCATCTCGCTAGCGGTTTCCGATGTATACCTGGGCCGCGCGGCCACGATTCGCGGTTCCTATCAAAAGGTCCTACGGCGATTTTGGAGGTTGTTGGGCCTGCTGATCACGGTCGGGCTGATTTTGATGGGTATCTTGATCGTCTTCTCGTTGGGCATAGCACTGCTCATTGGCAGTCTCGCCGCTTCGGGTGTGATCGCAGGTTCGGGGACTGGAGCAAAAATAGGGCTGGTGCTGCTGTTTGTCGGAGTCTTCCTGGCCATTATGGCGGCGACGATATTTGTGTGTATGATTTTCTCGCTGGTGATTCCCGCTCTGATGCTGGAGGACGCGAGCGTCGGCGGCGCGCTGCGCCGCAGCATTGAATTGACGCGGGGGAGGCGCTGGCACATTTTTATGGGTATGCTGCTGATGGTTTTCGTCAGCTATGCGGTGGTCCTGATTTTTCAGGGTCCGTTTCTTGTGGCCATGGTTTTATTCATGCTGAAAGGCGTTACCCCAGTGTGGCTCGCTTTCGGGACTTCGATTTCGGCGGCGTGTGGCAGCGCCATCAGCAGTCCGCTGATGATGATCGCGCTGGTGCTGTATTACTACGACCAGCGGGTGCGCAAAGAGGGCTTCGATTTGCAGCACATGATTGCCCAGATCGAAAGTGCTCCGCCAACCGCGCCTCCCGGGTTCATTCCCAGTTAGAATTGTCTTGCGGGTTGAATGGCGCAGCGCCCGCCTGAAAGAACGGGGCTGCCGCTGGAATTGCAGAGCATCTGCTGGGCGTCGAACCGCGCGGGGTCGTTGGATTGGAATTGCGAATACCTCGACTATTCTTAATATTGAGCGTTCTTCTCTTGTTTTTCTCCCACGCCGCGCGTGCTTCCGGCGCGCAGTCCGGCGCACCGCCACAGGTGATCGAAATGGCCAACGGTTCGGCGGCAGACCAGACTGTGGGACCGGTGTTGTCCGTTCCGCAATACGTCTCCGAGATCGATCGTTGGACCCACGCCATCGAAAACGCGCCAGAAGATACCGAGGGGCTAAAAGCACTAAGGAAAACGGTGCCACCCGAGTGGAACGTCAACGTGGAAGGTTCGCCGGTAAGAGTGCCCGCGAACTGGCTGACCCGCGCGCTATACGACATGCAAGTCAACGCCGATCATCGGCCGGCGCGCATCCAGGAGGTGGAAGCGCACCTGGCGACGCTGCGGCAGAGTGCGGCGAGCCTCGCTCGTGCCGCGCCTCCGCCGGGCGCCGCGGACGACGCCCGGAAAAAACTGAACGCCATCCTCAGCCGCAAGGAATTTGCGGGCGCCCAAGGTCCATCGGCCATCGATCGGCTAATCGCCGGGGTGAAGAGGTGGATCGACATGATGCTGAGCAAGATTTTTCACAAGATCCACATCTCCGGGCACGCGAGCGACTATTTCGCGTGGACGGCAATCGTCTTAGCCTTCCTAGTGCTGGCATGGTGGACGGTGCGCTATTTGCGCGAGCGCTCGCGCCAGCAGACTCTCGATCTTCGTGGAGCCTCGAAGCCGCCCGCCGGGTCGCGGGAGTGGGCCCGGGAAGCCGTCGCCGCGGCTCAGCGCGGCGCGTATCGCGATGCGATCCACTGCGCGTACTGGGCGGGGATTGCGCGGCTGGAAGAATCGGGAGCGCTGCCGCCGGATCGCGCACGCACCCCGCGGGAATCGCTGCGTCTGCTCGATTCGAAGCTCACGCAGCGCCAACCGCTGGCAAATTTGACGCAGCGCTTTGAATGGACTTGGTACGGCGATCACGCCGCCAGCGCTGCAGATTGGGACGACGTCGTCTTGCAACTCGAAAGGATCGGATGCCTGCTGCGCTCGACTCACGCGATCGCCGCCTCCTAATCGTAGCCGGTATGGTTCTCGCCGCGCTGCTGATCGCGGGCGCGTTGATTTCCGGACCCGGCCAGAACGGTCCGGGCTACCCATCGAGCTATTCCACGGGCTGGCGCGGAGCCAAGGCTGCCTATTTGTTGCTGACCGAACTCGGCTACTCGGTGGAGCGCTGGGAGCGCGCGCCCTCCGAGTTGCCCGCGGATCCGCATAACACGATCCTGATCTTGGCGGAGCCGTTGGAGCATCCGAATCCGGCCGACATGCGCGCGTTGCGGCGTTTTATTACCGCGGGCGGAACGGTGCTCGGCACCGGCGCCCGAGCAGCGGTGTTTGTACCGGGCGGCAAAGCCATCAACGCCGGCGACGTGCTCGCCGATCCGAAAGAGTATCGAGCGATGGCGGCGAGCGCGCTCACTCAAGGAGCGCCCAAAATCACAATGGCCGATGCCGCGTTCTGGGACGGCGACTCTCTGGCGCCGGTGACCATTTACGGAGACCATAGCGAGTCCGTGGTGCTTCTCGATTCCGAGGGGAAAGGTTCCGTGTTGTGGTGGGCCGCGTCGACGCCGCTCACGAATGGCGCGATCGCCTCCAGTGGAAATCTGGCGCTGCTCTTGAATACACTGGGGCCGCCGGGACGCAACAGGGTGCTGTGGGATGAGTATTTTCACGGCCAGCGCGATTCTTTCGGCACTTACATCGTCGGCACGCCGCTGCCTTGGGTGGCGGCGCAGATGGGAATTCTATTTCTGGCGTTCGTGATTACGTTTTCACGGCGCAGCGGACCGGTGCGTGCGCCGGCAGTTGCGGCCAGGCTTTCGCCGCTCGAGTTTGTGGAGACGCTCGGGGATTTGTATCAGGACGCTCACGCCGGAAACGCAGCGGTCTCCGCCGCTTCGCAGCGTTTTCGATACGTGTTTGCGCGGCGCTCGGGATTGCCTCCGCGCGCGCGGATTCCCGATGTCTGCCGCACGGCTGCGGCGCAGATGGGTTGGACCGAGCCTGCGCTGCAGGACACGCTGGTGCGTGCGGAGCGGGCGTCGAGCGGGCTGGCGTTGCCGGAGCCGGACGCGCTGGACCTGGTCCAGCGGCTGCACGATTATTCCGAGCGTCTGGAAGGGCGGCGGGGCGAGCGCGCTGCCGATAGTAAACGGTAACCGCAACCCGAAGATCGGAACGAGGAGAATGAACGAATGACCATCGCATCCGAACTGGCTCAGCACGTTCGCGACGAGTGCTCCAAGGTGATCGTCGGACAGCGCGAGCTGATCGACGACCTGCTGCTCGTGGTCCTCACCAACGCCCATGCTCTGATCGAAGGCGTGCCTGGCTTGGCCAAGACGCTCGCCGTGAAAACGCTGGCGCAGTTATTTCAATTCCAATTCCAGCGGGTGCAGTGTACGCCGGACCTGATTCCCGCGGACATACTGGGCGCCAACGTTTTCAATCAGGCGATCAACAGCTTTTCCCTGCATCGCGGGCCGATCTTTACCGACCTGCTGCTGGTGGACGAAATCAACCGCACGCCGCCGCGAACGCAATCGGCGCTGCTGGAAGCGATGGAAGAAATCCAGGTAACCATCGATGGCACCACCCACCTGCTCTCCCGAAATTTCGGAGTGTTCGCGACGCAGAACCCCATCGAATTTGAAGGCACGTATCCGCTGCCCGAGGCTCAGCTCGACCGCTTCCTGATGAAGATCCGCATTCGTTATCCCGAACCCGCGGAAGAGCGCACCATCCTGGAGCGATATCAGGCCGGCTTCGAACCGCGCGCGTTGGACCGCGCGGGTTTGCGTCCGGTGGATTCCGCAATGCTCGAGAATGCGCGCCAGGAAGTGAAACGGGTACGGGTGGAACCCGCGCTCCTGGACTACATCATCTCCATCGTCCGCAAGACTCGCCAGGCGCCGGCGGTGAGCCTGGGGGCGAGCCCGCGCGCGGCGATCGCATTGATGTTCGTGGCCAAAGCGACGGCCGCCACCGAGGGCCGCGATTTCGTGGTGCCCGACGATGTGAAGGCCGCCGCGCTTTCGGTTTTGCGCCACCGCCTCACGCTGAAGCCCGAAGCCGACCTGGAGGGTCTGACCACCGACGACATGGTTCGCGAAACCCTGTCCGGAGTGGAAGTACCCAAATGAGCGCCGCGAACCATCTGGTTCCGGCGACCACGGAATCGCGAGCGATTCCCGCGGGTCGCTTTGGCGCCGCCTTTGGTCCGCGCTTTTACCTTTTGGTGCTGCTCGGATTGATATGGATCGGGCCCGCGTGGGCCGACCATCGCTTCATTGGCGCGATGTTCGCGTGGGATTTGTTGGCGCTGGCGATTTGGGCGGTCGACCTCATGCGACTGCCCAAGCCCGCGGAACTCACTCTCCGGCGGGTGTGGAATTCTCCGCTGGCGCTGGCGACACCGGCGTCGCTGAAATTGGAATTAGAAAATCGCGGCCGGCGCGCGGTGATCGCGGCGATTTTGGACGACGCCCCCGGTGTGATCCGCGCCGATCTCCCCGAGCTGTCGTTAACGGTTGCGGCGGGCGCAACCTCAGCGGCGTCCTACGCGATTGAGCCCAGCGAGCGCGGCGACGCGAAATTCGGATGCGCCGGACTCCGCTATCAAAGCACGCTCGGGGTCGCGGAGCGATGGGCGACCGCGGATATCCAGCAGACCGTGCGCGTCTACCCCAACCTGGAAGAAGCCCGCCGGCAGAAAATCTTCCTAATCCGCAGCCGGCAGATCGAACTGGAAAAGCGCTTGAAGCGCCAGCGCGGGCAAGGCCGGGAATTCGAATGCCTGAGGGAATATCGCGCGGGCGACGAGTGGCGGGATGTTTGCTGGACGGCGACCGCCCGCCGCGGAACGCTGGTCACCAAAGTATTTCAGACCGAGCGCAGCCAAACGGTGTGGCTGCTGGTGGATGCCGGCCGGTTGCTGCGAGCGCGCGTGGCGCAATTCAGCAAGCTCGATTATGCGGTGAACGCGGCGCTCAGTCTGGTGCAAGTGGCGTTTTATTCGGGCGACCGCGTGGGGCTGCTCGCTTACGGCAGGCGTCCGCAACAGCGCTTGGGAGCGGGGCGGGGCGCTTTGCACCTGCGTTCGATTATCGAATCGCTGGCCCAGGTCCACGGCGAACCGTACGAAGCGGATCACATGCGCGCCGCGGATGCATTTCTGGGATCGCAGCAAAGACGCAGTCTGGTAGTTTGGATCACCGACCTGGCGGAAACAGCGAGCACTCCCGAAGTGATCGAAGCGGCCGCTCTGCTGGCGCGGCGTCATTTGGTTCTGCTGGTGGTGATCGCGCAGCCAGAACTTCGCCAGGCCGCCGCGGAAAAACCTAAAAATCTAAGCGAAATGTACCGCTACGCCGCCGCGTTGGAAGTGGTGCACCGCCGCGATCTTTTTCTGCGCCAGGTGCGCCAACTCGGCGTGCTGACGTTGGAGGCCGAAGCCGGACGGCTCTCGACGTCACTGATCAATCGATACTTGGAAGTGAAGGAACGGAACCTGCTGTAGCGGAGTGGATGCCCGGCCGTTTTTTCCGTGAAAGATAAATCACCAGCAGCACCCCCAAAGCTACGGCCAGCGAAAATTTCAGTGCTGGGTGCAGATCGCTGGGTGAAATGAAGCCTTCCACGATGCCTGCTAGTACCAGGATCGGGAGCATGCCCAGCACCAAGCGAACTGCCTTGGCCCCGGCCAGCTCGATCGATGCACCGCGAGGCAGATGGCCCGGGAAAAGGATCCCGCGCGCGAGCAAGAGTCCCGCGCCGCCGGCGATGAAAATGGCCGGCAGTTCCAGGACGCCGTGGGGCGCGACGAAGGACCACAGCAGCAACGACATGTTGGCGTCCCAGCACGCCACATTCACCACGCCAAAGAGCAATCCATTGAAGAGCAGCATCCAAACGGTGCCGACGCCCGCGGTGATGCCGAGGGCGAAGGTGACCAGCGACACGGAAATATTGTTGGTCATGATCTGGCTGGAGGCCAGCGGTTTGACGCTTACAATGGAGTGAGTCCACATTTTGTGTTGGGCGATGGTATCCATCATGTCTGGTCCCAGCAGATTGCGCTCGAACGCGGGATTGGCCAGGCACATCAGAACCCCGGCGATCGCGCCGCCCAGAAAAATCACGAACGCGGCGAATGTGTAGGAAAAGGTTTCGTGGAAAATTTCCGGGAAGGTTTCGAGGAAGAAGGGCCGCAAACCCCGGGAATGTGGCTTCCGGCTCATGTAAATGATATTGTGCGCGCGCCCTAGGAGTTGGTTCAGATAAAGGGAAACGCGGCTGCTGGTGGCATCTTCGCGCACCACCGAAAGATCCGAAGCCGCCTGGCGGTACAGCAGCGCGAGTTCCTGCAGTTCGCGATGACCGAGAGCGGAAGCGCCGGCACGTCCGGCGTGACCGAGTAATTCTTCGAGCCTCTTCCAATGGGGGCCGTGTTTTTCGAGCCAACGCGCGGAGATCACCATGTCCTCGCCGGACAAGCTTACCATCGAAACTCCGGAGCAGACGCCGCTGGAGTTCGCGGTGGCAGGGATTGGCAGCCGGTTTCTGGCGCTGGCCGCCGATACGCTGCTACAGGTTGTGACCGTCCTGATATTTGTGGTGGTGTTTGAGATCGCTGCGCCCAACGTCGATTTCATTAGCCAGCACACCCAGGTGTGGATACAAGCGGTGTTCGTGATCCTGCTATTTCTGATTCAATTTGCATATTTCGCGGTATTCGAAGCGTTATGGAATGGGCAAACGCCCGGGAAGCGGCTCACCCACTTGCGCGTGATTCGCGACGACGGCCGTCCCATCCGCGTATACGAGGCGGTGGTGCGCAACCTGCTGCGCACGGTGGACGCACTGCCCGGAATCTATGCGGTGGCCATCGCCTGCGCGTTCTTCAGCCGGCAGAGCAAGCGGGTGGGGGACTGGGTGGCGGGGACGGTGGTGGTCCGCGAAGTGCCGCTGCAGGGTATCGTGCCGGTGAGCCATGGAGCGTCCGCGGACGCGGGCATGACCGGTGATCCCCGAAAAATCTCCAACGAAGAATTACGGTTGATCGAAGCGTTTCTAGACCGCCGCGCTGCGCTCGACCCCATCGTGCGGCGCAACATGGCGCATCAGATTGCGGTGCGGATGGGAAAGCAGCTTGAGGTGCCGCCGGAAAACCGGCCGGACGCTGAGAAATTTCTGGAAGCGCTGGCCGAAGCGAAACGCAGCGTCTCGCGATATTCGTGAGGCGCTAGGGTCACAGAAACCAGAAAGAAATGGGGGAAAGAATTATTCCTTGGGTGTTTCGGGGACGCCCATCACCTGGACGTGAATGGCGCGCTCGCGCGGACCATCCAGCTCCGCCAGAATCACCGACTGCCAGTAACCCAGCGCCACTTCGCCATTTCTCACCGGCAGCGAAATGGTGTGGCCCAGCAGCATGGCGCGCAGATGCGAGTCCGCATTCTTTCGCGGGCATTCGGAGAGGTTGGGATCGTTGTGCCGCCAATATTCGAAACGGCCTACCAGCCGTTCGATGAACGATTTGATGTCGTCGAGCAGGGCATGCTGAAATTCGTTGATGAACACGGCGGTGGTGGTGTGCAGTGACTGCACCAGCACGAAACCGGCCTTCAGTCCGTGCTTCTTCACTACATCGTTCAAGTCCCGAGTGATGTTGATCAGTTCCAGCCGTTCGCGGGTCTTATAAGAAAGGGTTTCGAGATACATCTGCAGTGCGGCGGCAGCAGGACGAGCTTCCTGTATTGGTACGGCATTCTTAACGATCGCCGGTTTCATCTGTGATGACCTCGGATAGTTACGACGAGTGCCCTGTGAGTCAGATACCTCTTGGATGCCCGGCGCCCGCTTAAGTTGCACGAACCCAAATTATAGGTTTCCCGCGCGCGGGCGTCCATCACTTAAATTGAGCGCTGTGCGTTTGGTTCAATTGCCGGGCCCCTTTCGGCCGTAAAGTGACTCGGAAATGCTGAGTTTTCAGGGGATTCCAGGGTTAACAGCAGCGGCTAGGCGTCCGGTAGCGTTGCTGGATGCGCTCCAGGTAAAACTCTTTGCGCGTCAGCAGGCGGCGGGATTCTTCAGGCGCGCCGCAACGGCGCCAATGCCGAACGTAGACGTCGTATGCCGCATCGCCGCTCATTTGCCGGAATCCCCACCACAGTTTCTTGAAAATTCCCCGTCGCGCATCGCCCCGCGTTTTCACAGGTCCGCGTCCGCCCACTTGGTTACCACGTACGGCGCTTCGTGCAGCACCGCGGCTTTGGTTCTACGCAGGATCGCGATCCACTCCCCAATCGCTTCGATCACCAGCACCAGAACCATCCCCGCCAAGAGCAAGGTGACCGTCGCGTCCAGCCGGTTGTTGAAGATCATGCGATGGGTAACGGCCACACTCTGCGGCGGAATCGCGCCGGACGCCAATTGCGCGGAGAGCACCCGCGCCTGCGCGAGAAATCCGATACGCGGATTGGAATGGAAAACTTTCTGATAGCTGGCGGTCATGGTCACGGTCACCAGCCAGGCCATGGGCGCCAGGGTGACCCAGGCGAACCGGCGCTCGCCCATTTTCAGAATGATGGTGGTGGCCACCACTAGCGCCACCGTGGCCAGCAGTTGATTGGCAATCCCAAAGAGCGGCCACAAGGAATTAATTCCGCCCAAAGGATCTTGCACTCCCTGCCAAAGAAAATATCCCCATGCGCCCACAATCAGACCGCTGCTGATCCATACGCCCGGCGCCCAGTTAGTGCGCCCGAGCGGCTTCCAGAAATGTCCAGCAAAATCCTGCACCATAAAGCGCCCTACACGCGTGCCTGCATCGAGCACGGTAAGAATAAACAGCGCCTCGAACATGATAGCGAAGTGATACCAAATCCCTAGCAGGCGTTCACCGCCGATGGTGCCGCTGAATATTTGCGCCATGCCCACCGCCAGCGAAGGAGCGCCGCCAGTGCGGTCGAGTAAGGTGTGCTCGCCTACGCGGCGCGCCAGGTCCGTCATGATTTGGGCGTTGAGCGGGAATCCCCATCCGGAAATGGTGTTCGCCGCGGCTTCGGTGGTCTTCCCCACGATTCCCGCGGGGCTATTGATTGCGAAGTAGACGCCAGGCGTTAACGCGCAAGCCGCCACCATAGCCATCACGCCCACGAAGGATTCGATCAGCATTGCGCCGTAACCGACGAACCGCGCATGGGTCTCCCGCATAATCATTTTGGGAGTAGTGCCCGAAGAAATCAGCGAATGGAACCCGCTGATGGCCCCGCATGCGATGGTGATAAAGCAGAAAGGGAACACTTTACCGGCGAAAACCGGGCCATTGCCATCGACGAATCGCGTCAGCGCCGGCATTTCCAGCACTGGACGCACCCACACGATCCCGCCCGCGAGCAACACCATCACCACGATCTTGACGAATGCGCTCAGATAATCGCGCGGCGCCAGCAGCAGCCATACTGGCAGCGCCGAGGCCGCAAATCCGTACACGATAATGGCGATCGCCAGCGTCGAGCCTGACCAAGTGAACGCCGCCGACCACACCGGCGACGCGTTCACCCACTGCCCGCTCACTACCGCCAGCAGAATCAAAGCAAATCCCGCCAGCGAGGCTTCCAGCACCCGCCCCGGCCGGACGAAACGCAGATAGACGCCCATCAGCAGCGCGATGGGAATGGTCATTACCAGCGTAAACGTGCCCCACGGCGATTCCTTGAGCGCTTTCACGATCACTAGCGCCACCACCGCCAGCAGAATTACCATAATTGCCAGCACCGCCAGCACCGCGATGGATCCGCCGCGTTTGCTCACTTCCTCCCGCGCCATCTGGCCCAGCGATTTGCCGTCGCGGCGAATCGAGCACACCAGAATCGTGAAGTCCTGGACGCATCCCCCAAGCGCTGCGCCCAGAATCAGCCAAAGCGTTCCGGGTAGGTAGCCGAACTGGGCCGCGAGAGTGGGACCGACCAGCGGGCCGGGCCCGGCAATCGCGGCGAAGTGATGGCCCATGAGCACCCATTTGTTGGTGGGCACAAAGTCACGGCCATCTTCGAGGCGTTCCGCCGGCGTGGCGCGGCGAGCGTCGAGCATGAAGACTTTGGTGGAAAGGAACGCGGAATAAAACCGGTAAGCGACCAGATACGTGCAGACCGCCGCGATCAGGAACCATCCGGCGTTCAGGTGTTCGCCGCGCTCGAAGGCGATTGCTCCCAAGCCGGTCACACCGCCCAGGACGATGGCGATCCACAGCAGAATTGTGAGTACGCGCTTCATCGCCCCTCGCGCCAATGAGTCTCGGTCGAACTCAGCTGAACTCGCGCATCGTACGCAACCCGGCGGGTGGCGTCAACCGGTGAGAATCCGCGTCAATCTTGACGGCTGCGGTCGCGGGTGAACGCTGATTCGCAGTACAATCTGTCTCCGATTTGGAGCGAACGGAGCCGCAATGAAAAAGTTCAGTGCCTTGGTGTTTGTCGCTGCCTTGATGGTCCTTCTTGCCGCGAATCCGGGGCACTCCGATCAAACCGCCAGTGCCGCTCCGCCGGTGGCCAAGAAAATCCACACCGAAAACCACGTTAATGGAGGCACCTTGGTGGACGAGTACCAGTGGTTGCGCGAAAAATCCAATCCCGAAGTGGCCCAGTATCTCGAGGCCGAAAACGCCTTCACCGACACGGTGATGAAGCCCACCGAAGCGCTCCAGAAGAAGCTCTACGACGAGATGATCAGCCACATCAAGGAAACCGACGTGGACGTGCCGTACAAGAACGGCGAATACTTTTATTATTTGCGCGTCGAGGCGGGGAAACAGTATCCGATTTATGCGCGAAAGAAAGGCAGCCTAGACGCTCCCGAGCAAATCACACTGGATGTAAACGAACTGGCCAAGGGCGAAAAGTTCATGGCCCTGGGAGGCTACGAGGTCAGCGAAGACGGCAACCTGCTTGTCTATTCCACTGACAACACCGGCTTCCGCCAGTACCGCTTGCACGTCCGCGACCTGCGCACGGGCAAGGACCTGCCCGACACGGCGGAAAAAACCGGGTCAATCGTGTGGGCCAACGACAATCAGACCATTTTCTACAGCGTCGAGGATGCCGCCAAGCGACAGTATCGGCTGTATCGCCACAAGATTGGAACCGACACGAAGGATGACCACCTCGTTTACGAGGAAAAGGACGAGCGTTTCAGCGTCCAAGCGGAAAAATCCCGCAGCCGCAAATATATCTTCCTGGGTTCGGCGAGCCACACCACTTCGGAATTCCGCTATCTGGACGCAGCCAATCCTGCGGGTCCTTGGAAGCTGATCGCCTCACGCGAGCAGGACGTGGAGTACTACCCGGAGCATCTCGGCGACCAGTTCTATATTCGCACCAACGATAAAGGGCGCACCTTCCGGTTGGTGGCTGCACCGGCTAGCGACCCAGCGAAAAGGAACTGGAAAGAAATTGTGCCGGTACGCACGGACGTGATGCTTTCCGACTTCGAACCTTTCCAGCAGTTTTACGTGCTGGTGGAGCGCGAACACGGATTGCCACAACTCACCGTTGTGGACCTGGCCAGCGGGGCGAAGCACAGAATCGCTTACACCGAACCGGTGTATACCGCCGCTCCGCAACGCAACCGCGAATTCGATACCAAATTCTTTCGCTACAGCTACCAGTCGCTGGTCACGCCGAGTTCGGTGTTTGATTACGACGTGGAAAAGCACACTTCGACGCTGCTCAAGCAGAGCGAAGTTCCCGGCGGATACGATCCTTCGCAATACCAATCGGAAAGAGTGTGGGCCACCGCTCAAGACGGCACCCGTATTCCGATCTCCGTGGTTTACCGTAAGGACTTAAAGAACGAGGACGGATCGAATCCTCTGTACGTCTACGGATACGGTTCCTACGGGCTCTCCCTGCCGGTGACGTTCAGCGGCGCGCGCCTAAGCCTGCTCGACCGCGGGGTGGTGATGGCTTACGCCCATATTCGCGGCGGCGGGGAGATGGGCAAGCCCTGGCACGACGCCGGCCGCATGATGAACAAGATAAACACTTTCACCGATTTCATCGCCTGCACGGAATATCTCACCGCCAATAAATACGGGTCACGCGATCGGATCGCCATAGAAGGCGGCTCGGCGGGCGGATTGCTGATGGGCGCGGTCACCAACCTGCGCCCGGATTTGTTCAAGGTAGTGATCAGCCACGTTCCGTTCGTCGATGTTATGAACACCATGCTGGACGCTTCGCTTCCGCTCACCGTTACCGAATATGAAGAGTGGGGAAATCCCAACGAGAAGGCCGCCTACGATTACATGCTGAAGTACTCACCGTATGACAACTTAAGGAAAGGCGCGTACCCGGCCATCCTGGTGAAAACTTCGTTCAACGACAGCCAGGTGATGTATTGGGAGCCGGCAAAATACGTAGCCAAACTACGCACCCTCAAGACCGACGATAACGTTTTGATCCTGAAGACCAATATGGCCGCGGGGCACGGCGGATCGTCCGGCCGGTACGATCAGTATAAGGAAATCGCGTTCGACTACGCGTTCCTACTCACCCAGTTGGGAATCGAAAAGTAAGCGTTTCTAACCGTAGGCTTGGCGGCAGGTTTCGTGCTCGCGACAGGTGCGCGGGCAATTGGTGTTGTCGATCAGGATGTAATTGCGGCAGCCGGCGCAAAGCACCCCATAAATCGTGTCCGAAAATGTTTCATGGCCCGTTTCCGTGGTGTGGCTCGCGCGGGCTTGTTCTCTGGAGATCGGCATCGATTTATTTTAGCTTAGGTTTCCGCTGCCGGGTGAATTTATCCGGGCGCCGGGATTTTGTGGCTCGCGCGGCCCGATCGTGCATGTGCCGCACGCAGAGCGCCAGGCGTCTCTCGCGAGCAAAAAAATGCCCCGGCGGAAGCCGGGGCATTTTCGGGATTGAGGCTCTGTTGGGCTAAAGGTTAGTCGCCGGTCACCGTGGCCGCTTCGGATGAAGGGGCGGTGGCTGGCGCAA
>Ga0182018_10003815_pt1 | contig 13149 bp, 9 predicted proteins | sample 812P2MmetaG_FD_120490 | JGI IMG/M metagenome (GOLD analysis project Ga0182018, IMG submission 120490) | Permafrost microbial communities from Stordalen Mire, Sweden - 812P2M metaG | ecosystem: Environmental > Terrestrial > Soil > Wetlands > Permafrost | place: Sweden: Stordalen | collected...
CGGCAGGGTGGTCACTTCGCGATCGAACCAGAGGTGAATGCCGGTGATCGGCGAATGCTCCAGCTTCGGGGCAGGCAGGCCCACCGCCTCCAGACGCTCGAAAGGCAGCGCGCAAATGTAGTGGTCCGCCGTGTGCAGTTCGCCTCCGATGGTGAAGCCCGAGGCATCGATGTGTTCCACCGGGGAGCGGAAATTCATGTGCACCTTGCCAAGTTTGCGCCACGCATCGGTGGAATATAACTGTCCCAGAGGGATGGTGGGGATGCCCATCTCGTAGGAATCGGCGCGCGCGAGAAATCCCAGGCAGAAGACTTGGAATCCGTGAATGGCGGCCATTCGTTCCAGATCTTCGTTGACGGCGCTTACCAGGATCTGGCGCCAGAAACGGCCGATGGCATGGGGCGTCTGGCGTTTCTGCAGCAGCCAGTCGAGCATGCTGATGCGGTCGAGATCTTTGCGGCGGGTGCGTTCGCGGCGCATGGCCATGAGGGCTTTGACGATGCCGATTTTGTCCTTCCGGCCGAGGCAATGGAGGCGCAGGAACGAGCCGGCGAAGTGGAACGGCGCGGGGAGGCGTCCGCGCTTGAGGACGGATATCCGGCCGCCGGGCTCCAGGAAATAGAATTCGCGGTAGAACTTAATGCGGTCGCGGACGCTTAAGCGCGTGTAAAAATCCAGCAGGTTGGTGCAGCAACGCAGCAGCGTATGCTGGCAATTGTCGACGGTTTCGCCTTCGCCTTCCGCTCCGCCCACGCCCGGCAGCGTATACGATGTCGCGCGGCCGCCCAGAAACGGCCGCGACTCGAAAAGTTCGACGTCGAAACCGGCGCCACCTAAAGCGGCCGCCGCCGACAAGCCGGCGAGCCCGCCTCCCGCAATGAGGACTTTGGCCATTGTGATGTCAGTATGTCATGGACGTTAGGGGGACTGAAAAGTTAGCCGCCGACTCGTATATACTCGACCTATATGAGAGTGGCCTGGGTACTGGGACTAACCGCGGCCATTACCGCGGCACAACAGGTTGACGAGGTCCGTGTAACCGCACATCTCTACACCCCTCCGCGACCGCATCTCTCTGCGCGAACAAACTTGGTGCAAATGGAAGTTGTGGTGCGAGACCCGCGCGGCCATGCGGAAGGCGGCATGACGAGGACGGCCACCCAGCCCGCTGGCTCAACACGCGGGTTCATCGGAGAACCGGTGGATGCCGGCGGTAACATGGTCGCCGCCAAAGAGGGCGACATGGAGCTGGCGTTGAAGGACGACACGCTGGGGCTCAATGCGCCGCCCGGCGGCTACATGGTTCGGGTGGTGCTGCAGGATGCCGACGGCGAAATGGCGGCGCAAAACCAGACTGTAATGATTTCGAAATAAGTCGAGGAAGGCGGTGAGGACATGAGATGGGCTCGAGTTCTGGCTATCGGCGCGGCGGTGGCAATGGCGCAGCAGACGGACGAGGTCCGCGTGAGCGCGCATGTTTATTCTCCGCCGCAGCTACATCTCACCGCGCAAGCCAACCTGGTGCCGCTGGAAGTAGTGGTTCGCGATGCGCGCGGTCATGCCGTGAGCGGGCTGAAGCAGAGCGATTTCGAAGTTCTCGATGAGGGAAAGCCGCGCGAGATCGCCGCGTTTTCGGTTTCGACGCGCGATGCGTTGGAGGCTGCCGCGCCTGCGCCGGCCCATACATCCACGGCCGTCGAGGGCGTTCCGGCGGCAGCGGCGAAGCCAAGCTCGCCGCGGCGATCCACGATGCTGTTCTTCGACGATCTGCACGGCACTGCGGCCGACCTGCAGCGCACACAAGTGGCGGCCAAGCGGTTCATCCAGGAAGGCATGGGCCCGGGCGCGCGGGCGGCCGTTTTCTCGGCGCACGAAGGCTTGACGCTCGATTTTACAGCGGACGGCGACACCCTCACTGCCGCGATTGAGAAACTGCGGGCGCATCAGAAGCTTTCCGGCAACGGATTAATGCCGTGCCCGCGGATTACGCCGTATGAGGCGTTTCTGATCGATAACAACTTGAGCGTGGATGCCCTGAACTCGGCCATGCAGGAAGCGCGTGCTTGTGGGAATGCCACGCCCAGCAAGGCGGCGCCGCGAAGGACCGGCATGAGCCTGAGCACCAGCCCCGCGAGTGCGCCGGTGCGCGCGCAGGCGGCGGCCACGTGGCAGCAGGCACGGGAGGACTCGCTGAATGAGTTTGACGCCCTGGAAAATGCTCTCGCGGCGTTGGAGCGGGCGCCGGGGACACGCGTTTTATTGATGGTTTCCACGGGTTTTCTCTCCGGCCTGATGGACGCCGAGAAGGATGCCGCCATGAGCCGCGCCATCCACGCCGGCATCGTGATTGACGCGCTCGACGCCAAGGGTCTCTGGTCGGAGGGGCCGGGGCGGCCGTTCGATCAGTCGTTGCAGGTGGCGGGAGGATTGCCGCACGATACCTTCGTCTTCGAGACCATGATCGTCGGCGCGGAGAAAGATGCCATGAATGAGGCCATGCAGGAATTCGCGGCGGGCACCGGCGGACTGTTCTTCCATAACAACAACGACCTGGTGGGCGGCTTCGCCCAACTCGCGGCCGTTCCCGAGGCGACATATTTGTTAGCCATCCGCCCCGATCCCGAAGGCGCCGCCGGTAAATATCGCAAGCTCAAAGTACGGCTCACCTCGAAGAGCAGCGATTACGTGCAGACGCGGCCCGGGTATTTCGCGCCGAAGGCGCCGGTAACGGAGGCGAAGCCGCCCGGCCGTCCGATCGATCTGCAGTTGCTCTCCTCCGACGTGCTGGCCGGTTTCCCGATCGCACTCACGTCCCAAGCGGTTAAGACCGAAAATGGCAGCGAGGTGGTATCGACTTCGATCCACGTAGATCTCGCGGCTTTGAAATTTTCCCGGCTGGACGGCCGGCATGTTCAGAAGCTGGTCTTTATCGGAGCGCTGCTGGACTCGAGCGGAAAGATGGTCGCGGCCAAGGAAGGGGAGATGGATCTGGCGCTGAAAGACGATTCTTTAGCGCGCTTGACAGGGAGCGGGGTAAACGCCGGATTGAAGCTGGCGGCGCCGCCCGGCGCGTATAAGCTGCGAGTGGTGGTGGAGGACGCGGACGGCAGGATGGCCTCGCAGGATCGAAACGTGGAGATCGCCAAGTAAGTTGAAATTTCAGTTAAAGAATATTTCACGGGGAGGCGCAGAGACCGCGGATAACCTTGCATCTACGTTCTTCTCCGCGCTCTCTGCGACTCTGCGAGAAATATTCTTTGAGCGGATTACCCCACGATGCCGTCGATGGTGGCCTGCGCGATGGGATGATACCCGGCGCGCGCTTCCCGGTAGATCTCTCGCGCCCGTGCCTGCCCGTGCGGTGTCTTCATCAGCTCCGTATAGATCGGCTTGAGGAATTTTCTCCGCCCCACCGATTTCAGGAACGGGCCCACTTTGGGAAGCGCCGGCTGGTAGCCGGCCTTCACCGTCATCAGCAGCCATTGAAATAAGATCTCGGAATTGCGCGACTCGGTGAAATGGAATTCGCCATCGAGGCGCTCCATATCGGGCCGATCCTGCGAGCGCAGGAAATGCAGCCACTCGTGTGTTGACCATGCGGCGGTATCGGTGGGCCAGCCGGATTCCACCCGCTCGAAGGCATCGGAGTGCGGGTCGGCGGCGCCTTCGGGAATGCCGGGGCGGAAGATCCAATCGTCGAGCGGGACAGGGGTGGGCAATTCGCGCCGGACGTACTCCAGGAAGTCGGCGGTGGTGATGCTCTGGAATGCGAAGTGGTCGAAATAGGCGCGCAGGAAAGCGTCGAAGCGCTCACGGCCGGCGGCCTGTTCGATGGTGCGCAGCAGGAGCGCGCCCTTTTCGTAAGGCACCAGCGTGCAGCCGTCGTCGGGATCGCGGCCGCTGAGGTCGATGTGCAGAACGCGGTCGGACTCGCGCAGGCCGGCCATCTCGGCATCGAGTTGGCGTCGGCCGAGCACGGCTTCCATGGCGGCGCGGGCCGGCCCGTAGAGGCGTTCCAGAACGCGGCGCTCCACGTAGACGGTGAAGCCTTCGTTCAGCCAGAAATCGCTCCAGGTGGCGTTGGTCACCAGGTTGCCCGACCAGGAATGCGCCAGCTCGTGAGCCACCAGCGAGACCAGGCTGCGGTCGCCGGCAATCACCGTGGGAGTAGCGAAAGTGAGGCGCGGATTTTCCATGCCGCCGAAGGGGAAACTGGGCGGGAGAACCAGAAGGTCGTAACGGCCCCAGCGATACGGCCCGTACATCGCCTCGACCGCGCCGATCATGGCCTCGGTGTCGGCGAATTCGTACGCCGCTGCATCAATCATGGACGGCTCCGCATAAACGCCGGAGCGTTCACCGAGCGCTCGAAATTCCAGGTCGCCGGCGGCGAGGGCGATCAGGTACGACGGGATCGGCTGGGGCATGCGGAAGCGGTCGCCCGGCATCTCGGCGCCCATGACGGCGCGGAGTCCGTTCGGGACGCGGATGGTGGCCTCGAAGGTGACGCGCGCGCCGGGAGTATCCTGCAGCGGGATCCAACTGCGCGCGTGGATGGCTTGCGATTGCGTGTAGAGGAAAGGATGGAGCTTGCCGGCGGTTTGCGGGGGATCGAGCCATTGCAGGCCGGACGCTTGCGGCGACGTGGAATAGTGGATGCGCACCCACGTTGTCCCGGGAGCAAGTTGGATGCGCAGCGGCGCGCCCAGTATCGGGTCGGGCGCCCCCAGTTCGTGACTGGCGGCATTGTCAACCGAGCGGATCGCAAGGCCGCGTGTGTCGAGCACCAGTTCGTCACCGGAGATGCGGTCGAGGTGCAAAGTGACGGAGCCTGCCAGCACGCGGCTGTCGAAGTTCACGTCTAAGTCGAGTTCCAGATGGCGAACGCGAATCAGCTCCGGGCGGGACCACGAATGGATATCCATCTTTTCCATGGTAGAATTGTTTTTTCCCATCCTCCTAATTTCCGAGACAAAGGCGGCAACAAGAATATACTCTTATGCAGACTCATGCACCTAAGAGAATCCTGGCAGTGGTCTCCGATTTGTTCTTTTCGTCCAAACTGACCGAAGCGGCGAAGCGGTGCGGCCTCGCGCTGGAGTTCGTGAAAGACCCCGAAGAACTCCTGGAGAAAGCCAAAGAGAAGCCCACGCTGATAGTCTTCGACCTGAATTTTGAAGCCGCCGAGCCGCTCAAATTGATCGCTAAGCTGAAAGGGCATTCGACTACCAAGGGGATCAGCCTGATAGGTTACCTTTCGCACGTCCAGGGAGAACTGAAGCAATCGGCGCAGGAAGCGGGATGCGACATGGTGTTGGCGCGGTCGGCCTTTTCGCAGAATTTGACGCAGATATTTAAGCGGCATTCGGGCGTGGTGTGAGACCCGAAAATTTACCGGGTTCCCCATCCGGCTTCTGATAAACTGCCCCTGCCGGCGAGCTCGGCGCGCCGGAAATTACAGAGATCGCAAGGGAAAAATGAAACTCTTCCCAATCGCGGCGATGGCGGCCCTGGCCATAGCGACGGCTTTCGCGCAAAATGTCACCCTGCCGAAAACACCGTTGAAGGTTGGCGACATCGCGCCTGATTTCAGCCTCAGCGCCAATAGTACCAGCAACCGTGTGGCCGTCAAGCTGTCCGATTTCCGCGGTAAAAAGAACGTCATCCTGGCATTCTTCCCCGCCGCCTTCACCGGTGGCTGAACCAAGGAACTCACGGCGTACCAGGCTGGTATCGCGAACTTCACTGCCAAGGATAGCCAGGTGCTGGCAATGAGCACCGACGCGGCTCCCACGTTAGCCCATTGGGCGAAGGAATTGGGAGCGGAATTTCCTCTGCTGAGCGATCACGACCGCAAGATCTCGGAGCTATATGGCGTCCTGATTCCGCAGGCGGGTATGGCCAATCGGACCACCTTCGTGATCGATATGGAAGGAAAGATCGCCTACATCGAAGAAGGCAATACGGCCATCGACGTCACTGGCGCCGACACTGCATGCAGTCGCCTGGCCCACCAGAAGCAGTAACGGCGTGGCGCAGACGGCTCGGTATCGGCACATTGCGTTTCCGAGCCGCGCGCGTGAGCAAGCGGTTTCGGTTTCAACGAAAGACAGCGAGGTTTCTGGAGAGTCTCGACCCAGCAGACTAAATTCCGCGCCACGCAGTTCTATTGCGGCCCGCCCGCGACCACCGGCAGCACCAAATGCGACGGCATTTCCGCTGTGCTGTAAACTCTCTGCGTCGCCGCCACAAAGTCTCCTGCCACCGCCTGGTAAATGCTCGCCACAAATTTCTGCGGATTGCGGTCGATGATGGGAAACCAGGTGGATTGCACCTGCACCATAATGCGATGCCCCTTCAGAAACACATGGTCGCGATCGCGCAGTGGGAAGTCCCAAGCCACCGGCACGCCGGCCTGCAACGGTTCCGGTTTCTCAAAGCTCTTCAAATAGCGTCCGCGCCGCACTTCCATCGCGATCGGCAGTTGATAGCCGTTCATGGACTGCGCATATTGGCCCGGCGCCGGGCCCGCGTCCGCTTCCCACGCGTTCTTCTCCGCATCTTCCGGATAAACGTCGATCAGCTTCACCACAAAATCGCTATCGGTGCCGGAGGTCGACGCGTACAACTTCGCGGCGACTTCTCCCGTCACCGCTAAGTCCTTCTCCAGCGGAGCGCTCACATACGTCAGCACATCCGGCCGATGATCGACAAAGCGCTGGTCGTCCACCTCCCACGTGCGCCAGTCCCCCGCCGGATAAGTTGGCGAGATGGGACGCTTACGATAGGGAACCGGATTGGCCGGGTCGGAAATATACTCGCGGTAAGGCGCGCCGGCTTTCGGCGGCTCGAACGTCAACGTCCCATCGGCGTGCAGGTATAAGTTCGTCGCCTTCGCGCCGGCCGGCGGCCACGCCGCATAAGTATGCCAGGTATTCGATCCGGTCTGAAATGTCTTCGCCTGCCACGCAAACTTGTCTCCCCGCTCGTGCAGGTAATAGCGAAAGAACGGCGCTTCGATCTCCGCCCGGAATTCCTTGGCGGTATCGTGGCCGCCATACTTGACGAGCCCTATGTTCTCCGCCTTCGCGGTCTGCCATTGTCCGTGGAGCCATGGTCCGGCGACGATGAAATTGGTGTGTCCGGGGTCTTTCTCGGCAGCGTGCCGGAAGATCTGCCATGGCCCCCAGGGGTCCTCCTGGTCCCAAAATCCGGCCACATTCAGGTTCGGCACCGTGGAGGCGTGCAACTGGCGAACCCAGGCTTCCCGCTTCCAGAAATCGTCGTAGTTCGGATGCTCCACATTGGCATTCCAGTAAGGAATCGAGTCGTGCAGATACTTGGTATTGAGATTGGACACCGGACCGACATCCAGGTACCACTGATAAGTGTCGTAAGTGGGGAATTCGAAGTGGGTATTCTTCCCCTTGTCCGCCTGTTCCATGACGGCGTATTCGAAGTTATAGCTGAGGCGCAGGGCTCCGTAGCGATGGTCGTCGTCGTTCATCCATTGGTCCACCGGCGAAGCCTGTTCACTTACCGCCTTGAGCGCCGGATGGGGTTGTAAGAGCGTCAGCCCCGCTGTCAGGCCGTCGTAGGAGACGCCGTAAATCCCCACGCGGCCATTGTTGGACGCCACATTCTTCACCAGCCAGTCGATGGTGTCGTAGGCGTCCGTTGTCTCGTTCACGGACTTGGGATTCTTCAGGTCGACTTGCGAAGAGAGTTCGAAAACGCCTTCCGACTTAAAGCGCCCACGCAGATTCTGAATTACGAAAATATACCCGTCTTCCGCCAATTCCTCTAAATTCGCCGGCATCTTTTCGGGAGCCTGGGCCGGCACTCCGTAAGGCGTGCGGCGCAGCAGAATCGGCAGCGGGCCCTGCTGATTCACCGGGGTCAGAATCACCGTCTGTAGATGCGCGCCATCGCGCATCGGAATCATCACTTCCTTGCGATTGAACGGCGACTCTCCCCATGCCGGGGCGCTGAGCAGGACTGCTGCGATCCATACCGATGGCGAACTCTTCATCAAACCGCCCTCGCTTCCGCGGTCCATCCAGTCTAGCAGCGAATCGAGAACGATGTGGCGCAGACTCTCAGTCTGCAGCGCCGAGGCTCTGGAATCCTGAGGTTATGGAATCGGGATGAGCCTGTCCTCGCATTGAGGTAAAGACATTATTGGCCACGGATGCACACGGATAAGACAAGGGCCTGGTTCTTATCCGTGTGCATCCGTGTCCATCCGTGGCCAAATTTGTTTTTGCGAGGCTGGGCTCAGTCTCATTCGCAGGTTTCAAAACTGTGGGTAGACTCCTGAGGTCGTCCCCGCAATTGTGTGCCGGTGGGGAAAATAACTTGAGCCTGTTTTGTGGTCCGGGACCACTCCCTAACGGTCGTGGCTCGGTATCCCACACTGCGTTTTTCAGAGCCGCGCGTTTGAGCAAGCGGTTTCGATTTCAACGAAGAACGGCGAGGTTTGAGGTCCGCGCCAGATCGTTACCGCGAGCCTGTGATCTCCATCGCCGCGTGTAGCGGCAGATCCCTCGACGATCCGCCGGCGTAGACCGTGTAGCTGCCGGACGGCAATTCCCACGCTTCGCGATCGGCGTTGAATATCGATAAATAGTGGGCCTCGAGCGCCAGCGTTACGGATTTCGACTCGCCCGGCGCCAGTGCGACGTTCTGCCATGCCACCAGGCGATGGAACGGCTCTCCGGCGGCGGACGGCAGAGTTACGTAGACCTGCGCGGTTTCCGCGCCGGCGCGCGGTCCGGTATTCTTCACGCTGAAAGTGACGCTGGTGGGCGTCACCTTGAGATCCGCATAGGCGTAGGCGGTGTAGGAGAGCCCGAAGCCGAACGGAAAGAGCGGCGCCTTGCCCTCCGCTTCGTACCACTTATAGCCGACCTTCAGCCCTTCGTCATAAGCGACGTCGAATTTACGGCTATTGACCTTGAAGCCGGGCAAGAAGTCGACCATGTCGCCCGGACCGGGGGCTGGCTGCTCCGCCAGCTTCGGGCGCGGCAGATCCTGCTCGGAGCGCGGAAACGTAATGGGCAATTTGGCCGACGGGTTCACGTCGCCGAAAAGGATGTTGGCGATGGCCTCGCCGCCGCGGATGCCCGGGAACCATGCTTCGAGAGCCGCGCTGACGCGGTCGATCCACGGCATGGTCACGGCGCCGCCGGTCTCTAGCACGACAATGGTGCGCGGATTGGCGGCAGCGATTGCGCTCACGAGCGTGTCCTGATTACCGGGCAGCGAGAGGCTGGCCATGTCGCCGCCTTCGCTGGAGGGCTGATTCACGAATACGATGGCGATGTCGGAATCTTTGGCGAGCTTCGCGGCGGCGGCCGGATCGTCACCGGAAACGAATTCCACTTTGGCATGTGGCGCCTTCGCGCGGATGGCCTTTAAGGGCGACGATCGCTGCCAGACCACCGCTCCGAAAACGGCCTGCCCCGGGTTGGCGACGGCATTGCCGCCGGGCGGGTCGACCTGTGCGGAACCGCCGCCGGAGAGCACGCCCACGTCCGCATGCGAGCCGATCACCGCGATGGAGTGCACCGATGGCGAAAGCGGCAACTGACCGCCCGCGTTCTTGAGCAGCACCGAACTTTGTTCGGCGACACGCTGCGCCACTTCGAGGCCATGGAAAATGTCGGGAACCTGGCGGTCGGCCGGCCGATCGTAGAGGCCAGCGGCGAATTCGGTGCGCAGAATGCGATGCACCATATCGTCGAGCCGCGCGGCGGAAACCGTGCCCGAATCGACATCCTTTTTCAATGCCGCGCCGAAATAATCGCTGCCTGGCTGTTCCATATCGAGGCCGGCGTTGGCGGCTTTCGCGCTGCTGTGCGTCCCGCCCCAATCGGAGAGCACGAAACCCTGGAATCCCCATTGCTTCTTCAGAACCTGGTTGAGCAGGTAGTCGTTTTCGCAGGCGTAAACGCCGTTCACCATGTTGTACGAGCACATCACCGCGCCGACGCCACCTTCCTTAATGCCGATTTCGAAGGCCAGTAGATCGCTCTCCTGCATGGCGCGCTTGTCGATTTTCATATTGACGAAGTTGCGGCCGTTCTCCTGGTCGTTGATGGCGTAGTGCTTGATGTGCGGGATCACGCCCTGTTCGGACAGCGCCTTCATTGCCGCGCCGGCCATCTTGCCGGCGAGGATGGGATCTTCGCCCTGATACTCGAAATTGCGGCCGTTACGGGGCTCGCGCGTGAGGTTGACGCCGCCGCCCAGCCCCATGCTGTAGCCCTGATCGTGCAGTTCGCTGCCGATCAGCGCGCCGTATGCGCGCGCGATGTCGAGATTCCAACTGGCAGCCTCGGCCACCGCCGAGGGCAGGGGAGTGGAGTAGCGGCCGAAGACGGCGCCGCGAGCCACGCCCACGGCGGCGTCCGCCATCTGCAGGTCGGGAATGCCGAGGCGGGGAATGCCGGGGACGAATCCGGCGCCGCCCACCGAATGCTGCGGCAGTTCGCCGAACAAGGCATCCCAGCCGGTGCCATGCACCAGCGAGATTTTCTCGTCGAAGGTCAGTTGCTTGACCAGGAGCGAGGCGCGCTCATCGGGCGAGAGCGACGTGTTCATCCACGGCCCGGTGGGCTTGGCTGGCGGCGGGCCAAATTGCGCCATCAGAAAGGCCGGAATGAGAAACAAAACCAAAGTTGATTTCGACATGTCGTGAGCCTATTTTTTCTGGTTCGCTAACTCTTCGACCAGATCGAGCCTTGCCTTCCATGGATCGGGCTTGGCGACCGGTCCGGTGGCCGTGAAATCCATGAGGACGTCGGTCTTCGGTGAATAGGCCGGCCATTGCGGCAGTCCAGGCCCGTTGGGATTACCCGTCTTGGCGAAATTGGCCCAGTAGGCGTTGGCCGCCTGCGCGGCGGCGCGGTCGGCGTCGGTGAGATCTTTCTCGTAGCGCGCGGCGACGGTGTCGAAAACGAAGGGGATTTCGGTGGCATGCGGCGCGCCTTTGACTTTGCTGCGCAGCGATTCGGCCACGTAGGAGAAACGATACTCGTAACTCGGCTCGCCGATGGCCGCGAGGGTGCGGGCGGCAAATCGCGCCGGTTCCACCATCATCTGGTCGGCGCCGAAAATCGGGGCCACCTGCGCGACAGGAGTGGAACTGGTGGCATTGTACGCGGCGAGGGCCTTGTCCTTATTGGGGCCGAAGGGTGCGAATAAATCGTCCACCGTGCGGGCGAAGGCGAAGCCGATGTCGGCGCTGTTGGCGCCGATCATGAACGCGACCTTTGCCCCATGCCCGGCAGCATAGGCCTCGGCCGGCGATTCGACCACCACCTTGCCATCGATCATGGGACCGCCGTACGTCGGAGTGCCCATGGTGGCCATGTTGAGTCCGGCCACTACGTCCTTCTCGGGCAATTTGCGAAGCGCTGCGAGCGCGGCCGCGTCCTCACCTTCGACGCCATTCTTCTTGGCGAAGACCACGCCGACGGCTTCCGACGACACCGGCCCGCCCTCCACCTGCTTGCTCAAGTAGCGCTGGCCCATGAGGAGCGCGCGGCCTCCACCGGATTCCACCACGGCCCGTTTGAACAAGCCTTTCGACATCGGCGAGGTCATAAGCATGAGCACCGATCCGCCGCCGGCCGATTCTCCGAAGATGGTCACCTTCGAGGCGTCGCCGCCGAATGCCGCGGCGTTGCGTTTCACCCACTGCAGCGCGGCGATCTGGTCCATGTAGCCGTAGTTGCCCTTGGGCTCATCGGGATTCTCCTTGGTGAGCGCGGGGAAACCGAAGAAGCCGAAGCGGCCCAGACGATAGTTGAAGCTGACGAACACGATTCCGCGCTTGGCGAACTGCGAGCCATCGTATACCGAGGGCGAACTGCCCCCGTTGACGAAGCCGCCGCCATAGATCCACACCATCACCGGGAGCTTTTTGCCGGCTGACCCGTCAGGCGCCCACACGTTCGCGTAGAGGCAGTCTTCGGCCGGCGGAACGCCGAGCGGGGCGGCATCGCCGGGGAAGGGAAGTTGCGCGCAGTCGGGACCGTAGTCGATGGCGTTACGCACGTCGGTCCACTGCTTGGCGGCCTGCGGGGGACGCCAGCGCAAATCGCCCACGGGCGGTTGTGCGAAGGGGATGCCTTTGAAGGACGCGACGCCGTCCTTGGAAGCGCCCTTCAACTTTCCGGTGTCGATCTTAACTTCGTTCGACGGAGTGGCGGCGTAGGCCATTATCATAGCGGCCGCGACGAGGGGGAGCGTATGAAATATTCGGGTCATGTGTGTGCCTGTATGCATGCAGTTTTACTGCTCGTGGATTGATCGAGCCTATAGTTTCTGTTCGAAGGCAATATTGTAGCGCAAGGTATCTCGCTTTTTGCATGCAGAAACTGGTGCGGGACTGTTTGACCGGCAAGGACGCGCCCGGCGGGGCGGCTCTCAAATGCGGACAGTGCCTTGCGGATTTGGCTCGGCGTCCACCTCGTGCGCCGCTCGGGGATGAAGCGGTGGCCGCCAATCGAGGCTTTGCCCGACCGGCGTCGGTGGCGGGCACAATTGTTGCGGTATTTTCGCCGAAAAAAGCACTCGGCTGAAACCCCACCTGGCGGAGCGGGCCTGCCGACCCGCAGCCGAATCCATGGCTCGGCACTGGCCGGACGTGGGCGTCCGCCCCACCTCGCCGGTTTTTCATCACCTTTGGTGGCGCGCCGCGCCATGGGCACTCCCTCGTATCAACCAATTAATACATCCTTGATTCAAAATGTTTTCGCGAAACCATTACCTGTTTGCCGCCGAATTGTAACCCCCCACAGGCGAAGCTGATCGATAAGGGAAGGTTCGATGGGCGAAAACAAAGTCAAATTCGCATGGCGAGAGTCGCGTCCCGCGGACGGGTTCCATTCCGCTGTCTGTCTGCACGGCCACACCATGCATTCGGTGGAGTGCCTCTCATTTCTGCCGCGCCATCTGCACCACGTTCCGGGGATTTCGCAGGTGGTGGGCTACTATGAACGCGCGCGGAGCGTGGATTTCGCGCGCGCCTGGTGGACACCGCCGCTTACGCCGGCATCGGCTCTGCGTCTGGAGCGCGAGCAGATTGCCGCGCTGGGTCTGCGGCCCATGGTGTCGTTGACCGACCACGACGATATCGAA